>VFSW01000182.1_pt1 | contig 85983 bp, 83 predicted proteins | sample 5358111 | NCBI WGS metagenome assembly VFSW01 (sample SAMN11554181, study PRJNA540505) | mine drainage metagenome | isolation source: sediment from site ElyBrook_90M | place: USA: Ely Copper Mine, Vershire, VT | collected 2017
GGGCCGCGTTCACTCAGAAGGGGGATTCGGGTCGTGCGCCGGATCGGGCGCGGGCGGGACGCCCGCGCCAGATCCGGGGTGCGGCCATCGCCATGCCAGCGGCACGCAGGCGGGCCCGCGACCGCGCTTCGCCGAGGGCCTGGCCGAGCGCCCCACGTCACGCCAGGTCTTTGCCTACGTGTCGTTCGGCCACCCCACGTTCTCGGCGCTGTGCCAGGCCGGGGTGGCCGACAAGGTCGCCGACACGCTGCTGTGGGTGCTGTTCCCCCTGTACCTGCACGGCCACGGGCTGGGCATGGTGCAGGTCGGCTGGGTCACCGGGGTGTACGGGTTGAGCTGGGGCGCCTCGCAGTTGTGGATCGGTCCGCTTTCGGATCGCATCGGGCGCAAGCCCCGGTGGTGGCCGGGCTGTGGCTGCTCGCCGCCGGCGTGGCCTGCGCGGTGCTGGTGCGCGGCTTCGCCGCGTGGCTGGCCAGCGCCGTGGTCATGAGCTTGAACAATGCAACCAGCGCATGGGATTGGCTGCCACGGCAACCCCGCTGGAAATCTCCCTTCCCCAAGTCGCCTTGACGGGTTTCTTGGTGCGCCTGCCGGCCGAGCCGGCGACGCGCGCGTCACATCATCCCGCGCATCATGGCGGGCATTCCCTCCTTGACGAATCGGTCGAGCTCGCGCGCATGCGCCTGGATAATCGCCACCATCCGCGGATCGCTCGACGTCTCGGTGACCGCCACTCCGTCGGGCAGAATCTCCAGCTTTCGCTGGTATCCGCCGGGGTTGGCGAACATCTCCGGAACGCTGTTGCTCATGGGATAAGGGAAAGGGCGGTTCTCGTCCAGGCGCCGGTACATGTCGGCAACATGCTGCTGGATCAGGGCCGCCGTGGCCGGGTCGGACGAGGTCGTGACATCGTGGACGCCATCGGGCAGCTCCGTGACCTGACGCCGGATGAGCTGGTGGCGTTCGAACAGTTGCATGCCGGTGCGCATTGGTCCGCGCATGTTCTCTGGCGCCATCATGTCGCCCATCATCCCGCCTCCCATCATGCCCCCCATCATCTCTGCGCCAGCGGCGGCACGACGGGGCTGGGCGCTGGCCGGGCGACGGCCGAGCAGATAGGTGGACACGGTTCCCAGGAACCCCGCCACCACGGTCACAAACGAACGACGTTGCATGATCAGCTCCAGTTTGGCTTCGACGAAATATCGGGCGAGGCTTGCCCGCCTCCCAGGGCCAGGCGCCGCTTCTGCCACAGGGCGTAGACCGCCGGGATCAGGAGCAAGGCCAGCAAGGCGGCCGTCAGCATGCCACCCACCATCGGTGCGGCGATACGTTTCATCACGTCGGCGCCGGCGCCCTGGCTGAACATGATGGGCAGCAGGCCTCCGACCACCATGGTCAAGGTCATCGCCATCGGGCGCAAGCGCAGCAGCGTTCCCTCGACCACGGCCTGCTTCAGGTCATCCCAGGTGTTGAGCGTGTCATGGATCCTGCGCCGCGCCAGCGCGGCGTCCAGGTACAGCAGCATGACCACGCCGAACTCGGAGGCCACTCCGGCGGTCGCGATGAAGCCCACGCCCACCGCGACCGACAGCTTGTATCCCAACCAGTCGACGTACCAGACCCCCCCCACCAAGGACAGCGGCAAGGTCAACAGGATGATGGCGACTTCGGTGAGATTCTTGAAATTGAAATACAGCAGCAGCGCGATCAGGCCGATCACGCTCGGCACCAGGATCTTCAGGCGTTGCACGGCCTGCTGCAAGGCCTGGTACTGTCCGACCCAGTCCATCGTGAATCCAGGCGGCATGCGCACCCCTTGCGCCAAGGCCGATTTGGCCTTGGCCACATAACCGCTGATGCTGGTACCGGGCGTCAGGTCGATGTAGACCCATGCATTCAACTGACTGTTGTCGCTGGTCAGCATAGGCGGCCCACCCTCGATGCGCAGCGTGGCGACCTGCGCCAGGGGAATCTGCGCCCCCTGAGGCGTCGCCACACGGCTGGCCATCAGCGCGGACAGAGACTGCCGCAGATCACGCGGATAGCGCAGGCTGATCGAAAAACGCTCCAGGCCGTTTACTGCGGTGCTCAACATCCGGCCGCCGATGGCGGTCTCGACCAGCCGATTCACGTCGGCCACCGAAAGCCCATAGCGCGCAGCCGCGCGCCGGTCGGTATCGACCACGATGTAGCGTCCTCCCGTGGCTCGTGCGGCGTACGCGTTCTGGGTTCCGGGAACCTTCTGAAGCACCGCCTGGATTTCCTGGCCGAGTCGGTTGAGCGTGGCGAGATCCCCCCCCGTGACCTTGATGCCCAGCGGTGTCTGCAACCCTGTGGTCAGCATGTCCACCTGGCCTTTGATCGGCTGGGTCCAGGTGTTGGACACGCCGGGTATGCGCAGGGCCCGGTTCATCTCCTCGATCAGCATCGAGGTCGTCATCCCCGCAGGCCACTTGCTGCGGTCCTCGAGGTTGACCACCGACATGAACATCGAGATCGGCGTCGGATCGGTGGCCGTCTGGGCCCGCCCCGCCTTGCCGAACACGCTGCGCACTTCCGGGAAGCTCTTGATGATGCGATCCGTCTGCTGCAGGATGGCGGCCGATTGTCCGATGGAAATCGACGGATCCTGCGCCACCGGCATGTACAGCAGGGTGCCTTCATTCAACGGAGGCATGAACTCCGAGCCGAGATGTTTCCAGGGGAAATACAGGCTTGCCACGGCGACCAGGCTCAGGCCGATGACGAGCCACGGCGCCCGCAGCACGCCATGGATCAGCGGGCGATACAGCCAGGTGAGCAGTCGGTTCAGGGGGTTCGCGCCCTCCGGACGGATGTTTCCGCGGATGAACCAAGCCATCAGCAGCGGCACCAGGGTGATCGAGAGGATGGCCGCAGCGGCCATGGCGTAGGTCTTGGTGAACGCCAGCGGACTGAACAGCTTGCCCTGCTCGCCGCCGAGGGCGAATACCGGAAGGAACGACACCGCGATGATGAGCAAGGAGAAGAACAACGCGGGGCCTACCTCCGAGGCCGCTACCCGCGCCTTCATCCAGGGATCGGCACCGGGTTCGTGCTCCATGTGCTTGTGCATGTTCTCGATCATCACGATCGCGGCATCCGTCATGGCACCGATGGCGATGGCGATGCCTCCCAGCGACATGATGTTGGCCGGGATGCCTTGTGCCCACATCACGACAAAGGCTGCCAGGATGCCCAACGGAAGCGAAACGATCGCGACCAGAGCGGAGCGCGCTCGCATGAGGAAGAGCAGGGACACCAGCGCGACGATCAGCGACTCTTCCAGCAGTTTCTCGGTCAGCGTGTGGATGGCACGCTGGATCAGCGGGGCCTGGCTGTAGGTGGTGACGATCTTCACCCCCGGCGGCAACGAAGCCTGCAAGGTCCGGATCTTGTCCTCCACCCTGCGGATGATGGCATCGGCGTTGGAGCCCTGGTTCATCATCACGATGCCGCCGACGACTGCGCCTTGGCCGTCGAGGTCGGCGGCGCTGTTGGGTAACTCGGGGGCGAACTCGACGCGCGCGACGTCCTTGAGCGTCACGGGCACGCCATCGCGCGCGGCCAGCGGCGCGTTCTCCAGATCGTCCAGCGAGTGTACGTAACCGGTCGTGCGCACCATGTAGCTGGCTTCCCCCAGATCGACGACCGATCCGCTGGTCTCGCCGTTGGCAGCGCGTATCGCATCCTCGACCTGCGGCAAGGTCAGGCCGTAGGCCAGCAGGGCCTGCGGGTCGACCACTACCCGGAATTCCTTGACCATACCTCCGACCGTTGCGACCTCGGCGACCCCCGGAATCCCCTGCAACTGGTACTTGAGGAACCAGTTCTGCAAGGTCGTGAGTTGGCTCAGGTCGCGTGTACCGCCCGTATCGGTCAAGGCGTACATGTAGATCCAGTCCACCCCGGAACTGTCGGGCCCGAGCGCCGGAGTGACGCCTGGTGGAAGCCTCGATTGCACCTGGCTGAGGTACTGCAGCACCAGGTTGCGTGCCTGGTAGATGTTGGTGCCATCCTGGAAGATGACGTAGACGAAGGAGTCGCCGAACATCGAATAGCCGCGCACCGCACGCGCGCCGGGAACCGACTGCAGGGTCGTCTCCAGGGGATAGGTCACCTGATCCTGCACCACTTGCGGCGCCTGTCCGGGGTACGAGGTCTTGATGATGACTTGCGTGGGGGAGATGTCGGGAATGGCCTCCAAGGGCGTGTTGCGGACCGCCAGCATGCCTGCGGCCAGCAGCATCAGTGCGCCCATCACCGTAAGGGCGCGGTTCTCGAAGCACCACTCCATGAGGCGCCTAATCATGAGAGGCCCCGGTCGCAGTCATGTGCATGCCAGCCATCGAGCCCGCACCTGCCGGGGCCAGAGAGGGCTGTGCCACGGCACGGTCTTGTGCTCGCCCAGGTATCGGCGTGCCGGGCTTAGTGCCTCCCGGGGGCGCAGCGTCGAGGCTCGCGTTGCCGCCCAGCATGCGCGCTTTCACCGATTGAAATTGCGATTCGGAGTACAGCAAAAACTGAGCGCTTTCCACCACCCTGTCGCCCGCCTGCAAGCCCCTGGCGATGGCCACCCAGCCGTCCGCCTGCGGCCCCAGCGCGACCTGGACCGGAAGGAAATGGCCCTGCCCTTGCGCCAGCATCACGTAGTCGCCCTCTTGGGTGCGCAGTACAGCACTGCTCGGCACGGCTAGCGCCGACTGCGCATGCCCCAGCACGGTAGCGTCGGCATACATGCCTGGACGCAGCTCGCCGTCGCTGTTGGCAAAGCTCAGGCGCGCGGTGACGGTACGCGTGCGCGGATCCACGGTCGGGTAGAGAAAGCTCAGGCGGCCGCTCCAGGTCCTGCCGGGATAGGCCTGAAGCTCCAGGCGGACCGCGTCGCCGACCCGCACCCAGGGCAGCTGGTAGTCGTACAAGGCCACGTTGACCCAGATGCGCTGCAGGTTGGCGATCTCGAACAGTTCGGCCTGCGGCGAGACATAGCCGCCCTGCCGAATGCGGAGCGCCGTCACCACGCCGCTCCGCGGAGCCAGCACGGGAATCTCGCGCAGGGGCTTGCCCGTGCGCTCCAGGGTCGTCAATGCCGCCCCGGGCATGCCCAGCAGGCGAAGTCTTTCCCGCGCCGCCGCCAGGATCTGCTCGCCGCCTTGCGTGCCTTGCCCCCTCAGCGCGACCAGGTCGTCTTGCTGGGCGCTATACAGCTCGGGAGAGTAGATCTCGGCGAGCACCTGACCGCGCCTGACGAGGTCCCCCTCCGCCCGAACCCGCAGGCGCACGACCCAACCCGCGAAGCGCGCGGTCACCGCATCGACCCGGTTCTGGTCCTGTGCCACGGTTCCCACCGTGTGCATGGCCTGCCCCATCGTTCGCATCTGCGCGGCGACCAGTCGCACTCCCAGGTTCTGCGCCTGGCGCGCATCGATACGCAGCCCGTCATCGTGCGCCCCGGAGGGCGCCTGGGCGTACACCGGGACGTAGTCCATGCCCATGTTGTCCTTCATGGGATGATCCGAATGAATCGCTGGATTCATGGGGCTCGCCCAATACAGCACCCTGCGCTGCGCGGGCGCGGGCGTGGCGGCAGCGGCATAGACCGGAACGTAGTCCATCCCCATGTTGTCCTTCATCGGGTGATCCGAGTGAATGGACGAGTTCATGGGGCTGGCCCAATACAGGACGCGGCGCTCGGCGGGTGCCGACGCTGGGGACTTGTCCGCCGTGGCTACGACAGCCGCTCGAGGCGCCTTGGGTGCCGGAGTAAGCCAGCGGGTGAGGCCTGCGCCGGCGCCCGCACCGGCAAGCAGCAGCCCCAACGCGAATCCAAGCGTTCGCCGCATCATGGTTGTCCCTCCTGGGGGGCTTGTGTCAGGTAATCGAGTTCGGCCTGCGTCGCCAGAAGGTCGCGACGGTCCTGCAGCACCTGGATTTGCGTGGTGAAGACGGCCTGCTGAGCCTTGAGCACGTCGCCGAGGCTGCCCTGCCCGCTCGCGTAGGCCGACAGGGTCGCACGCTGCGCTTGGCGCGCCAGCGGCAGCATCCGAGTGGTCTCGCGCGACCACTTGTCGCGCAGGCTGCGCCAGCGCGCTTGGGCATCTCGCATTTGCCGCACCAGGGCCAGGCGCTGATCCTGCTCGGCGAAACGTGCTTCCAATTCCCGCGCGCCCGCCACATCCACCTCGTCGTCAATCCGGCGTCCAGCAAACAGCGGAACGTTGAAGGACACGCCCACCGAAACAAAATTGGGCGATCCGGGCATGAAGCTCTTGCCATAGGATGCGCCCACGGTGAAGGAAGGCTCGTAGGCCTTCCTGGCCAGGCGCACGGCAATCGCGTTGGCATGCACCTTGGCTCGGGCCTGCTGCAGCAGCGGCTGGGAGGCCAGCGCCGCCTGCGGATCAGCGGGAGGCGCGGACAAGTCGGGCCAATGGCCGTCGATGTCCGGCGCACGTTCCACGCCGAGGAGCTGCGCGATGCGCGCGAGCTGGGCACTCTCGTCTGCGCGCAGAACATCGAGGTCGTTACGCAGTTCCTCGAGCGCGAGCTTGGCGCGCAACACGTCGCTCTGAGGGATCCTGGCCGAACGATACGAAGCCAGGGAGGCTTGCTCGCTCTGCGCGGCCAGACCCTGCTGCTCGCGCACGATCGTCGCGGCTTTGCGCGTGTACACCGCGGCAAGCCACGCGCGGCGAAGCGCAAGCACAAGCACGGCACGCTGGGCCGCACGCCCATAGCGTTGCTCGGAGGCTTGGGCTTGCAGGCTTCGGCCTTGCAGCGCCAGCTTGCCGAAGGCCGGAAACTCCTGGCTGACCCCCACGCTCAACATCGTCGTGGCTTGCTGGGTCAGGGAGAAATTATTGGTCGGAAGGTTGCTGGCATCCAGAGACACCTTGGGATCCGGCAGTCGGGTCGCCGCGTCGGCCTGTCGCTGCAGGGCGCGGATGCGCTGTTCGGCCCCAGCAAGAGCGGGGTTGCCCGCCATCAAACGCGTCTCGGCGGCGGTGAGCGTGAGCGGTGCTGCTCGAGCTGGGGCGCTCGTGATGGCGAGCAGGAGCAGGCAACCCACGAGCGGGCGGAAAGTGGCTTGCGCGGTGCGCGCGAGCAGCGAATGTCGTGCTCGCGCACGACAGCGAAGTGAAATCAGGGACATGGGGATCCTCTTCGGCCAATGAGGCGTTGCGCTGCAAGCCATGCAGGCGCAACAGCATCCAGCATGGCGCCCGCGGGTACCGCGAGCGCCTACTGCCGAAAGGATCAGACTTGCAAACGAGCCGCTAGAAAGGAAGGTTGGATGGACCGCCTGGTCGTGTCATGTACGCGACTCCAGGTCCGGGGCGTCCCAACCGCAGTAAGCGGCAGCACCACGCGCGGCACGCTGCTTAGGAAACGCGGAATGCTCGCCTGAATTTGTCGACTCGGAATCGACGCGCTCAGCGCTGCGCACATCGGCAGACACGCTGACCTGGTGGCCGAGCGTGTGGCCCCATGCTTCGTCATGTGCAGCGCGGTCGTCGCCATGGACGCCATGCCGGGCATGGCTTCGCAGCACGAAGCCTGGTGGGCCGACGGCCCCGCCATCGCCAGTTGCATCCACGGCAAAAAAAACAATGCGCAGGCAAACGCCCAGTAGCGGGAGTAGGCTCGCAGTGCGCGCATGGAGGTCCGGGAAACTAGGGCGAATAGACTTTCCGGCATCCTAAACGCTTGCGATGCGTTGTCAAGACGGACGGTCGCCCGATGAGCGTGCGCGGTTTGCTCGCCCGCAACGAACACGATGTGTGGCGTGCAGATGGCCCCGCGTCAGCCGGCCCCGCGTCAGCCGTGGCGATGATGGACGCCGCGGAACACGATCGGGCGCTCGCGTTCCCGTGAGGCCGACTCGCCATGGCGCGACATGCGGAAGGCTCAGAAGGTGTGAATGAATCGGCCGTGGCCGAGGGGCCGACCAGGGGCGCTGCCATGAAGGCGCAAACCGCAGTCGTAGCACCTGCTACGGCGAGGATTTGCAACGCACAGGGCGGCGTCCAGGGGCGGTCCAGCGAGCATGGAGGATTCGTTCACACCTTCTCAGGCCTCCACCTGTTGCTGCAGGCTGCCGATCAGCGGACAGGAGACCTTGCCCCGGCGTGTGTCGCACGCCTGGATCAGCGCTGCCAGCGCCGATTCCATGCGTTGCAAATCCCGCAGACGAGCACGCACATCGGCGAGCCGATCCGAGGCCAGCGTGGCGGCTTCGCGGCAGTGCGTTCCATCGTCGAGCCGCAACAACTGCTCGACATCGTCCAGGCTGAAGCCCAAGCGCTGCGCCGCCTTGATGAAGCGAACGCGCGCCACGGCCGCGGGACCGTAGCGCCGGATTCCGCTGGCGGGTCGGCCCGGCGTGGGCAGCAAGCCCTTGAGCTGATAAAAGCGGATCGTTTCCACGTGAACCCCGGCAGCCTTGGCGAGTGCACCGATGCTGAGCCTTTCTAGCGGTTGTTCCATGGCGCTTGACTCCGTAGTTGACTACGGGAATAGGGTAGCACCTGTTGCACCTATGGCGCAGTGTCGTCCCGGCAAGGAGTCTTCACCCATGGTCTCTTCTCCCATCTTGCGCAAGATCGCCCAATCCTGCCTCACCGCATCGATCCTTCTGGCGGGCAGCACGCTTGCGGCCATGGCCGGCGCCCCGCCCACGGCACGATCCACGCCGCCCGTGGCCACGCTCGACGGGCTCGCACCGAACGCGCCCTTCACAACCATGGGCGGCAAGGTGCAGCACCTGGACGCCTACAAGGGACATCCCTTCATCGTGTGGCAGGTCACGACGTGGTGCCCGAGTTGCGCCGCGGGGCTGCGCACCTTTGCCGAGCACCAGGCGCAGATCGACCGCTCGGACCTGACGGTGCTGGTGCTGCGCGACTACAAGAACGGTGGCTATCCGGGTCCGGGCATGCGCGACTTCGCTCGGTCGACGGCCCCTGCCTTGTTGAAGGACCCGCACTTCGTATTCGGGCAGGACAGCCAGGCGCTGTTCGAGCGCTACAACCCCCACAAGTTCGTCGACATCTATCAGGTCATCGCAGCCGATGGCCAGATACGCCTGGTGTCCTCGGCGCCTTCGGCGACCTTCGACAAGATCGAAGCCTTCATCCAGCCCAGGCCATGAACATGTCCTGGCCTTCATCGGTGGACACGCTGCGGCACGCCCTGGGGCTGGCTCTTGCGTCCGGCCGCGCCCGGATCGGGACGATTTCGTTGTTCCTGGCCGCACTCGTTTTCTATGCCATGCTGCTGCCCGCCACCAGCACGGGCGGAACGCTTGGTCTCGTCTCGCTGCGCTTTCTGAGCCTCGGCGAGCTCCTCATCGCCTTGGCCCTGTCTGCGCTGCTGTCGCTGACCGTGTCGCTGGGCGTGCACGGACTGAGGCAGGGGCGGCCGGTCAACCCCACGGGCACGATGCTCGGAGCGGCCCTCGCCCTGGCGCCTTCGCTGCTGTGCTGCACACCCGCCATTCCGCTGGCCATCACCGCGATCGCCTCGCTGCTGCCCGCAGCCGGACATTTCGGGGTGCCCATCCAGGGATGGATCGCCACGCATGAGGGCACTCTCTACGCGATGGCGATCGCCGCGATGGCCTGGGGACTGCTCGGCAGCGCTCGCAGGGTTCTGTCCTGCGCCTGCTGACCGTCTCCGGACCCTCGACCCAGTGGGCCGAGAGGCCGATTCCTGAGCGTCCCGAACCCATCTCCCCCATGTCGAACTGCGCGCATTGCATCCCTGATGACTCAAGTGGTCCGGGCTCCGCCCCGCACGTAGCGGTCATTGGCAGCGGCGGCGCTGCGATGGCGGCGGCGCTGAAGGCCGTCGAGCGCGGCGCACGGGTGACGCTGATCGAGCGCGGCACCCTCGGCGGCACCTGCGTCAATATCGGCTGCGTTCCGTCGAAGATCATGATCCGCGCCGCGCACATCGCCCACCTACGCCGCGAGAGCCCGTTCGACGACGGCATTCCGGCGACGACACCCGTGATCCTGCGTGAGCGCCTGCTCGCCCAGCAACAAGTTCTCGTCGAGACGCTGCGCAAGACCAAGTACCAAGACGTTCTGGACGCTCAATCGGCCATCACCGCGGTGCGTGGCGAGGCCCGCTTCCATGACGCGCGCACGCTGGCGGTACGACTCCACGACGGAGGCGAGCGCGTCATCCCATTCGACCGCTGCCTGATCGCCACCGGAGCGAGCGCCGCGGTGCCCCCGATCCCCGGGCTCGAGGGCACGCCGTACTGGACGTCGACCGAGGCGCTGGTGAGCGCCACCATCCCCGGGCGCCTCGCCGTCATCGGCTCTTCGGTGGCGGCCGTGGAATTGGCCCAAGCCTTCGCCCGTCTCGGCGCCCGGGTCACCATCCTGGCGCGCAACACCCTGCTCTCGCGGGAAGATCCGGCCATTGGCGAAGCACTCACAACGGCGTTTCGCGCCGAGGGCATCGAGGTCCTGGAATACACACAGGCGAGCCACGTCGCGCACGTGGACGACGAGTTCGTGTTGACGACCCCTCACGGCGGGCTGCGGGTCGATCGACTGCTGGTGGCCACCGGCCGCACCCCGAATACGCGTGGGCTGCGGCTCGAAGCGGCCGGGATCAAGGTGGATCCGCAAGGGGCTATCCAGATCAACCCGGGCATGCACACCAGCGCCCCGCACATCTACGCCGCGGGCGACTGCACCACGCAACCGCAATTCGTCTACGTGGCGGCAGCTGCGGGCTCGCGCGCCGCCATCAACATGACCGGAGGCAACACCGAGCTCGACCTCAGCGCAATGCCTGCCGTGGTGTTCACCGATCCGCAGGTCGCGACCGTAGGCTTGAGCGAGCAGGCGGCGGAACAAGTCGGTCTGCGCACCGACAGTCGCACCCTCACGCTGGACAACGTGCCGCGCGCTTGCGCCGACTTCGACACCCGCGGCTTCATCAAGCTGGTCATCGAGCAGGGCAGCGAGCGTCTGCTCGGCGTGCAGGCGGTCGCCCCGCAGGCCGGCGAGCTGATCCAGACAGCGGCGCTGGCAATTCGTGCTCGCATGACGGCGCAGGACCTGGCCGACCAACTCTTCCCCTACTTGACCATGGTCGAGGGGCTCAAGCTCGCCGCGCAGACTTTCCGCAGGGACATCAAGCAACTGTCGTGCTGCGCCGCTTGAATTGCTACTACGGAGACGGACCGTCCTGCCTAGCCGAAGCCCCGGTTCGAGCAGCAGCAGCTCGAGCACCTTGCGTGCTTCGTGGTCAGAACTTTCCTGGTCCCTGACGGCGATCGATCGCAACGACCGGGACCTCGGTGGAGCAGGCCAGCGCCAGCCTCCATAATACTCGGGAAAGTACCAGTCCGGAGTACATTCTCGGCTTCGTTAGAATGTTCTCATGAAAGCCCGAGAAATCAAGAACCATCTGTACGCTCAGGTTGCGCGTATCGGAGCAGCGTTATCCAGTCCCAAGCGCCTGGAACTGCTGGAGCTTCTGGCGCAGGGCGAGAAGTCGGTCGAAGCCCTGGCGCAAGGGGCTGACATCGACGTCAAGCTGGCCAGCGCACACCTGCGCGTGCTGCGCGATGCGCAATTGGTGGAAGCCAGGCGCGATGGCAAGAACCGGATCCACCGACTCAGCGGCCCCGATGTGTCGGACTTGTGGGTGAGCCTGCGCGAGCTGGCCGAGTCGCACCTGGCCGAGCTGCAGCTTGCGATGGCCCGCCTGGTCGCCGAGCCCGAGCGGCTCACTCCGGAGAGCGCGCAGTCGTTGTTGGACAAGGTGCGCTCCGGCGACGTGGTGCTGCTCGACGTTCGCCCCGCGGCCGAGTTTCGTGCCGCGCACATCCCCGGCGCGCGCTCGGTTCCGCTGGAGGAATTGCAGACGCGAATTCGAGAACTGCCCCGCGACAAGGACATCGTTGCCTATTGCCGCGGCCCGTTCTGCCTGATGTCGGAGTTTGCCGTCGCCCTGCTGAAGCGCCAGGGCTTTCGAGCTCGCAAATCCATGGATGGAGTGCCCGAGTGGCGTGCTGCCGGGATGTCCGTGGAGTGCGCGGCGGCCTGAACCCGGGAGACCAGCATGGCAGACGTCTTGTTCATTCTCAACGAAGCCCCATACGGCAGCGAGCGAACCTACAACGCGCTGCGCCTTGCCGTCACGTTGTCGGCGCAGCCGGAGCATCGCGTGCGCCTTTTCCTCATGGGCGACGCCGTGCTGTCAGCCAAAGCCGGACAGGAGGTTCCCAGCGGCTACTAGAACGTCCAGACCATGCTCCACAAAGTCACGCAGCGAGGCGATGTCGCCTTGTGCGGCACCTGCCTGGATGCCCGCGGGCTCCGGGACGAAGAGCTCCTGGCGGATTGCAGGCGCTCGACCATGGTTGAACTCGGACGCTGGACAGGCGAAGCCGAGAAGGTCCTGGTGTTCTGAACCATCCCACAGGGTCGAGTCCCCATCATCTTCTTCAACCAACACCCACCCCGGGCCGCCACCCTGCCCTCCCTGTGCGGCGGCGCGGGCCGCGGCAAGGCCGGCGCCGTCGACGGGGGCGCCGGCGACGAGGACTGGTTCGTCGAGCAGGCGCGGCAGGCCGGGGCCCGGATCACCCATGTGATCGACAGCCACGTGCACGCCGACCACCTCAGCGGCGGCAGGAGCCTGGCTCGCAGGGTCGACGCGCCCTACTGCCTGCACGAGGCGGCACGCGAGTTCGTGCACTTCGACTTCGAGGCCCTGCACGACCAGCAGATCCTCGACGTCGGCAACGTCAGCGTACGGGTGCTGCACACGCCCGGCCACACGCCCGACAGCATGTGCCTGCTGGTCACCGACAAGCGGCGCGGCGACGCGCCATGGTTCGTGCTCACCGGCGACACGCTGTTCGTCGGTGCCGTCGGCCGCCCGGATCTGTCCGGGCGCGAGCGCGAGATGGCGGGCAGCCTGTACGACTCGCTGCACGAGCGGCTGCTGAAGCTGCCCGCCGAGCTGGAGATCTACCCCGGCCATCAGGCTGGCAGCGCCTGCGGCGCCGGGCTGTCGGGCAAGCCGGCGTCGACCCTGGCCTTCGAGAAACGCTTCAACCCGCTACTCGGGCTGGCGCGCGAGGCCTTTGTCGAGCAGCTCTGCGCCGAGATCCCGCCGCGCCCGGCCGACATGGAGCGCATCGTTGCGGCGAACGTTTCGCCATGAACGTGCAGGCCCCGACGACCACGTCGCCCCATGACGCCTACCTGCAGGGCATCCGCGCCAACCTGCAGCAGTTCGTCTGGCAGGCGGTGCAGGTGTTTTTGGTCGGGCTGCTCATCGGCATGGAGCGCACCGTGCTGCCGGTGGTCGCGGCGCGCGACTTCGGGGTTCCGCGCTCGTCATTCCTGTACCTGCTCAGCTTCGTCATCTCCTTCGGCCTGGTCAAAGGCGCTTTGAACTTCGCCGCCGGGCGCCTGTCCGAGCGCATCGGGCGCAAGACCGTGCTGGTGCTGGGCTGGCTCGCCGCCCTGCCCATCCCGCTGCTGATCTTTTTCGCGCAGTCGTGGTGGTGGATCGTCGCCGCCAACCTGTTCCTGGGCGTCAACCAGGGCTTCGCGTGGAGCATGACCGTCACCAGCAAGGTGGACATCACGCGCGTCGAGCAGCGGGGACTGGCCACTGGCATCAACGAGTTCGCCGGCTACGCGGCGGTCGGCCTGGCGGGCCTGGCCACCGCGTGGCTGGCCCAGCGGGTTGGAACGCGCGAGGCCTTGCTCGGCTTCGCCAGCATGGTGATCGCCATCGCGTTGCTGACCGCGCTGCTGTTCGTGCGCGAGACCCTGCCGTGGGCGCGCGCCGAGCGCCATCGCCACGCCAGCGGCACCCACGCGGGCCCGCGGCCGCGCTTCGCCGACGGCCTGCCCGAGCACCCCACTTCGCGCCAGGTGTTCGCCTACGTGTCCTTCGGGCACCCCACCTTCTCGGCACTGTGCCAGGCCGGCGTCGCCAACAAGGTCGCCGACACCCTGCTGTGGGTGCTGTTCCCGCTGTACCTGCACGGCCACGGGCTGGGCCTGGTGCAGGTCGGCTGGGTCACCGGGGTGTACGGGCTGGGCTGGGGCGCCTCGCAGTTGTGGACCGGTCCGCTGTCGGACCGCATCGGGCGCAAGCGCCCGGTGGTGGCCGGGCTGTGGCTGCTCGCCGCCGGCGTGGCCGGCGCCGTGCTGGTGCGCGGCTTCGCGGCCTGGCTGGTCAGTGCCGTGGTCATGGGGGTGGGCATGGCCCTGCTCTACCCCAACCTGATCGCCGCGGTGGCCGACATCGCCCACCCGAGCTGGCGCAGCTCGGCGCTGGGCACCTACCGCTACTGGCGTGACACCGGCTACGCCATCGGCGCGCTGGTGCTCGGGCTGGTCGCGCAGGCGCGCGGCGCCATCGAGCCGGCCTTCTGGGTCAGCGCCGCGTGGCTGCTGGCCTCCGGGGCGTGGGTGCTGCTGCGTGCGCAGGAAACCCATCCGGGCCACTCTCCGAAGGAGCCACACGTTTGAACTCCATTACGCAACTTCTTGCGGGCGGCTTCCTCGTCTCGCTGGTGCTCGGCGGCGCCGCGCAGGCATCGCGGTTCTGTCCACAGGGAGGACTGCGGGAGGCCGTGCTGGAGGGACGACCGCAGCGTCTGGCCGCCTACTTCGCCGCGACCGGCTTCGCGCTGCTCGCCGTGGCTGGCCTGCAATGGCTGCTGCAGCAGGGTCTGCAGCCCTCGCACCCACCGTATCGGTCGCAGCAGTTCCCCTGGGGGCGCTACGCGCTCGGTGGCTTGCTCTTCGGCTCGGGCATGTTGCTGGCGCGGGGCTGCCCTCTGCGCACGCTCGTGCTCAGCGCGCAAGGCAGCGTACAGGCCCTGCTGTCGCTGGGGGCGATGAGTGTCGCCGCCTTCGCGATGAGCAGCAGCTTCGTGTTCAACGACTGGATCGCCCCGTGGATCGTTCGGCTCAACCTGGACCTGGGCCGCTGGGGGTGGCGGAGCCAGGGGCTCGATGCGCTGCTGGGCCTGCACGGCTGGCAGGCCCGTGCGCTGCTCGGCCTTGCCCTGGGCGCGCTGGTGCTGGTGCTGGCCGCGCGCGCATCGGCAGGCGAGTGGCGCCGCCTGCGGTGGGCCGGCTCGGCACTGATCGGCTTGACGGTGGCCGCCGGCTACTGGCTGACTGCCGGCCCCATCGGTACACGCGCGGCGAACGACGCTGCCTTCATGAGCCAGCCTCCGGGCGGCATGGGCGTGCAGTCCTTCAGCTTCGCCGGCCCCTTGAGCGATCTGGCGCATTTCGCCATGCATGCGCATGCGCAGACCTTCACCTTCGGCGTGGTGCTGGTTCTCGGGACCTTCGTCGGCGCACTCATGTCCGCGGTTGCGCACCGGGAATTCCGCGTGCAGTTGCCCCGAGTCCCACGCGAGCTGACGCTGCGCCTGTTGGGCGCCATGATGACCGGAGCCGGTGCCGTGCTCGGCCTGGGCTGTACGGTTGGCAATGGGCTGAGCGGACTGGCCGTGCTGTCGATGGGCTCGGCGCTCGGGCTGGCATGCATCTTCCTGGGCGCCATGGGCACGATCTGGATCGAGTCGCGCTGTGGCGCCAAGGCCCCGGTCGGGCTTCGAATGGAATGGGAGAGTTGAGCGTGCTGCGCCGCATCTTGTTGATGAATGTGATGGTCTTGGCGTACTGGCAAGCCGCTGAAGCCGCAACCGCGACCAGCGGCCCGCCGACCTGGCAGAGCCAGGGGGCCCGGTTCAGCGTGCAGCTGACGCCGCTGAACGCCGAGCAGACGCAGGCCTTCTTCGAGAACATGGGATACCCGCAGGGTGCCGTGCGCGAAGTCGCAGCCGTGTGCGTGTTCGGCACGACCATCCGCAATTCCGCCGGAATGCCCGTGCGCTACGACGTCGGCCGTTGGCGGGCGGTCACGGCGGATGGCAAGCGACACCGCCTGATCACCAAGACCGATTGGCTGGCGCGCTGGAAGGCTTTCGGCCTGCAGGCCGACTGGTCGATCCTGCCGCCGCGCCAGACCCTGCAACCCAGGGACTGGGGGCAGGGTTTCACCACAGTGGACCTTCCGGTCGGAACCCGATTCAACCTGAACTACGAGTGGACCCAAGATGCAATCGAACACCTTGCCAGCGTGCGCGGCGTCCAATGCGCGCCCCGCGCCCCGCGCCCTTGACGGACTCAGGCGCCTGAGCGCGGGCGCCCTGTTCGCACTCGCCTGCGCGAGCGCCCCATCACGAGCCGCGCAGCCGTTGATGAGCCTGGTGAGCCCACCGCGTCCGGCCCCGGGCTTCACCTTGCAGGACATCGACGGCAAGACCCACAGCCTTGCCGAATACCGCGGCAAGGTCGTGCTGGTGAACTTCTGGGCCACCTGGTGCCCGCCGTGTCGCGCCGAGATGCCCTCGATCGAAAGGCTCTACGCGTCGATGAAGGGCAAGCCCTTCGTGGTGCTCGCGCTGGACCAGGGCGAAAGCGTCGACAGCGTGTTCGCGTTCATGGGGCAACTGTCGCCCTCGCCCACCTTCCCAGTGCTGCTCGACAGCAAGAGCCACGCTGCCCATGCCTTCGGCGTCATGGGGATCCCGTCGACCTACCTCATCGACCAGCAGGGGCGCATCGTCGCCCAGGCCATCGGAGGGCGCGACTACGACTCGGCGACCATGCGCACGCTGCTGGATCGCCTGATGAAGTGAACCATCGGGTCCGTCGCCGGGCCCATCGCCCGGGCAGTGTGCCGCCCGGCATCGAGCCCGCCGCGCTCAATCGACGATGAAGCGCCCGATCATGCCCCGCTGCATGTGCCCGGGCATGGTGCAGGCGAAAGGCACTGTGCCGGGCTTTCCGAAGCGCCAGATCAACTCGCCCTGCCCCTGCGGCGCCACGGCCACCATGTTGGGCTCCTGTCCGTTGGGCATGTCGGGCATCGCGGCCATCATCTTCGCGTGCTCCTCGAGCTCGGACTGGATGCCGATGGTGAGTTCATGGCGCGTCCTGCCCTGGTTGACGACGACGATGCGCACCGTCTCGCCCGGCTTGACGTGGACCACGTCAGGTGTGAAACGCATCTTGTCGTCGGCCAGGATGCGGATCGTCTGGCTCACGGCGGAAGCCGTGCCCGGTCCGCCCACGCTCGCCGGGTTCCCGGGGTCCGCGGGTTTCGGCATCGTCTGCCCCTGAGGCATCGAGGCCATGCCCGGCATCGAGGCCATCGGCGTCGGGGCGGGTGCGGACCAGGCGCTCGCGCAGAGACCGCCAAGGGCCAGGGTCGCCAGAACATTCTTGATCTTGAACATGCAGTGCATCCAGAAGGTGGGTTGAAGGAACATCAGAACCAGAAATGCACACCGGCGACCACGTCGGTGGTATCGCGGCGCTCGCCCGCCGCCCGGGCGTACTCACCGGTGCGCCCGAAGCGCCCGCTCCACTCCACACCGATGTAGGGCGAGAACTGACGCGAGATGTCGTAGCGCAGGCGCAGCCCGGCGGTGGCGTCGGACAGGCCGCTGCCGATGCCGCGCGCCGCATCGTCCTTGCCGTAGGCGTTGAGCTCGAGCTGCGGCTGCAACACCACGCGCTGGGTCAGCAGCAGTTCGTAGCTGGCGCTCAGGCGCAAGGCGCTGCGCCCCTGGTCGCCCAGGTAGCCGGTGGCCTCGACGTTGAACCAGTACGGCGCCAGGCCCTGCACGCCGAAGGCCAGCCAGCTGCGGTCGGGGCCGCCGCCGTTGTCGTGGCGCACGCCGAGCTGCGAGTCCCAGTAGGCCGCGATGGCGTGGCCCCACAGCAGCTCGGTGCGCGCATCCTGCAGGCGCCCCCGCGAAGCCTGCCCCTCGGCCTTGAGCACCACGCGGTTGAAATCGCGCCCGTACCAGGCCTGCACGTCGTAGGTGGTCCAGTTGCCGGAATCGAGGCTGTATGCGCGCTCCAGGCGGTCCACCAGCACCGAGCCGAAATTCTCCTGGTCCGCCAGGCGCGGCGGCTTCACGCCGGCCGGGATATACGGGCCCGTCATCAGCGTGTAGCCGCCCGAATCGGCGTTCGCCGTACGTGGGCCCGCGCCTGCGGCAGCCGAAGCCGATCCTGCAGGCATCGACATGCCCGGCATATTCATTCCGGGCATGGCCTTCGCCGACGCGGGCGCACCGGCCGGGGCGCCTGAGCCACCCGGCGCCTGCTTCGCGGGCATGTCCATGCCTGGCATGCCCTGCATGCCCGCCATGGGCCTCGCAGCTGTCGACGCGGCGGCAGCGGGTGCCGCCGGGCTGGCCGCGGGCATCGACATGGCCGGCATGCTCATGCCGGCCATGGAAGCGCCCGGGGCGGACGCGGGCATCGCCGGCTTCGCGGCGGCAGGGCTGGCCGGCATGGCCATGCCGTGCATGTCCATCGCCTGCGCCGACGCCGGAATCGCGGCCGCGATGGCTGCTGCGAGGATGCTCGCATGGAAGCTCGTGTGGATCATCTTGTGCATGTTCGTTTCCTCAGGCCACCAGGATTTCGCGGAACATGCCCGCATCCATGTGCATCATCATGTGGCAGTGCCAGGCCCAGCGCCCCACCGCATCGGCCGAGACGCGATAGCTGATCTGCTGCGCCGGCTGCACCGGCAACGTGTGCTTGCGCACCAGGAAGTGCCCGTTCGGGTCCTCGAGCTCGCTCCACATGCCGTGCATGTGCATCGGGTGGGTCATCATGGTGTCGTTGACCAGCGTGACGCGCAGGCGCTCGCCGTGGTGGAACAGGATCGGCGCGGAGTCGCCGAAGCTCACCCCGTCGATGGACCAGACGTAGCGCTCCATGTTGCCGGTGAGGTGGAACTCCAGCGTGCGCCCCGGCTCGCGCGCATCGAGCGGGCCGCCGACGGTGTGCAGATCGGCCAGGGTCAACACGCGCCGGCCGTTGCCGCGCAGGCCCACGCCGGGGTCGTCCAGGTTGGTGCGCGGGCTGTCGACGCGGGCGTCCACGCCGGGACCGTACTCGGTGGGCGCGTGGCGTACCGCGGGCGAGGAACCCATGTCCATGCCCGCCATGGAGCCCATCCCCGACATCGAGGACATCGACGACATGCCCATGTCCAGCATGGTCAGGTTCTGGCGCGGGTCCATCGGCGGAACCGGTGCGCTCAGCCCCGCGCGCGCCGCCAGCGTGCCTCGTGCGTAGCCGGTGCGATCCATGCTCTGCGCGAAGATCGTGTAGGCATCGTCGGTCGGGCGCACCAGCACGTCGTAGGTCTCGCCGGGGCCGAAGCGGAACTCGTCCACCGTCACCGGCTCGACGTCCTGCCCGTCGGTGGACACCACCGTGAGCTTCAGGCCCGGGATGCGCACGTCGTAGAAGGTGTCGCCGGCGCCGTTGATGAAGCGCAGGCGCGCGACCTTGCCGGGGTTGACCTGGGCCGTCCAGTTGCCCGCAGGCGTGGTGCCGTTGGCCAGGTAGGTCAGCGTCGCCCCCGACAAGTCGGACAGGTCGCCCCAGCTCATGCGCATGCGCTGCCACATGGCGCGCTTGTCCAGCGCCGCGCGCAGACCGTTGCGCTTGACGTCCTGAAAGAAATCCACCGCCGTGGGTTCGTGATAGTTGTCGAAGCCGCTGTCGGCCTTGAGCTTGGCCAGCACGCGCATGGGGTCTTCGTCCATCCAGTCGGACAGCAGCACGACGTGGTCGCTGTCGGCCTGCACCGTGTGGCCGTGGGCCGGATCGATGACGATCGCGCCGTACAGCCCGGTCTGCTCCTGCATGCCGGCGTGCGAGTGGTACCAGAAGGTTCCCGACTGCTGGACCTTGAACCGGTAGACGAAGGTCTGCCCGGGGGCGATGCCGGTGAAGCTCAAGCCCGGGACCCCATCCATCTGGTAGGGCACGAGCATGCCGTGCCAATGGATGGCGGTCATGTGCGACATGCGGTTGGTGACTCGGATGGTCACCGTGTCGCCTTCGCGCCAGCGCAGCGTGGGACCGGGCAGCGAGCCGTTGACGGTGGTGGCCATGCGCGCGCGCCCGGTGAAGTTCACCGGGGTCTCGGCAACCACCAGGTCGAATTCGGTTCCGCGAAGCTCTGGGGCGCTGCCCGTGTGCGTGGCCGCAGGCCGACCCTGGGCCTGCGCGGCCAGCGTGGGCAGGCCGAACAGCACGCCGCCGGCGGCCAGGCCCTGGACGAAGCGGCGCCGGGCGATTCCAGCCCCACTGAGCGCATCTGGGAATGAGCGTTGCATGGATTCCTCGATTTTTGAAGGAATTCGCCGCGCGGCAAGGTCGTGCCACGCGGACCGTTGTGGAGCGGACGCTGTCCGCCCCGATCAACGCATGCTAAAAACGCCATACTTTCCGGAGCATGACTGACAGATGACAGTTTTGTCATCTGCGGCGTCACGGATGTCATGCCGCTCGGATCAACTCAACGGAGGTCTTGTCACGACGATCGCCGGCGGCAGGCACAAGCCCGAATCCCTGCCGGCTCGTACCCGCACCCGCATAGAGCCCAGGTCGGTCAGCCCCGACAGATCGATCCTCGCCCCGTTCTCGTGGACCAGGATGGTCTTGCCCGCGACCCCCACGCCGATGTCCTGGCCCCGCGCGCCGCGCCCCGCGCGTGATCTTCAAGCCGCGACGGCACGTCGCTCGCCGCGATCGCGGCTCATCCATATGTATAGCCCGCGTGACCACGCGGCTCGCGCAGGCCCGGGTATCGCTGGATCCCTTCAGCCGCGCAGCGACTCGGCCACGCGCTGCAACCTGGAACGGATCTCCCGCCCCAGGCTGTTGATCTCGGATCGGCCAACCATGCCCAGCACGGGTTGCGGATCCATGAACACGACCCGGACCGTGCGATCGAGTTCCTCCCGCAAAACCACGTTGCAGGGAAGCAGGGCCCCGATGTCCGGGTCGGCCTGCAGGGCCTGACGCGTGAAATGGGGGTTGCAGGCCCCGACAATCACCTACCGGCGCTGCTCGACGCCGAGCTTGGCCTTGAGCGTGGCCTGCACGCCGACCGTGGTCAGCACCCCGATCCCTCCCGCTTGAGCGCGTCGGTGACGGCCTGCATGGTGGCCTCGAAGCCCTTCGGGCTCTGCACGCTGAAGACGCAAGAACTCATGACGATCCTCATGACGATCTCCCCGTAGGTGCCGGGATGGACCCAGCATCCTGAAGCTTCGCTTGCGCCATGCACGAACAGCGCATCGCGCTGAACGCTTCGGACCAGATGGCCACCTGACCGGCCGCGCAAGGCATTGTCAGGCAGACCTTCCTTGCGACCTTCAACTCCTTCGGCGTGGCCATGCAGACTCGATGCGCCACGCAGATGATGAGGGACTATGGCATCGAAGGCGTTCCGACCATGGCGGTGCAAGTCATCTTCGAGGTCTCGGGCGGCCTTCCGCAGACCCCGACCAACGGCCGCATCCTGCAAGCCGTCGACTGCCTCGTGGGCCCGGTCCACGCGCAGCAGGCCAGCGCGAAGCAAGCGCTGCCGTCGGGCAGCTGGGGCCCCGACGACGGCACTTCGCGCAGGCCGTCCCAACGGAACCGGACTCACGGCGCGTCGCCGAGGCTTTCTCTCTGCTGCGGCGTCAGCACCGCGTCGATCTGCTTGACTGCCTCGAGACGGTTGCGCAGCATCTGCAGTCGCACGTTCGAAAGCGCCGTGGCACGCTTCATGATCGCGTCGATATCGAGCTTGCTGCTGACGGCCTGCCCCGATGACTCGAACATGACCTTCTGCATGGACTGCATCAGCGGCCACTGCTTGTCGAACAAGGCCTTCTCGATACCGTCGACCTTCGTGCGCTGCGCGTCACTGAGCTGGGGATTCACGCCCCATCCCCCGTAACCGCCGAAGCCGCCCATCATCCACGGGCCCATGCCGTAGCCGCCCATCATGCCCGGACCGTAGCCTCCGTAGCATGCCATCATCCCCGGACCGAAGCCGCTATGGTCACCGTAGCCTCCCATCATCCCGGGCCCGTAGCCGCCATAGCCGCTATGACCCCATCCCCGCGGACGCGAACCCACGGCTCCACGCTGCCAGGCACCGCCCGCGTAGCCCGGACCGTAGCCGCCCATCACTCCCGGGCCCATGCCATAGCCGTAGCCCGAGCCGTACGCGTCGGACTGCGTGGTCGCCGCGGGAGCGCTGGCGGCGCCTGCCGCCAGGGCAGGAAGCGCGGCCGCGCCGAGGATCATCACGGGCGCGGCCACGAGGCCGAGCGCCAAACGCTTGTTCCACTTGATCATGATTCGCTCCTTTGCGAGCGGAAAATCCGATTCAATGCAGGTCCAGGTCGGCGCGCCGGCGCTTGTATTCGTCGGCGTCGATCTCCCCCCGCGCATAACGCTCGTCCAGGATGGCTCGTGCCGAAGACCCCGGGACCCTCGGCGTGGCGTGATGCCCACGCATGCCGATGAACACGTCGCGCAGCAGTCCCAACACGAGCGCCACGACGACGATGACCAGCAGCAGCATGAACACCCAGCCGAAGCCGCCCATCATCCCGTAACCCCATCCCCATCCACCGGGGTGTCCGTACCACATCATGTCGTTCTCCTTTCGGTCGGTTCGCGTCCGACACTCGCGGCAGGTCGCGTTGCGCGCCGCCACCGGATGCCTGATACCCAGATTAGTATCTGGCGCCTGTCCCCCGGATGACCCGTCGATTACATTGATGTCATCTCGCGTTCATGCTCGCGCAACCGTGCGCGGGCCAGAGTGGAGGTCCGAGGAGGGGCGACGATGAAACTGCTCGTGGTCGAAGACGAGGCCAAGACGGCCGATTACCTGCGCCAGGGATTGAGCGAAGCGGGTTTTGTCGTCGATCTCGCGCGCAACGGCCTGGACGGACACCATCTCGCGATAACCGGCGACCACGACCTGATCGTGCTCGACGTGATGCTTCCCGACGTCGACGGCTGGCGCATCCTGCGCGCGCTGCGCGAAGCCGGGCGCGACGTCCCCGTGCTGTTCCTGACCGCGCGCGACAGCGTCGAGGACCGCGTCAAGGGGCTGGAGCTCGGCGCCGACGACTATCTGGTCAAGCCCTTCGCATTCACCGAGTTGCTGGCGCGCGTGCGCACGCTGCTGCGCCGCGGTCGCAACCCCGCGCTGGCCGAGAAGCTGCAGGTCGCCGACCTGGTGCTCGACCTGCCTCGGCGACGGGCCAGTCGCGGCGGCACGCGCATCGCCCTGAGCAACAAGGAATTCGCGCTGCTCGAGCTGCTGGTGCGGCGCCAGGGCGAGGTGCTGCCGCGCTCGCTGATCGCCTCGCAGGTGTGGGACATGAACTTCGACAGCGACACCAACGTCATCGACGTGGCCATCCGGCGCCTGCGCGCGAAGGTGGACGACGCTTTCTCACCCAAGCTGATCCACACCGTGCGCGGCATGGGCTACACGCTGGACCTGCCCGATGCCGACGATTGAGCCTGGCGCGGTGCGCATCGGGCGCCGCGCGCGTCGCCCGGCCTCGCTGGCGCTGCGCGTGACGGCGTGGGTCGGCCTCGCCACCACGCTGACCTTCCTGGTCGCGGCGTGGGCGCTGGAAGTGTCGATCGAGGAGCATTTCGCGGGCCAGGATCTGGGGCAGCTTCGCCCGGTGGCACAGACCCTGCGCCTGGCCCTCGACGACGCGTCAGCCGGTGCCGGCAGCGAGGCCCTGCAGCAGCGTTTCGCCGCCACCATCGCGGACCACCACGAGGTGTACTTCCGGGTGGAGGGCGCGGACGGGCACGTGCTGTACGACGCGACGCCGCCGGGGCTTGCCGAACGCGCGCACGCCGACCCGGCCGTGCAGCAGCTGGATGCCGCCGCGCTGCGCATCTGGGCCACCGGCGGGCGCAGCTACCGCGGCGCGGTGCTGCGCATCGACCGCGACACCGTGATTCTGGCAACCGCCATCGACTACCACCTGCGTTTCCTGGCCGCGCTGCGGCGCGCGCTGTGGCTGGGAACGCTGGGCGCCAGCGCCTTCAGCGTGCTGGTGGCGTGGCTGGCGGTGCGCCAGGGGCATGCGCCGATCCGGCGCATCGGCGCGCGCATGCGCGAGGTCAGCTCGGAACACCTGGACGTCCGCCTCGACCCGGACAAGGTGCCGGTGGAACTGGCCGATCTCGTCGCCTCCTTCAACGCGATGCTCGAGCGCATCGGGCAGAGTTTCGAGCGCCTGTCGAATTTCTCCGCGGACATCGCGCATGAGCTGCGCACACCCGTCACCAACCTGCGCACCCAGACCCAGGTCGCGCTGTCGCGCGCGCGCAGCGCCCACGATTACCGCGAGATTCTCTACTCCAACCTCGAGGAGTACGAGCGCATGAGCGCGATGATCGGCGACTTGCTGTTCCTCGCTCAGGCCGAGCACCAGTTGCTGCGGCCCGAGCCGGCGGAGGTGGACCTGGGCGCCGAGGTCGCCGGGCTGTTCGAGTATTTCGAAGCCTGGGCCGAGGAGCGCGGGGTTCGGCTGCAAGCCGTCGGCAAAGCCCCACGGGTCCGTGGCGACCGCGCGATGCTGCGACGGGCACTGTCGAACCTGCTGTCCAACGCGATTCGCCACACCGCGGCTGGCGCCGCGGTCACCGTGCGTTTCGGCAGCGATCCCTCCGGCTGTCTGGACGTCTGCGTCGAGAACCCGGGCGTCGACATCCCGGCCGAGCACCTGCCCCACCTGTTCGACCGCTTCTACCGCGTCGACCCCTCGCGCCAGCGCAACGGCGAGGGAGCTGGCCTGGGGCTGGCGATCGTCAAGTCGATCGTCGAGGTCCATGGCGGAAGCGTCGGCGCCCTATCGGCCGGAGGGTATACGCGCTTCTGGATGCGCCTGCCTGTGGGGGCTCGTCGAGGCAGACAAAGCTGAGAGCTGGGAGGCGGCACTCGACAGCGGATCGCCCCCGACAGTGGTGTAGAACGCGGGACGCTTCGCCACCAAATAAAGCCGCGAGATTTCCGCGTCTATACGCCCCCGGCAACATTGGGCACGGCGCGGCACCAAGCCTAGGGTGACCGAGCGTCAGTACCCCATGCTCGACGGAATGGGCCATGTGTAACGCACGGCAAATCTCGGGGAGCCGCGAAGCGGGGGCTGCCCGTCCAGGGCAGACCGCCCGAGGCCACGCCGAGGGCCTGCGGGGAGCCGACGACGATGCGGACACTTGCGGAAGGCGCTGGCAAGCGCCTGCAGCTAGGGGAGCAAGCCGCGCCCCAGCGCGGCGGTCGTCGTTGGGGGGCGAAGCCCCGCCCCCGCGATGGCGCGCGGTTCCCCAAAAAGCTACTCCCTCGCCGAGGGGCCCCGCGCGCCCATGGCGCGTGGGGTAGGCGAGAGTGCGGCCGCAGGCCAAACGCGGGGTAGGTTTTTGGGGAACCGCGCGGCAGCGCGGGGGCCGCAAACGCACCGCAGGGGCGTGCGCAGCGAGCAGCGCGAGCGAAGGGCAAAGGGCCGCACCGGCGGCGCCGTCCAGGCGCCGAGCGAAGCCGCACCCGCAGGGGGCCGTCCAGGCCTGCCGCCCCAGACGGCATGCGGGTTTGCGTCCGGGAAGGGCCTGCGCAGCGGGCATCGCCCGCGGAGGTCTTCGGCGACGTGACGCGGGCGCGATTTTTCGCCCGGAAGTAACGCACTGGCTTCCCGGGCCCCCCGGCGCACCAGTAACGCACCGATCAATTCCCCGCTTTAAAACTGGCCCGCGTCCTGTCACAGCCATGCAGCCACCACCAAGGAGGACATCATGGCTCAACTCGGAAGCGCCCTCGGGCGCCGCTCGCGGCAAATCGGCACCGTGCAGGAGGCCGCCGCACTCGCCTGGGTCGGGCGCTGGGAGTACAGCTCCAGCCAGACGCTCGCCGTCCTGACAAACCGCCAGGTCCAGCCCCGCTTGATCCGGGCTGGGTTGCTGCGGCGCGAGCTTTTGCGCAACCCCTACGCCTACGTGCACAGCCTGGCGATGATCACCAAGGAGGGGATCAAGCATCTGGCGTCGCTGCTGGAGAAGATCCGGGTCCCGGGTTTCCTGCGTGACGAGGCCATCGCGCGCGGCTTCGCAGCTCTGCTGCTGGATGACACGTACCCCGCCATCCACCCGGCCAAACGCGTCCGGGTCACCACGCTCGAGCACGACGTGCTCCTGCAGGAGCGCATCGCCCTGGAAATCCGCGAGCAAGGGGAGAGCTGGGGTGCCGAGAGCCTGGCTCACCCGGGCTTCCAGCGCATGCTGACGATGCGCGAGCTGCTGCGCGTGCCCCGCCGGCCAGGGAACCGGGTTGCTGACTGCGTGCTCCTGCGCCCCAGCCTGACTCGCCACGATGCCTGGGTTCGCGTGTACGTCGAACTGGAAAACAGCGCCAAGGGGACCATGGAGAAGGACTACTGCTGCTGCGCGTGGAAAGAGCAGTTGCGCGAGGAGCACGAGCTGCGCATCCTGTGCACCCGCGAAGCCTTCGTCAGGAGCTGGCGCAATGCGCTGGCGCGGGAGAAGGTACCACTGACCTCCCGCAGCCCCACCGGGCGGCTGCGCAGGCATCCCACCGAGCACAAGTCGATGGCACTCTTCCCTTCCCCGCAGGTGTCCATCGAAGTCGTATCGCCCGAGGCACTCCGAGCTGCGCTGGCCAGACCTCCGAGGCGCGCAAGCGAGATGCCCCAGGAGGAACTGGATCAGGCCGTGCAGGCGCGGCTCGCGAACGAGCAGGATGTGCAGGCGTGGGACGCAGAGCACGCCTGGGAGGACGATGTGCTCGCGGAGTGGGAGGACACGGTGCAGCCCGAGCGCACCTGGGGGAAGCGGTGAGGTGAAAGGCCAGGCGGCGCTTGCCGTCCGCGCGACCAAGCAGGCCTCCGCATCCTTCCGCACGGTTTTTTGGCATAAGGAGCCATCCCCAGGTTGCTGGAGTGCTGGCGGGCACGCAGGTCAGCGCCCCCGCATCCCACGGCCAACGCGAATGCCCATCGTGGCGGCCGTCCCCTGGACAGCCCCCACGCTGTGCAGCTCCTTCGCCTTGTCCGCTTGGCTTACTTCCCTTCTGGGGCCACGGATTTTGATTTCGAAGGCCTCCTGCCCAGATGATCGGCAAGGAAACAAGACGCCGACTCTCCCGCACAGTGCCACGTCTTGCTGTATCATTTCATATCGTACCGTTTCCTATCATTCGAATCGTATCACTGCCACTCCGAGATCGTCATCATGCCGCGTGAAGCAACCATCACCCCCGAACAGACCTTTGCAGTCGCCGATGCTCTTCAAGCCGAGGGCATCCGGCCGACACTGCGCGAGGTGCACGCGCGGATTGGACACGGCAGCATGTCGACGATCAACAGGCACATGCAGCGATGGCGCGAAGCCCATGCCCGTCCACCGCTGGCGCAGCCCATCCTGCCTCCCGTGCTGCAACGGTCCCTGATGGATTTCATCGCGGCCGAAGTGGCCGCCGCCCGGGCGCCGCTCGATGCCGAGCTGGCCGAGCAGTTTCAAGTTACAGCAGATCTCGCCGCCGAAAGCGAGCGCCTAGCCAAGGACCTGGAGGAAAGCACTGCAGCGGTCGCAAAGCTCGAGGCCCAGCGGGCTGCAGCCGATGGGCGGGCAAAGCAGCTAGACCTTGAGTTGGCCGCTGCGAAGGCAGATGCAGCGCAGGAACGTCAGAGTGCCGAAGCTGCGCGCACGGAGCTGGCCCGGGTAGTCGTGCGCCTCGAATCCCTGGGGCAGCTCCAATCCGACCTCAGGGCCGTTCAAGAAAAGCTGGAACAGGAGCGCCTGGGGCGCGCCCAGGCCGAGCAGCGCGTGGCCGTGCTGGCCGCACGGCAAAAGGACCTCGAAGAGCGCTTGGCCGAGATGAAGATGGAAGTGGAGCGCGCGAATGCCCTGGCGGAAAAGGCGCGGGAGCGAGTCGATCAGTTGACGGAGCGATTGCCTGCCGCAATCGAAAACCCGCGGACAGGTATGGCTTCGGGCAGCCTCCCGCCGAGGACCGGCGCCGCCCCCGCTGTCGAGACGCGTCCACCCAGGCGCTGAGGCTGCCGGCCTGTTGAAAGGTCAACTCGCCGGCCTGCACTCCTTGTGGAGAAAGGTGCGTCGCGTTGCGCGCCGCCACTCGCTGACCATCGTGGTTAGCCCCGCCTCCCAAGGCGAAGTCTCCGGCTCGTCGCAGCTGCCGCCCTCCGGGACGACGCTCCTACCGCTCATCCCCTCCACCTCGTCCGACTGAAGTCCCTCTTTGCCGACACCGCAGAATTTGTTTTGGGCGGCGATCTGTGCGGAGGATGGAAAATAAGACCACCGGCCGGCACCCCCGCCCCCAGCGCGTTCGGCCGCCCCCTGCGACCGGTCGCATTGCGGTAGATTTCCCCTTCGATGATCGGGCCTCGCCGAGCGCGGAGGAAATTGCCCTGGTGCTCGCCATCCTGCCGGAGATCCTCGAAGATCTGCAGGCCGCCCCCACGGCCCCCAAGGAGGACTGAGCATGACCGTTGCCCTGTACGCACGCGTTTCCACGGCGCGTCAAGCCGACAAGGATCTCTCGATCCCGGACCAACTCCGACAGATGCGAGCGTGGTGCGAACGCAATGGTCACGCCGTGGGCTGCGAGTACGTCGAACCTGGTGCGTCCGCGACCGACGATCGCCGAGCCGTGTTCCAACAGATGATCGCCGACGCCACCACCAAGCCGGCGCCCTATGACGCGATCATCGTGCACAGCCTCTCGCGCTTCTTCCGGGATGCCATCGAGCTCGGGCTATACGAGCGCACGCTCAAGAAGTCGGGGGTTCGCCTGGTCTCTATCACCCAGCCCACGAGCGACGACGCAATGGGGGAGATGATCCGGCGCATTTTTTCGACCTTCGACGAATACCAGAGCAAGGAAAACGGCAAACATACTTTGCGCGCCATGCAGGAGAACGCCCGCCAGGGCTACTTCAATGGTTCCCGCACCCCCTTCGGCTACAAGGCTGTCGAGGTCGAGAACAGCACGGGCAAGGCTGGTAAGAAAAAGCGCTTGGCCATCGAGGAAGGCGAAGCAACCCTTGTCCAAACGATGTTCGACCTTTACGAAAACGGCTTGCATGGGCAGGAAATGGGCTCCAAGCAGATCGCGGCCTACTTCAACGAGCGCGGCACGCTCCTGCGAGGCGCGAAGTGGACGCGCACTCGCGTCCACGCGATGCTCTGTGACACCATCTACAAGGGTCAGTACGTCTTCAACAAGACATCCAACCGAACCAAGGCGCGCAAGGCCCCGGAGGACTGGATCATCGTCGAGGTGCCTCCGATCGTCTCATCGCAGACCTTCGAGGCCATCACCGCCAAGCGGCATGAACGCGCGCCGACGGCAACGCCTCCCCGCATCCTGAACTCTCCCACGTTGCTGACCGGGCTACTCAAGTGCGCTGTCTGTGGGGCGGGCATGACCCTCATGACCGGTAAGTACGGGAAATATCGGTATTACAAGTGCAACACCCGAATCGGGCAGCATTCCAAGGCGTGCACCACGCCGGCCGTCCCGATGGACAAGCTGGACACGCTCGTACTGTCCGCTCTGGCCGACAGGGTCCTGACGCCGGAGCGCCTGAAGGCGATGCTGAAGGAACTGAAACAGCAATTCGAGCTGCTACGGAGCAAGCACGGTGACGTCCTGCGCGCCATGCAGAAGGAACTCACCGAATTGGAGACTGCGCTCAACCGCCTCTACGTGGCTATCGAGAAGGGGCTTGTCCCGATGGACGACATGCTTGGCCAGCGCGTCCAGGATCTCAGGAACCGGCGGGAATCCGTGCTCGGGGAGATGGCACGCACTCAGGCGGCCGAGGCGACGCCCTTGTCAACTCTGAGCCACGCGCAACTGACCGCCTTCGCCACGAACCTGCGTTCGCGCCTACTCGACAGCTCCACCAGTTTCCCGAAGCGCTACCTGCAGACGCTTGTGTCGGAGATCACCTTCGACGGCGAGAAGGTCCGCATGCAAGGGCGAAAGGCCGCTGCCCTGGAGGCCGCGATGGGAAAAAAAATGGGTACCAACGACAAGGTACCCACTTTTAGCCATGGTTGGCTCCCCGACCTGGGCTCGAACCAGGGACCTACGGATTAACAGTCCGGCGCTCTACCGACTGAGCTATCGGGGAATAAGCCTTGAAGTATAGCCTGTTTTTGGCGTTCTACGCAAAGCTGGCGGCGCCAGGCTGCGCGGTCATCATGCGCTGGACATAGCGCGCGATGAGGTCGACTTCCAGATTGACCTCACCTCCAGCGCTGACAAATTGGAGGTTGGTGTGCTGCAGCGTGTGAGGGATGAGGTTGATGTGGACGGAGGCGTCGCCGTTGGCGTGATCGTCGACGCGATTCACCGTGAGGCTGACACCATTGACCGTGATCGAACCCTTGTAGGCAAAGAAACGTGCCAATTCGGCAGGCGTGCGTACGCACAGATGCCACGATTCGCCGACTTGTGCGAACGACTCCACACGCCCAATGCCATCGACGTGGCCGGTGACGAGATGTCCGCCAAGCCTGGTCGCGAGGGTCACCGACTGTTCGAGGTTGACGGCGGTCCCCACGACATCGAGGCCGGTGGTGCGTCCCAGACTTTCCGCGGAGATGTCGAAGCTGAAGCCCCCCGCGTCGGCCTCGATGACGGTCATGCACGCGCCGCTGACGCAGATACTGTCACCAATGGCAACGCCCGCCAGCCAGCCATCAGGAGCACTGACGCGGACGCGCAAACCCGCGCCCTTGCCGGCCAAGGGATGAAGCGCGTTGATGGATCCAACTGCGGTGACGAGACCGGTGAACATGGTGCGACCTTCTTTCAGCATGAATAAAGGCAAGCATACGGCGTACTGCCCTAAACTACGCGCATGTCCGATGCGAGCTCATCCTCCCCCGCTTTCGTTCTGCCGGTTCGCGTGTACTGGGAAGATACCGACGCCGGAGGCGTTGTCTACTACGCCAACTATCTGAAGTTTTGCGAACGCGCACGCACCGAATGGCTGCGCAGCGTTGGGGTGCACCAGCAAGAGCTTGCGGCGCGTGAGGGCCTGCAGTTCGTGGTTGGGCAGGTGCAGGTGCGCTACGTCGCACCGGCCCGTCTGGACGACGCCCTGGATGTGGGTGTCACGCTCGTCCAGGCCGGAGGCGCCAGTCTGGAACTCCTTCAGGATGTCCGTCGACGCCCCAGCGAACGCCTCGACCCGTTTTCCGAGCTGCCACTGCTGGCAAGCATGCAGGTTCGAATCGCCTGCGTTCGCGTCCGTGACATGCGCCCCACGCGCATGCCAGCCTCAGTGCTGCGTCAATTGCACGACAACCGCTGACCCCGTGCACAATATTGCCTGACTCTCGGCCATCTCGCCGACACTCCGACCACCATGGACCAGAATTTTTCGATCGTTTCTCTCGTGTTGGGCGCCAGTACCGTCGTGCAACTGGTGCTGGCCTTGCTGCTCAGCGTGTCGCTGGCGAGCTGGACGGTCATTTTTCGCAAATATTTTGGGATCAAGCGTTCACGGCTCAAGACGGATGGCTTCGAGCAGGATTTCTGGTCTGGCACCAGCCTCAACGACCTCTACCAGGGTGCTGTTGCCAATGCTGGCAACGGTAGTCCGCTGCAACGCATCTTTGCCTCGGGAATGCGCGAGTTCCTGAAGCTGCGCGACCGGAAACTCGATGCGACGGCGCTGGTCGACGGTGCCCGGCGCGCCATGCGCGCGGCGCAGCAGCGGGAAATGGATGCGATCGAATCGAATCTGTCCTTCCTGGCGTCAGTCGCCTCGGTCTCGCCCTACGTCGGACTGTTCGGCACAGTATGGGGCATCATGCACGCCTTTGTGGGCCTGTCCAATCTGCAACAGGTCACGCTGGCAACCGTTGCACCCGGCATCGCCGAAGCCCTGGTGGCCACCGCCATCGGCCTGTTCGCGGCCATTCCTGCCGTGATCGCCTACAACTTTTTCGCGCGGGACATCGACCGATTGGCCATTCGCTTCGATGCGTTCATCGAAGAGTTCTCGAACATCCTGAACCGGCAGGCGATTCCTGCGGCGCAGCCGAACAGCGGCGCGCGGTCGGTCGCCGCTGAATTCGGAGCACGTTGAGTGGCCGCGATCCAATCCCGCGGGGGCACGCGGCGCCGCGCGCTGGCCGAGATCAATGTCGTCCCCTACATCGACGTCATGTTGGTCCTGTTGATCATTTTCATGGTCACCGCGCCACTCATCGCCCCGAGTGCGGTGAAGCTGCCCACGGTGGGTGAGGCAGCCCGTGCCCCCGACACCGTGGTGGAAGTGGATGTCAAGGCGGATCAGACACTCTCGGTGCGCCTGCGCGATCCGAAAGCCAAACCCGGCAACCCAGGGCTGAATGAACAAACCATCGCCCTCGACCAGTTGCAGCAGACCGTGACCCAGCTTGCATCGCAGGACGGTGCGGATGCCGCATCGATGCCAGTGCTCATTGCGGCTGACAAGGACGTCCGATACAACGACGTCATCCGCGTGCTCAATCGGCTCAAGCAGGCGGGGATCCAGCGCGTGGGCCTTGCGGTACAGGCAACAGGACAGCGATGAAGGCGGGACCGGACGATATCCTGCGTCCGCCCCCTGAGCGAGGAGGCACGGGCGCGCTGGCGATCGCCATCTTCATGCACCTGTTGCTGGTGGCGCTGATGGCCGTCGGCGTGCATTGGCACAGCCATGCACCAGAGGCAGTCGATGCCGAACTCTGGGCGCCGACCGCGCACTTCGCTGCTCCACCCCCCCCAGCGGCGCCGCTGGAGCCTGTCAGGCAGCCTCCACCCCCACCGCGACCGACGGTCGCGCCGAAACCCGCGGCAGCAGCCATGCAGCAGGATGCTGCCATCGCCCTGGCAAAAGCGCGTCACGCGGCGGCGCTCGCGCACCAGAAGGAGCTTGCGAACCAGCTGGCCTTGCAACAGCGCCTGGAAAAGCAGCGCGCGGAGCAACGTGCCCTCGCGCGCAGGCAGGCGGAGGAGCAGGCCCGGCAACTGGCGAACGAAAAGGCCAGGGAGCAGGCCAGGCTGGAGGCCGAGAACAAGCTTGCGGCGCGCAAGGCGGACCTGGCCCGTCAGCGCAAGGAGGCCCGGCAACTGGCCAGGCTGCAGCAGCAATCACGCTCCGACTACATGCGCAACCTCATGGCCCAGGCGGGCAAGGGCCCGGCGGACAGCGCCGGGACCGCGGCGATCACCTCAGGCCCCTCGGGCGGCTATGGAGCGCGCCTGGCGACGCTGATCCGTCAGAACGTGACCTATGCCCAGATCGACCAGATCCAGGGAGATCCGAAGGTCGTGATCACGGTATCGCTCGACCCGAACTCCGGTGAAGTCATCGGCGCCCGCATCAAGCGCTCGAGTGGCGTGGCAAGCTGGGATCAGGCGGCGCTGCGCGCAGTGCAGAAGGTCGGACGGTTTCCAGCCGACCACGGCCGTTGGTACACACCGATGGATGTCGAGGCAGGCCCGCGCAACCACAATTGACGTTGCAGGTGTGCCCCTGTGCCGCAGTGATGACGTCGCTCAATGCATCGCCTGGGGGGCAGCGTCGGCGTTGTCGTAGACCACTTGCACGCGGCCATCCTTGGCAAAGACACCGAGTGCGGCAAGGGTGTCGTCGCCCGGGCGCAAACGGATGCGATCGATCCGCAGCACGGCTTCGGCGCCCGCGCGTTCAAGCTCGATTTCCAGCGGCAGGCCGCCCTCCTCACCCGCGGCGTGGGCACGCGCAATCTCGATCAGCGGCGCCGCATCGGGCAAGCCATTGACGCGCATGCGAATGCGTCGTCCGAGGCGCGCACGGGTCTGTTCCATGGTCCAGACAGCATCAACATTGAAACGAAGCCCGCCGCTGAAGCGGTCGGCCTGAGCGCGCCCCTGCATGACCAGAAGTTCGTCATCGCACAGCAAGCTGCGCACGGTGTCGAGCAAGCGCTCGTTGACGACCGTCTCCAGGACCCCGGAACGATCCTCCAGGGTGACGATGGCCACACGTCCGCGCTGACCCTGCACGACGCGCACCGCAGCGACGATTCCGGCGATCAGCTGCGGCTCACGCGCATCGGCCAGCGCCGCCAGCGATCGCGGTGCGAAGCGACGCACCTCGGCCGCATGGGCATCGAAAAGGTGGCCGCTGAGCACGAACCCCACCGCAACTTTTTCCTCCGACAACCGGCGCCGCAAGTCCCACGGCTGCTGCGGCTCGGGCTGAGGTTCGGCATCTGCCGCATTCTCGAACAAGGCGTCGAACAGTCCGCCCTGGTCGGCATGCTCGGCACATTGCGAGGCATGCTCGAGTGCCATGCCAACGGATGCCATCAAGGTGGCGCGATTCGGATCAATCGTGTCGAACGCCCCGGCGCGCACCAGAGCTTCGAGCACCCGGCGGTTGATGCGGGTACGGTCGACCCGCGCGGCAAAATCCATCAGCGAGCGGAAGGCCTTGCCATCCCCGCGCGCCTCGATGATGGCCTCGATGGCAGCGCGGCCCGTCCCCTTGATGGCGCCAAGGGCATAACGAATGGTTTGGGCGTCGACCGGATCGAAGCGCCATTGGCCGAGGTTCACGTCGGGCGGCAACAACTTGATGCCGATGGCGCGCGCGTCGTCGACAAGAATCTTCAGCTTGTCGGTGTCGTCGATGGCGACGCTCATGTTGGCCGCCATGAATTCAGCCGGGTAATGCGCTTTCAACCACGCCGTTTGCACCGCGAGCAAGGCATACGCGGCCGCGTGTGACTTGTTGAAACCGTAGCCGGCAAACTTCTCCATCAGGTCGAAGATTTCATTCGCCTTGTCGCCATCGATGCCATTTTTTGCGGCGCCGTCGCCGAAGATGCCCCGATGCTTGGCCATTTCCTCGGGCTTTTTCTTGCCCATGGCACGGCGCAACAGGTCAGCGCCACCGAGCGAGTAGCCCCCGATGACTTGCGCCACCTGCATCACCTGCTCCTGGTAGACCATGATGCCGTAGGTCTCCTGGAGCACCGGCGCCATGCGCGGATCCGGATATTCGATGGGTTCGGTGCCATCCTTGCGATGGCAGAAGCTGGGGATCAGGTCCATCGGACCAGGACGGTACAAGGCCACCAGGGCGATGATGTCCTCGAACCGGTCCGGCTTGGCCTCGCGCAACATGCCTTGCATGCCGCGAGATTCGAGCTGGAAGACGGCGACGGTGTCACCGCGCGCCATCAATTTGTAGGTGACAGCGTCATCAAGCGGAATGTCCTCCAGCTTGAAGTGGGCCCGTTCAGGATGATTGCGCCGGATATGCTGCGCCGCAAGCTCCAGAATGGTCAGCGTGGCAAGGCCCAGGAAGTCAAACTTCACCAGGCCAATGGCCTCCACGTCATCCTTGTCGTATTGCGAGACCGCGTCGGTGGAGCCGGGCTGGGCGTAGAGGGGGCAGAAATCCGTGAGTTTGCCGGGGGCGATCAGCACGCCGCCGGCGTGCATGCCGACATTGCGCGGCAGGCCTTCGAGCTGTTGCGCCAGCTTGAGCAGGTGTGCGACTTCCTCCTCCTGCTCCATGCGCTCCTTGAGTTGGGGCTCGACCTCGATGGCCTCAGCGATGGTGATGTGCTGTCCGGGCTTGTTGGGAATCAGCTTGGCCAGTGCATCACAGAAGGTATAGCCGAGTTCCTGCACCCGTCCCGCATCACGCAGCGCGGCGCGCGCGGCCAGAGTCCCGAAGGTCGCGATCTGGGACACCGCCTCGACGCCGTACTTATGTTTGACATAGTCAATGACGCGATCACGGTTTTCCTGGCAGAAGTCGATGTCGAAGTCGGGCATCGATACCCGCTCAGGGTTGAGAAATCGCTCGAACAGAAGGTTGTAGGCAAGCGGATCAAGATCGGTGATGCGCAGGCTGTACGCCACCAGCGAACCTGCGCCCGAACCGCGTCCGGGCCCCACGGGACAACCATTGTCCTTGGCCCAATTGATGAAATCGGCCACAATCAGGAAGTACCCCTCGAACCCCATCTTGGCGATGGTGCCGAGCTCGAACTCGAGGCGTTCCACGTAGCGCGGACGGCCGGCGGCACGCAGAGCGGGGTCCGGAAACAACTGTTCCAGGCGCCGCTCCAGCCCCGCGAAGGACTGCGCACGGAAAAATGCCGCGATCGGCGCGCCGTCCGGCGTCGGAAAGGCGGGCAGTTGCGGCCGTCCGAGATCGAGCGTGAGATTGCAGCGTTTGGCGATTTCAACGGCATTGTCCAACGCGACCGGAAGGTCGGCAAACAAGGCCTGCATGTCCTCCCGGGACTTGAAATACTGGTCCTCCGAGAAACGCCTTTGTCGACGAGGATTGCCCAGGGTTTCGCCGTCGGCGATGCAAACCCGCGCCTCATGCGCCTCGAAATCGGTCGGGGCGAGAAATTGCACCGGGTGGGTGGCCACAACCGGTAACGCGAGTCCGGATGCCAGCGTCACAGCGGCGGCGACATGGCGCGCACAGTCGCCATGACCACTGCGCTGCAATTCCAGATAAAAACGCCCCGGGAAGGCCTGCGCATGCTGAAGAGCCAAGGTGCGCGCTCTGGACGTATCGCCCGCCAGCAATGCCCGTCCGATACTCCCATGACTCGCACCGCACAGGGCAATCAGTCCGTCGCCGAGTCCGTCGCTGGCGATCCACTCCCAGCGTACCTCGGCCTGCCCGTTGCGCTGGCCCTGCAGCCAGGCACGACTCAGCAACTCGCACAGATTCAGATAACCCGTGCGCCCGGTCACGAGCAGCAGCAGGCTGGTCGACGTCGCCTGCGGAGACGGGTCATCGGGCGCGATGCGCACGTCGCAGCCGATGATGGGCTTCACACCTGCATCACGCGCGGCCGTGTAGAAACGAACCGCGGCGAAAAGATTGTTCAGATCGGTGATTGCGAGTGCGCCCTGACCATCCCTGCGCGCAGCAGCGACCGCTTCATCCACGCGCAAGGTGCCATCAGCGATTGAGAACTCGGTATGCGTTCGAAGGTGCACGTAGGACATTGGGTGATTGTAGGAAGATGACGTTCTCGCCACCTCGTGCCCGTTTCTGGAAGACCCCACCAATGACGTGGCGCACGCGAATCCATCTCGGCAAGCGCTGCCTATAATCGGCCTCCCTTCCCGCTCGCGGCAGCAAGCCTCCACGCCCAAACGCCAGATGCCGGATGTTCACGCGTTTCCCCCACTGACCTTTCACGCCGACGGCCTGCTCTGGGTCGGGCTGGCTTTGGTGCTCGCCTCGCTGATGGGTGAGTCAGTGCTACGGCTTTTGCGCTGGCCCCGGCTCATCGGTTACATGACCGCCGGTTTGCTTATCGCCATCGGGGGCGGCGGGCTTCCAGCGCTTGATCTCCAGCCCGGGGCACGCGCCGTGGTCGATGCCGCGCTGGCCATGCTGTTGTTCGAAATTGGCCATCGTGTCAATCTGCACTGGCTACGCGCCAACCCCTGGCTGCTCGCCACCGCCATCGGCGAGTGGACTGCCGCCTTCGCCGCCATGGTCGTGGTGCTCGGCATGCTCGGCATGGGGGCGCCCACGGGGATGGCGGTGGCTGCGGCGCTGGCCTGCACCGCGCCCGCGGTCGCGTTACGCCTCAGCGGCGAATTCAATGCCCGTGGCCAGGTCACGGAACGCCTGCTGGTGCTGTCGGCGCTCGGCGCCACGCTATCAGCGCTCGCGGTGGGCCTGCTGACCGCGTGGATGGGGGCGCAGACCGGTCGGCATTGGTGGTACGCCATCACCCAGCAGTTCTATGCGATCGGGGGCGCCGTCTTCGCCGCGGCGATCCTGGCGTGGGCGGTGAACTGGGTTGAAAAGCATTTTGATTTTGCCGACGAAGGCGCTGCACTATTGCTTGTTGGCCTGATATTGCTCGCTCTCTCGGTCACTCGCATGCTGCAGTGGTCGACCCTGCTCACGCCCTTGCTTGCCGGCCTGCTGCTGCGCGCGAACAGTGAGCGTCCGCGCGTGTGGCCGCGGCATTTCGGCACGGCTGGGGGGGTCCTCGTGGTTCTGCTGTTCCTGATTCTCGGCATGAGCCTGCGTTGGCAGGATCTGCGCGAGGGGTTCGCGGCAGGCGTGGCCTTGATGGCAGCTCGCGCAGCGGGCAAGCTGGCCATCCCACTGTTGCTGGGCCCGGCATCGGGACTGAGTGGCCGTCAGTCCGCCGCCCTTGGCCTGGCGCTGAATCCGGTTGCCGCAGTCAGTTTCGTCCTGCTGCTCGATCTGTCCCAGGGGCGAGCAAACGTACCGCAGTCGCTACTGGCAGCCGGTTTTGCCTCGATCGCCATCGGAGGGCTCGCCGGCACCTTGCTGGCACGCTGGGCGCTCGGGCGCGCAGGGGACATCCCCCCTCCTGACCGGAATGCGCGGGGAGACAAGACATGAGCCTGGGAATCTTCTCCCAATCAGCGCCTCTCACAATGGGGATCGAACTCGAGCTGCAAATCGTCAGTCGCCATAACTACGACCTGATGCCTTGCGCTCCCGATCTGCTGCGCCTGCTGAGCAAGCGCAAGTTGCCGGGCCTGGTGACTCCGGAGATGACCGAAAGCATGATCGAGCTGTCCACGGGCATCTGCATCGGATACGACGACGCCCTGGCCCAACTCGAGGAAATTCGCGACGCACTCGTCGATGCCGCCGACAAGCTCGACGTCGGTCTGGCCGGTGGCGGCACGCACCCCTTTCAGCATTGGGCGCAACAGCGCATTTTCGACCGCCCGCGCTTTCAGCAGCTATCTGAGCTCTACGGGTATCTGAGCAAGCAGTTCACAGTATTCGGGCAGCACGTCCATCTGGGCTGCCCCGATGCCGACACGGCGCTCTACACCTTGCACTGCATCTCACGCTTCATACCGCATTTCATCGCGCTGTCAGCGTCCTCACCCTACGTTCAGGGCGAGGACACAGGCTTTCACTCGGCGCGCCTGAATTCGGTCTTTGCCTTCCCGCTGTCGGGACGGGCGCCATTTGTGCTGGATTGGGCTGGGTTTGAACGGTATTTCGAGAAGATGACCGCCACCGGCGTGGTCAAAAGCATGAAGGATTTCTACTGGGACATCCGTCCCAAGCCCGAATACGGAACGATCGAAGTTCGCGTGATGGACACGCCGCTAAGCATTGCGAAAGCAGCGCGCATCGCCGCGTATATCCAGACGTTGGGGCGCTGGATCCAGCAAGAGCGTCCCTTCGTGCCCGAGGAGGACGACTACCTCGTCTACACCTTCAACCGCTTTCAGGCCTGCCGCTTCGGGTTCGACGGCACCTTCGTCGACCCGTCGACGCGCGAACACCGGACCTTGCGCGAAGATCTTTTGCGAACCATGGTGCGGCTGGAGTCGCACGCGATCGACCTCAAGGCCGATTCCGCGCTGCGCGAGCTGCTGGCGGACGTTGGTGGACGCGGCAATGACGCACAATGGATTCGCGAGACCTTCGCGCGCGAGCGACATCTGCCGGAGGTCGTGCGCCAGCAGTGCGGGCGCTGGATGCGCGAGGGACGTTGAGGCTCCGCAGGTCTTCACTCGTCCCCGCTGGCCTGCGCGCCGAACTGCATGGCGTGCAATCCGGCGTAAAGGCCGCCGCGGGCGAGCAGCTCGCGCTGCGTCCCAAGTTCCACCAGGCGTCCCCCATCGAGCACCGCAATGCGGTCGCAGTGGGAGATGGTCGCCAGGCGGTGTGCGATCACGATGGTCGTGCGCCCGCGCATCAAGCGTTCGACCGCCTGCTGCACCAGACGCTCGCTCTCGGCGTCGAGCGCGCTGGTGGCCTCGTCGAGGATGAGCAAGGGTGCATCGCGGTACAGCGCCCGTGCGATCGACAAGCGCTGACGCTGGCCCCCCGAGAGCTGCGATCCGTTGTGCCCCACGGGAGCCGCGAGCCCCCCGGGCAAGCCACGCACGAACTCTGCAAGGGCCGCGGACTCGAGCGCGGACCAGGCGCGTGCCTCGTCCACCGGCTCCCCGAAGCTGACATTGGCGCCGACCGTGTCATTGAGCAGCACGACGTCCTGGCTGACCAGGGCGATCTGCGTCCGCAGGCCTCGCAACGTCCAGTCACGCAGCGCCACGCTGTCAAGCAGTACGCGGCCCGTGGTCGGCTCCAGCAAACGTGGCACCAGACGCATCAGGGTGGTCTTGCCCGCGCCTGAGGGCCCCACCAATGCAAGACTCTCCCCCGCGCGCACCTGCAGGGTCACGTCGTCGAGCACAGGTTTGTCACTGCTGCCCATGCGCACCCCCACATGCTCGAATGCCAGATCACCGCGCACCCGAGCCACCTCGTGGTGCCCGGTGTCCGCTTCTTGCGGAGTGTCGAGAATCCCACGTGTCCGCTCGAGCGATCCCATCGCCCGCATCATGGGTTGCACGATATCCGACACCCGGCGGAGTGGCGACAGGGTCATCAGCATCGATGTGATGAAGGAGACGAAACCACCAACACCATGCCCACCCGCCGCATCGTTTTGATACATGGCAAACACCATCACCACCGAAACTGCCAACGCGGACAGCCACTGCGACACAGGCGTGTTGCTCGCACCGGACACCGTGGCTTTCACGCTGACGCGCCGCAAGCCCTGGTTGAGCACCTCGAAGCGGCGGGCGAAACCTTCCTGGGCGTTATGGACCCGGATCGCCGCCGCCGCCAGCATGCCTTCCTCCAGCGCGTAGGAGGCGGTTTCCGCCGATTTTTGCATCTGCAAATTCAGGCGCTTCGCGCGCCGGCTGATGATGCGCATTGTCACCAGAAGCGGCGCGAGGATCGCCAGGGTCAGGAGTGTGAGACTCCAGTTGAGCCACATCAGATAACCAAAAAGTGCCACCAGGGTCAACGTGTCGCGCACGAGCGTCAGCAGTCCCGGGAATATCATTCCCAGCGCGAGCTGCGCCTCATACACTGCCGCGCCGATCAGGCTGCTCGCGCTCTCGCGTTGCAGTCCAGCCAGTTCAGCGTGGAGAATCTGCCCGTAAACCAGGGTCCGAACCCGCGCCAGCACATTGTGGGTCAACCATTGCGTCAGAAATTGCGAACCCAACCACGCCACACCGCGAATCGTGAACAACCCCAGCAGCACAGCCGGAACCGCCCACAGCGGAAAGTCTCGTCGTGACGTGAACCCGACGTCGAGCACATGTTTCATCAACGCCGGAAGCACCGGTTCGGTCGAGGCGACAACGGCCGCGCACACCACCACGAGGATGGCCGCAGCGCGGTTGCGCCGATCGGCACCAAACAGCTTCAACAACTGCGAAAAGTTTTCAGACCGCACGTTAGACCCGCCGTTGACGTCGACCTGTGAGCCGGTGACAAATGATGAAGAATAGCGGGACCGCCCGCGTCATCTGGCGGCGATCGGTGTTTCCTCTTGGCGTCCTTGGCGCTTTTTCGCTGCCGCTGCCCATCGCGTGGGGCTCGGTCGCGCTGCCGCTGCTGCTGCTCGCCGCACTCGGACGCGGGGATTGGCGCCGCCAGATACGTCGCGTCATTTCTGTGCCGGCGGCCCTGTTCGCACTCGGGCTGGTGCTGCTGTACGCCCTGGGCATGGTCTATAGCACCGGTAGTGCTTCGGAGGCCTGGACAATGTTCTCCAAATATGCGCGCCTGTTGAGCATTCCGCTACTCGTGGGCGCGTTCGACGACGCGCGATGGCGGCGCCGGGCGATCGACGCGTTTGTGCTCGCTGCCGCGCTGGCCATGGCCGTGTCCTATGCGCGATTCGCAGGGCTCGTGCGTGGCTACACCGACCCCAATCAACTCTATACAGCGTTCCAGGACCACATCACCTTCGGCATTCTGCTGAGCGTCGCGGTGTTCATCGCCGCGCGCCGGGCCTTGTTTGGCGAGCCCGGGCGATGGCTGTGGTGTGTCTTCGCCATGCTCGGCACCGGGTGCGTGCTGATGCTCAACAGCGGCCGCACCGGCTGGCTGGTGCTGTTCGTGTTGTTGCTGCTGCTGTTCGTCCAGCGCTGGGGCCTGCGCGGCGTCGCGATCGGACTTGTCGCATGCGCCGTGGTGGCAGGGGTGGCGATGCTGTCGCCCATCACCCGGCACAAGGTGCATCAGGTCTTCCACGAAGTGCATGGCTTCGAGCGCGGGCAGGACGACACTGCGGTCGGACTGCGGCTGGCCTTCTACACCAATAGCCTGGGACTGATCGAGCAGCATCCGTTCATCGGCTCCGGCACTGGCAGCTTCAGGTCGCGGTATGCACAAGCGTACGGGTCTGACAAGAACAATGTCCTGACGAGCAACCCGCACGACGAGTACATTCTCACCACGGTCCAGTTGGGGGTCATGGGCCTGCTGGTGGTTCTTGCAATGGGCGCCGCAACCTGGCTGTCGGGGCGGCGGCTGCAAGGCGAAGAAGGCGCACTCCTGCAAGCACTGGTCATCGCCGCGGTGATCGGATCGACGTTCAACTCGATGCTTCTCGACGCCGGTCCGGGACGCTTTCTGGCCGTTCTTGCAGGGATGTTGCTCGCTGCGCACGCAGACGTCATCGAGCGCGGCACCCGCCCTTGAAGCGGCATGCACCGCACCTCTCCAGTCTCGCCACCATGCGCAACACTGTCTCTGCCGTCGTCATCACCTACAACGAAGCAGCCAACATCGGCGCCTGCCTTGACGCCCTGGCGTGGTGCGACGAGCGCATCGTGCTTGATTGCGGAAGCACCGACGAAACCCTCGCCATCGCCCGCGCCGCCGGTGCCCGGGTGGAGGTGACCCCCGACTGGCCGGGCTTCGGCAGCCAGAAAAACCGTGCCCTTGCCCTGGCATCGGGTGACTGGGTGCTATCGATCGACGCCGACGAGCGGGTCACGCCCCCTCTGGCCAGCGAGATCCGCGCGGCCGTGGCTGCCAGCGACGCACCGGATGTTTTTCTCCTCCCTCGGCTTTCCAGCTATTGCGGCCAATGGATGCGTCACGGAGACTGGTATCCGGACGACGTGGCCCGGCTGTTCCGCCGCGGCCGCGCCCGCTTCACCGACGCCTTGGTGCACGAGTCGCTGCAGTTCGAAGGACCGGCGCGGCGGTTGCGTCAGGAGCTGCGGCATCACAGCTATCGCAATCTCGAGCAAGTGCTGTCGAAACTCGATGCCTACTCGACCGCCGGCGCGCGCGCGATGTCTGCACGCGGGCGTCGCGGCGGCGTCGGCAGTGCGCTGCTCCACGGTTTCTGGACGTTTCTGCGCGGCTATGTGCTCAGGCGCGGCTTTCTCGATGGGCGCCTGGGCTTCGTCCTTGCACTATCGAACGCCCATGGCGCCTATTACCGCTACGTCAAGCTGTGGCTGCTGGAGCTGCGACCTTGAACACCGCATCTGTCTCCATCAGCGTCGTGGTGCTGACGTACAACCGAAGCGACGCGCTGCTTCGCGTGCTCGATGCTCTTGCGGCACAAACCGACCATGGCTTCGAGGTCATCGTCGCTGACGATGGATCCCGCCCGGAACATACCGATGTCATCGCGGCCCATGCGAGCCGCTGGCCGTTCGCCCTTTGCCACGCCTGGCACCCGGATCGTGGGTTCACGGCCGCCGCGGCGCGCAACATGGGGGTGCGTGCCGCCCGCGGCGACTATGTCATCTTCCTCGATGGCGACTGTATCCCCCAGACGGACTTCATCGCCGCGCACAGGCGGCTCGCGCAGCCTGGTTGCTTTGTCAACGGCAGCCGCATTCTGCTCGATGCGCCGTTGACCTCGCGGGCGTTGCAGTCGCCACTGCCGCGCCCGCGCGACGCGCCGCTGTGGTGGTTGCGCCAACGCCTTGCCGGTCGATGCAACAAACTCGGAGGCCTGATCGTGCGGTGGCCGGCGGCGCTTCGCGCATGCCGCCGGCACTTCCGCTGGCGTGGCATTCGAAGTTGCAATCTTGCAGCCTGGCGCAGCGATATCGAGGCAGTCGACGGGTTTGATCAATCGTTTGACGGGTGGGGGCACGAAGACGCCGATTTCGTGCTGCGGCTGCACCGTGCCGGCTGCGCGCGCCGCGAAGGATTCTGGGCCACCGAGGTTCTGCATCTCTGGCATCGCCCGGCCGCGCGTGACGACGAGGCGGCGAATCGTCGGAAGGTGGTTGACCGCATGGCGGCGCCGGACCGCGGGTGTCGAGCGGACATGGGATTGGGCATGCCGCCGCCACGCAATGACGAGCGCGTGCAGTGGCTGCAGACGCGGCCACGTTGGCATGCAAATGCGGCGTCGGCGACCGCAGATGTTTAAGCTTGCATTAAGTTTTTGTGATCGTCGCGTAACAATGCTCGCCTAGAATGAACAACCATACGAAAATCCGCGATCGACACCGATCCAGACAGAAGGTCGCTTGAGCGTTCCATGCAACGTCGCCAGTTTCTCAGCCGTACCGCCACCCTCCCAGCATTGCGCGTCGCCTTTGGCCTTGGCGGCCTCGCCAGCCTGACGCCTTCTGCCCAGGCGCAGTTCAAGGTGGATGTTGCTGGCATTGGTGCCACGCAAATTCCCGTCGGCATCTCCACGTTTGCCGGACAGAGCGCCTGTCCGCAGCCAATCGCCGACATCGTGCGCGCGGACCTGACACGCAGCGGCCAATTCCGCTGCAGTGATCCCGGTGGCGGCCTCAGCGAACGTGGTCCGGCCAACTACGCTGCATGGCACGTCGCTGGCCTCGAGGCAGTTGCCGGAGGCAGCGTCGCCAGCCTCGGCGGCGGGCGCTGGGCCGTTCGCTTCCGACTCTGGGATACCGTGCGTCAGGCCGATCTCGGAGGAGAGGTGTATCAGGTCGTCGGCGGTGACCTGCGACTTGCGGCGCACCGCATCGCCGATTTCATCTACCAGAAACTCACGGGCCAGCGCGGGGTGTTCGCAACCCGGATCGCGTACGTGAGCAAAATGGGGCCGCACAATTTTCGTCTGGTCGTTGCCGACAGCGACGGCGAGAACGCTGCCACCGCGCTGCGCAGCCGGGAGCCCCTGCTGTCTCCAAGCTGGTCGCCCGACGGATCCAGCCTGGGCTACGTCTCGTTCGAGACCGGCAAGCCGGTGGTCTTCGTGCAGAACATCCGCACCGGTGGGCGCCGTGCCGTGGCCAATTTCAAAGGCAGCAACAGTGCTCCGGCGTTCTCGCCGGACGGCCGCATGCTGGCAGTGACGCTCACCCCGGGCAACAGCTCACAGGTATTCATTCTGCCGAGCGCGGGAGGGCCGGCGCGCCAGCTTACCCACAGCGGCACCATCGCCACCGAGCCCGTGTACTCGCCTGACGGCGCCAGCGTGTATTTCGTCAGTGACCGCGAAGGCTCGCCGCAGATCTATGTGTGCGGCACTGACGGCAGCGGCGTACGCCGTATCAGCTACGGTGGTGGTTACAACGTCAGCCCCGCCATCAGCCCGGATGGCAAGTCCATGGCCTACATCGCGCAGCAAGGCAGCAGCTTCACCTTGCGCGTTCTCGATCTTGCCAGTGGCCAGAGTCGCCAGTTGGGCGACGGCCCCAACGACGGCCGCCCCACCTTCGCGCCCAACGGCCAGATCATCCTCTATTCGGGCACCGAGGGGGGGGTTGAAGTTCTGCGTACCGTGTCGCTCGACGGTTCCGTGCGCACCACCCTGGCCACGAGCGGCCAGCAGGTCCGCGAGCCCGCGTGGGGCCCGTGGACCCGTGCCCGCTGACTTTCCAAGCAGACCTCCGCCCAGACGTCGCTGCCAGCCATCGTTCCACCTGCTGTTTCATTCGTTCGTTCCACCAACCACAGCCCAACTCACTCTCCGGAGAATTTCATGAACAAGCGTTTCGCATTCCTGCTCAGCGCGTCCGCCGCAGCCTTCGTGCTTGGTGGCTGCGCGTCTGGCGTCAAGATGAACAAGGCTCCGGTCGAAAACCAGACCGCCGCCAACACGGCCAGCCAAGGTGCGCAAAGCCAGGTCGCGCCAGTTCAGGCTGCAACGGAAACCGCCGCTCTGGGTCCGGCCGCCGACGTGGCACGCAGCGTGTACTTCGGGTTCAACAGCTATGTCGTCGAGGACAAATACCGTCCGGTGCTGGAAGGAAACGCCAACTACCTCACCAGCCATCACAACGCCCACGTGCAACTCCAGGGCAATACCGACGCGCGCGGCAGCCGTGAATACAACCTCGCGCTGGGCCAGAAACGTGCTGATGCCGTCATGAAGGGACTCGAAGTGCTTGGTGTGCCGGCCAGCGAGCTCGAAGCCGTGAGCTTCGGCAAGGAAAAACCAAAGGCTGCCGGAACGACCGAGGCCGCTTACGCGGAAAACCGTCGCGTCGACTTCTTCTACAAGCAGTAAGCCAAGCGCGCGTCCATGAAAACAAGCCTGATCGCCGAAAACCTGAGCGCGGCCCTTCGTCCGCGCCTGCGTCTGGCGGTGGCTGCCGCCTGTGTCGCCCTGGGCCTGGCCTGGAGCGCACAGGCGCGCGCCGACTTGTTCGCTGACAACGACGCCCGTCGCGCGATACTGGACCTGCGCGCGCAAGTCGCGACCCTTCAGCAAGCCAGTCAATCGCAGGCGCAGCAGGTACAGCAGATTCGCAATTCCCTGCTCGATCTATCCAACCAGATCGACCAGATCAAAGGTGAAATGGCGCAGTTGCGAGGCCAGCAAGACACCACCACTCGGCAACTCAACGATACCATCGCCAAAGTTGCCGCAGGCCAGAAGGATCTCAGCCAGCGCTTGGCACCACTTGAACCCGTGTCGGTTCAGATCGATGGGCAGGCGTTTACGGTGCAGCCAGCGGAGAAATCGGGCTACGAGCACGCGCTAGGGGCTTTCCGGAATTCCGATTTCGCGGGTGCCAGCACTGCCTTCAAAGCGTTTCTGGACCAGTATCCTGCCAGTCCTTACGCGCCCGAAGCGAGGTATTGGCTGGCCAATTCGCTGTTCGGCCAGCAGAAGTACAGAGAAGCCGAAGCAGCATTCAAGGCTGTGATCGACGCGGGTGACGCCACACGCACACCGCAGGCGATGCTTGGCCTGGCCAATGCACAGGTCGAGCTGCACGAACTTCGCGCCGCGCGTGCCACCTTGCACAAGCTGGCCAAGGCCTATCCCGCGTCCAACGCCGGCAAGACCGCGAAGGAACGCCTTCAGAAACTCCGGTGATGGGCCTCGATAACCCACGCGCCGGGGCCATGGCGCCAGTTGCCATCGTGCTGCTGTCCGGCGGACTCGATTCCGCCACGGTGCTGGCGCAGGCGCGAGCCGACGGTTTCGTCTGTCATTGCCTGTCGGTGCGTTATGGCCAACGTCATTGCGCTGAACTCGACGCAGCGCGCCGCGTTGCGGCGTCGCTCGGCGCGGCACGCCACGAAATCATCGAGATCGACCTGGCACGATTCGGTGGCTCATCGCTGACCGATGCCAGCATCGATGTGCCCACCGGCGGCATCGCCCCGGGCATTCCATCCACTTATGTGCCTGCGCGCAATACCGTGCTGCTGGCACTGGCACTGTCCTGGGCAGAAGCCGCGGGCGCGCGCGATATTTTCTATGGCGCCAACGCGGTCGACTACTCCGGCTACCCCGACTGCCGGCCACCGTTTGTCGATGCGTTCGAACATTTGGCCAACCTGGCAACGAAAGCCGGTGTCGAAGGTTCGCCGTTTCGGGTCCATGCCCCCATCATCGACCTGCGCAAGGAAGACATCATCCGCGCCGGTCTTCGTCTTGGTGTCGACTATGGGCTCACCGTCAGTTGCTATCAGGCCGATGCAGAGGGACGCGCCTGTGGCGTCTGCGATGCTTGCCGACTGCGCGCCGCGGGCTTCACCGCCGCGGGTGTGCCGGATCCAACGCGTTACCAGGCAGACGGTCTGACCTGATGGCTCTGCCATCGCCGCCGTGACAGGCGCCACGCTGCGTGGGACAATCGCGGACGCGCTCCGGTTACGAGCCCTCGAATGCCGCGCGCGCGCACACTGCCACTAGCGCTCCGCCGTGCCCGATCCGACACTCGCACACCTCGCCAACCACGTCCTGGCGTGGACGTTTTTCCTCAGCGTCGCCTTCGGCGCGCTCATGCACCGCACCCAGTTTTGCGCCATGGGTTCAGTTGCCGACATTGTCAATTTCGGTGATTGGACGCGGATGCGCATGTGGATGCTTGCCATCGCCACCGCATTGATTGGCACCAATGTTCTCGGCGCTCTCGGCTATATCGACATCGGGCAGAGCATCTACGCCAGCGGCCCGATCCTGTGGCTGTCGGCGCTGGTTGGTGGCCTGGCGTTCGGCTTCGGCATGGTGCTGGCGTCAGGGTGTGGCAGCAAGACACTGGTGCGGCTCGGCGCGGGAAGCCTGAAAGCCCTGGTCGTGTTCACCATGCTGTCCATCGGTGCGTTCGCAACCATGCGCGGCATCCTCGCCGCGCCCCGTGTGTACGGCCTTGACCGCATCGCACTGCAGGTCGTCGGGTCACAAGATCTGCCATCGCTGCTGGCGCGCCATACCGCCGTCGCGGTCGCGACGTGGCGCGTGCTCCTGGGTGGCGGGGGCGGCCTGGCCCTTGGTGCATGGTCACTGTCCAGCGCCGAGGCGCGGACGCCGCGGCACATTCTCGGCGGCGTGGGCATTGGCGCCCTCGTGGTGGCGCTGTGGTGGGTTTCCGGGCATCTCGGCTTCCTCGCGGAAGACCCTGAGACGCTGCAGTCTGTTTACGCGGCCAGTGCTGGCAACCATATGGAGTCATTCACATTTATCGCGCCCCTGGCCAATTCCCTGCTGTGGCTATTGATGTACAGCGACGCCAGTGAAGTGCTCAACATTGGCATCGTATCGGTCTTCGGAGTCATCCTCGGATCTGCCGCGCACGCGCTCGCCACCCGACGCTTCCGATGGGAGGGCCTTGCCGGACTGGAGGACACCGCCAATCACCTCGCCGGCGGTTTGCTCATGGGGGTTGGCGGCGTGACCGCCATGGGCTGCACCATCGGGCAGGGAATCAGTGGTGTGTCGACGTTGTCGCCCACCAGCTGGATTGCGCTGGCATCCATTCTTGCCGGAGGTGTTGCAGGCGTGCGTTTTCAAGCGTGGCGCCTGCATCGGAGCGGCTGACAATCCATGCTGTCACAAGACCACGACGCCCCTGACCTGGCGCGCCGCTTCGGTGGTGTCGCCCGTCTTTACGGCGAGGCGGCAGCGCAGCGCTTCCGCCTCGCGCACCTGATCGTGGTCGGCGTCGGTGGTGTTGGTTCATGGGCGGCGGAGGCGCTGGCACGCTGCGGGGTCGGAACCCTCACCCTGATCGACCTCGACCATGTCGGGGAATCCAACATCAACCGTCAGATCCAGGCCCTCGGCTCGACCCTCGGCATGGCAAAGGTCGATGCTCTGGCGCAACGCATCGCCGATATCAATCCGGCGTGTCAGGTGCGCACCGTCGAAGAGTTTGTCGATGCGGACAACGTGGCGGCACTGGTGCCCGCCACAGCCTCAGCCGTGCTCGACTGCTGCGACCAGGCACGTGCGAAGGCGGCCATGGCGGCGCATGCGCTTGCGCACGCCATTCCCATCGTCGTGGTCGGAGCAGCGGGCGGTAAACGCCACCCGCAACACGTGCAAGTCCTCGACTTGAGCGAGACGCGGAATGATCCATTGCTGGCCAAGGTCCGCTACCGCCTGCGCAGGGCCCACGGCGCTCCGCGTCAGGGCACGCTGCACCTGCCATGCGTGCATTCCAGCGAGGCAGTTCGTCCGGCCATGGATGCACGGTGCGACACGCCGGACCCCACCGGAGGCCTGAATTGCGCGGGGTACGGTTCGAGCGTCATGGTGACCGCGACGTTCGGCATGGTGGCCGCGAGCGTCGCCCTCGATTTGATCCAAAGTGGCCCGTGATACACTTTAAGGCTTGGGGTCGTTAGCTCAGTCGGTAGAGCAGCGGACTTTTAATCCGTTGGTCGCGTGTTCGAGTCACGCACGACCCACCAACGAAATCAAGGGGTTGCGTGAGTTTTCACGCAAGCCCTTGTCTCTTTTCAGACGGTCATGTAGACCCCATGTAGACCGCCGCAAGACACATTGCGCCTCTACTCCCGGTCCAGGCGCACGAAAAAGTCGGCCAGGTTCACCGACGTCCATGCGCCGCATCGTGCCCTGCGCTGGAGCGAGCGCCGCAGCGGCCGCATCGCCTGGCAGCACGATTCGCTCGGCCTGCTTCGGGTCGTGGCCCACGCCGATCCGGCGGTGACATGGACCATTGCGCTCGATCCACCAGTGTTCGTCGATGTCGAGGCCGGACAGATGGGGGAGCTTGACCTCGGTGTCGATTCAATGGTTTCCGCACGCATCCTGGCCGCCCCGCCGCTCAACGAGGATGAAGCCAAGTTGGCGAGCACGGCCCTGTCGGCGGCGATTCCCGGCATCGAGACTCCCGCGGCCCAGCCCATTGTGCAGATCGATGTCGCACCTCAGCCGGTGCTGCACCTGCTGACGTTCACTGCCCGCAAATTCCACACTGCGCATGACTATCCGTCCGGCGTGGTACGGCCGCGCCCCTTTGCCGCACGTCGCCGTGCCGGTATTGTTCGATTCCCCCTCCGGCACCAACGCATGGGTTGATCGAAGCGTGCAATCCCCCGGACCTTTGTCCCTGGAAAGCAGGGCAAGGCAGATCACGCTGCACATGACTGGCTTGCAGTCGCGTTGAAATCCGCATCGCTCACTGCTATCCTATAGCCATTATGACTATTAAAAAATATCGCTTGCGCGGCTGGGGGGCCCGCTTGTCGGCGCGGCTGACGGCTTCCGTGTTCGCGGTGCTCGTCGGCATCCAGCACACCTGCGCGGCAGCGGTCGTGCCCCAAGTGCACTACATCGGAGCGGCGTATGCGGGGATGTTCGACTCGATCGCGCAACGCTTTCCCTTCGTCGCCGAGATCGACGGCTTCGGCGCGAAAAATCCCGAACCCGACCTGTTGACCACGCGCTCACTGGCTTTGCTACGGCAGATCAAGCCTGTTCACTACGCCATCACCGATGCCCCGCTGCCCTCCTCTGCGAGTACCGATCAGGCGATCGACTTGACCCTCTTGATCGACCGTGAAACCGTCCTGCAGACGAACTACACCGTGGGCGGGCGAACCATTTACCGCGTCCTGGCGGAGGTACGCGCCCAGGCACTGTATTTCGACGTCATCCAGTCAGCCATCGAGCGCGCGCTGCCTTTGAGCGCGGCACAGATCTCCACGTTCGATCATCCGCCTTCCCACATCGAGGTGAAACATTGCGTTGAATTGGCGCTATTCGGCCGCGACGGAAACGCCGGGCTTCTGGGTCGCTTTTCCGCACTCGTCGATGCCTCGCCCTATCCTCGGGGGGCGACCCGATCGTTCCGGGTCGTAGGTGTCGAAGTGAAGCCGAATGCACGGGCAATGCTTCACGCCCAAGGCGACGGCGCCGAGCGCGTACGCGATCTTCAGAACGCGATCGCCGACACTTTTGCCGAAACGTTTTCAGCCGACCAAGGGGTGTCCTTCATTCCATTCGCGTCGGATTACGTCATCGGCAACCGCATCGCACTGTCGCTGAGCAATGGGGATCGTTTCAACCTCGCGCTGCCTACCGCTGACTACGCCGTCCATCTCGCATTGCGCGGCGCAAAAAAAGTCGTGTTCGGACAAAGTGCCGCAGGAACAAGTCTGATCTACGGGACGCTGTTCAACATCCGGCTTTCCGAACCCATCTCGGGAACACGCTACCTCGACGGTGATTTCAAGAATGGGGCCGTGGTGAAGGTCCCGGCGACACAGAGCGCTAATACACAGGACGACCAATTCGCCTATGACGACTCGATCCGAGGACTGTTCTCGCATTTGTCCTCGGCCATCACCACTGGAAACCGGGATTGGGTGACCAAAGCGACATCGGCGCCCGACATCGCACACCAACTTCAAGCCACCAAGGAACTGTTCCAGTCATGCAGATAAGGCGCGTATTGGTCACCACGGCCACATTTTTCCTGGCGCTCGGCGCGCCTCTGGCACACGCCGACGTTGTCGTGTCGCGCGGGATGGGAAACGCTCCGTTCACAGGGCGATCGTTTCTCGGGCACGCGGAAATGCAACCCGCTGATGAGCAGGCGGCCATCCAGGCGGCTGAACTCAATGCGGTGGACATGTACTTCGCCCGCCAAAGTGATGCACAGACCGGAAACTACGAAGCCGTCAAGGCACAGATCGCCTCCAACTTGTCGACCTATGTGCTGAATTTCGTCATCCTGAACGAACAGAAGACCGATTCGGGGGTCTCGGTCGTCATCAAGGCCAATTTGAACGGCTCGATGCTGAACCGTGCAATCCAGGCCGCATCGGCAACCTCGCGCACCGCGACCGCGCAGCGCTCCGACCTGCTTTCAATTTTCGTTGCGCGCCAGATCGACGCTGTCAAATCCTTCGATGCGCACGTCTACAAGCGTGAAGACCATGACCTGAGTGCAACTGGGGAATCGAAGGCGAGGAGCAATGAGACCGACACGCTCAGCCACGGCGGCCGGCAAGGTCAGTCGATCGGAGCGAACGCGATCAGCGTCACCAATGAGAAGACCACGCATGAGGGATTGCAAGCTCAGGCCGATGCGCGCGCGCATGTCCACACCACCGCGATTTCGGAAACCGGCGGCAGCACTGTGCAACGAAGCAGCCAGACGACTTGGCGGCTCTTCCCGAGCGCGGACTTGAACGCCGCGATGACGGCGGTGCTCACGCAGCAAGGTTACGAAGTCGTTGACGAGGCCTTCGCCGAGGGGCAGTCCAACGGCATGCTCAGCATGAAAACCATCAACGCTGATTACTCGACAGGACAGGATCTCCAGCCAGTGACGCTCAGCCACATGGAGATCGCGGCCAAGACCCTCGGAATCCGGTACCTCGTTCTCGGCACGATGGACATGGGGCAGACGGGGGTGGACCCGAACAACGGCAATGTGCGCGTGGGCGTATCCGTGAATGCCAAGGTCTACGACCTCGCCGGGCGATTTCCGCGCCAGGCGGTTGTCGTCGGCCCGGAGCAGTTCTTCGGCGAAAGCAGTACGGAGCAGACCGCGCAAGTTCAAGCCTTGAAACTCGCCGGCCACGCCGCAGCAACGGAACTGGCCGGCCAAATGCAGCAAATCGGCCTGCGGTAACAGGCTGTTGAAGCCCTTTCACATTACCCATCACCTCCTAGAGTCCTTCCAATGCGAAAACACCTCAGCCTCGCCGCGATTGTCATTTCGACCATGGCCGTGACGGCGCCAAGCCACGCCTTCTCACTTGGTAATCTTGCCGGCGCCATCCCGGGCGCGAGGCCCCAGAGCGAAGGTGCGGATCCAGGCGCAACGCAGGCGCGAACCCTTGCCGACTACGTCGCCGGGAGCCAGTTGGTGGTTGCCGCCAATATCAAGATGGCACAAGCTTTGAAACTCGACGGAGAAGTGTCCAAATTGCAGGCAACTGCCGATGCACTGAAGGCAGGAACGTCCGAAGGCTCGCTCAAGCAGGCCGACGTGACCGTCAGTGACTCCACGAAAAATATTGTCGACAAGCTCAAAAGCAACCCAGTGCTGGATCAGGAATCAAAAGCCACCTTCGCCGCGGGGCTCGCACAGTTGGCGACCGGTGCGGTCGCGTATTCGAAGACAGGGCAGGATCTCGCGGCTGGCCAGTCAGCGTTGCAGAGCGCATCGCCCGTCCAGCTTCTGCAGCTTGGCCAACTCGCGTATATCGCCAAGACCTTTCCCACGAATGCCAAAAGCTTCTCGACGGCATTGAGCGCGGGAATCCAGTTTGCGCGCGGACAGAACATCCCGGTCCCTGCGAACGCGGCCGACGCGACATCCGCACTCGGAGCCTTCTGATGCGGGAGCGCGCCAAATTGCCAAATTCGCTCGGATTGGCGGCGGTCGCCGTCGCGGCGGTGGCCTCCCTCGCGGCCTGCTCCCGACACGCGAGCTCGCCCTCTGGAGGCGCAGCGTCGTCACCGGCTGTCGCGGCAATGCCCGACACCGGACACGTCACGGCGTTGAAGATATCGACACAGGGATCCGGCTCCAGTGAGGAACAGGCCCTGCTCGAAGCCCTGAAGTCGGCGGTCATGCAGGTCAACGGAACCACGATCAGCGTTGCGGACTTATCGGTGAAGGGTGATGCGCAGGAACACCTTCAAGCACACGACTCCAACGGAGACTCGGCCCGTTTCGACGCTTACCTGCATTCGGAGGACTTCGTTCACGCCGTCGCAGCGCAATCCGGGGGCGTCATCGATCACTTCACCATCACCAAGGTCGACAAGCCCAGATTTCTGAGCAAGCAGTACACCGTTGCGGTCGACGCATTCATCAACCAGTTTCACGCGGCCAAGGGCTCCGCGAAAAAACTGAAAATCGTGGTGGCTCCCGTACGCGTGCCGCAAGCGAGCTACGACATTGGCGGTGTGCAGGTTTCCGGGGCAACATTGTCGTCCGAGCTCACGCGGAGGATGACCACCGCGCTTGTCCAAAGCGGCCGTTTCGATGTCCTGGATCGGGCCTCGGATCCCGCGGTGGCGAAGGAACTGGAATTGATCGGTTCTGGCGGAACGGACCGCGTCAATCTGGCGCGCCTCAACCAGACAATTCCAGCGGATGTCGTCCTTGCTTCGAGCATCGACACGCTTGGCTATTCGCGTCACAGCCAAACACTCGTGATCTCCGACCGCCCCTTGGTGAGTTATGACGGGCGATGGGCTTTCTCGGACAAGATCATCAATGTCACGACCAGCGAATTGATGTCGAGCGGCCAGTTCGACGGCCAGTTTCCGGCTGTGGCGCCAACCACGATGCCGGTCACGGTCGATGGCGCGCGCCTTCTGGCATCCGCCGAGGAGCAGATTGCGCACGATGCCGTGGCTCAGGCCATTCGCGAAATCTATCCCGTGACCGTGGTTTCAATCCAGGGTACGACGGTGATTCTCAGTCAGGGCGGCGCATCGGTTCACGCTGGTGCTGACTACACGCTGATGAAGGCAGGGCAATTGATCAAGGACCCCCAAACGGGCGAAACCATCGGTCACGCAAAGACGCCCGTGGGCGTCATCCAGATTGATCGCGTGGACGACAAGCTTTCCTACGGTCATCTGGTCAGCGGCAACCCTGCCACGCTCGCGACCGACGGCTCTGTCCGCCTGGGCGAACAGGTCGCACCTGAAACGTCCGGGGCGGCTGCGCCGGCATCGGCACCTCCCGCGCCGGTCGCGGCGTCGGGCCCGGGCGATCACCAAGCGCGAGCGCCATCCGCCAATGCCTCTCCATCAGAGGCCGGCGTCGCGACACCCCCTCGGCCGACTGCCACTCGGCGGAATAAACCCGCCCCGAAGAGGGTCGCTGCCCCGGACGCCACCCGGACTGCTCAACCCGCAGGCACGGATCCAAACTGGTAGCAAACCAGGCGGGCGGGCGGGAACCCCGGCCCACCCGCCAATCCGGGCATCAGAAGCTCATTGCAGACACAATGGCCTTGCATTGCGCCGTGACCGGACGGAACTGCCTGGTTCCGTTGTGCGCGTCGGCCACGGCATTGAGTTGGCACGTCGTCGGAGCCAAAACGTGCGCTGTTTCGTTTTGAGGGATGGTGCCCGAATAGCGCACAGTGACCGTCATTGGGACGTGCGGCGCGAAACGGACGTCGACGATGTGCCCGGTGATGGAAACCTTCGAAGGAACCCCGGTCCCCTCATCGTCGCCCCCTGTCGGAACATCCCCCACCAATTTCAACGATCGGCCATCGAACGCGAGCAAGGGGACCCACACCGCCATATAGCCTTGGTTGGTCATGCCTTGCTCGCCTGCTCCGAGGACCACGGCGCCATCATTGCGGGCGAGGATGTCGAACGGCGCGCCTGGATCGCCGACGAGCATGCCCGCCGTTCCGTCGCTCGCCACGTTGAAGGCCCTGCCCGCGAGCGTCCAATGATTTCCTCCCTGACCGACCACATACCAGGCCGCGGATATCCAGGCCGAAGACACCACCCCCGGCGGGCCGTCATCGCTGCCTGGGTCGATCTCATAGCCTTGCACGGTCGCCAGATGGTAGGTCCGTCCATTCAACGTCACCGTCGCGGCAAGCCAGGGCTGCACCGCCTGCAGATTCGGCGCGTCGGAACCTGGACGGACAGGCACCCGGACCCGTTCCCGCGCGCCGGCATGGGTTGCCGTCGCACCGAAGAGGTCACGCATCACCTGTGAGCGGCCCGGTGGCCTCGGCAGTGCCGTCTGCTGTCCCCGTGTCGCCACACCGGACGCGGTGGGCGCGCCCACGGCCCCCTGGATCACGCGAAGCACCTGATCCAGCGGCGAAACGGACTGGGCCTGTGCGGCCGCGGCGCCGCAGACAAACGCGCAGGCGAGCGCAAATGCAAATACCAATGATCGCGGCTTGCTGGGAATGGGCATGATCGATGGATCGCGGTTGGACCGGGAATCTTTGAATCAATGTTTGATCGGTGTGGCACCAGACGACGCGCACTCGCTCGCGATGTCGCGCAGGCCGGTTTGTACCAGGCTCAGTACGACCACCCATGCGATGAAGCCAAGCACCAGGTACTTGATGAAGAACGGCCCCCCCTCCCCGAAGTCCCAGACGGCGTGTAGCGCGACGGGGATCGCGAACATCCGCAGAAACCGCGGATGCTTGACGGTCTCGAGGAAACCCGACGTCTCCCGCCGAGCGGCCCAATAGGCGGCTGCGGCGATGGCGCTCCACGGAATATGGCCGAGCGGCGATAGCAAGCCTCGCGTCGTGATGTTGTCCAGCATCGCGTCGTCGCTGACATTCAATCCAATTCGAAGCGCGTAGCCTGCGGACTCGAAGGCGGCGAATCCGGCGCCGATGGCGGCACCCAGCAAAAGCCAGTTCAATCGGAAGCGATAGCGCTCGACTGGCACCAGCCGCAACGCGAGCAATAACGCGGCAAGTTTGCCGACCTCCTCGACGACCCCGGCCGCAGAGTCCCCAAGGATTCCCAGCAGTGGGGTCACGTCGTAGAGGAAAAGACTGAGCAGCAGCGATGTCGCACCTCCAATGGCGAGCAACTGCACTGTGCGAAACAGGCTCAGATTGCGGGGCGTATTGAGTTCGAAGAACAACACAAGGGTCGTCAGGGGGACCGCGAAGGAACCGACCATGATCAAACCTGGAATGACGTTCACGTTCGCGTACATCTGCCACGCTTCGCGAAAGACGCCATAGGTCAACAAGGTACCAAGCAGGACGCGGAAGAACAGCCAGGGGCTCGGTAGCTCCGCCATCGACGCCGACAATGGCGGCGTCGTGCCGGGGGCGCCGACCGACAGGAGCGCCTCCGCGCCGTCCGCGCTGTGCCGCCGAAATATTTCGCGAAAGAAACGTCGCGCGGAAAACCCCTCAATCTTTTCGAGACCCAATCGATCGGTGATCATGTCGGACGCGCTTTGCGCAGTCGCGCCAATCGTCTGGGCGGGGGCCGGGTCAGGAGCGTTGGTGTAGTCTTGCATGGGCGCGCACGGTAGGCTGATGGCCAAAAGCGACGCTACCTGACCGACCGTCACCCATTCTTGCGGGCTTGACGGCTTCGCTGGATTTATTGGTCACTTTGGCTATCATATTACCATACCGAAACAGCCCCGGCAAGACTGCTGCGCCACGCTGGCCGCCACCGTGGCCAAGCGCCAGTGAAACCGACGGCGATACGACGATCAGAAGTCCGCCGCGGGGTCGTCCTGCTCGAGCCGATCGAGTGCTTCCCAGAATTGCGTATCGCGCTCCGGCACCCGTGGAGATACCAACCCGGCCACGCCTGAACGCAGGCGGCCTTGCGGCCCCTTCAGCGATGGCCGGGATGTCGCAGCACCATCCTGGCTCGAGGAGGCTCCGTCATCGCCTTGCGCACGTTTGAAAAGGGCTTGCATGGTGGGTCAATCCTGGGCTGTCGTGGAAGTCGCGCGTCGTGTCGAACAGGCCGTTGAAATACTGGCGCGCCACGCCGTGATCGGCGAGGATGTGGAGCAGCGACGACCCACGGTGAGAGGCGAGAGATGCGAGGAGCGGACGCGTACAACGAGGCGTTGTTCAGCACGGTGAAGCTGGAGGAGTTTGTTTCTCAAACGCACCCGCTGCGCCCGATCCGCAAGTGGCTCAACGAGGCGCTGGACAAGATGGACGCGAAGTTCTCGACGATGTACGAGGCCGACGTCAAGGGCGGGCGTCCGGGCATCGCGCCAGAGAAGCTCATGCGCGCGATGCTGCTGCAGCTGCTGCTGTACAGCGTGCGCAGCGAGCGCCAGCTCGTGGAGCAGATCTCCTACAACCTGTTAGGGGTTCGAAAGACGTCGAAAGTACACCGGGTGAACGATGAGTCTCCAGTCGGGAACGTCATCACGCGGCCATGCAATCCTTGAGGACTGCCTTGCCCTCTAAAAGTTCCTGCGCTCACAGGAAGATTGAGCATTTCTGCATCCTTCCCCTCGGAAATTCCTGCTAACGTGGGAATTCCAACACTCAGGACCCCTTCAGCCTTATTTTTTCCTGGCTTCGTAGGAATGTTGTTGCATCATGAACCTGAGTGATGCATAATTCCTAAGAAGGTAGGAACGCTCATGTACATCCCGCTCACGTCCGTGCTTGAGGCCGGCATTGCAATTCGAACGTTGCGCAAGCGCGCGGGCATTCGCATCGACGACTTCGCCATGACCGCGGGCGTGAGCAAGCAGTTCATGACCGACCTAGAGAATGGCAAGGCGACCGTGCAAATGGGCAAGGTCCTGCAGATGCTGCAGCGCCTTGGCCTCAAAGTAGGCCTGGAGCTACCACCGGCTGCCGTCTCGGCCTTTCAGCTGGAGCTGAACAAGTCCCGAGCGCGCCGCGCAACGTCTTTGGGGAGCGACACCGATGTCTGAGCTCGCACCCGGGATTCCTGTCGGACCGCCGGTGCTCCCAGAGGGTGGCCGGCGGCTCGACATCTTCATCAACCAGGTGCAGTTGGGTACCTTGCATGAGGACAACGACCTGTGGACGCTGGCGTATTTGCCGCAGTGGGTGGCCCGGGCCGACAGCTTCGACCTATCGCCGGCACTGCCTCGCAGTCAGCTAGTGCATCGCGACGGCTCGACGCAGCGCCCGGTGCAGTGGTACTTCGACAACCTGCTGCCCGAGGACAAGTTGCGCGAGCGCATCGCGGCGGATGCTCGCCTGCGCAACCATGACGACGCATTTGCGCTGCTCGGGTATCTGGGCGCGGAGTCGGCGGGCTCGCTCACCTTGCTGCCGCCTGGAGAGTCCCCGCAGGCCAGCGCCGCCCTCAAGCCCTTGCCGTACGAGGAGCTGAGTCTGCGCATCCAGGGGCTGCCTCGCACGACACTCACGCGGGAGGCCCCGAAGCGGATGTCCCTGGCTGGCGCACAGCACAAGATGGTGGCGGTGCTCAAGGGCCTGGACATATATGAGCCGGTGGGCTCCACGGCCTCGACCCACATCCTCAAGCCCGACCATCCTGACAGAGACACCTACCCGGCGTCGGCCTACCTGGAGTGGCTCACGATGCGACTAGCCTCAGCTGCGAAGCTGGCGACGCCGCCGGTGAAGCTGCTGCATGTGCCACAGCCGGTCTATGCCATCGAACGGTTCGACCGCGAGTTCGACAGTGCGGACCTCGCACCCGAGACCGCCGCAGCACCTCCTATCGTGCAACGGGTCCACGTCATCGACGGGTGCCAGTTGCTCAATAAATCGCGGATGTTTAAGTACGGCGTCAGCGTGGAGGTCCTGCGCGAGCTGTCGCAGGCATGTGCCGACACGCTGACCACGCCGGTGCGGCTGCTTCGGTGGCTGGTGTTCAACCTGTTGGTCGCCAACGACGATTGCCACCTGAAGAACCTTTCCTTCCTGGTCATGCCGGGCCGCGTAGACCTCTCTCCACACTACGACCTCCTTGCCACCGGGGTCTATCACACCCGAGCCATTGCAGACGACCAGGGGCGCTGGCCGGCGGTACCTCTGGCCGTGCAGCTATCGCCGACGGTCACACGTTTCGACCAGGTTACGCCCGAAGCGGTCTTGGCGGCCGCGGCCAAGCTGGGAGTGCCCGAAAAACTCGCGCTCAGGACCGTCCAGGAAGTCGTCACGCGGGTCCTGGCTGCATTCGACGTCCAGTATGCCGAGCACAATCCGACCCAGGAGGGCTTGTTGGCTCAGTTGAAGGCCAAGGGCTCCCGGGCACTGAAGCTCGACACCCTGGACGAGCCGGCAGCCACTAGGCCGGACAACACGGCCGCACATGTCTCCGCGCCGGAGCAGGACGCCCTGCAGCTGAAGCTTCTTCGCGTGCTGCGGCACATCGTGCTGCCTGAGATGATTCCCCGCTTGCTGGCGTAGAACCGCACGTCCCGCAGGCGCGACGGCCCACACCTCGCAAAAGCCGCTTTGCAAGTGCGCGAGAGGCGGGCCAGTCCGTGCCATGAGGGTCTTCCTGCCGGCACGGCAGCGGTAGTCACAGTAGCGAGTGGGAGCTTTATTCCCCGTGCCAATCCTCGTCGTCGGCGGCTGGTTCGAAGAGGTCACGCTGTTCGTGTAGCACCGACACTCCTTGGCCGGGCCGATATACCACCACAGCATTCACATCTAGCGCGGGCGTTTCGCGGCTCGGACGGCGCAACGGCCGAGGCTGCCGCCCGATTGACCCTCAGCAAATCTACCCCCTTGCTAGATATGCGCTAATTCATTGATCTTGCTAAGTAATCACGCACGACCCACCAACGAAATCAAGGGGTTGCGAGAGATCGCAACCCCTTTCGTCTTTTTTGCGGAGCACTGGCGGGGCACTAGCCCTCAAGAGAAACGTCATCCGACGGCTTTTGATCCGTCAAATCGGCGCTGCCTGGACGCGCCACGCTTTCCTTTGGGCGGAGGCGACCAAGGCGACGATCAGCCCGACAAACAGTGCGCTGGTTGTCATGGCGCCAAACCCGAGGCCGCCATGCCCCTTGGGCTGTGTGATCAGATCGCCCAGCGCCGCCCCGAAGGGACGGGTAAGAATGTAGGCGATCCAGAACGTCGCGACACCGGCCCCGCCCTTGCGCCACGCCATGGCCGTCACGCCAATCAGCCCGCCAAAGACCAACGCGCCGCCGGCGAATCCCAGCCCCAGCGCCTCGGTGGCAAGATCACCTGCTGCAGTTCCGAGCGCGAACGTGCAAAGAATCGCCGCCCAGTAAAACGCCTCGCGCCGTGGCGTATTGACGCAATGAATCGAAAGCGTGTGCTCTGCGCGGTGCCAAACCGCGAAAATGCCTGCCAACAGTGCGGCGAAGACGGAGGTGCTGATGTAGAGGCTGACGCCGAATCCATCGGTCAGCAAATCGGTGATCTGCGTCCCGGCAATGCTGACCAGGACGACAGTGACCCAATAAATCCATGGCGTATGGCGGTGGGTGCGTCCTTGCACGTACAGAGCGGCGGCAAGGAGCGCAGCGACGAGAGCACGTGTCGGCCCGGCGCCCCAGCCGGCGCTGACGGCGAGAAAGTCAGCGCCGGTTTCGCCGACTGTCGTGGAAAGAATCTTGATGACCCAGAACGCAAGCGTGAGTTCCGGGACTTTGTTGAGCAGGGATGTGCGGGACAGCGGTGCAATCGCGTTCATGGGAGGTCATTGAAACGTTGTTCATGGTGGTGGATTCAGGCGCGCGTCCAGGGGGTCCACCGCGACCCGGGCCTTCCGGATCGGGAGGACGCTGCAACACGCCACGCCGATTGCGCCAACCATGTCGAGCGGGAAATGCATAGCGACATGCTCGCTCCAGAGATGACAGAGACCCGGCACAACTGGGCGTGATCGAAATGCGTGAGCCATCCTGACGCTGAATACGCCGGGGGCCAGCGTCGGTCAGTCCTTGTTCGGTCCTTCGACGCTGTTCTCCAGCACTTTGCCGCTCCGCGCGTCAACGCCAACTTCGCGCTCGCCCTGCGCGACTTTCAGGTCGAACGAATAGCGCAAGCCGCTGCCTCCCTGCTCCTTTTCGAGTTCCTCGTCGGCGATCCGGCCTCCCGGCACTGCCTGCAGAGCAATCTGTCGCGCCTGCTCGAGAGATACCTTGGCGTTCCTGGCGTACTGTTGGCCGTCGAACGCCTGGGCAGCTGTCACGGTGCCCAGCGCGGAAAGCGCCGCCGCGGCAGCGATAATGATGTGCTTTGCCTTCATATGCAAACTCCTGTGCGTGAGGATGGATGGGCCCCGATTCGCGCGGGGAGCACCTCGCAGTGCGTAAACAGGAGTATTCGCGGCGAGATTTAGGCGCGGCATAGCGCCAGCGGCCGCGCAGCAGCGTCCCCGCGGCGAATGCTTCGACCCTCGCTCAGGCGGTGGCGCGCGGCGCCGCAGCGCTTGCCCGGTCGACATCGATGCGACCGCGAAGCCAATGCTCCATCGGTGTGGAGCGCGAGAAGTGCCAACCCTGCATGCTCTCGCAGCCAACGGATTGCAGCCATTCCACCTGCGAGCGGGTCTCCACACCCTCAGCGACCAGACGCAAGCCAAGTTGACGCGCCATCGCGACGATCATGCGCACAATGGTGGCGTCACCCTCATCGTCTGGAAGATCGTCGACAAAGCTCCGGTCAATTTTGAGCTCGCTGATGGGTAAACGCTGCAGGTAGCGCAGGCTCGAATAGCCGGTTCCAAAATCATCAATGGAAATCTGGATTCCCATGTGCGTGAGTGCCGTCAGCAGCGAGCAGGTGACCTCGAGGTCATGGATGAAAAGACTTTCGGTCACTTCGAAAACAAGACGCTCCGGGGGGGCGCCGGTTCGCTGCAGTATTTCTCGCACCATCGGCAGGAAATCTTCGTCTTGCAGTTGCTTGACGCTGATGTTGACGGACATGCTCTGTTCGCATCCGGCACGCGTGAGCGTGGCCAGGACCGCGCAAGCCTGCTCAAGCACCCATGCGCCAATAGGAACGATGGAGCCATTATCCTCAGCAATCGGGATGAATTTCGAAGGTTCAACCGCCCCCAGCTGGGGATGATCCCACCGGAGCAGGCATTCTCCTCCCGTCACGCGCCCGTCTGGAGACGTCTGGCTCTGGATTTCAATGCGCAATTCCTGTCGTTCGAGGGCCTGCCGCAGTCCATGATCCAGCAGCAGTGTGCGCTGTGCCTCCCCCTGCATGGCCAACTCGAACAGCGCCGTACGATTGCGTCCCGCTGCCTTGGCCCGGTACATCGCAATGTCGGCCTGGGTCAATACTTCGTCCACCGAGGGCGCGCCGTTCGCGAAGATGGAGATGCCGATGCTGGCTGAAACCGCATAGCTCACGTGTTCGACCTCGATCGGACTGGAAAGCAGGGTCAGAACCAGCGTTGCGACGTCCAATGCCTGCGCGGCAGCACCGCCGGCTGATGGACTGAGGTCGCCAAGCAGAATGACAAACTCGTCGCCGCCGAGACGCGCGACGGTGTCCGCGTCCCGCATGGCTGTGCCGAGGCGCTGGGCGACCTGGACAAGGACCTTGTCCCCCTGTGCGTGTCCCCGGGCATCATTGATCTGCTTGAATCGATCCAGATCGACAAACAGCACCGCGCCCGAGACCCGCACCCGCGCAGTCTGGGTGATGGCCATGCGCAGGCGGTCCATCAACAGTGCGCGATTCGGAAGGCCGGTCAGAGTATCGTAGTAAGCCAGACTTCTGGTACGTTCCTCGGCCTGTTTGCGCTCCGTGATGTCCTGGATGTAGCCGTGCCACAAGACGCTGCCGTCCTCCAGAGCTTGCGGTTGTGCCTCCCCCCGCAGCCATCGGACGCCTGACGCCGGCAGTCGGACGCGATACTCGAGCTGCCAAGGACGCAAGGTTTCGGCCGAGATCCTGATGTTCTGCAACACCGCGTCCAGGTCTTCCGGGAGAATTCGCTCGCGAATGCGCGAGGTATCGTGCCTCGCCTCTTCAGAGGAGACACCATAGATGCGCTCGATGCCGTCGCTGGAGAAAGGAAAACAGGATTTTCCATCGGGATCGCGCTTGTACTGGTACAGCATTCCGGGAACGTGTTGCGCGAGGTTCCGAAGGAGCGCCGACTGCTCGCTCAACGCGCGCTGCAGCGCATCACGCTGCGTGACATCCCGGAACACCGTGCTCGACACCGGTGTTCCGTCCATCGACTCGAAAATCGCCGACGCAACTTCGGCCTCGAACAGACTGCCGTCACGTCGCCGCATGCGAAGCTGGCCTCGCACCCCCCCGCTGACGTTGCGATCTCTCAGAAGACGTGCAAGACGGACATCCGACACGTCGAAAATGTCTTCCCGTCGCATCCGGTTGAGTTCGGCCCTTTCGTAGCCAAGACAATGCGCGGCCGCCGGGTTGGCCAGAAAAAACTCTCCGGTGCGTGGACTTCCCATCAGCAGGCCGTCGAGCATATGGTCGATCAAGCCGACCTGCATGCGATACGCACGCTCCCGCGAGTGCTCTACCTCGCTCACGTCGATCAGGACCATGATCAATCGATCGAGATCGCCGTCCTTGAAGGTCGAGAAGTTCACGTGAAGCCGGCGGTCGAGGGTGTTGAAGGTGCTTCGCCGCACGGTCGCGCTCATTGCCTGCGGCTGCCCGGTGCGCAGGCACAGCATGGCGCAGTCGTAGATTCCGGACTCACGCCATGAGGCGATGTGATGAATGTTCTGCGCCAGCAACTCAACCTCGGTGCCCCCGGTGATACGACGCATGGCCTGGTTGAGAAGGATGCAATCGCCATCCTCGTTGTACATGGCGATACCGCTTGTCGTATGGTGAGCAATCGCCTCCACGAGTGAGCGCTGTGCACTCGCCGTCTGCTGGGCGGCAAGCAGCCGCACCGACAGGTTCCGATACTCGATCAACCGGATGACCTGATTCGCCAGCAGACGAAGGATGCGCTGTTCCGCTGCACCGAACTCGCGCGGCTCGGTATCCAGCACGCACAAGGTTCCAAGGGGATTGCCCTTGCGGGTGATCAGTGGAGCCCCGGCGTAAAAGCGCACCCGGGGGTCCGACACCACCAGTGGGTTCTGTTGAAACCGTGAATCGTCATGGGCGTCGTGGACGACCATCACGTCCGAGATCTGGCGAATGGCGGCATCGCAGAACGCGATTTCCCGCGGGGTTTCGCGCAAATCGCAGCCCTGCGCGGACTTGAACCACTGGCGGGACGCGTCCAGCAAACTGACGAACGAAATCGGCATGCCGAAAACAATCGAGGCAATCGACGTGATCTCATCGAATGCCGCTTCCGGATCGCTGTCCAGGATGCGCAGGTCATGCAGTTCCGCAAGACGCGCTTCTTCATTCCAGTCTGCCATGTTGTCATGCTCGGGCATGGACGCACCTTCGAGGTGTTCGCTCTGTGCTGTGTTGAAAACCACTTCCTGGTTTTTACCACCCACGCCGATTCCCCGTCGCACAAATTAACAAGCCCGGTCTGATATCGGATAATGATGGACACACGCGGGGCATTGCGTGTAGGGAACACAGAAATGGCGGGCTCCAACCCGCCCGCCGGCGGCAGCGTGACGCTTTCAAAAAGCTTGACGCACCGACTCCGTCGCGCGCTTCAGCGGCTGAAGTGCGCGTGCAGCGTCGTGACAATGTCCGGCAAGGCGTCAGCAATTTCCTCTTGCTGATCTGCCGTCAAGTCGAGACGCTCGAGTTCCTCCCAGCCTTCGTCGGTGCCGTAGAGAAAAATCGGACCCAACAAATCCTTGAGGTCGTCCGGCAGCGACTCGAAGACCTTGTCTTGCAAGCGCAAGCCCATCACGAATCCGTGACACCAATCGTCCATGACCGTCACGGGTTCCGCATCGTCGTCTTCGCCTTGCGACTGGAACAACACCGGCTGATAGTCCTCCGGGACTTCATCCAGCGTCCTTGCAATGCTTTCCCAATGCGCAGCGATCAAGCCAAGCAGTTCCTGCTCTTGTCCGGTGTTCTTGAACACCGGTCGGGCTTCGCCGTCGTCCAGATCCCAGATCCACGGCAGCAACGTCTCCAGGGCACCGGAATCGGGCAAGACCTGCGCCGCCGTCATGAACCCGTCCATGGTCGAGATGTCCATCACGTTCTCCGGCGTCATGTTGCTCATGAGCAAATCCGCGAGGCGCTCGAGATTGGTTTCGTCAGTCGTGGTCATGGCCGTATGATCATTGCGTTTGCGATGCCAGTTTGATCGCGCGGCGCCATGATATTGAAACGCTGAAGCGGCGATCCAAAAAAAAATGCCTCGGGCTGTCAAATCACCGCAACCCTTCAGGCTGTTCCACGACATTCTCGTCCCGGAACCCCGCATCGCGTTTGCGCACATCATCGCCAAGCCTGGCTTGGTACAGGTACAGATAGGCACCCTGAAACGCCGCACCAAGCAGGAATGGCGCAGCAAGCCAGCCACTATCCATCATCATGCCGGCGAGCAGCGGGCCCACCGAGCGCGGAATCTGGCGCGAGATCGCCGTCACGGCTCCGGCAAAGCCACGCCGCTGGTTACGCACCAGCCGCGCCGTCACCGCAGCACGAAGCCCATTCGTGCTGCGGTTCAGGGTCTTGTTCAGCAAATACGCAGCCATGGCCCAGGCTGGAGCTGGTGCCAGGGGCATCAAGACCAGTGCGACCAATGCGGCCACGCGCAACGGCACGATCGTCCCCATCAAGCCAAACCTCGACGTCAGGCGTGCACCCAGCTGCGTGCTCAGCGCCGCGGCAATGAAGCCGCCCGCCATCAGCGGTGCAATCTGGGCCGGCCCCAATCCGAATCGCGTTGCAAACCAATACGACACCAGTGGTCCCGACAACCCGATGCCAGCGCCTTGCAGCAAGTTCACCAGGCCGAGACTTCGCAGACGGACATTTTCACGCCGTCTCACGGCATGTTCGTCCGCGTGCGTGGGCCCTTCCTGCCTCACCTCGAACGAGTGGCGGTCGCGCGCAAGCGCGACGCAGATCAGGGCCGCGGTCGCGAACACCAGCGCGAGCGGGAACACCGGAGCATAGGCCTCGGCAGGCAGGGCTCCGGCCTGACGTCCCAACGCCGGAATCGCGCCGAGTGTGGCGCCAAGCGCCATTCCGGCGAAACCGAAGCTGGAATTAATGCTCAGTACGCGGGTCAATTTTTCAGACTGTTTCAGGCCCTGCGTCAGCCAGGCGTGTTCGATGGATGCAAACGGCCCGGCCGAGCCGTTGGCCCCACGCCCGAAACCGCCAGCAATCGCCGCAGCGGCCAGCACCGATGCAGATCGATCAAACGTTGCAGCGGCGCAACACAGTACATAGAGGGCCTCATACCCCAGCAAAAATCGCTTTCGTCCCCAGCGGTCGCTCGCCGCGCCCGCCAAAGTCAGAACAACTGCGAGCGCAAGTCCACCCGCCAGCACCCCGCCGATGTGTGACGCACTCCAGCCGCTGGCACGCAGGTACAAAGCGAAGTCGGCTGCAAGAACGCCTTGCGCCACGCTGCGCGACAGTCGCGCCGCCAGCAACAGGCGCACATCACGCGTAGGAATGGGTCGTGCGTTCATGATCTTTCATCATGGCTGGGGAGTGCCGCTCGGGATCGGCTGCTGCTTGCGCAAACAAATAATCCACCACCTGTGCGACCAGTGCGGTGCGCTTTGCCAAACCCCGAAAACTATGTGCGCCGCCAGGCAACTCGACCAACGCCGGTGAGGCAGGAATTCCGCGCGCGCGCGCGGCCAGCTGCATCGTCTCGACCCAGCGTCGAGCCCGCTCCCGCCGGTCACGGCCCTGTGCCGTATCGATTGCCTCGCCGCGTCGAAGCAATGTGCTGTCGGCATTTTCACGCTGCCCCACGAACACCAGCCCTGGCACGCGCAGATAGCGATTCTGGTCAAGACGCGGGAATCCCGCTGGCAAGTCAGCCGTCCCCATCGGATAGGCGATGGCGTCATCCGGGTAGGTGTACCAGCCGGCAGCGCTCAAGGCGTAGCGTCGGACCAGATCCGGATGCGCGAGGGTAAAGCGTTGCACGAACTGCGCGCCGCCGGAGTGACCAAACATTCGCATGTCGGTTTGGTCAAAGCCGTGTTGTTCCGCGAGATGGGCCACCAAGGCGATCAGATGCAAGTCCGCGCGCTCACCTCGCCCAGGCCGCCCGAGACGCTGGTAATCCGGGTAATTCTGTTGGTCGAAACACGGCACCAGCAGGTGGCACTGCAGGCGGCGCGCGGGTTCTGCGAATGCCTCCCACTGCGCCGCGCCGTCGCGGCGCCCCCCGGGACCCGCCCCCCGCACAGCGCTTGCCTGACAAGCTTCAGGAGCGCTCTGAAACCGATACCGCAGTGAACCAAAGCTGCGCCACGCCTGGTCATCGATACCGGTTTGCATGATCGAGAAGTTGAGGGACTTTGGGCAGGATCTTGAACAGCACCGAAGGGGTGGCAAGCTCTTCGATCGTGATTGTCGGCACCGTCAAGGCGGCCGCCGCTTCCCGGCTGGCCAACGGAGAGGCCGTCAGCACACCACTGACTGCGACGACTGGCAGTGCACGCTCCTCGAGCCATCGCACGCCAGCGATCGCGCTGAGTGCATCCGGCGCGGCGAACACCACCGCGTCGACATATTTGGTGAATCGGTGCGATTGCACCAATGCCGACGTCTCGCGCTGCAGCACGCCATCCGCAACCTCGATCACCGCGCAATCGACAGCAGCGCAGGCGAGGTGACCGTTCAGGTTGGCGAGAATGGTCTCAACCGTGCTCGACGCCAGTCCGGCTGTCGATGCAAAGCCCATGTCAGTGAAATCAAGAACAGGTGACGCCCCGGCATCGCACATCAACCAGCGATCGCCGCCGGCCCCGGTGCCCGTGATCTTGGCCGCCCCGACGCGCAATCCCGCCCGTCTCAATCCGGCAATGATGTGAGCCGCGGTCGTGGTCTTGCCCGCGTTCATGCTGGCGCCCAGAACCGCAATGACCAACGGGGCCCGGCCCCGCGCCTCTCCCAGCGCAGCGCGCTGAAGGTTGAGCACGCCATGCGCATCGGCGAGCAACCCGAGTGGCTCGATCTGCGTGGCGGGCTTGATGCTCGCATGGCGGGTCAGCACCCTGGCGGCGACACCACCCCCGGCCACCAGCTGGCAAGGCGAGAGGTCGTCTGGCACGATGGCCTCGAACTGATCAGGCGCATAGCGCTCACCGTACGCCACGACGATGTCGTCGCCAGGCCAGAGCTTTTGACGCCGACCGTCGGCAGATTCAAGGTGCTGGTGCATTCCCAACTGGGTCACGCGCGCAAGGACGAGGTCGCCGGCACGCGGCGCTTCTGCGCACACGCGCAGGTCCTCGGTGCGGGTCAGATCGCTGCGCCGCACACTGTAGGCCTTTTTCGCACGCACGATGCGCTGCGACCAGTCGGCGGGCGCCATCTTCATGGCGGTGGCGGTGGACGGTGCCGCTGCTGCTGCGTCGGCAAGGGTTGCTTGATACATCGTGACCTCCGGATTGATGTTGACTTGAGACTGCGCCGCATGCCTCGAAGCAACACGTTATCAGGGATTTTTTCCCATGTTATTACAACCGATGTTTCGTTACTTTTATTTCGTTTTGTTGCTTGATTGTCAAGCTCGATGCTGGGGCTGCTCAGTGCCCGTGAGGCGCGGCAACAGCACGCGGCGGACGCCGCCCGGACACGCTGACGCGCCGCAGCCGGATCCGCGAAAACGTCACGCCAATCCCTGCCCTGCCTTGCCTTGCGCCAGCAGGGCGATCAGACGTGACTCCTGCGCTCTTTTGAGTTGATCGAGTTGATTCGCGCTCAGGCGACGCAGGATGGCGTCGAATGCAGGACTTTCGCCGAGCCCCTCGAAAAATGCCCCGACGATGTCCTCCACGACCGCGCCCGGCCCCACCCGGTCAGTCGATATCGGGGCAGTGGAAGCCCCACTTTGCAATGCTCGGTGCGTTGCAACAATTGGCTTGAGATCACCTCGATCCAACCCCGCTAGGCGCATCTCCCACCACCGGTCCCGCGCTCCCTTGCGCGCCTTGCAGGCGTACATCGCAACGTCGGCGGCGCGAAGCAGGGCATCGGCTTCGCCACCGTCTCCCGGATAGCAGGCCAAACCCAGCGTCATACCGATTTTCGCGCTTCGGCTCTCTCCAAGGTCGAACGGTACCTCGACCGCCGAGTGCAGCCGATCCAGCATTGCGCCGAGTTCGGAATCGTCATGACCTGGACTCAAATCCTCAAACAACACGACGAACTCATCACCGCCCAGGCGCGCAAGATAATCAGTTTCGCGCAACCGCTCACGAAGTGCCTGCGCCAGATCCCGCAGTAGCATATCCCCCACGGCATGCCCAAACCGATCATTCACGGGTTTGAAGTCATCCAGGTCAAGCATTCCCACAACCAGCGTCGTCCCACGGCGACGTGTGCGAGCAAGGGCCTGAGAAAAGTATTCGTCAAAGGCGAGCCGGTTCGGCAAACCCGTCAATGCGTCCGTGCGCGCCATCCGCGCCTCCTGCTCCTGCAAGACCCGAATCCGCGCCTTCAAATCAATTTCATCCAAGCCAAACCCGATCAGCGCCGAAATGCGTGTGCAGACTTCCAACGTTCGCTCGTCAAAGGCATCACGACGCGCCGCGGCGAATGCCAAAACCGCCCATACTTCCTGGTTTCGAATCAATGGCAGCGCCAGAATGCTGAGCCATTGATGCTGGGCAAATCCCGCATGCCAGGGCGCCAGATCAGGGTCAGCCAGGGCATCATTGCAGACGACGGTTTGTTTCCGCGTCCAAGCCTGAACAACGACCGACGCTCGGGCATCATCGGTCAATCGCGGTGGTGAATCCTCGACTTGCTGTGCGCCATCGCCAGCGAGGGCCAGCACGTCAAACACACCGGACAACCCTGGACGACCCACCCAGACTGTATGGAAAGGCGTATCCTGGGTCAACTTCGAACAAAGGCTCGCCAACATTTCCCTTTCGCAACGACTGTGAACCAGCGTATCCCCGGACATCAGGAGTGCGCGGTACAGACTTTGCAAGTCAAGGATTTTTTGCTGCTGATCCAGCAAATCAAACGTCTTTTGCCCCAGTGCATCACTCAGCTGACTAACGACATCAATCATCTTTTCGTGACTGTGGTCGATCGCCGAGGCGTTCGTCGATATTTTATTTGCGGCCTTGTCCTGAAGCGCAAGAATTTCCCGCCCCATGCGCGCATCGACTCCTGCAATATGATGCAACAGCCACTGCGCGAGAAACGCAAGGATATCAATCGTGATATCAGCGGGGTGGTTTCTGGCGACCAGCTGCGCCTTTTTGAGAAAAGCAACAAAACTCTCATGGGCGCGCAGATGCGCCTCGCAGTGGGATGGCTCAATATCCCACTGCTGCATCAAGCTTGACTCTTCACGAAAATGGTATTTCGTATAGTTCAGCAACTCGTCAAGGAGATGATGGGCATCGCCCTGCGAATCTCCCGCCTGCGCCAGGACCGCCCTGTTATAGATCTCGATCAGTTGCTGATGTTGCTCATCCACCACCGCCAAGCCTGTCGCGAGCGCATCGCTCCATTGCAGCGCAAATCCTTGGTTATTCGGTTTCATGAATATATCCCAAGCGCCCACGACATTGCGAAGCCCCGCATTTTACAATACACGCTGCATTTTCACGTCTTCACAGCGGCATTGCATTGGTTGCCGATCGCAACCACGATTGACAGGCTCCAGCGTTACCGCGAACCCATGCGCAACACCAGCCGAAACACGATCGCGCCAAAATAGAGCAAGGCGAAGGTGCCGAGGAGGTCGCCGACGAACATTGGCGCAATGTCTCGCCACGGCGTGATGATCCGATGCTGCATCCAAAAGAACACGTTGCTTGGAATCGCGTTGAACATGCCATCAGCAATGGAGATGATCGCCATCTGGCGAACGTTGATTCCCCGCAAATCGTCGCGCAAGCGCATGGACCGGGTGCCGACGAAGACTGCCGCGGCGGGCCCCAGCGATGAAACGAAGCCGGGAATGATGGCGGCGGGAAGGTGCCAGATCGGCGTCGCCGTCACGAGCGAACCCAGAAAGAGTCCGATTGCTGCAGGCCAGCCAGCAATCAGGACGGCGAGGATCCGGACGCCAGCAGGCAGAAAAATCAGGCTGACAAACGCGGTCTTTTCAGCCGACGAAAATGCCCATGCGTTCAGATAAAACGCGCCGATCCAGAGGAGCGCGGTGAGCGCGATTGCCGCCGCGTCTCTCGCTGCGGGTGGTTCAAACAGGAACGATGAAGAATTCGTCAAGATCCCGAATTGCGCGCGGCTGAACGCAGCAGCTGGTCGTAGCGGGAGAAGTATTTTTCAGCAAGATCGGTCGGCGCAATACGCTTGATCCGCTGATCCCTCGGGTCTGATTCGTAGCGAATCATTCCCTTGCTGCGCAAACCATCAATGCGTCGCTGCACGGTACGGCGCGAAATGCCTTCGTCGATGTCGAGCGCCTCGAGGACCGTCGGCGCATAGTCGTTGCCCCAGAATGATGCGAACTGGTTCAGCAGCCGCTCTTCCACGGGGTCGAGCGCTGGCACGCCGGGCAGCGTGGCGGCCATTCTTGCGAGACTCAAAAAACGCATGTAGGCCGACTTCATGGTCCGATCCTGCGATTGGAGAATTCGACGTTCCATGATACGGGTGATCTGCGCCCGCCTAGGGTGACGATGACGCACGTTCTGGCGGTTGTGATGGGCTCAAGCATGCAAACCCAGAAACAATCCGCACAACGCACCGAGGCCGATCAAGGCCAGCGGATGCGCATTCCAGCGCATCACGGCCACGACCGTCAGCGCGGTCAGCGCCGCCGTGGCCCAGCCGGTGTCGGCGGCACCCACGAGCGCGATCGCCGTCGCCAGCATCATGCCCACGGCCACGTGGGAAAGCGAAATCCGCAGCAGGTCCATGACGCGACGCGCACGCCCGCGCAGCCGCACCATGAGCGCGAGCAGCGTCAGCAGCGCCGGTGGCACCACGAGCGCGACGGTGGCCCCTACCGCAGCCAGTACGCCTCCGGCCTGCAGCGCAATCAGGGTGGCGTACAGAAAATTCGGACCGGGTGCAGCCTGCGCAATGCTGAACGCAGCCACGAAGTCCTGTGGACGCAACCAGTGATGCTCAATCACCACGAAGCGGTAAATCTGCGGGGTCAGCGAGACAACCCCGCCGCCCACGGCCATCATCGAGATCGCACAGAAATATTTGAAGATGGCCCAGGAAACCAGCAGGCGATTGGACATGATCAAGGCTCCGATCCACGCCGATCGCCTCGTAACAACAGCATCCCGACGGGTGCCAGTCCGGCGAGAACCAGCCAGAGCGCGAGATGCAGCACGGCAATACCCACGAGCGCCAGCACCGCCAGCAAAACGCTGCGCCACTGACGTGGCAAACCGGCAGCCATGCGCAAAGCCATCACCACAATCAAACCGGCAGCAACCGCCGACATGCCCGTCAGCACCGACGCCAGCAATGGGGAGTGCCCATGCGCTTCATAGCCCATTCCGAGCAGAATCACCAAAACCATGGGACCGAGCATCATGCCCGTCAGTGCGCTTGCGCCACCGGCCACTCCAGCATGGCGGTAACCGACCATGACTGCCATATTGCAGATCGTCGGCCCAGGCAGCACCTGACCCAGAGCCAGCAATGCGCGAAACTCCTCGGCGGAGAGAAGATGGCGTTGATCAACCAGCACGCGATACATCCAGGGAAGGACGCCGCCGAAGCCGAGCATGGTGATGTGCGTGAACATCCAGAACAACTGGCCGCAGCGCATCGGGGAAGCAGTCTTTTTCAAGGGTGTGGCATGCGCCATGCGATGCATTTCTTGCGAGTGGATTCATGGACGCGGCACGCTGCCGCATCGGTGCAACTTTTCAGTTTAGCTTCCAGGGCCCTCCCGGGCCGGGCTGTCAACCCGATCCGAATGCTCCATATCCGAAAGGTGACTTGTTCACCAGCAGCCAATAGACACCGAGGCTCACGACGGTCTGGGCAAACTCGGCGAAATCAACCGGTTTTCGGACAAAGCTGTTGGCACCGATCCGATAACTCTGCAACCGGTCCTGCGCCTCGTCGGACGAGGTCAGGATGACAACCGGGACCAGTGCCGTGCGGCGGTCGGCCCGCAGACGCTGGAGCACCTCCAGTCCTGACAGCCGTGGCAATCCGAGATCGAGGAGTACCACAGCCGGCAGCGTATCGGGGCGTCCCGCGAAGTCGCCGGTTCGAAACAGATAGTCGAGTGCCTGCTGCCCATCGCGCACGACATCGACGCGGTTGGCCAGGTTGGCCTTGCGCAGCGCACGCAAGGTGAGCTTTTCATCCTGAAGATTGTCTTCAACCAGAAGCAATAACTCCATCTGCGTCATGCGGCCCCCGGGCCGGAATCCGGCAAGTAAAGACAAAAGACGGTGCCCCGATCCGGTTCACTACAGGCGCGAATTTCTCCACCGTGTCTGCGCGCGATACGCTGTGCCGTGGCCAGACCGATGCCGATTCCCGGGAACTCGTCCTGGCGGTGCAGCCGCTGGAATGGCTTGAACAGACGCTGGGCAAAGGCCATGTCGAAACCTGCGCCATTGTCACGTACGCAAATCCAGCGTCTCCCATCCCGGATTTCGCTGTCGACGCGGATCTGGGTCCGACTCACCCTGGCTGTGTACTTCATCGCGTTGTCCAGAAGATTGAACATGGCGCACTCGAGCATGCGAACATCACCCTCGACGCTGAGTCCGGAGTCCACCGTCCACTCGACCCGGCGCACGGGTTCGCGCGCGACGAGATCCGCGAGCTGGCGCGTGGCCATTGCAGAGATGTCGACACGCTCGCGTACGAGTTCGCCGCGCGAGGTCCGCGACAAGGCCAGAATCCCGTCGATCAATCGCCCCATCCGTCGACTCGCGGCCATGATTTCGTCCAGATCCTCGCGCGTCTCATCCTGCAGCCTCGGCCCAAGATCTTCCCGCAGCGCCTGCGCGAATCCATTCATCGCCCGCAATGGCGCGCGCAGGTCATGGGACACCGCGTAGGCAAACGCGTCGAGCTCCGCATTGGCCGCAGTCAACTCTGCCGTGCGCTCGGACACGCGGCGCTCCAGGTCCGCGTTGAGCTCGACGATGACCCGCTTCGCCTCCACCAGGTGCGTCGTATCCTCGGTGAAGATCACGATTCCACCGATCTCCCCGTCTGCACCTCGCCACGGACGAACCTCCCACCGCAACCACTGCGAAGTACCGTCGGTACGCTCGAATTGATCCTCGTCGGAGCGGATGACGTCGCCTCGAAGCGCGCGCGCATGCACCGCCTTCCAACGCGCGCCGATTTCAGGGAACACGTCGTAGTGGCAATGCCCGATGAGGGATCGATCGCGGAGTCCATAGTCGTCGATCCAACGCCGGCTCACGGCCAGGTAGCGCATCTGGCGATCAAACATGGCAAGCGCCGCAGGTGCGTGATCGATCAAGAGCTGCAGTCGCTCCTGACTCTCGTTCAGCGCCGCTTCGGCCGCCTTACGAGCCGAGATGTCCTCGATGACCGCGACGAAGTAATCGGGCGTGCCATGCAGCGTACGAACGACGGACGCGGTGAGGTTGACCCAGACCAGATGACCATCCTTGTGAACATAGCGTTTTTCAAGCGTATAGCGTGCGATCAATCCTTCGGCCAAACGCTGGAGCTGCGTGAGATCATCCTCAAGGTCGGGGGGATGGGTAATGTTCTGGAACGTGCGCGCGAACAATTCATCTGCGGTATAGCCAACGATCCCGCACAGCCGGGCGTTCACGCGCAGGAAGTGCCCAGCCGGTGAGACCAGCGCGATACCGGTGGCGGCTTGTTCGAACGTGGCCTGAAAGCGCCCCTCGCTTTCGAGCAGTCGTTCCTGTGCGCGCAGGCGCTCAATGCCGCGCAGGCGCGCAAGCTGCATATAGAGGTCGGCGTTGGTGTACAGCAGCACCACCAGCACCGCACCGCCGGCCAGTACGCCGTAAACCCGCCCGGCGTACCAGCCTGCGTCGTAGCGCGCATGGTTGAGTACCGCGGCAAGCGTGGTATCGAACAAATCCGCGCATACTGCGACCATCAACCAGAGATCGAGCAGGGAGCGAGGCCGTTTGCGCCACAGCACCGCCAGGGCGAACACGCCGATGGTCCAGGTTGCAACTGCAACGGCGAGCTTCCCCGGCCCATCCTGGTTCCCGTGCATCAGGCCTGGCAGGTGCGCGCTTGGCGACACCGCCACCCATGTCGTCAACGCCACCAGCACGGGAACCGCGATTCCGACGATCACCCATGCCAAGGGCCAGGCGCGGGCCCGTGCAATCAGTTCAACCCGAGAACCCGCGCGGCGCGCATACGCGGCGACAAAAAGCGCGTAGCCAGCGTGCCACAGAAAGTACAACCAGGCGGTTCCTTCCGACGCATTGCCAAACATGCCATCCGGAGCGATCAGGCCAGGAAACGCGAGCGCATGCATCACCGCCATCAAGGTCGCGAACACATACCCGGCCAACAGCGTGAGTAGTGCCGCAGACGGCAGCATCGCGAACTGGCCGAACAACAGCACCGTGGCGACCAGCATCACGACGATGTAGGCCGACTGGACGGCGGGAAGAAAAGCCTGTTCGTCCGCCAGCTGCACCCTCGCAAACGGGGCGGCAATGAGGAATACGATCAGCGAGCCGACGATGACCGCGGCCGCGGCACGCTGCTGCGCCCGACTTGGTGAAGCGGTGCAGAGGTAAAGCGCAACGTCGGGCTCGGACATCGGACGGCGGTCTCGTGAAAAGTCGGTCCACGGCCGGGCATGCTTCCATGGCAGCGCGAAGCGCAGCCATGGACCATCAGCATCATGTCAACCGGAGCCGTCGGCAACCCGCGCACACGAGCACAGCAGCGCTGAAGCTGATGAGACACCCAACCCTTCCTCATTGCATCGCCTCCGCCGACATGGCGCGCATCCAGCGCGCATCGGCAGGGCCCCCGATGCGAAGAGGATACCGCACAATGCCTTCACAACGTCGGTGGTCGACTTCCCGATGGCGCCGGCCGGTTCCGTCGGCGCTGGGATATCTTTACGCTCTGGACCGACCCGATGGTTTGCCGTACCGTGACGTCTGTCATTCGCCGCATCGCCCACCTGGACATGGACGCGTTTTTCGCGTCCGTGGAATTGCTGCGTCGGCCCGATCTCCGCGGTCAACCCGTCGTCGTTGGCGGACGCAGCGACGGCATGCGCCATGCCGGCACCAAAGCCGGACCCGACGCACGCCTGCGCGCCTATACGGGGCGGGGCGTCGTCACGACCGCCACCTATGAAGCACGCGCATTTGGCGTGCATTCGGGCATGGGCCTGATGAAAGCTGCGGCCTTGGCACCCGACGCCGTTCTCCTGCCTGCCAACTTCGACGCCTACCGGCAGGCATCGATCGCGTTCAAGGCGGCAGTGGCCGACATCACGCCTGCGATCGAGGATCGTGGCATCGATGAAATCTATATCGATCTCACGTCGTTGCCAGACGATAGCCACACACTGGCGCGACGGATCAAGCAGACTGTTCGCGAGGCAACCGGATTGACGTGCTCGATCGGGATCACGCCAAACAAATTGCTTTCAAAGATCGCATCCGAGCTCGACAAACCGGACGGCATCACGATTCTCCACATGCGGGATGTCGAGGCGCGTATCTGGCCGCTTTCCGTCCGCCGCGTCAATGGTATCGGCCCCAAGGCCGGGGTCATTCTCGCCGGACTGGGTGTCAACACGGTGGGCGATCTCGCACGCGCCGCCCCCGCGTTGCTGCGCGCACACTTCGGCGCCGCCTATACCGCCTGGCTTGTCGACGCTGCCCACGGCGTGGACTCCCGCCCCGTCATCACCGAGAGTGAACCCAAGTCCTTCAGTCGCGAAACCACGTTCGAGCGCGACCTCCATGCGGTACGCGACCGTGCCGTGCTCGGGAACATTTTCACGCATTTGTGCGAGCGTCTTGCCGCTGACCTTCATCGCAAGGGCTACACCGCCCGAACCATCGGCGTAAAACTTCGCTTCGACGACTTCCGCACCGTCACCCGCGACCTTTCCATGCAGGTGGCATCGCAGGACGCTGTCACGATTCGGCGCGTCGCCGGGGTCTGCCTCAAGCGCGTCGGGATGGTGCGCAAACTGCGTTTGCTGGGGGTGCGAGCAAGCGCACTGCAGAAAGATGGCAATGCTGACACCCTGCAGCAGGAGTTCGACTTCTCTTCATGAGCCACCGGAATCCAAAGCATGCGTTCGGGGAGACGTCGAAAACCATGACCTTTTCAAAATCACCATCCGCATGCTATGATGTCGGGCTTGTCGGGGGTATAGCTCAGTTGGTAGAGCAGCTGACTCTTAATCAGTAGGTCCAAGGTTCGAATCCTTGTGCCCCCACCATCAAACGTCAAACGCCCCGCGTCAGAAGGCGTGTCGGCCAGCATGTTGAGCGTCGCGCGGCGCAGGGCCGTGCGCATGCAACGACACACCATGCCAGACACCATTCTCGTCACCGGCGGCGCCGGCTACATTGGCTCGCATACATGCGTGGCCCTGATCGAAGCCGGCTTCAAGCCCGTCGTGTATGACAATCTGAGCAACAGCAGTGCGGAGTCCCTCGCACGGGTTGAATCCATCACGGGAGTTCGCCCCCCCCTCATCGAGGCAGACGTTCGGGATGCGGCGGCACTGGGGCAGGCGCTTGTATCGGAATCCGTGCAGGCGGTGATCCATTTCGCGGGACTGAAAGCGGTTGGCGAATCTGTCGAACAGCCGCTGCGCTACTACGAAAACAACGTCCTCGGAACCGTCACCCTGTTGAACGCCATGCGTGAAGCGCGGGTCGACCAACTGATTTTTTCCTCATCCGCGACCGTCTATGGCGACCCCGCGAGTGTTCCCATCCGCGAGGATTTTCCCTTGCGCGCCACGAACCCATACGGCCGCAGCAAACTGATGATCGAGGAAATCCTCGGCGACTTGCAGCATGCCGAGCCGCGATGGCGCATCGGCTGCCTGCGCTATTTCAATCCCGTCGGAGCGCATGAAAGCGGGACCATGGGTGAAGACCCACGCGGAGTGCCGAACAACCTTCTGCCCTACGTCACACAAGTGGCGGTTGGACGGCTAGCCAGCCTGCGTATTTTCGGTGGTGACTGGGCAACCCCGGATGGCACTGGGGTGCGCGACTACATCCACGTGATGGACTTGGCTGAAGGCCATGTCGCCGCTCTTCGCCATCTGCGACGGCACGACGGCATGTTCACCTTGAACCTTGGCACAGGCCAGGGGTATTCGGTGCTGCAGATGGTTCGCGCTTTCAGCAGCAGCATCGGACGCGAACTTCCCTACGAGATTGTCGCCCGGCGCGCAGGCGACATCGCTGCCTGCTGGGCCGACCCGAGCGCCGCGGAGCGGTTGCTGGGCTGGAAGGCGCGTCGCGGTCTGGAACAGATTTGCGCCGACGCCTGGCGCTGGCAGCAGGCAAACCCGGCGGGCTACGCCGCCGGGGCGACCGCCTGAGGTCTCAGCCCCCGTACACCGGGAACGCGTCAGCGAGTCTGGCAACCTCGCTGCGCACGCGCTGCATCACCGCCCCATCCTGCGGCGCATCGAGCAGATCGGCAATGAGGTGGGCCACGTGCACAACATCAACCTCCTTGAAGCCGCGCGTCGTCATGGCCGGCGTGCCGATGCGGATGCCCGAAGTGACCATCGGCTTTTGCGGATCATGAGGGATGGCGTTCTTGTTCACCGTGATGTGTGCCTGACCGAGCAGGGCCTCCGCTTCCTTCCCCGTGATGCCTTTGGCACGCAAGTCCACCAGCATCAGATGACTTTCGGTTCGACCCGAGACGATGCGCAAGCCACGTTCCTGCAATGCCTGCGCCATCGCTTGCGCATTTGCGAGGACCTGCTGCTGGTAGGTCTTGAACGATGGATCCAGGGCTTCCTTGAACGCAACGGCTTTGGCAGCGATGACGTGCATCAGCGGACCACCCTGAAGGCCCGGAAACACGGCGGAATTGATTGCCTTCTCGTGCTCTGCCTTCATCAGGATGATGCCGCCGCGCGGACCGCGAAGGGTCTTGTGCGTGGTCGAGGTCACGACGTCGGCGTGCGGCACCGGATTGGGATAGACCCCGGCAGCGATCAGCCCTGCGTAGTGCGCCATATCCACCATGAAAATCGCGCCGATTTCCTTGGCGATGGCGGCGAAACGCGCGAAGTCGATGCGCAGGCTGTACGCCGAGGCACCGGCGATCACCAGCTTGGGACGGTGTTGACGCGCGAGCGCCTCCATCTGCGCATAGTCGATTTCCTCGTTTGCATCGAGTCCGTACGGGACGATGTTGAACCACTTGCCGCTGATATTCAGCGGCATGCCGTGGGTCAGATGCCCACCTTCGGCCAGGCTCAGGCCCATCACGGTGTCGCCGGGCTTGAGAAACGCCAGGAACACGGCCTCGTTGGCCTGCGCACCGGAGTGAGGCTGCACGTTCGCGGCTTCGGAGCCGAAGACACGCTTGATGCGGTCAATGGCAAGGGATTCCGCAACGTCGACGAACTCGCAGCCGCCGTAGTAGCGACGGCCCGGATAGCCCTCGGCGTATTTGTTGGTGAGTTGCGTGCCTTGCGCCTCCATCACCGCTGGCGAAGCATAGTTTTCCGACGCGATCAGCTCGAGGTGATCGTGCTGGCGCTTGTTCTCGCTCTGGATGGCTGACCACAGCTCGGGGTCGGCCTGTGCAATGGTGATGTTGCTGTCAAACATGAATGGGTTCCTTGCAGGCTGCGTGGAAGGGCACCTGCCGCGCATCCAAGCGCACAGGTACCGTCGGAGAGCCCAGGCGAACGGCGGCGATCTCTTGCGCTTCCCGGTGGTGGCTCCACCTCGACGCCTGCGTCGTGTTCCGGACCCGGAAACCGGGGCCCGCCGCAAGGCGCCTTATCGCCAGTCGCGCAATTCGGTTATTTTAGCGGCTCAGGCGGCGGACTGCCGGGACTGGCGCGGCGAAGCGGACGATGGCGCGGCAGCCGTCATCGGCGTGTTCAACGGCACGTGCCCCCCGGCTGCAACCGACAACAACCGTGCCTGCTCGGACAGCACCTTGGTCGCGTAGCCACCTTCTGTCGCGCTCGACGACGCGCCGACATACATTCGCAACCCCGCCTTGAGCGATCCGCCGCGCGCGATGGCATCCTTGAGCACCAGCGCGCCGACACGGACGTTCGCGTCAGGATCGATGCTTGCGTCGGTGCCGCCATAGGGCGCGAACTTGTCGCTATGGATCTTGGCCATCACCTGCATCAATCCAGTGGCGCCAACAGCACTTTGCGCGTAAGGGTTGAACGACGACTCGACGGCCATCACCGCCAGGATGAGGGTCGGCTCCAGGTGTTCCTGGCGACCTACCTGCCAGGCGCTGCTGACCAGCTGGCGCATTGCCAACGGGGCAATGTTGTAGCGTCGCGACAACCAGTCCGCAACCGCAAGCTGGGCATGGGTCAGCGCAGGCCCGGCACCCGCTGGAGCCGGTGGCGTGGCAGCCTCGGCGGCTTGCGGCTGGCCCAGCGCACGCAACTCATCCAGTGCGGCCTTGCGCGCGGCCTCCCACTGGCTGACGCCATGCTCGAGCGTCGTCAGCGCGCGTGGCTGAGCGTAGAGGTACAACCCGGCAGCAACCACGAAAAAGCCCACCATCATGAGAGTATTGTGGGTCCAAGCCAGAACTTCGGAAGCGATGGAGCGCCAGCGCGGCGCAACCGCTGCAATACGCGTTGCAATCGACATCTATTCCTCCTGTGTCAAAAAGCACCGGACGCTGCGAACTGGAAACCGCGCGACGTCGACAATGCTGGGCACAGATCCGAAAGCGGCTCCCCTAGGGGGAACCTGGGCCTAAGATGCGTCGACATCATGCCGGCTTGTCTCTTGCCGGGGCCATTTCGGGGCGGATTGCTGGCACGCCGCGGAGTGTGGGCGGTCTGTTGTGCACAAGCAGACTGGATTTTAAAGGCGACTTATAGCCTGTCAACTCAGACGCAACGTTTTTATATCACTTTAATGTCTAACAAATATCGTGATCTCCGTGAATTCCTTGAAATGCTGCGGATTCGCGGGGAACTTCTGGACGTCACCCAATCCGTCTCGCCGCGCCTTGACATGACGGCCGTATGTGACGCAATGCTGCGTCGGCAGGGCCCAGCCCTGCTCTTCCATGCACCGACGGGATCGACGATGCCCGTGCTCGGCAATCTGTTTGGCACGCCCAGGCGCGTAGCGCTCGGCATGGGCGTTGACGATGTCGGCGAGCTGCGCCGCATCGGGCAGGTGCTCGCCAGCCTCAAGCAACCGGAACCCCCACGCGGTCTATCTGATGCGGGGGAATTGCTGCACCTGGTCCGCGCGGTGTGGGACATGCGCCCTCGCATCGTCCGCCGGCCACCATGCCAGCAGATCGTGCTCGAGGGCGACGCTGTCGACCTGGACGCGCTGCCGCTGCAAACCTGCTGGCCCGGCGACGCCGCGCCACTGCTGACCTGGGGCCTCGTGATTACCCGGGGGCCGCACAAGCGCAGGCAAAATCTCGGTATCTATCGCCAGCAGCGCATCGGACGGCGGCAATTGATCATGCGATGGCTGGCGCATCGCGGAGGCGCGCTCGACTTCCGCGAGCACGCTGCCACATCCCCGGGAACGGCCTTTCCCATCGCGGTCGCGCTCGGAGCCGATCCCGCCACGATCCTCGGCGCGGTGACACCGGTTCCGGACAGTTTGTCCGAATACCAGTTCGCTGGCTTGCTGCGAGGCTCCCCGACCGAACTCGCCGGCGCCATCGGTGTTCCGCTCCAGGTGCCCGCGCGAGCCGAAATCGTGCTTGAGGGTCATATCCCTCCGTGCGCGCCGGGCTTCAGCGGAACGTCCGACACCGGCGTCGCACTGAAGGAAGTCGGGGGTTACCTGCATGCCCTCGAAGGCCCGTTTGGCGATCACACGGGGTACTACAACGAGCAGGACTGGTTCCCGGTGTTCGAGGTTGTGCGACTCACCCGGCGCGAAAACGCCATCTATCACTCCACCTACACCGGCAAGCCGCCTGACGAGCCAGCCGTGCTCGGCGTGGCGTTGAACGAGGTTTTCGTGCCGCTCCTGCAGCAGCAATTCCCCGAGATCACCGACTTTTATCTTCCCCCCGAAGGCTGTTCCTACCGGCTGGCGGTGGTCTCGATCCGGAAGCAGTACCCGGGGCACGCAAAGCGCGTCATGTTCGGTATCTGGAGTTTCCTGCGACAGTTCATGTACACGAAATTCATCGTCGTCACGGATGACGATGTGAACATCCGCGATTGGCGTGACGTCATCTGGGCGATCACCACGCGGATGGATCCGGTACGCGACACAACACTGGTGGCCCAGACCCCCATCGATTACCTCGACTTCGCTTCTCCGGAATCAGGCCTTGGGGGGAAGATGGGACTGGATGCCACCCATAAGTTGCCGGGAGAAACGCACCGCGAATGGGGGCGTGCCATCGTCCCCGACGCCGACGCGTCGCGTCGCGCCGAGGAACTCGTCGCCACGCTGTGGCCAGGCCGGTGAGATTGGCCTGAGACCTGCGCCCATGTGGACGCGCCGCGACGTTTCCGGTGCCAAACGCCTGTTCCATGACGCAACACGCGGCCTCGAGCGCGACGCGTGTGACCCAGAGTCGCTCACTTCAATCATCACTGAAATTTTTTGACGATATGCCGATAATCGGCGAATGAATAGCCACGCTGTGTTTTCGTCATCACGCCTGCACTGGAGCCGCGTACTTGTACGCGTTCTGACCGGGATTGCGATAACCTTGACGGTCGCAATCGCAAGCACGCCGTGGGTGGTGCCTGCGTACCTGCGACACGCCCTGCCCCAGTGGATCCGACAGACACTCGGTCGACAGGCGCACGTGGGGGCCATCACCTTCAACCCACTGCGGCTGCAACTGCATGTCGACGACCTGCAGATCGAACAGGCAGGCGGCCAGGGAGCCGTGCTGCAGCTGGCGCGTATCGATGCGCAGGCTGCATGGTCCTCGCTATGGACCGGTGTCCCACAACTGGCAACCTTGGGCATCACCCGGCCGACGCTGCGCCTGGCGCGATCGACGTCGGGGCGTCTCGACGTCGACGACATCCTCACGCGACTGACCCGCGCCCCAGCACACTCCGGTACCAAACCTCCGCGATTCATCTTGCGCGACGTCCACGTCGATGACGGCACGATCGTGCTGGTCGACCACGCCACGGGTGTGACCACGACGCTCACGGGGCTCGCGGTACGGCTTCCCGCGCTTGCCACCAGCGATGGCAACGGCGGCGTCATCCACGCCTTGGCGTCCGCACACCTCGACGGTGCGCCGCTGAAGATCCAGGCGGATGGCCCCGTGCAGAGTCGGCGGCCCGCGCTGCGCGTCGCCATCGATGTGCGCAACCTGCCGCTGGACAGCATGGCGCACTATGCACCATCGACGTTGGCGCTACACCTCACAACTGCAACGGCAACAGCCCACATCGTGGTCACCTTCGCTCCTTCCGCTCCCGAAGATCTGGATGTGGCGGGCGACCTCATCCTTCGCGACGCCAAACTCGCCGGGCACCACGACACCCCGCTTGGCGGCTGGTCGACGCTGGCGGTCCGCATCGCGCATGTTCGACCCTACAAACGCACGGTCGAGATCGCATCGGTACAGGTGGACGGACTACACGCGCAGCTTCGCCGCATCGAACAGGGCATCGCCGGGTTGCCGGTCACCTCGGCGCGACCCCCAAGCCATCCAGCGCGCGGGCTGGCTTCGATGCAGGTTTCGAGCCAGCCGCGCGATGCGTCGGGCGGGCCGACATGGAACGTGCGTATCGACAGCGTGGCACTGCGCGCGAGCGCGCTGGATTGGCAAGATGCCACACTTCCGGGGGCGCCGGTGTGGCACGTCACCGCGCCGCGGCTGCTTGCCGGCCCCATACGCTGGCCCGCCACCGCCGCCGTGCCGTTTGACGCACGGATCGACGGACCCGGGGGGGTGGCGGTCAGCGCCCGTGGCACCGCGGGTACCGCCGGCGTGCAGGCGCAAGTGTCGGTGTCGCATTTCGACCCGCGCGTGGTGCGCCCCTACCTCGACGCATCGGGCCTGCCGACGCCCGCCGGCATGCTGGAACTCGACGCCACCGTCCAACTTGCTGCTGGAGCCCCCACGCTCGACGTAAGCCATGCGCAGTGGAACGACTTCGCCGTGGGCGGCGGCGGAGCTCCACCACTGCGCGCGTCCCGCGTGGCAATCGACGACACCCGCGTCGATCTGGCGTCGAAAACGGCCACCATCGGCAACCTGACCATCACGCAACCCATGGCAAGTCTTTCCCGAGACCCGTCAGGCTCCTGGTCGTGGGAGCAGTTGCTTCCACCGCGCGGCAAGGCCGACATCGCCAACGCACCGGCGCACCCACAAGGTGCTTGGCACATCGGCGTCGCGCAGGCTCGCATCGTGGGTGGGCAGGTGTATTTCGCTGACACACGTCCGGTCAAGCCTGTCGTGCTGGCCGTGACCGGACTCGACGCAACCGTCCGTGGTGCACAGTGGCCGCAGACAGTGCCGGCGCGGCTCACAATCGATGCAGCGGTGTCGGATCAGCTGCAGCCAACGGCCGCATCAGGAGGTGTCGCGCCACCTGGCCAAGGACACGTGCATTTCGACGGCTCGATTCACGCGCAACCCCTGCAGATCCAGGGCACCATCGATGCGCAAGACCTTCCTGCGCAACTTGCCGAGCATTACGTCCCGCCACGCATCAACGCCCAAGTGTTGCGCGCGCGCGCGCGCGCCGGGGGGGCGCGCGGTTTTTAGGTCGCCCCCGCCGGGCCCGCCGGGGCCATGGCGGGGCCCCCCCGCGGGGGCACTTT
>VFSW01000183.1_pt1 | contig 85961 bp, 82 predicted proteins | sample 5358111 | NCBI WGS metagenome assembly VFSW01 (sample SAMN11554181, study PRJNA540505) | mine drainage metagenome | isolation source: sediment from site ElyBrook_90M | place: USA: Ely Copper Mine, Vershire, VT | collected 2017
GTCCCGGGGCGCCAACCCCGCCGTGGGGCAGCCGTGGCGCCGCGCGCGCGCGCCGCGCCGCATCGCTCATATTTTCCTCCTGCAGTGGAATCTCGACGTTCTCCAGCGCCGTGAGCGTCGGAATCAGATTGTGCAATTGAAAGACAAAGCCAACCGTCTTGGAGCGAAACCGGTCAAGGTCTTTCACCTTGCCCAAGTCTTGCCCGGCGACCAGGCACGCGCCGCTCGTCGGGCGGTCGAGCGCGCCGAGCAGGTTGAGCAGCGTACTCTTGCCGCTGCCGGACGGTCCCATCACCGCGACAAACTCGCCGGCGCGGATCGTCAGATTCACACCGTCCAGCGCGCGGACGCCCACACCATCGCCGTAGATTTTCGTCAACTCGTGCGTCTCGACGACGATTTTCTTTTCGTCTACCATCTCATCCTCTCAACTCGCAATCTTTCCAAGCCGGTAGTGGAAAACGCCCATAGTTTTTGCCAATAGTGGGATATAGCGCACCCAGCGAATCCGAGCCAACCGCGGCTCGGGGCAACGGAAGGGAAACCACTCGTCGAGCAGGCAGATTCCATCGCTCCAACTTTCGAGGTCTCTGCCGTGTTTCAGCCCCCAGTGACAACGCGCGCCGATCTTGGTGCGAGCAACTCGACGATTGTTCGCCCAGACAAAGAACGGCGAAAAAGCATCCAAGACCAACTCCGCGCCTGGGAAATGTTCCTTCAACATCAACACCACGGACTTGATCTGCGCTTGTTCAAAGAACATGAAAACACCTTCGGCGAGAAAGAGAAACGGACGCTGGCGCTGGACGCTTGCCGCGTCGAGCCACGCGCGGTCGAGCACCGAACCAGCCAGTAAATGATAGCGCGTCCCTTCACCGCCAATGTACTTGCGGCGCAGTTCGACCAGTTGTGGCAAATCGAGATCATACCACTCTACCCTGCCATTATCCACGCGCTCAAAGCGGGAATCGAGACCACATCCAATATGAATGACGACTGCATCCGGGTAGCGCGCCAGAAAATCCCGCGCCTGGCGGTCGAACTCTCGGCTGCGCAGGACAAGCGCGACCCGAGTCTCATCGTCGATCTTAGTGAGAATCCGCGAGAAATCATACTCCATCTGCCAGACCAGCGCCACGGCTCGCTCGTCTTTGATTAGGGCATCGGGGCGCTGTGATTCCATCGCTCGAATGAAGAGTGGAACGAGCGCCGATTCGATCATGCCACTCAGGTTGTGATTAGGAGTCTCGGGCACGTTCATCTGACCGTCGCGTGAACAATCGCATACACCGGCGCGACGACGCGCGCCTTTTGGTTCGCGCCGGCAAAATATGCCTTCTTCAGCGCGTCGCTGTCCGCGTTGACGATGTTCTCGAAACCGCGCTGCGCGAGAAACTCTTCGATGCGTCCTCTTGCGATGCCGAAGGACAGCCCTTCGCCGGTCACGCCGCGCCATCGCTGCATCGACTTGACCTCGTTCTCCTTCATTGTCCCGTCGAGCGCCGCTCTGTAAATGTAATCGAAGACGATGGAACTGCCGGCGCCGGAATTGCCGGCGACGAACGCCAGTGTTGCGTCCACCGCATCGGCGGCGAGATACATCGTTACACCTTCCCAGATGATCAGCGTCTTGAGCCGCTTGTCGTAACCGCGTGCGAACAACTTGTCGAGCGTCTCACTGCGAAAGTCAATCGGAACAAATGTGACATCGCTCGGCAAATTGCCTAGAATCTTCTCGAGCTTGGCGATCTTGACGCGCTGCGTCGCCGGGTGATCGACTTCAAAGACCTTGGCGTGCCCGCGCAATCGCTCAAAGCGGTACGCGCGTGTGTCGAATCCCGCGCCTAGAATCACCAACTGCTGAATGCCGTCGGCGATGCCGCATTGCAGGTAATCATCGATGAACCGCGTGCGCGCCGCGAGGAACTCCAACACGCCGGGCGAGCGGCGCGTTGCGTATCCCATCGTCGCCTTGCCCAAAATCCAGAGCCATGAACTGACGAACTGGCGCGCGTACGGGTCGTAGCAGACGCGCTCGCCCGCTGGCTTGCTCGATTCCAACGCGCGCGCCATCGCGATTCCTTCCGCGGTGAGACTGGATTGATTTCTTTTCATCGCGTGCTCCGCCGAAATTACTGCTTCGCGTTGATCTCGATGTGCCCGGTCATTCCCCACCGCAGCGTCGGGTCGAGTTGATCGAACTCAACATAGATCGTATAGTTCGTCCCGCCCTGCTTCTGCGACGAGATCGGCGCGATGTACGTCACCTTGCCGCTGAAACTTTTGCCGGGCAGCGCTTCGAACGTGACCGCGACGATTTGCCCCAGCTTGACCCGCGCGATGTTCGTCTCGCTCAAGTCGTCCGTCTCCAGCCGCAGATTGCTCAAGTCGCCAACAGTCACCACTGGTACGCCCGGCGAAACCATCTCGCCCTCTTTGACGTTGACCGCCGCCACCGTACCGGCAAACGGCGCGGTCAGCGTTGCGTCCGCCAGCACCGCGTTTGCCTGATCAAGCCGCGCCTGCGCTGCTGCGATCTCTTCAGGTCGCGCGCCGGCTTTCACGCGGTCGAGATTCGCCTGCGCGACCGCAACGGCTGATTCCGCGACGCGAATATCCTCCGCCGTCGCGCCTTTGGCGACTTGCATATAACGCGCCTGCGCGACCGTGTATTCCTGCGACGCGAGTTGCAGCGCCGCACTCTGCGGATACATTCCGACCATCGGGTCGTCTTTCACCCGGTCATACGCCGACTGCGCGTCTTTCAACGATGCCGCCGTACGATCCACGCCGGCTTTGGCAATTGCGATGTCCTCCGGCGTCGCGCCCGCGCGCACCCTGGCGAGCTGAGCGCGCGCGGCGTCAAGGTTCGCCTGCGCGACCGCGAGGTCCTCCTTCGTCGCGCCGGCTTTCAACTGCGCCAATTGCGCCTGCGCCATCGCGACCGCGGCGTTCAACTCGCCGCTTTCAAGCAGCACCAGACCATCGCCGGCTTTAACCACATCGCCCGGCGCGACCGACACTTTCGCCGCCTGCCCCGCAACTTTGAACGAGAGATCCGCGCGCCGGACCGGGACGAGCGTACCAGATGCCGTCACCAAATTCTCAAAATCGGTGAGAGCCGCCGCCGGCGTGGGCGTCGGTTTAGCGCCGATCATTCCGCTACCCAGTCCAACGTACCCCAGCGCGAGCACGACGACCACGATGACCCCGATGATGATGTTTCGTCTGTTCATTCAATCCTCCGGACCCAGTGTCCAGTAATCGGTATTCAGTCATCAGATTCCTGATCGACGGCTGCTGTCTGAATACTGACCACTGAATACTGGAAATTTACCACGCACCCGGCAGCAAGCGATAACGCACGCGCTGCGCGTACTCGGCATAGCCCGGCAGTTCGGCTTGCAGCATCCGATCCTCAAGCGCAGTGCGGGCAATGAAGATCACGGCGATGATCAAGGCGGGAACGAGCGCCCACCACGAACCAAGAATGAGCGCGGTGCTCAACCAGAGAAGGATCACGCCGACGTACATCGGATGACGAACCAGGCGGTACGGTCCGGTTGCTGCAACCTGATGTCCCCGGTCATCCTGAATCCGCACAACGGTCGACAGGAACGGATTCGACAGCATCGCCCAATAAGTAATTCCCATCGACAGGAACAAGCCAACAACGCCAATGGCTTGCACCGCTACGTGCATGGTTGTCCATCCGAACCGCACGGCATCCAGCCCTGCAACCACCAGCAGGACAAAGAGCATCAATGTGTAGAACGACATCAAGACCTTGTCCCAGTTTTCGGCGCTCTGCCCAATCCTGCCCCGCTCGTTGATGAGGTCCGGATTCCGCCGCGCGACGTACAGCCCGATCGTCGCGACGATCAGCACGTTGAGAACCAGATACATCCACGCGGCGGTCCAGTCCAGCCGTCCCGCGGCGAGGAAAAGCACGACGCCCATGACCACCATGGAGCCAAAAACCTGAATGAGCCGGTTGATCCCCGAGCGGTCCAGCGCATTCTGCCGAGCGTTCGTCGGCATCGAGTTCAGATTCGACATGTCACACCTCCATCGTTATTCGTAGCGCAGCGCCTCGATCGGTGAAAGATTCGACGCGCGCCACGCCGGGTACAGCGCACCGATGCCGCCCAAGACCAGCGCGACGATCATCGCTTGAGACAAAAGTATGAGAGAATAACTGCCCCTCAAATAGCCGCCCATACTTGGTTCCATCGAGATCAGCGCGCCCAAACCAATTCCGACCACGATGCCGGCGATGCCGCCCAGAATGCTGAGCAGAATCGCCTCACGCACGATCATCCAAACGACGCGTCGCCGCCGCCAACCTAATGCGCGTAACGTGCCGATCTCGCGCGTGCGCTCGTAGACACTCATCAGCATCGCATTCATCATTCCCACGCCGCCAACCAGAATCGAGATCAACGATAGCGCGTTCGTCATCATCCGGAACGACTGCATGTCGTTCATCTTTTCGCCGAATTCGCTGGACGCCGAGACGGTCACTTGCGGCATACGCGATTCGATCTGTTGGCGCACCACATTCGCTTGCGCCGGGTCTTTGAGCTTGATCCCGTAAAAACTTACCTGATTGGGTTTCTTGAACACGCGTTGCGCTTCCGCCAGCGAAATAACACCGCTGCTGTCCTCATAGCCGATGCCGGTTTCATAAATTCCGACGACGCGGAAGGCGTTGCCTGAGATTTGCATCGTATCGCCAACGTGCTTTTTGTAACTCTTGGCGGCGACTTTGCCGAGCAGCATCTCGCGCGGCAATCGCATCCGTTCGCCTTCCGTGATCGCAAAATGCCGAATGCCGTAACCCGCCGGGTCGATGCCAAAGACGAGAAAATACGGCGTGCCCGGCATCGTCGCGATTCCAAGGAGCAAGCCGGTAACGTGCTGGACATCCGGCAGCAGCGCGGCATATCGCCCCACTTTTTCGTCAATCGCCGCCACGCTCATGTCCGATGCCTTCGCTTCACTCACCGTCAGATCGCCTACCTCGCTGCCCATACCGCCCAACTGTTCCAGCATCCCTTCGCCCATTCCGCCGAGCATGACGACCAGCCCAACGCCCACACCGATAGCAAGCATCGTCAACAACGTCCGCGTCCGCTGGCGCATGAGATTGCGTAGTGCCATTCCACCGAAAATTGAGATTAGAGGTTGGAGATTGGAGGTTGGAGGTTGGATTTGGGAGTCGCCGACTTTTAGCTTTTGACTTTTGACTTGTCCACTTGTTCCCTCGTACCGCATCGCTTCGATTGGCTGCAGGCGCGAAGCGCGCCATGCCGGGTACACGCCGCCCATCGCGCCGAGGAACAGCGCGACGAACATTGCCTGCATGAAAAGCGTGGGCGAGTACGCCTGGTCCATCATCCCCATCAACGCGGGAACCTGGTTGACGCCATAGATCATCGCAACGCCCAGCGCGTTGCCCAAGAGTCCTCCCAGAACGCTCAAGATAAATGCCTCTCCCAAGATCATCTGCAGGACCCGCCTGTTTCGCCAACCCAGCGCGCGCAGCACACCGATCTCGCGCGTCCGCTCGAACACGCTCATCAGCATTGTGTTCATCATCCCCAAGCCGCCCGCCAGCACCGCCAAAAGCCCAATGAACCACCCCATGGCGCGCAGCATCATGGTCTCCGCCTGATTGTCCATATAGTTGGCGGAGCGCGAGGCAGTCAGTTTGGGAAAGCGGCGTTCCACTTGATTCATCACGATGGGGACTTGCTCAGGGCGCTGGATTTGGATCTGATAATACGCCACCTGATTCGGCTTCTTGAAAATTTCTTGCGCGTCCTTCAGAGAAATGACCGCGCCATTCTCTTCGACATTCTGCCCGGTTTCATAGACGCCGACGATCTTGAAAGAGACATCCTGCACCTTGTAATAGTCGCCGATCTTTTTGTGAAAATTGCGCTGCGCGATTCGACCGAGAATCATCTGACGCGCGCCGGCAATCGGCTGCCCCTCGACAACTTTAAAGTGACGCATCCCGAATTCTTTGGGGTCAAGTCCGAGGACGATAAAGTACGGCACGTCCGGCGTGGTCACCATGCCCATCAGCACGCCAGAGACCGCTTTGACGCCCGGCATCGCTCCGATTTGCGACCCGACACTGTCGTCCACCGCCGAAAAGAGAATGTCCGCCGCGTCGCTCTGCGTGACGATCACGTCCGCGCCGCTGGAAGTGAGGATCGTGCTGTACGCGTTGATGAACCCTTCGGCAAAACCGCCCAGCGCGACGACTGCTGCCACGCCGATCGCGATGCCGAGGAGCGTGAGAAAAGTTCTAGTTTTTCGCCGCAGCAGGTTCTTCAGTACCATTTCATTTCTTCTTTTTGCCCGCGTTCTTTTCGCGTTCTTTCTCCCATCGCCCGATCAAGAGCGGGTACTCGCGCTCAAGAAAGACGTACAAGTCGTGCGCTTCTTTCAGCCGCTCTTGCAATTCGGGCGGCTGGTTTTCCACCAGCGCCAAGCCGCGCTCCGCCAACTGCCGCCCGGTCGCAACCTCGGAAACTTCGAACATGATGATCTGCGACCACGCGCCGGGCTTGATGCGAAAATAGTCGCGTCGGCGTTCCGGCACGGCGATCCGCTCGATCAGCCCCATCTCGATGAGGAGCCGCGTCATCGTACTGATCGAACCCTTGCTGGCGTGCAGCGTTTCTGCCAGTTCGCTCGGCGACTGGTGCGGCGGATTACAGATCAAAAGCAAGCCCAAAATCCGCCCTGCCATACGCGGCAAGCCGCTCTGCTCCAGCAATAGTCCCACGTCTTCGATAAAGTGCTTTTCCTGAAACCACCGTTGCTCTTTTTCCATACTGCTCCTATCCATCGGCTTGAAGCGCCGTGCGTTTGCGCCTATTATAACATTTTTAGTAAGTTCAGTCAATACTGAACTTTTCTACCCATTCCAAACGCTCCGTCCAAACAAAACTGCCGCTCCCCGTTCGGAGGCGGCAGTCTTAGCCAGCGTGATCGGCATTACACAGTCCATTGTCCGGTGATCAGCGGGCGCAGGAACGGATTGAAGCGTTTTTCTTCGCCCAGCGTCGTCGCCGCGCCGTGACCAGAATAGACCGCAGTGTCATCCGGCAGCGGCAGCAGTTTGTCGCGGATCGATCCCATCAGCGTCCCGTAATCGCCGCCGGGGAAATCGGTGCGCCCGATACTGCCCTGGAACAATGTGTCGCCAACAAAAACGCGCTTGTCCTCCAGCAGGCAGATGCCGCCCGGCGTGTGCCCCGGCGTGTGAAGCACCTTGAGCGTGACCGCCCCCGCGCTTACCACGTCGCCGTCGCGCAGCAGGCGGTCGGCGGGTTTGGGCTGGGCGATGCTCATCCCGAATATCGCCGCGCTCATCTGCGCGCCGGCAAGAATCGGCGTCTCGTCCACGTGAAGCATGAATGGCGCGCGCGTGAAATCGCGCACCTCGTTCAGCGCGCCGACGTGATCGAAATGCGCGTGTGTATTGACGATCGCGACGACGTGGAGCTGCGCTGCTTTGATCGCGTCGATGATTTTGCGCGGGTCGCCGCCAGGATCGATGACAATTCCCTCGCGCGTGCTTTCATCGCCTAACAGGTAACAGTTGACCGCTAGCACGCCCACGACGAGTGTTTCAAGGATCATTCGACTCCTCTCTGGTTGTAACTCGTCGGATTATAAAAGCATCGAAGGCGATTGTCAAAGGAGTTACAAAACAATATAATAACGAGAGAAATGGATCAGGCAAGCGCACACCCACCGTTTGAATTTGCGTGTCCCCTCTGCAAGTCGCGCCTGGACGCATTGATGCCCGATGAGCTCCGCTGCGCCTTCGATGGCAATATATTTCTCCGGACCGACGGCATCTGGCGATTGATGCGTGCTGACCGCGTCGCGCGCTACGCTCGATTTGTCAACGAGTACGAGACCGTGCGCCAAGCCGAAGGGCGCGGCAGCGACAATACCGCGTACTATCGCGCTCTGCCGTTCGTCGATCTTACTGGGCGCATGATCGCCCACTGGAAAATCCGTGCGGCGAGTTACCGTACGCTGATCGATCATGCCGTCGCGCCATTCGAACGGCGCGTCGGCGCGTCGCTCAAAATCCTCGATCTCGGCGCGGGGAATGGCTGGCTGTCGTACCAACTGGCAAAGCGCGGGCACACCGTCGGCGCAGTTGATCTGCTGATGAACCACGCCGACGGGCTGGGAGCGTATATCCATTACGATGCGTCGTTCACGCCAATTCAAGCCGAGTTCGATTATCTGCCGCTGATGGAACAGCAAATCGACATCGCGATTTTCAATGCGTCGTTTCACTACTCGGTCAATTACGAAACGACACTCGCTGAAGCGTGGCGCGTCGTCAAACCGGCAGGACGCGTCGTCATTCTCGACTCGCCGGTGTACTCCAATCCCGAAAGCGGCAGGCACATGGTGCGCGAGCGCCAAGCGCGATTCCAGCGCGCCTACGGTTTCCCTTCAGACGCACTGGGCAACGAAGGTTTCTTGACCTTCAAACAACTGGACGAACTCGCGGCAGCCGCCAAAACGAAATGGCAGCTCGTCCGACCGGCGTTTGGCTGGCGATGGGCGATGCGCTCGCGCATTGCGCGCCTACGCGCGCGGCGTGAACCGGCGCAGTTTGCGCTCATCGTCGGCGCGCGCTCCGCGCGACGTGATGAATCCGAGTAAGCCACAATCCGGACGAACACGAAGCGGAATTTGTCCCATGAGAAAGCGCGTGTTATAATTGCGCCAACTCAGTGCCGAGAATCTCATTCGACAGGTGGTCAATGCGAAAGTTTCAGCTCGCGGTGATTCTTGCCGGCGTTGCTGTCGTCACGTTGGGCTGTTCGTTGCTGGCGCAGACGGCTTCACCCACGCCGCCCCCAACAGTCACCGCTGTGGCTCGGAAGAAACCAACCCCAACCGAAACCCCCGTTCCAACTCCCACGACCGTGCCGATTCCTGCGCCCAAGCCGCTCAAGATGAACTCGCCAGAGTATGGCGCGCAGGCGTTTCTGTGGTGGCGGCCGGAAACCGCCGACCGCGACCTCGGTCTGATGAAAGCCGCCGGCTTAACCTGGGTCAAGCAAGAGTTCGCGTGGCGCGATATCGAAGGGGCAGGCAGAGGGCAGTTCGACTGGGTAAATGCGGACCGAGCGGTCTATCTCGTGAACTCCAAAGGCATCGACATTATGGCGCGAATGGACAATGCGCCCGATTGGGCAGCGCCGGGCTGCTACAATGCCGCCGCGTCGATCGAGGGTCCCGCCAAAAATACGCAGGACTGGATCGATTTTCTGACGACGTTCGTCACGCGCTACAAGGGACGCATTCGCGGGTATGAAATCTGGAACGAGCCGAACCTCTCGCGGGAATGGTGCAACCAGCCGCCGAATCCCGCGGCGTACCTCGCGCTGCTCAAAGCGTCCTACGCGACGATCAAATCGATCGATCCGAACGCGATGGTCGTGAGCGCGGGTTTGACGCCGACGACGGCGAGCAATGCCACTGCGATGCCGGACACGGTATTCGTCGAGCAGATGTACACCCTGATGCACAACAACTCGAGCGGCTACTTTGACGCGTTGGGCGTGCACGCGCCGGGTTACAAAGCGCCGCCGGAGATGAGCCCGGACCAAGTGGCAAGCAACCCGCTTTACAATCACGGCGAAGGCGCGGCGGGACGCATCTACGATTTTCGCCACGTCGAAGACATCCGCAGGATTATGGTCGCGCACGGAGACGGCGCGAAACAAATCGTCATCCTTGAATTTGGGTGGACGCAAGACCCGATCCATCCGGCGTACGCGTGGTTTCGCGTCGACGAGCAAACGCAAGCCAAGTATATCGTCGGCGCGTTCGAGTACGCCAAAGCGCACTGGTCGCCCTGGATCGGCGCGATGTTTGTGATCTATATGGCGAATCCGGACTGGACACAAAACGACGAAGAGTATTGGTGGTCCATCGATCAACCGGACGGCACGCCGCGCGCTGCCTACGTGCGGATCAAAGCGATGCCAAAGTAAAAAAGATGAACCGAGAGGTATGCCTCTCGGTTCATCTTTTCACTGCTGGACAAAATCCAAGCGGGTCGGACAGTTCCCCGCGCCGCCGTACGCTTGCGCCATCACCGTGACCTGCGGACTGGCTTGATTGCCGGATGCCATCACCCAGACCTGCCAGACGCTCCCCGGCGGTGCTGGAAAATTGTAGATGCCCGCCGGATCGGGCGGCGACTTGGTCTGCGCGTCCGTCACATCGCCGGTAGAAATGAGCTTGTACCGGATGGTGATATTGGGCAAACCGTTGCCATTTTTATCGGTTACACGTCCCCAAATATAGTTCGCTCGACACGGATCGCCGCCCACGCCCAACGTATAGTCCGGCGGTCCGCCCTTGGGGCAGAATGCAAAGCCGGCGCAGGATGCAGTTGCCGGCACGGCAGCTGGTGTCGCCGTGGGCGGCGCGGCAGGTCGCGCGCCGGTCGGCGTGGGAGGTCCTTGCGTTGTCTCGGCGGCAATCGTTTGGAACGCGCCGAGCGACGATGGGACGGGTGCAGCAGTGGGCGCGCCCAGCGCCGGCGTCGCCGACTTGACGGGACCGGGAGTATCGGTATTCACCACGACCACCACCGAAGTCACCGACGTGCTCGGCGTCAGGAATCCCAGCGACGAAGGGTTGCTGTTGAGGTAACCGGAGACCGCCACGTACCCGCCCAAACAGCAAATCGCGAGGATCACGACGATCGCAATAATGTAATACCGATCTTGCATCGCACTCCTTTGGGTTAGCAAACGGTTGCGCCGAAATCATACCACGACCTTTCCGAAAATGCAATTTGCAATTTGCGCGGTGGCGTGCTATAATATTTTAGCCATTGGGCGGTTGGCTCAGTTGGTTAGAGCGCGCGGTTCACATCCGCGAGATCATAGGTTCGAGTCCTATACCGCCCACACACGCCGCGGCGCAATGCCGCGGTTCTTTCTAGCCGGCATACGATGATATTCCATTCTCCACTGTTCGCATCGGCTCGACATCCCCGGAGGTTTGGCGTTGGCTGATTTCGCGCGCGCGCGCGATCGGACTCCTTCTACACGCGTCGATCGAGTCCTATTCCGCATTCGGTGGATCGTCTGGCTGATCGCGCTTCTGATCGCCTGGTATGACGCCGGCAGTCTCTCGTTGTCGATTCCGCTGTGGGCGTGGTTTGTCGTTGTCGCCGTCGTCAATTTGATTCTGGGGCTATTGCTGCTCACCCGGAATTTCCCTGTCTCGCTCTCGTTCGTCACGCTGGGTTTCGATACGCTCCTGTTTGGTTTGCTGCCGTATCTCAGCGCTGCCGCGCCCAATCACCTTGTCTACTTGGCGATCTTCCCCGCGCTCGTCGGCGCGATTCGATTTGGACCCGCCGTCGGTCTGGCAACGGCAAGTCTGCTCGCCGTGACGCTTGGTATCCACACGCTCCTGCCAACCAGTCGCGCTGCCGGCGCGGACTTGATATCAACTGCGGCGGCGATCGCGGCGATGCTGGGGCTGACCGCGCTCATCGGGTATCTGACGCAGCACGAAAAAGCGGCGGCGGTCAAGCAAGCCGCCGGCGAACTCGACGAGCTGCGCGATGCGATGGCAGGCGCAAAATTACTGTACCAGACCACCGACGTTTTGAGCATCACGACGAACTATCAAACCGTGCTCGACGGAATGTTAGAGGCGGGCATCGCCGGGCTGCCTGAGTCGCGCCGCGAGGATGGACCGCCGGTCGGCATCGCGCTGTTTTTCGACGAGCAAGACCCGGAGCACATGATGCGCGTCGTCGCCAGCCGCCACCTCGAAAGCCGCGACGACGAGCATACGATCCCGGGCAAAACCGGCATCGTCGCCGAAACGCTCAAGACCGGCGCGGCGGTCGTTTTCGACGACATTCGCACCGACCCGGAACTTGCCGCCTTCGGCGCGTTGCAGCGCTGCCGCGGCGGCGTCTGCTATCCGCTGCAAGCCGGGCTGGAGCAATACGGCGTCGTCGTGCTGGCAACCGCTGCGCCGCGCCGCCCATCCGCGCAACACCTGGAATTGATGCGCGCGTTCACCAGCCAAGCCGGCATCGCCTTCCAAAACGCCAAACTCTACCAGTCGACGCGGATGGAGCAGGATCGCATTATTCACAATGAAAATGAAATGCGCCAGAAACTCGCGCGCGATCTCCACGATGGACCTACGCAGAAGATGGCGGGGCTGGTGATGCAGCTCGATTACATCCAGCAGCTGCTCGAAAAAAATCCCAGCGAAGTGAAACCGGAATTGGAAAAGGCGCGCGCCACCGCGCAGCAAACCGTCAAAGAAATCCGCACGGCTCTCTTCGCGTTGCGTCCGTTGGCGCTGGAAACGAAAGGGTTGTCTGCCGCGCTGCAACAGTACGGCGAACGTTTGCGCGAAACCGAAAAATTGCCTATCACCGTCGAACCGGGCAACTTTGGCGGCGAATTGGATATGAACGTCGCCGCGACGGTCTTTGCTATCATTGACGAAGCGGTAACGAACGCGCGCAAACACGCGCGCAAAGCGCCGATCTATGTGTCCGCCGAAAAACGCGACAATACGCTCGTCGCGACCATCCGGGATGAAGGCACGGGGTTCGACGTAGACCACGTAATGGATTCATACGCCAGCCGTTCCAGTCTCGGACTGCAGAATATGCGCGACCGCGCCTTGCTCATCAACGGCGACCTGCGGATCGACTCTGCACCCGGCAAAGGCACGCGCGTCACGCTGATCGTGCCGCTTTCCCCTCCCACCCTTGAGGCGGGCAAGTGAGTTTCCTCGAACTGCTGTATTCGTTCGATCCCCAGCGCGCGCTTGCCGTCGCCATCGGCGCATCGATTGTCCTCTACGCGCTTGCGGCGAATCTGGCGTATGCCAACCGCACGCCGCGACCCGGGCGCATCGGACGATTCACCGAATGGGCGTCCAGCCACCGCTTTCCGCGCGTTGTCGGCGAGCTGGCGCGCTGGGCGTATTATCTCGCGCTGCCCTGGGCGACGTTGATGCTGGGGTATAACACCGTCCGCGCGCTGGGCATTTGGAACCTGGACTGGTTCACGCCGCTCGTCGCGTTTGGCTTGCTGGCTGTCGGCGCGGCGATTGTCTCGATCTGGATCTGGCGACCATACGCGCGGGCAGAACATCCGCACGCCATCGACGAGAGCGGATGGAACTGGGCGCGCCACATCGTCGAAATTTTTTATCAGCAGGCGCACTGGGCGTTCTATCGCAGCGGACCGATCTTATGGCTGGCGGATCCCTACTGGGGAACTTTTTTTGGACTGGCGTTGGTGCTGATCGAGGGTTGGAGCAATCCGGTCGTCCGCGCGAACGCGCGGGACATTACGCGCGCCGACGCGCCGCTGTGGAGCGGCAGCATCGCGATCATCACCGCCGTCGTGTTCATCTTCACGCAGAATTCGTGGTACTGTCTGGCAGTGCATCTCGCGCTCGACGTGGGACTGCGCGGCTGGATCGGCTTCCCGCGAGTCCACCTCAGCGACACGTCGGACGAATAACAAAAACAAGTGCGACGCGAAAGACGGCGTCGCACTTTTATTTCGCTCCGCGCGCGGACTATTTAATCACAAACGACAAAACGATCAGCACGGCGAAGAAGAAACCAGCGAACACGGCGATTCGTTTCAAGTCCGAGTAAATGTGCGAATAGTCGTACGTGATCGGCGAAACCACGCGGCTCGTGGCAAAGTCAGTGCGCGTCCGAATCGGCGCAGCGGTGGTAGGTTCGGCGGTTGGCGCGGTCGCGCCGGTCGGCGTCTCCATTTGCGGCGGTAGACTGCTGCGCCGTTCTGCCGCGCGCTGTTTCATCTTTCGAGTTTTCTTTGGCATCGTTCCTCCTCTTATGATTGCAGATTTCAAATTTGGGATTGCAGATCGATCAAGGCGCTAACTCTCCGATCAAAACCAGACGACTGGTATCAATGCGATAGGGCGTGCACGTAATCAGAGTAATGATCGGATTTTTCGATGGAGCCAGCACGGTCAAATCTGCCGGCGCGACCACGCGCTTGGCTTGAATGATATAGCGAAAGGTCGTGTTTCCGGCGTACACCAAAACATCTTTGCCGATACTGAGCTTTTCCAAATCGCGGAACGGTTCGCCGTACACGTCGTCGTGCCCCGACAAGATCAAGTTGCCGCGCTCGCCCGGATTCGCCGAGCCGACGTGATGCCCGATTCCTTGCTTGAGTTCCTCCCAGCTGTCGCCCTCAACGACGGGCCAGTCGATATTGACCGATGGAATGACGATGCGCGTCGGCGAACGCGGACCGGGCGTCGGCACGGGCACAGCAGCCACCGCTTGCAATTGAATGCCGAGCGCGGGCGGCGCGGGTTCAGGCGGAAACGAGCTGCCAGGCAACTCGCTGGATTGACTGGGCGGCGGAAACGACGAACCGGGCAGTTGTTGCCCCGATGCCGTACTGGTCGCGCTGTCGAGACTGAGCGTGGCGTCGCGCGCCTGCACCGACTGTTGATTGAGCGACTGCAAGTTCGTCAACGATCCGATGATAATCACGACCAGCCCCAATACTGCGAGCACTTCGACCGCCAGCAGCGCGCGATCGCGCAGCCGCTTGACTTTTTGTGCGCCGTTCGCGGCAGGCGCGTTCTTCGCGCTCTCCGCCGGCATCACCGTCACCGGACGAAAGCGCCGCCCGTCCGGGTTCTCGGCAAATTGCCGCGCGCGTTCGATCCGCCGCCGCTTTTCGACGAGCGCTTCAAGTTCTTCGAGCGAAAGGTCGTCAACCGAACGTTTATCGGACATCACACCTCAAGCAGCTTCCAACTTTTCAATCGTCTGTTCCATCAAACCAACATACTGACCCAACGTCTCCGCGTCGAACGCGAATTTCGCGCCGGCAGCCGCGTAGAGTTCCGGCAGCGACGCAGTGCCGCCCAGCGCGAGCGCGCGGCGGTAACTCGCCACCGCGCCGGCTTGATCGCGCTGCGCGTTCGCCCAAACCTGCACCGCGCCTAACTGCGCCAAACCGTACTCGACGTAGTAAAATGGCACCTGATGGATGTGCAGTTTGCGATGCCAGCCGGTCTTCAGCTCTTCTTCCAGCCCGCTCCAATCGACGCCGCCCATAAAACGATTCCACTGGATCGACCATTGCGCGTCGCACTTGGACGGATCGGCAGCATCGGACGGATGCTCGTACACCCAGTGCTGGAATGCATCGACCACTGCCATAAAGGGCCAGAAGAGAATGTTCTTTTCTAGATGTTCGATGCGAGCGCGCGCCGCGTCCGCATCGGAATAGACGCCTCCGTCCTTTGCCGCCAGGTACGGCGCGGCAAGCAGCTCCATTCCCATCGACGCGACTTCATCAAACTCCAACCCGACCTGACGCTGCTGCAAGTACGGCAACGCGTTGGTCTCAAAGGTATGAAACGCGTGCCCGCTCTCGTGCAGCATCGTTTGCAGATCGTCGTGCAAGCCCACCGCGTTCATAAAGATAAATGGGCGCTTGGACATCGGGAACGAAGTGCAATAGCCGCCCGGCGCTTTGTTCTTGCGATCGTCCAGATCAAGCAGCGAGGCACGTACCATTGTATCATAATACTCGCCCAGCTGCGAATCGACGTGGTGGAAGATCGACGACGCCGTCCGCTTGAGTTCCTCCACATTGCCGAATGGCTTGAGCGGCGCGCGTCCAAGCGGATCGACCTCCAAATCCCACGGTCGCAGCGTCGATACACCCAACTGCTTGCGCCTTTTCTCGTACAGCCGTTTTGCGACCGGAACAACCGCCTGTTCAATCGCATTTTGGAACACAATGCAATCCGACGGCGTGTAATCGAGCCGCAACATCTGCTGCCAACGATACGCGCGGTAATCGCGCTTGCCAGCATTCGCCGCGAGTTTCTGGCGCAGCGGCAAGAATTTCTGCCACAGCGCGTTGATCGCTGATCGATCCTCCAACTGCCGCTGCATCGCCGCGCGCCACGCGCGCTCGCGCACAGCGCGGTTGACGCTCAAATAGACCGGGCGCAGTTGCGCGATCGTGATTTCCCCACCATCCCACTGCACCGTCTGCGCGCCAACGATCTTGTCGTACTCCATCGATAACTTGTGTTCTTCAGTGAGCAGCGGCAAATTCGCTTCGCAGTAGAGGTCGGTTTCCGCACGCATCCTCTTCAGCGGTAGCTCAAATCCCTGCGGCTCCAAACCGCTCGCCAGTAATTTCTCGCGCAGCGTTTGCTCCGCGGCTTCGGCGGCAGGATAGATCGTGTCCAGGAAAGATTTGAAACGCGCGTCGGCGTCCGCGTCCGCCGTGTTGACTGTCGTCGCGACGTTCAGCCGCGAGCACATCTCGCTGACGCGTTCGCCGAGCGCGGTCCAGTCCGCGAGCCAGCCAGTCATATTTTGCGCCGTGAGCGCGCGTGCGGCAAGGTCTTTATAGTGTGGTTCGATGTCAGACCAAGACCAGTTCAGCAGCGTCTTGGGGTCTTGAGGAAGAGAGGTGAGCATTCAATTATTCCTTGGCGGTAACCGCGCTCATTTTTTACCTCCTCGGCATACTCCTCTCGTACGTCCAATCTTCCACCTGCAAATACGCGCGCAGCGCGCCGCTCACGCCAAGCCGTAGCGGCTCGGGGAGCCACGGAATTACGCGGCGGTTGACGATAAAGCAATCGGTGAGATCGGTTTGCTTTTCCAAAATCAAATCGCGAATCGTCTGCCCGTTCATGTGCGTCATCGATACGCCGTGCCCGATGCAACCAACCGAATACACCGCGCGCTTGTCACCGAGATAGCCGAGCGCAGGCGTCAGATCGACGGTCACGGAGAACGGTCCACCCCAGCGATGCGTGATCTGGATGCCTTTGAGCGCGGGGAAAATGTAGCCGATGTGCTCTTCGATGTGCTGCCACGCGCTCGCGCTGGCGTCGCGGTTCATATCGCCGCCGAACGACAAGCCGACTGGACCGCCGCCCATCAGCAAGCGATTGTCCGGCGAGATGCGATAGTAGTGAACCAGGTTGCGGGCGTCCTCGACGCCCTGGCGATGCTGCCAGCCAATCGCGTCGAACTGTTTGTCGGTCAGCGGCTCGGTCGCGATCATGTACGTCCACGCCGGCACCTGCTTGCGGCGAATCTCCGGAATGAGGTGCGAGTAGGCATTCGTCGCGAACACGATTTTCTTCGCGGCGACGACGCCGCCCGGCGTCGTGAGTTTGAACTCCGCGCCGCGCTCGATGGTCGTCACCGGCGTATGCTCGTAAATCTCGACGCCGAGATTCTGCGCGACGCGTTTCATCTCGCGGACGAGCTTCGCGGGATTGACAAGCGCCATCCGCGGCTCCCACCACGCGCCGAGATACAAATCGGAATTGACCTGCGCGCGCGCCGCATCGCGCTCCAGCCACTCGATGCCGGTGATGCCGAGTTCGTTCACCAGCTCGATTTGCTTTTTGATTTTCTTGACGTAGCCGTCCGTCGTCGCCATCCGCAAAAAGCCGGGGCGCGTGTAATCACAATCAAGGTTGTTTTCCTCGACCAGCTCGCCGATGCTATCGACGGCGCGTTCCATGTAGCGATGCCCTTCGCGCGCGGCGGACTTGCCCTTGAGCATCGCCAGAATGTCGATGCCCAGCCCGATCACCGTCATCGCGAACGAGCCATTGCGTCCGCTCGCGCCAAAGCCGACCACTTCGCTTTCGAGCACCACCACCTTCATACTCGGTTCGGCTTTCTTCAAATAGTACGCGGTCGCCATCCCGGTAAAGCCGCCGCCGATGATCGCGACATCCGCGCGTGCATCGCCCTGCAGCGGACTATTCGGTTGGTAAGGACCGTACGTCGCGAGCCAAAAACTGACGTCAGAGTAATCGGTACGCATGGTTCCTCCTAACCTCATTGTCAGGACAAGTACGTTCTTAAATAATCGTAGGAATATCCGTGTGTTGTTGGGTCGAAGTGAAGGTCGAGGAAGCGGTTGCCGTCGATAGTTGCGCGAACTTTGTCGCCCACTAATTCAACCTTGGCGAAAAGCCGCGCCGATTGCAGTTTGTCGATGATGCTGCGATGCCATGCCACTAGATCGCTCCGAGAATCGCGAGCAGTTCGCGCGTCTCGCTCTCAATCGAATTCCATTCCATCAGGTCGGTGTAGAGTGTGTGGTCGTTCGGCGGCACGCCCTCTCGCTTAACCCGTTCTTGCAACGCATCCCGCGAACCATATTTTTCCTGCAAACGCGTCGTTGTTTTCTTCAGTTCAACGATTCGCTCGGTGACTTCGCCGGCAATCCCGCGCACAAGCAGGTCGTCACGCGTCACCGGCAAAGCCGCCAAAGTGCGTTCGAGGACTTGTTCGAGTGAAGTTGCCATAGTCATCACCCCTTGTGTAACTTGATTATACACTCAACGCCGCACACGCGCAAGAACCATTTGCCACACGCGCTCCGCCTCGCGCACGCGCAGCAACCAGAGCAACACGATGTAGACCACGCCCGCAGCGGCAGTCGGTCCGATGACCTGCCACAGATGCGACGCATTCCCTAGCGCGCCCAGCGCGAGAAATGCCGTCGCGCCCATCGCGGCAGATCCCACCAACACTTTGACGACCAGCGCGAGCACGCCTTGCCGACCCAACCCACCCAGCCGCGTCTGCGTCAGCCAGAGCATGATCAGCGCGTGCCCGGTGAGCTGCGCTGAATTAGCAAGCACCAGCCCGATCATTCCCAGCGATTGAATCGACGCGAGCGCGACGATCAGATAGATCGCGACGCCGGCAAACGCGACGAGGTTCGGCGCGAGCGTGTTCTTGCGCGCGTAGAACGCAAAGACCAGCGGCTGATCGATCGCCGCGAACGGCAAGCCGATCAAATAGAACCGCAGTGCGGCGGAGGTCCAGAGCGTATCCGTGGGCGTGAACGCGCCGTGCTCGAACAGCAGCGCGACAATCGGGTGCGCGAGGACGAACAACCCCGTCGCCGCGGGAATAATGAGCAACAAGACAAGTTTGATGCCGAACGCGAGAGTGTTTTGGAAATTGGAGGTTGGTGATTGGAGATTGGAATCTGTCTGACTACTGACGACTGAAGACTGGCGACTGCTGATGGCAAATTGGCGGCTGAGCGTCGGCAGAATCGCAAACGAAATCGCCGTGGCGACGAGTCCGAGCGGGAATTGAATCAGCACCGTCGCATCGGTCATCCATGCCAGCGACTGCGCGCCGGTGTGCGACGCGAGATTGCGATCGATGGCGACGCTGATTAGACTGATGGACGAACCGGCAACCACCGGCAGATACAGCTGAAATATCTTGCGCAACGCGGGATCGGAAAAATCGAGCGCAAGGCGAAAACGCATATCGCGCAAACCGGGGAGCTGCAGCCCCACTTGCAGCAGCGCGCCGACGATGATGCCGAGGACCAGCGCGATGATGCCAAAGAATCGCGAAAGCACCAGCGCGACGACGATGATGCCTGCGTTGTACGCGGCGGTCGTAAAGGCGGGGTACGTGAATCGCTTGAGCGCGTAGAGCAAACTGGTGATCGTGCCAGCGAGACCAAGGAAAAATACGGCGGGGAGCACGAGCCGGACCATTTCGACCGCGGCGCTTTGCAGCGCGGGGTCGTAGCCGCTGCCCAGAATCCAAACGACTTGCGGCGCAAAGAGTTCCAGGATCAGGACGATAACGGCGAGCGCGATTACCAGAACGCTGATGACGACGCTCGCGACGCGCCACAGTCCTTCGCGATCGCCGCGCGCGGCAAAATCGGAAAAGACCGGGACGAGCGCGGCGCTGACGTGACTGCCGACGAGAAAATCGTACAGCGTTTGCACGAGCGTCGCAGCGAGGCGAAAGACGCTGACGTAGCCCGTCGCGCCAAACAGATAGGCGATGACCGTCTCGCGCGCCAAACCCAGCACGCGGCTGGCGACGTTGCCCGCGCCGATGATTGCCGCCGCGCCGACCAGCCCCGCGCCGGGCGCTTCAACGGCAACCGGAATTTCGAGATCAAGCGATGAGGGTTCGAGATTGGAGATTGGAGAGTCGAGATCGGAGATTGGGATGCCTCCAACGATCAAACGGTCGCGCGATCCAGCTTTTCAACGTCCCACATCCGGCAGAACGCGCACCGCCCCGGCGCGGTGGTTGGCTGACCGCACACTTCGCATTCGTGCAGCGTCTCGACCTGGTTGAACGGCTCGAACGCGCCTTCGCCGCGCGCGCGGAGAAACTCCAGGTAGAAGCTGAGCTTTGCGCCAGGCGATTGAGTTTCCAGTTGGTTCAGCAGCGTCTTGTAAAAGTTGGTCAGGTTGCCGACGGCGTGCGGGCACTCGTCGTAAATGTAATCGATGCCGCGCACGAGCGCGTACGTCGCGGTCTCGCGTTCGTAGAATCGGCAGAACGGTTTGACCTTCCGCGTCAGTCCTTCGCGCGACGCGGGCAGCACCGGCGCTTGCCGCGCGAGATAGCCGGTTTGCCAGCGCAGCGTGTTCTGCATCAGCACCGCGACCTCGTCATCCAGATTGTGCCCGGTCGCCAGTACCGCATAACCCTTGTCGTGCGCGAGGCGGTTCATGACGTAACGCTTGGTCAAGCCGCACGCCGCGCACGGCTTGCCGTGCCCACGCGTTTTGTCGCGCGCGATCTGCGGGATCGATTTGCCGTAGGTCTCTTCGATGTCAACAACGTGGAGGAGTGGCGTGTAACGGGTGATGGGTGACGCAGGGTCTTCGCCACTCGCCACTCGCCACTCGCCACTCTCTACAAACGCGCGCGTCTTTTCAAGCGACGCATCGGAGTACGGCGCGGGATCGTTGATGCCCAATCCGATGTACAGTCCATCCGCCTGATAGCCCAGCCGCAACAGCGTATCCCACAGCGAAAGCGAGTCTTTGCCGCCGCTCACCGCAACCAGTACGCGCTCGTCGCGCGTGAACATCTTGTATTTTTCGATCGCGCGGTCGGTCTGCGCGACGAACCACTCGCTGTAATGTTCTCCGCACAGCGAGAGCTTGTGCTGCCGCATATTGATGACCGCCGCGCCTCCGCATTTTCGACAGCGCATAAACCCCATTTCTAATTTTCAATCTGCGATGCAAAGTTGCCCGCCTGACACCACCGCCACCAGCTTTACGTCGTCGCCGTCTTTCAAAACGGCGTCATCCGTGACGAGCTTGCCGTTGACGACGACCAGCACCGCTTCGGGATCGACGCCGATTTTCTTGATCGCGTCGCGCGCGGAAATGCCGCCCTTGATCTCGTACTTCTTGTCGCGAAACATAATCTGCATGGCGGGAGCGATTGTACAACAAATAGAGCCGATGGTCAAACAACCACGGCTCTCAATGATGAATCGAAGGTTCCAGGGCGGTCGAATCAGGGCGACAAATTCACGTCGCGGACCCGCACTTGGACATCCATCTCCAAGGTCGCGCCGGTATCCGGCGCTTGAAATGTCGCCGTTACCTTTCCATCGCGAATGATCGGCGCAGTCCCGGCAGGAAAATATCGAGTCGCCACGTATCCGCCGTGATCGACCGGCATCAGACTAGAATAACCGGTGATGCACGGCGTGAAGAAAGCGCAGTGAGCAAAATCTTCGACGCCGGTAAAACAATCTTCTTTCCCGTCGAGGTCGAGGCAGATATTGGTTTCCAAAAACTGTCGGCTGTCCTGATTGTTGAGCGGCGTGATCCTCCACGAAACACTGGAGAGGACCGCGCCGGGCGTCGTCGCAAAACTGATCGCCCCGGCTTGTTTCGATTTCACGGTCACCGGCGAAGGACTCGTCAATTGCGCGTCGCGCTCCAACGCCGCCAACTGGCTTTTGGGATCGATGCCCGACAACGATCGATCGAACTGCGCGACGATCTGCTTTACTTCTTGAGTGGTCATCTGCGCCGTCGTCTCGACGTTGGTATTCGGTTGCAGTGTATCGACGATGCTTTCGAACCAAACCCTGGGCGGCGCATAGCCGGCTCTACCGGTAAAGTAGAGCGAAAAGCCCTTTCGGAAAACGACCGCCGGAAAAGCGAGAAAACCATACGCGCCGCCATCGCTACTCGGATCGAGGATATTGTTCGCGTTGGTTGGCAAAACGATGTTCCGCGAACCATCCGCATTCGGCAGGATGCCTCCTGCCCTGAGAAAAGCGCAGGCGGGAGTCTGATAGTACACTCCGTCGGCAGTGATGCCGATGAAACCCAGCGAGGCGCAGCCCTGGTCTGGGTCGACGATGATCTGCAACTCGGACAGCATTTTGATGCTCTGCGGGTCTTTCGCAAACGCTTCTGGCGGAACGAGATAGAAATGCGGTTGCCCGTCCGCGCCGCCACTCACCGAGTAGCGTCCGGCGGGTTGCCCGTCGATTGGATTCACGTCGTAACCAAAAATGCATTTGCGGTCGGGTGAACCGCTCCAGTCCGCCGGCGCCATATAGTCTCGGTCTTGCAATGGATTGGCGCCATTCCCAAAACAGGCAGAGGTGAAGAACGTGGTTTTGCTCGCCAGCGCGACGTGAGGATTCAACACCAGAGCGACCCAAGCGCTGGGGTCAGCGCGCGCCGGCGCCAGCGTCGGCGCAAAAGTTGGCGCTGGCATCGGCGTGCTGGTCGCGGTGGGCGCGGGAGTGCTGGACGCGGTTGGTGACGGCTGCGCCAATCGAATTGTGGGGGAGGGTTTGATCGTCGGCTTGAGCGTAGCCGGCGGAGTTTCCGTGCTCAAGCGTTCAGCCGACAGCTCGACCGTTGGCGAAGGTGCGGCGTTCGTCGACAAGATCAGCCAGGGAATCACGCCGAGATACAAAGCGACGGCGGCGAGTTCGAGACCGATAATGACGAGCCACTGGGTTCGCGTGAGAGATGAAAGAGCGCGCACCGGCTTATCCTTCTCCCAATCTCTGCTCTATGCTATTGAATTGCTCCAGCGCGGCTTCGAGGTTCTCTGAAATCTCGCGCGCCAGAACATCGGGATCGGGTAAGTTCTCCGAATCTTCGAGCGATTCGTCTTTCAGCCAAAAGATGTCGAGCGACGCCTTGTCACGTTGGATGAGATCAGCATAATCGAAGGCGCGGAAGCGTTCGGTCTCTGTGCGCTCGAAACGATTCTCCGGATGGTAGCACTTGATAAAGTCTTGCAAGTCTTCATAGCGCAGCGTGTTCGTCTTGAGCGTGAAATGCACGTTCGTCCGTAGATCGTAAATCCACAACTTATGCGTCCACGGCGTTTCGCTCGCCGGCTTGCGGTCGAAGAAGAGGACGTTGGCTTTGACGCCTTGCGCGTAAAAGATGCCGGTCGGCAACCGCAACAGCGTATGTACGTCGCACTCGGCGAGCAATTTCCTGCGCACGGTCTCGCCCGCGCCGCCTTCAAACAGCACGTTGTCAGGGACGACGATAGCGGCGCGTCCGTTGATCTTGAGCAGCGTCTTGACGTGCTGCAAAAAGTTGAGCTGCTTGTTCGACGTGGTCGCCCAGAAATCTTGCCGCTCGTACTTCAGCGCGTCCTTTTCCGCCTTGCCTTCGCCGTTGACGATCGTGATGCTGCTCTTTTTGCCGAACGGTGGATTCGTCATCACGCAATCGAATCGGTCGCCGGGGTCGGACGCCAACGAATCGCCGACGAGAATCGGGCTAGCGTCGCCTCCGATGCCGTGCAGGTAGAGGTTCATCACGCACAACCGCGCTGCGCTATCGACAATTTCCCATCCTTTGAACGTGTCGAGCTTCAGGAATTGCTTCTGCTCTTTGTCGAGTGGATAACGGTGCGAGATAAAGTCGTGCGCGACAAGGAAAAAACCGCCCGTGCCGCACGCGGGGTCGCCTATCGTTTTCATCGGCTCGGGACGCACCACTTCTACCATCGCCTTGATCAGTTCGCGCGGCGTAAAGTACTGTCCCGCGCCGCTCTTGATGTCCTCGGCGTTCTTCTGCAACAAACCTTCGTAGATGTCACCTTTGACATCAATATCCAAGCCCATCCAAACTTCGCCGTTGATGAGTTCGATCAAGCGGCGCAGTTTCGCGGGGTCTTGGATTTTGTTTTACGATTTGCGGAAGATGACGCCGAGCATTCCGCTCCCCTTGCCGAGCGATTCGAGGATGTGGCGATAATGCACCTCAAGCGCGTCGCCATCTTTTTCGAGCAGCGTGTTCCAGTCCAAATCGTTTGGGATAATGGATAGACGATTGAACGGCGGCTTGGTTTGCTCGTCCGCCATTTTAAGAAAAAGGAGATACGTCAACTGTTCGACGTAATCGCCGTAACTCACGCCGTCATCGCGCAGGACGTTGCAATAGTTCCACAGCCGTTGGACGATCGCGGAAGATTCGTTGGGCATCTAGTCTCTCGCCAAGTCGCAAAGAACGCCAAGGTTTTCTCTTTTTTCTTTGCGCCTTGGCGTCCTGGCGTAAATTTCTATTCCTTCAAGCCGTTGACAACACGAGTAATTCCGTTTTTGATGAGCGCGTCGCCAAAGTTGATAAGCAAGCCCAGCCGTTTGTCTGCGATCTTGAGATAGGTCAGCAATTGCTTCTTGTGGACGGGTGCGATCTGCTCAACCGATTTGAGTTCGACAATGACCAGCTCCTCGACAATGAGATCCGCGCGATAACCTACATCGAGGTGAACGCCTTCATAATCGAGTGGTACGGGCTGTTCACCAGTCACGCGCAACCCACACTTTTGGAGTTCATAGATTAGCAAAGCTTGGTAGGCAGATTCCAGCAAGCCCGGTCCAAAACGCGTATGGATCTTGTACGCGACGTCGACAATGATTTTGGCTACATCGTTTTCTGTCATGGAAACTCCGGTCTCTCGCAAAGGCGCCAAGAACGCCAAGAGTTCTTAAACTTTGTCTTTCTTAGCGTTCTTTGCGTCTTTGCGTGAGGCACTCCCGCTCCAGTAAACCTCACGCCAAGACGCCAAGAGCGCAAAGAGTTCTTAAACTTTGTCTTTCTTAGCGTTCTTTGCGTCTTTGTGTGAGGCAATCTCGCTCCAGTAAACCTCACGCCAAGACGCCAAGAGCGCAAAGAGTTCTTAAACTTTGTCTTTCTTAGCGTTCTTTGCGTCTTTGCGCGAGGCACTCCCGCTCCAGTAAACCTCACGCCAAGGCGCCAAGAGCGCAAAGGGTTCTTAAACTTTGTCTTTCTTAGCGTCCTTTGCGTCTTTGCGTGAGGCAATCCGCTCCAACAATTTCTCCGCTGGCTCGTCGCTGGGGTCTTGCGGCACCAACTTGCCCGCAAACGCGCGCTTCAAGATGCTCTGCCGCAGCCGCTCCGCTTGCTTGAGCGACGCGTCCACCGTTTTTTCCACCGCATCCGCGACCGAGAGGCGGCGTTCCACTTCCGCGACGATTTGCTGCTGCTCGGCGAGAGGAGGAAGAGGCACAGGCAACACAGAAACCTTTGAAATGCTCAAGGTGTAGAGACCTGATGTGGAACTTGAGTTTGCCACGATCCGTCTTCGGCCCTCGACAGAAAGCAACCACAGAAGTACAAGCTTGCCTATTTCAACAGCATTGAATCTCACTTTGATGATGTGGTTCTGGTGCAGACAGGGAGATATGCTACCATCCCATAAAGCAACGCGACCAATCTGATCCTGGCTCCCATTCCCTTCAACAACGAGTAAATCACCTTTTCTCAAAAGGAGTTTTTCAATTTCCGATTTGTGAACACCGATAGTCTTGATTTCATCTAACTGCAATCTTCCTGCATAGACATTTGCAACGCGCAGGTATGGCATTTGAAATGGAAGCTTGATGCGTTTTTGGTTCTTGGTTAGTCCGCCACTGACCTCGCCAATTTCCTCGACAGTTATCCAGCACCATCCCTCCGGCAACGCGCCCAACTCCGCCGCGTTCACTGACGCCAACGCCTTTTTACTTTGCGCCTTTGCGTCTTGGCGTGAGCGTATGCGCTCCAGCAACGAAGACGCCGGCTCAACCTTGCCCGCGTTCTCGGCGCGCCATTCCGCCGTCAGTCTGCCTTCCACTGCCGCCTTGAGCACCGCTTGACGGTAGCGCTTCAACTGCGCCCTCGCCTTCTGCAACGCGGCAACACCCGCGTCGAGGTCGGAGAACAGTTCTTCGATCTTGGCGACGATGCGATGCTGTTCGGCGAGAGGCGGAAGAGGAACAGGTATTTTTTTCAGTGGAGCTTGCGGCAATTTCGGCCGAGTTGTCCCAGTCACATAGTCGTGATAGTCAAAAACATTCAGATATTGACAAAGAAGCGTATTCAAGGTCAAGCCATATCGCGCTCGCAATACGTGAGCATGGTTGTTTATCCACGTCTTTCCTTTGATGATGTATGCTTTGTGCTTGGTTGGCTCAAAAAACGGCGCTCCATCCTCGCCTAACAAAAGCAATTCTTCATCAAACAAGAAATCGTCAATCCATCCAACCTGCCCTGTAGCACCGTAATACGGGAACAATTGAGATTCAAGTTTTCCTGCGTTTCTTTTCTCGCGCTCCTCAGCGTTTATCGGAACCCGTTTGCCGTCCAGGATTTCAACGCAATCTTCCAATCGCGTCCACACCCACCCGCGCGGCAATTGCAGCAAATCGTTTCGCTCGTTCATCACACCATCCAGCAATCTTCTCTCGCCAAGACGCCAAGAACGCAAAGATTTTATTCATTATTTTTTCTTAGCGTTCCTTGCGGCTTTGCGTGAGACAATTATTCTCTCACCCAGACGCCAAGCACGCCAAGATATTCTTTGCGCCTTTGCGTCTTGGCGTGAGTTTTAAGATTGGTTCTTAGCGTTCCTTGCGGCTTTGCGTGAGACAATTATTCTCCCACCCAGACTCCAAGCACACCAAGATTTTCTTTGCGCCTTTGCGGCTTAGCGTGAGATTACCCCACCAACGCCGCGTTCAATTCTTCCATCACGCGCTCCGTGTCCTGACCAAAGAGATTGTACGCCTTGACGCGCCCGCCCTTGTCACTGAACGGCACATTGTCGAAATCATCCCATCCAATCGCCAGCGACGTGGCAATATGGTCTTTGATCATCGTCAGCCATTCGCGCTGCTCGGCGGTGAACGCGCGCCCGTTCCCTTGCTGCTGCGCCAGCCATTCGTCAAAGCGCCGATCTACCGTCGCCGAAAAGGGTTCGAGCAGCGCGTCTTTGCCCAACGCAAAGCGCACGAGCGAGACGAGATTCGTCAACAGTTTCTGCGCGCCCGCGCCGCGCACTTTGGATTTTTCCAGTTGCTCGTACGCCTGCCACAACTCTTCGGGCGTCAGGCGATACGGCGGTCTCTGAATTGCGTCCGCGAGTTGCCTGATCTCGGCGTATGCCAGCCGCGCACGCTTCGCGGGCAGATTATAGATGATTTGCAGCGCGGTCAATTCGTCCTTGTTCTCTTCGATAAATTGTCGGAACGATTCAACCGTCTTCTGCGCGCGTTCCTGCGCGTCCGCGTCAAAGCCCGCCGCAAGCACGCGGTCTTGACTCACGGTATCGATGGTTTGCTCGTTGCGCTGTTTGATCTCGACCACGGCATTGCGGAACTTGGGGTTATCGAAGACTGCGCACGCTTCCTGCGTGAGCGCCTCGGTCGCCGCTTGCAACTGCGCGTCCAATGGCGTGTCGGTGGCAAACATCTCGCGCGCCTTTTCGATTTGCTTGTCCGCATCGACGGCGTCGAGCAGGTGATTGATGATCGCGCGTAGGGGCGATTCATGAATCGCCCCTACCAATCCCGCCGCGCTCGCAATCTCTTGGCGATCCTTGTCGCCGATCTCGCGGTCCAGCCGCGCCAATCGTCCGGCGAGCGAGGTCAGCGTATCTTCGTCGCGAATGCCGAGCGCGACCTGCTGCACGAGCTTGTCGAACGGCACGCTGCGCTTGCGCTCCAGCGGACGCGAATCGGTCTTGTCGTTCTCGGTCACGCCCACCGCGTCCACGATGACGAAATGCGTTTTCTGCGCGGCATCGGGCGTCACCGCGTTGAAATCGGTCGGCAAGATCGTCCGCGTGCCGCGTCCCTTCATCTGCTCGAAATAGACCGACGATTTGATGTCGCGCATGAAGATCAGACATTCGAGCGGCTTGATGTCCGTGCCTGTCGAAATCATATCCACCGTGACGGCGATGCGTGGGTTGTAGGAATTGCGAAAACTCGCGATGAGCGTATCCGTGCTTTCGCCCGATTTGTACGTGATCTTTTTGCAGAACTCGTTGCCCTTGCCAAATTCTTCGCGCACGATGCCAACAATGTCTTCCGCGTGCGAATCATCTTTGGCAAAGATGAGCGTCTTGGGGGCTTCTGTGCGGTTCGGGAAAATCTCGGTGAACAGTTTGTCGCGGAATGTCCGAATCACCGTGCGGATTTGGTCCTTCGCCACCACGTCGCGGTCGAGTTGGTTCGGCGCGTATTCCAATTCCTCGTCGAGCAGTTCGTAACGCATTCGGCGCGTCAACTTGTCGCGCTTGTCGACGTAGAAACCCGCTTCGACCCTGCCGCCGCCTTCGGTGATCGCGGTCTTGATGCGATACACGTCGTACCCCACGTTCACGTCGTCCGCGACCGCGCGCTCGTGGCTGTACTCCATCACCAGATTCTTGTCGAAAAAGCCAATCGTCTGCTTGGAGGGCGTCGCCGTCAAGCCGATGAGGAACGCGTCGAAATATTCGAGCACCTGCCGCCACAGATGATAGATCGAGCGATGGCATTCGTCGGTGATGATGAAATCGAACGTCTCGATTGGAATCTTTGGATTGTAGACAACTTGTAGGGGCGATTCCTTGTGGTCGCCCGCATTCGGCGCAAGGTCAAACAGCGACGTATCATCCAACGCGTCGTCAAATTCCGCTTCGCCGCGCAGCATCGAATACAAACGCTGAATCGTCGTGATGACGACGCGGTTGACCGGATCGAGCGCGTTGGACGTGAGGTGCTGAACGTTGTAGAGTTCCGTGAACTTGCGTCCATCGTCGGGCGTGACGTACTGTTGGAATTCGGTGAACGTTTGCCTGCCGAGCGTCTTGCGGTCCACGAGGAAGAGGATGCGCTTGGCATTCGCAAATTTGATCAGGCGATAGGAGCACGTCACCGCGGTGAATGTCTTGCCGCTGCCGGTCGCCATCTGGATCAGCGCGCGCGGCCGCGCTTCAGCCAGCGATTTTTCGAGATTCGTGATCGCTTCGATCTGGCAATCGCGCAGTCCTGCGGTGATGAGCGGCGGGAAATAGCGCAAACGCCCGCGTAGGGTCAACCCTTGTGGTTGACCTATCCATTCGCGCAGCGTTTCGGGGCGATGAAAAGAAAAGACCCGGCGCGAACGCGGATCGGGGTCGCGCAGATCGCGGAAAAACGTCTCGACGCCGGTGCTTTCGTAACCAAAGGGAAGTGGCTCTTGAACGTGAGGCAGATTCGCCGGCACGCCGACGAGGTATTTTCCGGATTGCTCAGCCACGCCGCTCAACGTGTTGCCTTCGGGCTTGGCTTCGATCACGCCGACTGCTTTGCGGTCCACGAAGAGCAGGTAATCCGCTTCGCCCGTTTTCAGCGGAAACTCGCGGACCGCGACGCCAAGCGCCGCGCTGAGATTCAGATCGCGCAAATCCTGAACCTTCCAGCCCGCCGCGTCGAGCATCTTGTCAATTTGCTGTCGCGCTTGTTCTTCGGGATCCATCGAGTCCTTGAAATAAATCGCCCGCTCAGGTCATACAACCCGAACGGGCAGGAATCACTGGTATCGCCCGCGCTGGCACCCTGACTTGCCATTTTGATTATACGCCCACCGGTCGAATTTATCAACAAAAAGAATTGGGGCGGGAGTTGAACTCCTGCCCCAATCTTCTTGACTCTCTTACTTTTTCAACTTGGCGATGATCGCATCCGCCATTTCTTTCGTACCAACCGCTGTCGGGTCGTTGCGGTCGGCTTTCATATCGTACGTCACAGACTTGCCTTCGGCGATGACATCCGCCACCGCCTTCTCCAGTCGCCGCGCCGCATCCACTTCGCCGAGATAGTCCAGCATCATCATCCCCGCCAGAATGAGCGCGGTCGGATTGACCTTGTTCTGCCCTTTGTACTTCGGCGCAGAACCGTGCACCGCTTCAAACATCGCGCTGTTGTCGCCGATGTTCGCGCCCGGTCCAACGCCCAGCCCGCCAACCAAGCCCGCGCACAGATCGGACAGAATGTCGCCGTACAGATTCGGCAGCATCAGCACGTCGTACAATTCTGGCTTTTGCACGAGCTGCATGCACATGTTGTCGACGAGCATCTCTTCGTACTGAATCTCCGGATAGTCCTTGGCGACCTCGCGGACCACTTGGTAATACAAACCGTCGGTGTATTTCATGATATTGGCTTTGGCGATGGCGGTAACTTTTTTGCGCTTGTGCTTGCGCGCGTACTCGAAACCAAACTTGGCAAAACGCCGCGTGCCGGTAACCGAAATTGGCTTGATCGAAATACCTGAATCATCGTACATTTTCGCTTTGGGCTGCTTGCCGCGAATCCAGCTGATCAGTTCCACGGTTTCCGGCTTGCCCATCTCGAATTCGATGCCGGCGTACAAGTCCTCCGTGTTCTCGCGGAGCAAAATCAGGTCGATGTTCTGATAGCGCGAGCGTACACCGGGGTACGATTTGGAGGGACGAATGTTGATGTATTGGTCAAACTCTTTGCGAATCGCAACGTTCACGCTGCGAAAGCCGGTGCCGATCGGCGTGGTGATTGGCGCTTTGTACGCGACGTGCGTGCGGCGGATCGATTCGAGCACCGAATCCGGCAGAGGGGTGCCATATTTTTCCATCACGTCAACGCCCGCGTCTTGCACGTCCCAGTTGAACTTGACGCCGGTCGCCTCCAGCACGCGCCGCGCCGCTTCCATCAACTCCGGTCCTGTCCCGTCGCCGCGAATCAATGTCACATCGAAAGCCATGGATCCTCACCCTCCCTAAATTTTATCTTCGCCGCGATCGCGCCAGCAGACCCATCACGATCCCGGCGGCGATGCCAAACACCAGCGCGCCGCGCTGATCGAACATCGCGCGCACATTCCCATGCACCTCGCGCGCAATCACAAAACCCGCCACGCCATTTTCCATTTCAACGCGCGGCGCTGCCATGACGAGCGCGCCGCCCTGCTCCACGTGAATCGACTCGCGCGCGAGCATATACTGCGCGCCGCCCGCCTGCACCTCGACGGTCGTGCCGACGATTGCCACCGCGCCGCCCGCCTGCAACTCGATGTTTTCCGCTTGCGCTACGCCAATGACGCCTTGTGTAACCCGAATGGTCTCCGCGCGCGCGTTCGCGATCCCGCCCTGCGTCACCTCGACCGTGTCGGCGTTGACCTGCGCCGCGCCGCCCTGGCTCATACTCACGCTTTTCGCGTCGATGGTCGTCGCGCCGCCCATCATCATCTCGACGCGGTCTGCCTTCTTGATGTCGCGCACGGTGCTCTGCCGAATGCTCACTTCGCGCGCGGAGACATCGTTCACGCTCTCGTTTTCGATCTCGACGCGCGCGCGTTCAAATTCTTCTGTCTTCTGGCGCCGCGGCGCGCGCTTTTTCTCCTCTGGCATAACGCCTCCTGTAAGGGCGGCCCCTGTGGTCGCCCGGGCAGCCACGAGGGCTGCCTCTACAAATCCACCGGACCCGCAATCGACAACGCGTAATTCTCGATCTGCGCGTATTTTTGCGTCGCCGCGAGAATCTGCTCCGCCGTAATCGCGCGGATGATATTCGGGTAGCGCTGCAAATAGTCCAGACCCAAATCGAACAGCTCGATGTCGCCCAGCGTGCCGGCGACGCCTTCGTTGGTCTCCAACCGCAACGCGAGCGAGCCGGTCACAAAATCCTTCGCTTCGCTCAGTTCGTCGGAGGTCACCGGCTCGGCGCGCAATCGCTTGACTTCGGCGACGATGCCTTCAATCGCGCGATCGAGGTTTTTCGGATTCACGCCGGCGTGGACCGCCCAAGGTCCTGCGCCCAGATTGGCTTCGACGCCGCTGTAGACGTAATATGCCAGCCCTTGCTTGTCACGCACGTTCGCGCCGAGCCGCCCGTACAAACCCAGTCGTCCAAAAATCAGATCGCCGAGACTGAGCGCGTAAAAGTCCGGGTCGGTGCGCCGCAAACCCGGATAACCGATCACCACATCCGCCTGCGTCTTGCCGGCAAGCGGCGTTTTCTTCTGCACGATCTGCTTCGGCAGCGGCGCGTCGGGAATGCGATGCTCGGCGGGCTTGCCGCGCGCTTTCCACTTGCCCAACGCGCGCTCGATCTTCTCGATGGCTTGGTTCGCGCGAATGTCGCCGACGACGACGAGCGTCGTCACGTCGGGACGAAAATAGCGCGCGTGAAAATCGGCAAGCTGCGCCAGCGTCAATCGCTTGACCGTTTCCGCGCGTCCGTCCGACAAGCGATGGTACGGATGCGATGCCGGATAGCACAGCGCGCGAAACTCGCGGTAGGCGACGTGCTGGGTGTCGTCGTCGGCTTCCCTCAGATCGGCGAGAATCTCCGCACGCAGTTTTTCGGTTTCGACGCGCGGAAACGTCGGATGCGTCAGCACATCGGCGGTAAGGTCTAGCAAACGATCAAAATCTTCGATCAGCGCCTTGCCGCTGAACCCAATCGTCTCCATTCCCGCGCCGACGCCAAACGACATGCCGGTGCGGTCGAGTTCTTCGTTCAACTTTTGGAACGTGCGTTTGCGCGTGCCACGCTGCAATGCCGCCGTCGCCAAGTAGGCAAGCCCGGACGTCTTGTCCGTATCGTACAATCCGCCCGCGCGCAGTCTGCCGCGCAGCGTGACCGACGGATTGTTCGGATTGTCTTTGACGAGAACGACGATTCCGTTATCGAGTGTAACGCGCGTGATAGTCTCTGGTGTGATCGGTAATGTAGTCATTGCATTATCTCCGCGCGCGCTTGCCGGCGGCGCGGCGCGCTTTGCCGTTGCCGCTGGGCACAAACCAGCCGACCGTGCGATTCGTCTCCGTCAGATATTTCGCAGCGACGCGCTGTACGTCCGCCTTGGTCACATTCGCAATCCCATCGAGGAAAGCATCGTACATCTTGTAGGACGCGACGATCTCCAACTCACCCAGCCAGTAGCCGCGATTCATCACGCCGTCGGTCGCGTAGACAAACTGCGACCGGGCTTGCTTGTGGACTTTGGCGAGTTCGGCGTCTGTCACCGGCTTGCTGGCGATCTTCTCCAGCTCGGCGAAAATCGCGCGTTCGACTTTTTCGACGGCTACGCCGGGGCGGACCGTCGCGGTGACATCGATGGTGCCGGGATCGATAGTCGGACGGAAGCCGCAGTCCACACCGGTCGCTAGACCGGATTCAACCAGGGCGCGATACAAACGCGACGAGCGTCCGGGGCTGCCGCCGCCGGAGAAACTCATTCCGCCGACGCCCGCTAGAACGCCGGCAAGAACAAACACAGGAAAGAAATCCGGGTCGCTCGACTTGGGTCCGTGGTACGCCGCGTGAAAGTAACTCGTGGGACCGGGACGACGCAAGAGCACGCGCCGCTCGCCTTCCTGCGGCGGCTCGACCGACTTGACTTGCGGCGCATCGGCGCCGCGTGGGATCGAGCCAAACGATTGGCGGATTTTGCCGAGCATTTCGTTCACGTCAAAGTCGCCGGCAGCGACGATGACCGCGTTGTTCGGCGCGTAAAAAGTTTTGTAGTGACGATAGAGATCGTCGCGCGTCATTGTCTCCAGATCGGTTTTCCAGCCCACCGTGTCGTGATGGTACGGATGAACTTTGAACGCCGTTGCGCCGACTTCTTCCGCCAGCCAAAAGTGCGGATCGTTTTCTGCGCCCTCGCGTTCTGAAATGATCACCGTGCGCTCGCTCGCAACCTCGTCCGGATCGAACAGCGAGTTCACCATCCGGTCGGACTCGATCCGCAGCGCCAAATCGATCCGGTCGCTGGGGAACGTTTCAAAGTACGCGGTAAAGTCCGTCCAGGTGAACGCATTGTCCACGCCGCCGTTGCGATTGACGAGGTGCATGATCTCGCCTTTCTTGAGCGTTGGCGTGCCTTTGAACATCATGTGCTCGACCCAGTGCGAAACGCCGGTGATGCCAGGCACTTCGTTGCGCGAGCCAACCCGATACCACACCCAGAACGTCGCGACCGGCGCAGTCCGCACCGGCGCGAGTAAAACCATCAAGCCGTTATCGAGATGTTCTTCGTGGATTTCTTGCGGCATTCAATTCTCCTGACGGACGACCGAAGACGGAGATTTACCGTCGTCGGTCATCCGTCCTCCGTCCGTCGTCTCTAAATTCCCATCACCTTGTTCAGCGCGCGAACCGCCTCGCCCGATTTTTGAAGCGCCGCCAGTTCATCTGCCGTGAGCTTGAACTGGACGATTTCTTCGACGCCCTTCGCGCCCAGTTTCACCGGCACACCCGCGAAAACGCCGTGGATGCCGTACTCGCCTTCCAGGTACGAAATGCACGGCAGCACTTTTTTCTTGTCGAACATGATCGCGTCGACCATTTCAGCGACCGCCGCGCTGGGCGCGTAAAACGCCGAGCCGGTCTTGAGCAAGTTCACGATTTCCGCGCCGCCGTCGCGCGTGCGTTTGACGATCGCGTCGATTTTCTCCTTCGGCAAGAGGTCGGGCAGCGGCACTCCGGCGACCGTGGTATAGCGCGGCAGCGGCACCATCTGATCGCCGTGCGCGCCGAGCACGTACGCCTCGACATTCTGCACGGATACGCCCAGCTCCCTGGCGATGAAAGTGCGATAGCGCGCGCTGTCCAGAACGCCGCCCAGCCCGATCACTCGATGCTTGGGGAACTTGGTGGTATGCCACGTCAATTGCGTCATCGCGTCCACCGGATTCGTCACGATGATGACGAACGCGTTCGGCGCGTGCTTGGCGATCTGCTCCGCCCAACCGCCGACGATCTTCTGATTCGTCAGTATTAGGTCGTCGCGGCTCATCCCGGGCTTGCGCGCGATGCCTGCCGTCACGATGACCACGTCCGAATCGGCAATCTTTTCATAGCCCGCGCCGTCCTTGATGGTGACGCCCGTGACGTTCACGTCGTACCCCACGACCGGGCTTGCCTCCAGCAGATCGAGCGCCTCGCCTTCCGCGACAAACTCGATCACGTCGGTCAAGACGATGTCCGCATAGTTTCGTTCCGCCAAGCGCTGCGCGGTCGTCGCGCCCACTTTGCCCGCGCCGACTACTGTGATTTTCTTTTTCATCATAATCTCCTTCCAAAGACGATTTTATCGCCGGGACGCGGCGCGAAAAAAGCGAATGGCGCGCGTCCGACGCGCCACTCGCCCGCGCACGTCCACGGCTCGTTCTATTTCCTGTGACTATTGTGTCCGTTCTGAGAAGCGGCGAGATAGACAACGGGTTCGTGCTCGCCAACATCCGCCCAATGGGGCGTGTCTGCCGGCAGGTCCAGCCGATCCCCCGGACCGAGCGTGAACTCTTCGCCAGTTTCAGGCAAACCGACGCGCAGGTGTCCTCGCACGACCACGCGCACTTCGGGATATTCGTGCATGTGCACCGGATACACCGTCCCTGCCGGGTCGGTCCACTCGGAAACGGTCAGCCCTTCACCCGTCAGCGCGCTCCGCAGCGACTCCAGAGACGGCGTTGTCTCTTTCATCCAACGGGTCAATCGCATAATAGCTACCTTCAATCCGGTTTCACTGACGCTGCTCAAGTGGGACGTACTTTTGATCCTTTGGACCTACGTAGATGGAATCCGGACGCATGATGCGGTTGTCCATCAATTGCTCCATCACGTGCGCCGTCCAACCCGCCACCCGGCTGATCGCAAAGATCGGCGTAAAGAGGTCGATCGGAATGCCGAGGGTGTAGTACACCGACGCCGAATAGAAATCGACATTCACGTAGATTTCCGGGCGTTCGCGCCGCATCACCTCGCGCATTTTTTCGGAAACCTCGACCCACTTGCGGTTGCCCGTATGGTCTGCCAGCATCAGTGCGATCCGGCGCAGCTGCTCCGCGCGAGGATCCGTGGTCTTGTAGATGCGATGACCAAAGCCCGGGATTTTGCGTTTGTTCGCGAGCGCGTCCTTGATGAACGGCTCGACCTTGGAAACATCGCCGAGCTGCAGCAGCATCTTCATCACGGCTTCGTTCGCGCCGCCGTGCAGCGGTCCCTTGAGCGCGCCGAGCGCGCCGCTGACCGCCGAGTACATATCGGATTCGGTCGACGCGATCGAGCGCGCGACAAAGGTCGACGCGTTGAGTCCGTGATCCATATGCAAGATCAAGGCGGTATCCAGAATATGCGCCTCTTCCGCGGTTGGCTCTTTACCATGCAGCATGTACAGAAAATTCGCCGCGTGCGAGAGATCGCTGCGCGGCAGAATCGGCTTGCGACCCTGGCTGATGTTGTACCACGCGGCAGTGATCGTCGCCATCTGCGCGGTCAAGCGAATCGATTTACGAACGTTCGCGGAAACGGAGTTCGACACGCCGTCGGGATCGTGCAAGCCCAGCATCGACACGACGGTACGCAAAACGTCCATGGTCGAGGCGTGCTTGGGGAACAATTCCATTCCACCCAGCACTTCGTTCGGCAATGGACGCGCGGCGACGAGTTTACGGGTTAATTTTTCAAGCAGGTCGTGCGAGGGAAGTGTGCCATACCAGAGGAGATCAACGGTCTCTTCGAACGTGGAGTGATCAGCGAGGTCATTGATATCGAAACCACGATAGGTTAACTTGCCAACCATCCCTTGAACATCACTGAGTTGAGTAGCGGCGGCAACGATGCCTTCCAATCCTTTGGCAACTTGGGGCGCCGCATTCGGTGCGGAACTCATTTCGACTCCTTTGCGGTCAGACTAAACGCAGCGTGATTATAGCCCGCTCGTTTCGATTTGTCAACGAACTATCACTCATTTAGATGCGCCAGCCCGGCTGAAGGTTACGCGCGAACGATTTCAGCCCTCACGCGATCCGCTGCCACTGCCCTGGCTCGCCCGCCATGCTCGTTCCAAAGAGCTGGTTCGGCGCAATCTGAGTGAATTGCACGATGACGAGGTAGGGCGCGGCTTGAAAGCCGTTCATCTGAGTGCCCTGAAGCGTCAATTGGTTCAGCGGCGATACTTGCCAGCGTCCTTCCACCATGGTCATTCCCATCGGGCCCAAGTTCTGGCCGCGGAACAGTCCATTCGGAAAGATTTGCAGATTCAACTGTCCGCCCACGCCCGGTACCGGCGAGCCATAGTTGACCTGCCACGTTCCCGGCAGAATCTGAATCAGGGAAAGAGTCGGCGGAGGTGCAGGAGGCGGCGGCTGATCCCACGTTTCGGCGCGCGGCGCTGTCTTTGGCGCGCCGCCAGCCAATTTCAACGCGCGGACAAGTTCATCCAATCCATTGGCGTAGGGCTTGGCGGCGAAATCGACCCACTGCAAATCCGCCAGCTGATATTCCATTTGCGCGGGAATCTCGCAAGCTTGATAGCGCAGTGGAATAATGCGCCGCTTGTGCTGATCGGCGAGCGACAACTCTTTGGTCACGTTGTCGGACGCGGCGGATTGCGGCGAGAGAACGAGGATGAACGCCTCACATTCACGCACGGCTTGCGCGATCGCCGCGCGCCACTTTTCGCCGCCCTCAATGCCGGTGCGGTCCATCCAGAGGTTCAAGCCGTCCGCGGCGAGATCGTGAATCAACCGATCCACGAAATCGCTGTCCCGCCGCGAATAGCTGATGAAGATTTGACCCATCTTTCCCTCCAGTCCAGGTTCTGGCGAGTCAAACGTTTTCGACTGATCGATGCGACTGGGTCAGACCTTACTGGCTTCTTCCGCCTTGACCTTTTGCAGCGCGGCGACCGCCACTTCGATCATCGCCGCGTCCGGCTCGCGCGTCGTCAGCGATTGCAGCGCGAGACTCGGCTTGACGACGAGCCAGTTCAGCAGCGGATTGCCTTGGTGCGCGGAACTGAACTTGATCAATTCGTAGCTCAACGCCGCGACCACCGGCACCAGCACGATGCGTGACAAGACGCGCCAGACGATGGGCGGACGACCCAGCAGCGCGAACACAAAAATCGATACGACGACGACGACGAGCAAAAAGCCGGTACCGCAGCGCGGGTGCTCTTTGCTAAACCGCTGGATCGATTCGGGCGTCAGCGGCGCGCCGGCTTCGTCCGCGGCAATCGTCTTGTGCTCCGCGCCGTGATACTGGAACACGCGCCGCACGTCCGGCATTTGACTGATCGCCCAGATGTACGCGAGGAAGATCACCAGCCGGATCGCGCCTTCGAGGATGTTGCTCGCCAGCGACGCGGCGTCCGCGTTGCCAATCCGGGCGGTGAGAAGGGGGTCCGCCAGACTGACCAGGAAAAGCGGCAGCACGAAGAAGAGCGCAACGCCAAACCCTAGCGAGACGGCAAGCGTTCCAAACGCGACGCCGGCGGGAATGGCGGCAGGCGCGGCGTGATCGCGCGTGTCCGCCGGCGCGGCAGACGTCGTGTCCTTTTTCGCTTCGTCCGCGACGGCAATGTTTGCCGAGTACATCAACATCTGGGTGCCCAGGACCAACGTGTCCCAAAGAATCGTCACCGCGCGCAGGAAAGGCACCTTCGCCCACTGGCTGCCGTAAATCGCCGGTGCGATCGGCTCGCTGGTGGAAATAATTCTTCCTTCGGGATCGCGGACGGCGGCGGCAACAAAACGGCGGCCCCGCATCATCACACCTTCGATGAGCGCTTGACCGCCGTACAGAATCTTGTCACTCAAGGGATGACCTCAGGTTGAGATGCCGCGATTGTACTCCAGAGGCGCGATACTGTCAATTTACTTTTGGGGCATCTGCTCAGCCCAAACTCCCACAGGTTGTCGTGATCGAACGATTTTTGCGTTTTGCGTCATCTCGATTACAATCAAGGCAACATGGACGCGAATAACTTGAGGTGACTATGACGTACCGCGACGCGCTCGACTATGTTTTTTCATTCACCAATTTTGAAGTGACGCCCGCCGGTGATTACTCCTCCAAAACGTTCGATCTGACGCGGATGGAGCGATTGCTCGGCGCGCTCGGCAACCCCCACCGGCAATTTCGGTCCGTCCATATCGCCGGGACCAAAGGCAAGGGCTCGACCGCGGCAATGATCGAAAGTGTTTTACGTGCGGCAAACCACCGCACCGCGCTCTACACCTCGCCGCACCTGCACACATTCCGCGAGCGCATCCGCGTCGACGGCGAAATGATCTCGCGTGACGACGTAGCCGCTGGCATCGTAAAACTCAAACCACTTGCCGCCGAAATTCCCGGTTTGACGACTTTTGAGATTATGACGGCGCTCGCGTTCGATTATTTTCGCGCGCGCGGCGTCGAGATCGCCGTGCTGGAAGTCGGACTCGGCGGGCGGCTCGACGCGACGAACGTCGTGACGCCGCTCGTCTCCGCGATCACGTCCATCTCGTTCGACCACACCGCGATTCTCGGCAACACGCTGGCGCAAATCGCGCGCGAGAAAGCCGGCATTATCAAACCAGACATTCCGGTCGTCGTCGCGCCGCAGCCAGACGAAGCGCTCCAGGTGATTGAAAAGATTGCGCGCGAAAAGAACGCGCCGCTGGTTGAAGTCGCGCCCGACCTCGCGTTCCAGATTTCGGATTCGGTCTTTCAGGTAACGCCGATCGAGCAAACGCTGGACGGGCAGAAATTCACGCTGACGCGCCAGACCGAAATCCTCGATATGTCGATTTTCACACTCGACCTGCAGATCAACCTGCTCGGCAAACATCAACTCGCCAACGCCGCCACCGCGCTCGCCGCGCTGATGCTCCTGCGCGAAAACGGCGTCGCGATCCCGGACGACGCGATCCGCGCCGGGCTGGCGCGTGTCGATTGGCGCGGGCGATTTGAAATTCTCGCGCGCGAACCGTTCCTCATCGTCGACGGCGCGCACAACGCGGATTCCGCGCGCCAACTCGTCGAAACCCTGCGCGAGACGTTTCCGCACACGCGGATACACTTTATCTTCGGCGCGTCCGGCGATAAGGACATCGCCGGCATGTTCGCGGAATTGCTGCCTGCTGCCGCATCGCTCATCCTCACGCGCTCGCGTAATCCGCGCGCGGCAGACCCGGCGCGCCTCGCCGACCTTGCCGCGAAATTCCAGGTCGAGACCTCGACTGCGCCGGATCTTGCCGCCGCCCTGCGCGACGCGCGGCAGCGCGCCAGCCAGAATGACGTGGTGTGCGTCGCCGGCTCGCTCTTCGTCGTCGCGGAGGCGCGCGCGGTGTGGCTGGCGGAACAGGGGACGGTGATCGAGAAAGATTGACTTTTTGGCAAGCGCGTCGCACTCCGATGGAGGCAGCCATGGTAAAGCGTTTGGTCCTGCTTTTAGGTTTGCTCCTGCTGCTCATCAGCTATTTGTACTTGGTTCATTTCTATTGGTTCGATGATTGGTGGAATGGATGGTTCGGACCGCCTGTATTTGAGAGTCCGCACGGTGATCCAGATTCTCCTATCCACATTACGCTCAAGCCGCAAGTTGTTAACACAGATCAGATTTCGATTGACGTGACAGTATACACTATTGTGGAGATTCCGGACTTGAGATTTAGGATTGAGACGTCTCCTGAACTGAAACTAACAGACGCGCCTCAATCGAGCTTTGATCTGCAACCTAACCAGCCGATCCACCTCCTAGTGCATCTGACTGGAGTACCTGCCAACAAGGCAGAGTTGGTAGTGGTCTATGCTTATGGAACGATGTATACAGGGATCGGCGGGAATGGGGTGGGATTCTATCTCGAACCACAAAATGGGAATTGGCAGATTCTTTCCACAAACGAGTATGGCCGTCAACATCCTGCCCCAATCGATAGTAACGCCATTCCAGTTTCACCGATTCCAAGTTCAACACCACAGTCTTCACTTCCTGCCTTGCTCCAACAGGCACAATTACGGTGACTGGGCGGCGGGTATATTTGGATCACGCCGTCACCCAAACAGGAATCGGTACAACCGGATACTGCGAACTCGCGCAAGTCGTTCACCAATCCATGGAAAAATCCAATCAAGTGAAGGAAGACCGGCATGCCTAAACGAGTTCTCCTTCTCATGAGCTTTCTCCTCGTCATCACCGCTATCATCCTTGCCTATTTCTATTGGTCGAATAGATCAGGCGTAAACGTTGGTAGCTTCTCAACTTCGACTCCTCAAACCTTTTCTAATCGACCAATCACCACGGAGTCTCCACCCAGTTGTGGGTACTGGATCACCCTCCAGCCGCAAGTAGTTAGTTCGGATCAGATTTACGTTGGCGTTACCGTTACCAGTTCTGTAGACATCCCGGATTTGAAGATCAGAGTAGATACATCTCCTGCCTTGAAACAGATGGATGTACCACAAACAACGATTGTGCTCCAAAGGAATCAGCCCTTCCACACAACATTCCGCCTCATCGGTACACCGGCTAGCACACTGGAAGAGGTTAGTGTTTTCGTAGGCGGCACCGTTAGAATTTTCGGGCACTGTGGCGAAGGTATAGGATTTTGGCTAGATCCACAGCATGGATGGCAAATTCTCTCCGATGCCCAATATAATCAGCACTATCCACCTACTCCACGTAATCATTAGCATGATTTGCATTGCGCTCAATTCACAAGTCGGCGGCTCGCTACGCGTCAGTCGGCGGAGGCCGACTTGGTGCCTTGGTTGCTGCGACTTGGGTCGCCAGCCAAGTTTGCACGCGCCCTGGTGATGTTCTTTGCGCCTTGACGCTTTATGTGGTATTATTGCCACCGATAGTCTTGCAAGGAGTTTCAATGTCCAAAAAGAAAAACGGCGAGAGCGTACCGGCGCGCGCGGCAATCGACAAACCCTCGAACCTGCCGGAACTGGCTCTCGTCGCCGTCCGCGATACGATCATCTATCCGCACCTAATGAGTCCGCTCATCGTCGGACGGGAGCAATCGATCCGCGCCGTCGAAGCGGCGATCGCGACCAATCAGCGCATCGTCGTTTTCCTCCAGCGCAACTCGGAGCAACAAGACCCCAAACCGGAAGACCTGTATCCCATCGGCACCGAAGTCTCTGTGGGTCGGATGTTACGCATGCCCGACGGCACCACCAGCGTCTTCGCCCAGGGCAATACGCGCGTTCAACTTGTTGAGGTATTGCAGAGCGATCCGTTTTTTCTCGCGCGCGTGATGCCGATCCACGAACCGGTCGACAAATCGATGCCGACGGAGGCGTTGATGCGCGCGGTGCTCGCGCTCTTCGAGAAAACCGTCCGCCTCAATCAGAACCTGCCGGACGACGCGTACGTCGCGGCAATGAACGCCGATACGCCCGGCTGGCTCGCGGACTTGGTCGCGTCGACGCTGAATATGGAAATGGCGCAGCGGCAGGAGTTGCTGGAAACGCTCGATCCGATCACGCGGCTGCAAAAAATATCGATCCTGCTGGCGAAAGAAGTCGACGTTCTCGAATTGCAGAACAAGATTCACTCGCAGGTGCAGGAAGAAGTCGACAAAACGCAGCGCGAGTACTATTTGCGCGAACAGATGCGCGTGATTCAGCAAGAACTGGGCGAACACGATCCGCAGACGCGCGAGATCAACGAACTGCGCGAGAAAATCAAAGCCGCCGAGATGCCGAAAGAGGTGCAGGAGAAAGCCGAACACGAATTGGAGCGACTGGCGCAAATGCCCAGCGCCGCGCCGGAAGTTGGCGTCATCCGCACCTACGTCGATTGGCTCATCGGACTGCCGTGGGCAAAAACCACCACCGACAATCTCGATATTGCCGCGGCGGCAAAGTTGCTGGACGAGCAGCACCTGGGATTGAAGAAAGCGAAAGAACGCATTTTGGAATATATGGCGGTGCGTAAACTTGCGGCGGAAAAGATGCGCTCGCCGATTCTGTGCTTCGTCGGTCCGCCTGGCACCGGCAAAACGTCGATGGGGCGCTCGATCGCGCAGGCGCTGGGACGCTCGTTCGTGCGCGTCTCGCTCGGCGGCATCCACGACGAAGCGGAAATCCGCGGGCATCGCCGCACGTACATCGGCGCGCTGCCGGGCAGAATCATTCAGACGATGAAGCGCGCGGCGACGCTGAACCCCGTCTTCATGCTCGACGAAGTGGACAAGATCGGCGCGGATTTTCGCGGCGATCCCAGCGCCGCGCTGCTCGAGGTGCTCGATCCGGAACAGAATTATGCGTTCAGCGATCACTATCTCGACGTACCGTACGATTTGTCGCACGTCATGTTCATCACGACCGCAAACATGCTCGACCCCGTCCCGCCGGCGTTACGCGACCGGATGGAGGTGATCGAGTTTCCCGGTTATATCGAAGAAGAAAAAGTCGCGATTGCTAAACAGTTCTTGATCCCGCGCCAGAAAGCCGAGCACGGTCTTGTCGCATCGCCCAGGTTTTCCGACGACGCGATCAAGAGTCTCGTCCGCGAGTACACGTACGAGGCCGGCGTCCGCAACTTGGAACGCGAGATTGCGAACATCTGCCGCAAGGTCGCGCGGATGATCGCGGAAGGCAAGCGCGCGCCGTCGAACATCGGCGAACAATCGCTCTTCAAATATCTGGGACCGACCAAGTTCACGTTCGGCATTGCGGAAGAGAAAGACGAAGTTGGCGTGGCGACCGGCGTCGCGGTGTCGGAAGCCGGCGGCGACACGATGGCGGTAGAAGTCACGCTGATGCGCGGCAAGGGCGGGCTGATGCTCACCGGTCAACTCGGCGACGTGATGCAGGAATCGGCGCAAGCCGCGCTCTCGTACGCGCGCACGCACGCGCAGCAGCTTGGTTTGAAAGTCAACTTCGACAAGATCGATATTCACATCCACGTTCCTGAAGGCGCGATTCCAAAAGATGGACCGTCGGCGGGCATCACGATTGCCACCGCGCTCATCAGCGCGCTGTCGCGGCGCGCGGTACACAAAGAGGTCGCGATGACCGGCGAGATCACGCTGCGTGGACGCGTGCTGCCCATTGGCGGCTTGCGCGACAAGGTGCTCGCGGCGCATCGCGCCGGGCTAAAGACCATGCTCATTCCCAAGAAAAACAAGAAAGACATGATCGACGTGCCGAAGAAAGTGCAGCGCGAAATGCAGTTCATCTACGTCGAACGGATGGACCAGGTGCTGCCGGTTGCGCTGACACATGCGCGCGCCGCGCGGCGCACCACCGTGCGTTCGGCATCGCCGCGCAGCGCACGTCTTGCCCTTCAAGCCAACTATCGCAGTCGCCCAATCCGTTCGTGAGGAGCGGCAATCTGCAATCCTAGATCGGCAATCTGAAATTGCGAAAGGAGTCTGCTTTGATCACCTGCCCGAACTGCGGTAATCAAGTTCGTGAAACTCAGCAATTCTGTGGCAACTGCGGAACCGATGTGCGCGCCGCACTCGCCGCCGCTTCCGCTGCGCCCGCCGCGGAAGAACGTAACGAAACGCCCTACGCGTACTCCCAGCCCGCTGGGTACGGCTATGACTATCAACCGCCCGCGCCGTCCGGCGGCAACAATCGCGTCATCATCATCGGAGCCGCTGTCCTCCTCGTCGCATGCTGCATGTTCGCGTGCGGACTCGTGTTCGGATTTGAAATCATCCCCGATATCCTCGGCATCGGCGGCGGCGCGGCAGTCCCCAAAGCGGTGCCATCGCCCACGCCGTCCAGCTGGCTGCCCATCATCCACTATTTGATCGGATAAAACCAGACCCGAAGGGTCTTCGCCATTGGCGACCCTTCGGGTCTCTGTCTCTCTATGACTCCTGAAGAAATCTCGTCCCTCTATCGTCAAGGTCAGAGCGAAACGCTCGCGTTCGATGTCGAGGCGGTCTCGCTGAATCGACTCGCGGAAACGCTTGCCGCGTTTGCCAATGCCAACGGCGGCATCGTACTCCTGGGCATCGATCCGCAAGCCGGCGCGGTGCGCGGCGTCAAGAACACCGACGCGGCAATCGATAAAGCACTGGCTGCCGGACTGCGCTGCGAGCCGCCGCTCGTCCTGCCGCGTCCCGAAAGCGTGCCGCTCGACGGCAAAGAAATTCTGCTGATTCAGGTGTCCGCCGGTTTGCCGCACGCGTACGGACTGCGCGGCAAGTATCTCGCGCGCGTCGGCAAAAAGAACACCGCGCTCGGACCGCGCCAATTGCGTCAATTGCTGCGCGAACGCGGCGAAACGAATTTCGAAGCGCTACCCGCGCCCGGCGCCACGCTCGACGAATTCGACGATGCGCTGGTGCAAAAGTACGCGGCGGTTTTTCTGGGCGAGCCAGCGCCAAACAACCCTAAAGGGGGCTTTCAGCCGAAAGACGCGATTCTCGACCTGCTCCACCGCCGCAACTGCATCGCCAAAGACGGCAGCGCGTGGCGACCGACGACGTCCGGTTATTTGCTCTTCAGCCGCGAGCCGCAGCGCGCCTTTCCGAGCGCCGAGATCTTGCTGGCGCGGTACGCCGGCAAGCAAATGTCGGACGAGTTTCTACGCGAGATCGTGCGCGGTCCGCTGCCCGACCAGGTACGCCGCGCCGAAGCATGGGTCGTCGCGAATATGCGAAAAGGATCGCGCATCGACGCGCTGCAACGCGAAGATCGCGCCGAGTATCCCGTGCCCGCCGTGCGCGAAGCCATCGTCAACGCGGTGGCGCACCGCGATTACGCGATTCGCGGCGATGAAATCCGCGTGCTGATGTTCAGCGACCGCATCGAAGTCTACAGCCCGGGGCGACTGCCCGGTCACGTCACAGTCGATAATATCGCCGACGAACGCTTTTCGCGCAACGAAGTCATCGCGCAGGTGCTCGCGGATATGGGTTTCATCGAACGACTGGGGTACGGCATCGACCGGATGATCCGGTTGATGCGCGAGTGGGGCTTGCCCGCGCCGCGCTTTGTGGAGACGACGAACGGATTTAAGGTGACGCTGCGCGGTCCCGGCGAGAAACTCGTCGGCGAGGAAGCGGATCGCAGCAAGTGGCGGCATCTCGATTTGAACGAGCGACAGCAAGCCGCGCTCGAACTGGTCGCGAAGAACCAGCGCATCACCAACCGCGAGTATCGCGACCTCTTCCCCGACCTGAGCGAAGAGACCATCCGCCGCGACCTCGCCGATTTGGTTGAGGAAGGCATCCTGCTGAAGATGGGCGACAAGAAGGGAACGTACTATATTCTCAAGTAGCAAGTCGTTCCTCCGTCCGCCTCGCGAAGCCCAAGACAAACGCGGCATCGTCAGCGCCGCGCCACCCCTGCGAGATCGTCCAGCCCAATCTGCATCAGTTGCTCACGGGAGATCGATGATGCTACACCCGTGCGGCCCAGCAAACGAAACACCAGCTTCCACCGAATCAGGGAACTTGGCAGAATAATACAAAGTGGCTCCTGCTCGATAGAGAGCAGTGTTATCGGATATCGTTACAGTCATCTGGATGGTCTTGCTTTGCCCGGGTTGGAGTTCCAAGTGGGTCAGGTCAGACGTGAGCGCCTTGCCATCGGACCAACGAGGGAAAGCTCCCTCACCCACCTTCCCAACCGCAAGATCCAAGACTGGGCGATCCTTCAAATCAATAACCTGGGTTTTCGTCCCTTTGTTTATCACCGTAGCACGCGCGGTGATAATCTCCCCATTTTCAGGACATTTATCGCTCACCCAGACTTCAACTACCACTATGCTATCGATACTCACTACGCCGCTATCGCTGGCGGGCTTGGGAACGTGCTGACAGCCGAGCAAACTGATTGCCAGAGCAAACCAAACGAGAATCACATAGTTTCGCATTTCACCTCCAACAGCCGTGCTTCTTACGGCGCAACCACGTCACGTTGCCATCCTCGCTCCGCTGTAATCCCACGCCGCCTTCGCACGCCGCAGGTGAATTGGGGAGGACATGTTGACATGTACGGTCACGGTCCCAGTGCGCTTGGGCAATTCCAAACGTTAATCATGACGCCTGGACGCATCCAATAGTCAGCGAATGCCCCACTGTCATAAAACTGGGCTTGTGCGAAAGTAAAAAAGCCATTTGGATAGCCAGACGCTAAATCCTTCGATATGAGGATGTCCATCTCTATCGTCTTGGATTCGCCTGGTTTGAGCTCTAGATGCGTTAGATCGGGACTCGAAAGCTTATCATCCGACCAACGTACTGGCTTGCCATCTGATGAGGTGATGATGTCAAAAACCGGTTCGCCGTTGGTATCAACCGTCCAAATCCTGTTGCCACGGTTCGTTGCCGTCGCGCGGAGGTGAACCGTATCCCCTGGCTGTGCACAACTCGTACTCGCCCACATCTGTACTTCTATGCCATCTACAAAACTGCTGGTGCTTTTCGGCCCGTAGCAACCAGACAGCAAAGTTGTGAGGACAACTACAGCCATTATCTTCCGCCACATACTTCTTCCTCCTCACCTTGCGACCACTGAAATGCAGTTGGTCGCCCCGGTGGGCGCAGCAGTCCAAGTCACTCCACCATCTAGCGACACCAATACGCCACCACCATCCGCCCCAAACAGCCGGTCTTCCCACGCTGGATCGCGCGCCAAGTCATTGAGGCCAACTCCATAGTTAAGAATCGTCCAACTCGCATTACCGTCCACGGATTGCCCTACACGATACAGAACCTGGGCACCCGTCGTCACTAGCACCTTGAACTCTAACTGAGCGGCTGCCACGTCACGTTTCCATCTTCGCTCCGCTGTAATCCCACGCCGCCTTCGCACGCCGCAGGTGAGTTGACGGAATCAGCCAGCACGACCCGCTTCGCGGAATTGAGCGTACCATCCCCAAAACAACCGCAGCACTTCCAGTCGAGTGCTGCGCTTGATTCTCAAAGTCGAGCTACTGATTTCCTTACGGCAATGCTCCGCCGGGAGCATACTTTACAAACACGGTCACGCCGGGAACTAGTCCCCCTCCTCCATAGCGGAAGTCAGCATAAGCCAGAATGACGTCGCAACACTTAGCGACATAGTCCATTTCGATGGCCTTGGATTCGCCCGGTTTGAGTTCGAGGTGTGTCAAGTCGGACGTTAACGCTTTGCCATCCGACCAACGCGTTGTTTTACTTTGAACATAGATCACAATATCCAGAACGGGCAGGTCTTTGAGGTCAACCGAAAAGGTCTTGGCAGTCTTGTTGGTTACCGTAGCGCGAAACTTGACCGTTTCACCTGGTTGGACAAGATTATCGCTAGCCCACATATCAACTACTACTGCTTGCCCTCCAAGGTTGACCCCGCTCGACGATGCCACCGGGTTGGGGATATGGAAACCGCACCCCACCAACCCCAGTGCTATGGTGAGCATCGGTAGGATGATCTGTCTTCGCATCACGCCTCCACTCCACATCGGCTGTCCCATTACAATTATTTGACGTCTACTTGCGCGGTTGCCAGCGTTACAGGAATGTTTGGCACACTGGCATAGTAACCGAGGAAGCGCGCGGTCTCGGCTGAATTGTACTGCTTTAAATTCTGCGCCCACCGATAGCCAATCGATTGATACAACAATTCGGCGGTCAGCGTGAAAGGTCCCTTCGCCGCGCCAACGTCAATGGTATAATGCACCGCGTCGCTGCCGCCCACGAAATTCGCGTCACCTGCCGCCTCTCCCACTACCTGAATGTCTTTCGTCGCCTTGGTCTTGTCGAATCCCGCCGGCAACAACCGATCATCCTTGAGGTATTTGGCGCCGCGCAGCAGCGTCGTCGTCACCTTGTTTTCCGTGTCACCCATGATCGCCTCGTAGATTTGCACCTGATCGGGCGAGGTGATCTCAGTGAAATACGGCTCGAACTTGGTGGGGTCGGCGTCGTTGACATTGCCGACGATCATTCCATCGGGCTTGACCGCGCCGGACTCGAAAACGACGCGACCATTTCCATCGCGCACGACGACGTGCAGCCAGGCGCGCCGCGAGGGAAAGCCGGTCGGGAATTTGTGCCCCGCAAGATTCTGGACGGTCACCTTCGCGGCAAGTTTCGTCCCGGTCAGCGTCGTATCGCTCAGCGCCAGCGTTGCCACGCGCGTCTTGTAGTAATCGTTCATCCGCGCGATCTTCGCGTCGAACTGATCGCTTGAAGCCGTCACGCCCAAGTCTTGACCAAACGTCCGGAACAGGTTGACGATGTACGTGTTGCCGCCAACAAAGACATGTTGGAAGAACGGTGAACGCGGATCGCCGCCGGTCACAGAGAGTTTGACGCCGCCTTGCGCCAACGGCATGTGGCAATCTTGGCAAACCTGCTTGCCATTGTAATCGCTGTTCTGCCATTCCAGGTACGGCATCTGCTCCGGAAATTGCCCGGCAACCTGACCGGTGGCATCGACAAAGGGAGTATACAGCGTGTGGCATGTCGCGCACAATTCGGCTTGCTTGGTCTGCGCGCCCTGTGTCGGTACGAAACCGCTGGACGCTTTCATAATCGTCGCCTGCGCGTCGGCGATCGAAAAGGGACCGTAGACCGAGCGGTTACCAGCTGGCGTGCTGGTATCGATCACAAAGCCGGCGTCAAAACTGCCGGGTTGTCCCAAACCGGTATCGCGGATCTGGTGGCACAGCGTGCACGAGACGCCATCGAGCGCGAGAGCGTGCTGCGAATTGCTCGGATTGAGGAATCCATCGCCGAAAAGTTTGCCCTTGCCGCCGGCAGTGTTGACCGTGTAGCGCGCCATCGGCGTGTGGCATTTGGAGCACGTGTCTTCGATCACGCTTTGAAGCGCCGGATTGCTCAACACCTCGCCGCGCACCGATGCCTGAAAGTACGGATCGCGCGCGGCGTTCGCCATCATCGTCGCGCGCCACGCGGCGTCGATTGAAACGTTCGCGCCGGCAGAATCGGTCATCGCGGTATGGCAAATGGCGCAAAGACCGGAACCGGCAAACAAGTTGTTGCTTTCCGTCGGCAGCGACTGCCCGGCAAACTTGGCTGGCTGAACTGTGGGCACAGGCGCGCCGGTCGGCGGCGCGTTCGGCGCGGGCGCGCTCGTCGGCGGCACAGTCGGAGCGGACACAGTTGCCGGCGCGCTCGCCGGCAACACGGATGCTGTCGTCGGCACACTGGTCGGCGGCGCGATGGTAGGCATCGGGCTTGGGGATGCCGACGGCGCGCTTGCGCATGCCGCCAACAGGACGAGCAAGAATGACCACAGCGCAACTCGTTTCATGACAACCCTCCTCAGGAAATTGAGTTCGCCCAACCTCGCGCACGCAAAAGCAAGCCGCGGGAGGTTGGCGAAAATAAAAATCGCCTGTTCCGGCGACAACCCAGAACAGGCAAACAACACAGCACTTGGCGCGCCGAACCCATCCGCCCGTCATCGGCGCGCGCGTTGCCCACGAACACCATGGGCGACGCTGGGAATATTATACCACAGCCATTTCAACTTACACAAGCCATTTCGATTTGACTCTCTCCCGAATTGATGCTATAATTCAGGCAGTTGATTATCTCCCATTGCATTGCCTCTCGACGTTTGCCTCATTCCGTTGATCTGGCTCTCCTTCCTTTCTGATGCAACAGATGGATCCGGAGTTTGATTTGGAAACCTGCCTACCGAACGTGAACGACGCGTCCGGTACGCCGCGCCGTTCGCACTAACGCATGGAGTCCCTCGTGGTAGACACCCTCAATTACTCTGAACTGGACAAGAAAACCCTCGCCGATCTACGCGACATCGCCAAAGAGCAGTCGATCAGCGGCTATACGCGCTTGAAGAAAACCGATCTCATCTTTCGCTTGCTGCGCGCCAAAGCCGAGCGCGATGGATTGATCTTCGGCGGCGGCGTCCTGCAAATCGTCGAAGACGGCATCGGCTTTCTGCGCTCCGATCATTTGCTGCCCGGTCCCGAAGACGTTTACGTCTCGCAATCGCAGATTCGCCGCTTTGGACTCCGCACCGGCGATATGGTCATCGGTCAGGTGCGTCCGCCGAAAGAAACCGAAAAATATTTCGGACTGCTCCGCGTCGAAGCGGTCAACGGTCTCGATCCCGAAGCCGCCAAAGCCCGCCCCGATTTCGACAAGCTCACACCCATTTTCCCCAACCAGCAATACAAACTCGAAACCAAGCAAAATATTCTCGCGACGCGTCTGCTCGATATGCTCGCACCGATCGGACGCGGGCAGCGCGGTTTGATCGTCTCTCCGCCGAAAGCCGGCAAGACGACGATCCTGAAGCAAATCGCGAACGGCATCAGCGAAAACTATCCCGACGCGCACCTGATGGTGGTGCTGATCGGCGAGCGACCGGAAGAAGTCACCGATATGGACCGCTCGGTCGACGCGGAAGTTTTCTCGTCGACCTTTGACGATGTTGTGGAAAACCAAACGCGCGTCGCCGAAATGGCGTTGCAGCGCGCCAAGCGTTTGGTCGAAGGCGGCAAGGATGTCGTCGTCATGCTCGATTCGATCACGCGCCTCGCGCGCGCGTACAATCTCGTCGTCCCGCCGAGCGGGCGCACGTTGACCGGCGGCTTTGACCCCGCCGCGCTGTATCCGCCGAAGCATTTCTTTGGCGCGGCGCGCAATTTGGAAGAAGGCGGCAGTCTGACGATCATCGGCACTTGTCTGGTCGACACGGGCAGCCGAATGGACGATCTGATTTACGAAGAGTTCAAGGGCACGGGCAACAGCGAGGTGCACCTCAACCGCAAACTGACCGAACGCCGCATCTTCCCCGCCATCGATCCGGAGAAATCGAGCACGCGGCGCGAGGAATTGCTGATCGACGAGGAAACGCTTCAGCGCATCTGGACGCTGCGCCGGATGATGGATATGATGGGCGGCGGCGCGGAAGCCATCGAGCCAGTGATTCAGCGATTGATCAAGGTACGCAGCAACAAGGAATTCCTGGCGACGCTGAACAAGGACAATCTGTAGCCAATGCCCGATCAGCCATCGTATCGCCTTTCTCCACTAGCGCGACTGCGTATCTGGGCAGCGCCCCTCCTCCTGCAACTTCGCGATTATGTCCGCGAAATTGCAGAAGATATGCCCTTGCTCGCGCGCATCGCGTCGCACGTCGGCTTGCTTGCCCTGATGCTCCTCACCATTGCCGCGAGCGGCGTTCAACTGAACGGCTCGAACGCCAAAGACGACCCGGCAGTCGCTTCGCTAGGTCCGATCGACGATTCGGCGCTGGCTGCGGCGGCGGTCGATAACAGCGGCGCGTTCACTCAATCGCCCATCCCGCTGACGAACACGCCCAAACGTATCCGCCGTGACGTGATAAAATATACCGTTCAGTACGGCGATACCGTCAGCGGCATCGCCAGCAATTACGCCGTGAGCGCGGACTCGATCCTCTGGGCGAATCCCAAACTGGAAGACAATCCCGACATGCTCTCCGTCGGTCAAGTGCTCAATATTCCGCCGGTGACCGGCGTCCTGTACACTGTCCAAAATGGCGACACGCTCCGTGGCATTCTGGACAAGTTCAAGGGCAAGAGCAACGTCGACGATCTACTGCAAAACACCGTTAATCTTGAATTCAATCAGATTCTTCACGATCTCAAACCGCCGGACTATGCGTTGACCGTTGGACAATTTCTGATGATTCCCGGCGGCTCCAAGCCGTACGTCCCGCGCACGGTGACCGCGTACAACGGACCGATTCCCGGCAGCGCGCCACGCGGCACCGGCAACTTTGGCTGGCCCGTGTCCGGCGTCATCACCCAAGGATTTTGGGCGCGCCATCCGGGCATCGACATTGGCGCGGGAAAGGGAACGCCGGTCTACGCCGCCGATTCGGGCTATGTGATCTTTTCCGGCTGGGATAACGAACGCATCAGTTACGGCTTTATGATTCTGATCAATCACGGCAACGGCTTTCTCACGCGTTACGCGCACCTGAGCGCAATGATGGTTCAGGCGGGCGATTCGGTGAAGAAAGGGCAATTGATCGGACGCGTCGGCAGCACCGGCAACTCGACCGGACCGCACTTGCACTTTGAAATCATTCTCAACGGCGTTCACCGCAATCCCTTCTCCTACCTGCCCGGTCGATAGGAAACGTCGCTATCCAAATTGCAGGACGCGGGGTAATCTCCCCGCGTCTTTTTGTGAGGAGTTATGATGCGAAATTCTTGGCGCATCGGTAAAATAATGGGCATCGATATCGCCATCGATGCGAGTTGGTTCATCATCGCGTTTCTGCTCGTTTACACGCTGGGCTTTCTCCAGTTCCCACAGGACCTGCACCCGCGCTCGTTCTTTGCGCGCGCCGATGCGGTCTCCATCGCGCTGGGCGTCGCCGCCTGCCTGCTGCTGTTCGGGTCGGTGCTGGCGCACGAGTTGTCGCATTCCTGGATGGCGATTCAGCGCGGAATCCCGGTCACGCGCATCACCCTCTTCATCTTCGGCGGAGTCGCGGAAATCGCCGCGGAACCGGACCGCGCCGCCACAGAATTTCTGATTGCGATTATGGGACCGCTGATGAGTCTCGCGCTGGCGGCGGTTTTTGGCGCGGCGTGGCTCTGGCTGCGCGTCGTCGATTCCGCGCAATTTCTAGGCGTCTCGCTCACACCGCTGATTCTGCTCAGTTCGCTGCTGGCGCAGGTCAACGGTCAGCTGGCGCTGTTCAATCTTGCGCCGGGCTTTCCGCTGGACGGCGGGCGCGTCTTCCGCGCGATCGTGTGGGGCGCGACGCACGACATTCGCCGCGCGACGCGATGGGCATCGCGCGCCGGACAACTCATTGCGCTCATCTTGGTTGGAATCGGCGCGTGGCTATTCCTGACGGACTTGAACATCGGCGGCATCTGGTTCGCGCTGATCGGATTTTTCCTGTGGAACGCGGCAGGCGAAGGGTATCGCCAAACCGATTTGCTGGAGACGCTGCGCGGCGTCACGGTCGGTCAATTGATGACGCGGACGGTCGAAACGGTCTCGCCGAATTTGACGCTGACTGAATTTGTCGATCAGCATCTGCTGCCCAAGCGCGATCAAACCTTCGCGGTCTCCAGCGATTCGGATTTCGAGGGCTTGATCGGAATTGACCATGTCCGGCGCGTGCCGCGTCCGCAGTGGAATATGCAGCGCGTACGTGATGCAATGACGCCGCGCGCGGCGATGGAAACCCTTTCGCCCGATCAACCGGCAGCGGTGGCGATGACGAAATTGTCCAGCACCGATGCGACGGAATTGCCGGTGATCGAAGCCGGACGCCTCGCCGGATTTCTCGGTCGAGCCGAGTTGTCGCGTTTCCTACGCCTCAAACCGGAATCGAAACGCGCGTGATTTTGCGTTTTCCCAAATTCTATGTATAATGGCGCAGGTGGTTACCAGATCAGGTGGGCGACTCAATCCTCCGTTCATCGTCTAAAAAGGAGGCGCGAGTGCGCAAAGCGATTGGCCCCATCGCGCTGATTATCCAACTGGGCGCAACCATTGTCGTCGCAACGCTTCTGCCACTCTTCATTGGCATCTGGCTGGACAACCGATTGAACACAGCGCCCTGGATTACCCTGGTTGGTCTCGTGCTTGGCATCGTTCTAGCGGTAACGTCTGTTTACCGCGCAGTCGCATCCAACTACAAGAAACTGAGCTAGGTCCCGCGATTCGCAGCGGCGACCGTGTCCGCAACAAGGCGGAGGAGCCAAGCCCATTGGCAGTCCGCTGCCTGTCTCCCCGGCAATCCATCTGCGGAACACAATTCTCGGAGGCACCCAGTGTCGAAGACATGGCTGTACGCCCTCGGCGCGATCGTTGCGCTGGTCTTGATCGTCGCTATCCGGATATACTTTCCCTTTGCAGTCGCTCCCATCAAAGTCGCCGCTGAGCCGCTCCCCGGTCTGGTCATTCCAATTCCAGGTTTCCCGATTCCCATCACCAATTCGCTCTTAACCACTTGGCTGACGATGCTTATACTGATTTTGCTTGCGCTGTGGGTGCGAAGCGGGTTACAAAGCGTGCCCAATCGAAAGCAGAACGCAGCTGAGATGTTGGTGGAGGGGTTTTCCGGGCTGGCTGAAGGGATCGCCGGTCCAAAATGGGCGCCGACGTTTTTCCCAATCGCCATGACGATTTTTCTCTTCGTGCTGCTTTCCAACTGGCTTGACTTGTTGACGCCGATTCTCGCGGCAGTTGGCATCCAGGAGCAGGGCGAAATCATCCCGATCCTGCGCTCCCCCAGCACCGATCTTAACTTTACCGTCGGGCTGGCGCTCATTTCGGTCGTACTCACTCAATACTATGGGATGCGCGCCCATGGCTGGATTCGTTACTGGGGCCGATTCATCAAGATCGGCTGGGTCGGCAACTTGATCGCCGTTTTGACTGGCAAGCGCAAAGGCAACCCAGGCGCTGTCATCGCGATGGGTCTGATTGACACGTTCATGGGCTTGATCGAACTAATCAGCGAGATTGCAAAAATCCTTTCGTTCTCCTTCCGACTTTTCGGCAACATCTTCGCCGGCGAAGTGGTGCTCCTCGTGATCCCGTTCTTGCTCTCGTTCCTAGTTCCGTTGATCTTTATGGGATTGGAAACGTTCGTCGGCTTGATTCAGGCGTTTATCTTCGCCGTGCTTACCCTCGCCTTTATGTCTTTGGCTGTCGCGAGTCACGGCGCGGAGCACGAAGCGCATTGATTGTATTCCCGCAAGCAATCACTTGATTCATATTCTCATGGAGGAATTTCAATGGACATCAACTCCGCACGACTTCTCGCCGCAGGTCTTGCCATCGGGTTGGGCGCGATTGGGCCTGGCGTTGGCATTGGCTTGCTTGTGAACGGAGCGCTGCAATCGATCGGGCGCAATCCGGAAGCGCAGGGATCGATCCAGATCAACATGTTTATTGGTATCGCTTTCGCCGAATCGGTCGCCATTTACGCGCTCGTCGTCGCTTTGATCCTCTTGTTCGTCATCAGCGGCAAATAGTTCCCACTTTCGCCGGTGTGTCCGCGTCTTTTGAGAGAAACGGAGAGCCGGGGACTGCGTTGGAGGATGAATTATGGAAGCGCTTGGGATCAGCCCCAACCTTCTGCTCACTCAGATTTTGAATTTCATCATTTTGTTCATCTTGCTGCGCCTGCTGCTCTACAAACCGATTCTAAGCATGCTCGATTCGCGCAAGCAAAAGATCCAGGAGAGTCTGGAGTACGCCGAGCGCGTCAAGCGCGACGCCGCGGAGCAGCAGAAAGAATTCGACCGCAAGCTGGAAGAGGCGCGGCATGAGGCGCAAGCCGCCGCCGCTTCCGCCGCGCAAGTCGGCGAGAAAGAGCGCGAAGTGATCCTGGCGCAGGCGCGCGAGGAAGCCCGCCAGATGATCGAGCAAGCCAAAGGACAGATCGAGTACGAGCGGAAACAGATGATGTCGGACTTGCGCGAGCAAGTCGTGCGCCTGTCGCTCCTTGCCGCGCAACGCGTCGTCAGCCAGTCGCTTGACGATTCAGCCCATCGCCAACTGGTCAGCGAGTTCCTCGCGCAGACAGACGAACTGGGCAAGCAGAACTAGGGGGTATCGGCGTGGCAAACGAACGACCGTCCCAGGTTTACGCGCAAGCCGTCTTTGAAGAAGCGATGTCGGGCTGGCTCGCGCCGCTCAAGACTATCGTCGCGTCGCTCGCCAAAGCCGGCATCACTTCGCAATTGGACGACGCGGGGATCGTATTTTCAAAGAAACAGGAAATGCTGCGCGCCGTCTTTCCAACTGACGCCGACGCGCACGTCCAAAATTTCGTGTTCCTGCTGGCAAACAAGAACCAAGTCCACCTCCTGCCAGAGATCATCGGCGCGCTGGATGTGTACGCGCAGCGCAGCGCAGCGGTCACCATCGCCAAAGTGACCAGCGCCGTGCCGCTGACCGACGCCGAAAAACAGGCGATGGAGACGAAACTACGCGGACAATTCGGTCAGGATACCGCTTTTGAGTACACTGTCGATGCATCGATTCTTGGCGGCGTGGTCGTGCGCATCGGCGACAAGGTGATCGACGGCAGCGTGGCAGGGAAACTAGCGGCGCTCAAAGAGAAACTCAAATGACAAGGTAAAAGTGAAAAGCTAAAAGTAGAAAATTACTTTTTCCTTTTTCCTTTTAACTTTTGACTTTTAGCTTGGAGGAACGATGGCAATACGCGTTGATGATATTACCGCGCAGATCAAGCAACAGATCGAAACATTCCACCCGCCGCTAGAAGCGATTGACGTTGGCAGCATTGTGGAAATTGGCGATGGCATCGCGCGCGTCGACGGGCTGAGCAACGTGATGGCGGGCGAACTCGTCGAGTTCGTCAAGAATGGCGTCCTGGGTCTAACGCTCAACCTGGAAAAGGATATGATCGGCGTCGTCATTATGGGCGAGTACGCCGATCTCAGTGAAGGCGACCTGGTCAAAAGCACGGGCCGCATTGCGGAAGTGCCCGTCGGTGAAGGTGCGCTGGGACGCGTCGTCAACGCGCTCGGCATGCCCATCGACGGCAAGGGCCCGATTGAATCAACCCGCTTTCGCCCGGTCGAGCGCATCGCGCCGAACGTCATCATGCGCCAGCCGGTCGAACAGCCGGTGCAGACCGGCATCAAGTCGGTCGACGCGATGATTCCCATCGGGCGCGGTCAGCGCGAATTGATCATCGGCGACCGCCAGACCGGCAAGACCGCCATTGCCATCGACACGATCATCAATCAGCGCGGCCAGAATATGGTGTGCATTTACGTCGCCATCGGTCAAAAACTTTCGACCATCGCGCAGGTCGTCAGCACGTTGGAAAAGTACGGCGCGATGGAGTACACCATCGTCGTCGCCGCCAGTTCGTCCGACCCGGCAGCGTTACAGTACATCGCTCCCTACGCCGGCTGCGCGATGGGCGAAGAGGTGATGGAAGCCGGCGTCAAGATTGGCGGCAAAGAGGTGCGCGACGCGTTGATCGTCTACGACGATTTGTCGAAACACGCGTGGGCGTACCGCCAGGTCTCGCTGCTGCTGCGCCGACCGCCCGGACGCGAAGCGTATCCCGGCGATGTCTTCTACCTTCACTCGCGCTTGCTCGAGCGCGCCGCGCACTTGTCCAAGGAATTGGGCAGCGGCTCGCTCACCGCGCTGCCGATCATCGAGACGCAGGCGGGCGATGTGTCCGCTTACATTCCGACGAACGTCATTTCGATCACCGACGGACAGATTTATCTGGAAAGTGATTTGTTCTACGCGGGTATCCGCCCCGCGCTGAACGTCGGCATCAGCGTTTCGCGCGTCGGCAGCAAGGCGCAGACCAAAGCGATGAAGCAAGTCGCCGGCAAAATGAAACTCGACCTCGCGCAGTTCCGTGAACTAGCGGCGTTCGCGCAGTTCGGCTCCGATCTGGACAAGGCAACGCGCGAACAATTGGAACGCGGTCAGCGGTTCACCGAGCTATTGAAACAGCCGCAGTACGAACCAATGCGGCTGGACCGCCAGGTGATGATGATCTACGCGGCGACGAATGGCTTTATCGACGATGTGCCAATCGACAAGGTGCGCGCGTTCGAGAGCGCGTTCGTGAAATTCATGGACGCCAGCCACGCCGAGATCGGCGAGAAAATAATGTCGGCGCGTATGATCGACGCAGAAACGGAATCCGCGCTCAAGAAAGCGATCCAAGAATTCAAGGTCGCCGGCGCGTACTAGAGACAGCAAATAGCAGATCGCAGATGGAGTTCAGTTCGTCAGCGCGCTCCATTCGCCTACGCCATCGGCGATTTGCCAGTTACGGAGAAGTTGTGAGCATTAGCAAATTAACATGGATTATCGCATTCGCGGTTCTGGTCGCGACGGCAAGCGCGTGTAGTTCTACGCCGGCGCAAGCGCCGCTGCCGACGCGCGTGGCAACGCAGACGCCGTGGATCATCTACATGCCGGTCACATCGACACCTGAACCGGCAACGGTGACGCCGCTCCCGACCGTGACGCCATCGCAGCCGACCCGACTGCCGACGCGAATTCCGCCGACCCGCGCGCCGGCGACGAAACCGCCGCCGACCAAAGCGCCGGTCGCAGTCGCACCGACCGTGACGCCCGCGCCAACGTGCAATTACGGAACAGCAGAGCCATACTTTCCAGAGAACAACGTCACTCGAATTCTTAATGCTGTTGGCACACAGGGACCAGCGTTCGAATTCAAATGGTACCCACCGGCTGCGTTGGGAATGAATACCGCTGACCCGACAGTCGGTTACCGCATCGACATCACCTCCAGACGATTAGGCACCGGTCAGGTGGTCGGCGGCGATGTGGTGTATGTATCGCAAAACAAATACATCCAAGACAAAGAATACGTCTACCCTGGCAACAAAGTCCGCACCTTAGGCGCAGGTGACAACGCGGCAGTCACGTGGCAAGTGACCGTCGTAAAAACAACGGGTGGATTTGACGATCAAGGCGGCAAAATCGGCAGCGAAGTCAGCTGCGGCGCGCCGAGCACGCCATTCATCATTCAATTGACGTTCCAATAAGGATTGGTTCGCTGACGCTGAAAGGACAAGACAATGATGCGCAAAACACTTCCCGCAATCTTGGTTGGAATCGCCCTCTTGGGCTTGGTCGTTGGCTGCGGCTCTTCCGCCACGCCGACACCCGCGCCGACCCTCGCGCCGGTGCAAATCACCGTGATCGTCACAGCAACTCCACCGCCGGCAACCGATACGCCTTCCGCGCCGACGATCACACCACTGCCGACCATCGGCGTGACGACGACGGTGCCAGCCGCGCCGACCTCCAAGCCGACGACCGCGCCAAAACCGGCGGCAACCAAAAAACCGGCGGTACCAGTCGCTACGGCGACAGCCACGGCAGCGCCGCTGACGCGCAACGCGCCGGTGCTAATCGGGCCCGACTATGATCCCGGCATCGGCAGGAAAGACGAACGCCATACGCCCGCCGACGCATTGATTTTTCAGTGGCAATCGATCGGACCGCTGGGTCCGAATGAATGTTACATGATCCGCGTCGACTTTGTACCCGGCGCAGGCGACTCGTTCCTCCAATGCGACCCGCAATGGACGCAGAAGGCAGCAGCGCAGACGACGCAATTCATACTCTACCAACCGGGACGCGGCGGTCCCAACTATTCAGGATTGCTGCCCAACCCACCGACCGATCTGACGGTCAAATGGTACGTCACCGTCGTCCGCGATCTTGGAGCCGGCGTGGGACCGGTCGATCCGGTCACCGGCACGCGCCACAAAGTCGTGCCGGAAAGTCCTGCCAGCAGCGTTTTCCAGTTCTTGCTCAAAGCCGGTTAGCGATAATCGCCGAGGTCCAACTTGCCCTCACCACGCGCTATTCAACGACGCATCAAAAGCATCAACAAGATTTCTCAGGTCACGCACGCGTATGAAATGATCGCCGCGTCCAAGGTACGCCGCGCGCAGCAAGCCACGCTTGCCAGCCGCGCGTACGCGGAGAAATCGTGGGAGATGCTGACGTACCTGGCGGCGCAGCCCGGCAGCGGCAAGATTTTGCATCCGCTGTTGGAGGAGCGCGCGAACATCCAGAACATTCTGCTCCTCCTCGTCACCTCGGATCGCGGACTGTGCGGCGCGTACAACGTCAACGTCATTCGCGCGGCGACCGAATTCGCCGTGCAGCAAGACAAACCCGTCCGGTTCATCGCGATCGGACGGCGCGGCGCGAGCTTCGCCGCGCGCTACGGCAAACAAGTCGTTGGCGAATTCACCGGCTTGAGCGAACGCCCCACCATCCTGGACATCGGTCCGATCTCAAAAATTGCCATCGACGAATTCATCGCCGGACGCGCCGACGAGGTTTATCTCGGATACACGAATTACATCAACACGCTCGTCCAACGGCCGGCGACGCGGCGTCTGCTGCCGATCCACCCGGCGAAGGAAGCGCGCGAGGGCGCGAGTGCGGTGTACCTGTACGAGCCAGACCCGGAGACGATTCTGGCATCGGTGCTGCCGCGCTTTACCGAGATGCAAATCTATCAGGCGATTCTGGAATCGGTCGCCAGCGAGTGGGCGGCGCGGATGGTCGCGATGCGCAGCGCGACCGACAACGCGCACGACTTGATCCAAGACCTGACGCTGGCGATGAACAAGGCGCGCCAAGCCAGCATCACCAAAGAAATGCTCGAGATCGCCGGCGGCGCCGAAGCGCAGCGCCAGGCGCGAGCGCGCTAGAGAATTTCTGCAATTATCTGGAGGACGGAATGGCGAAAGGTTCGATCGGACATGTGACGCAGGTGACGGGCCCCGTCGTCGACGTGGCGTTCAAAACCGGCGAGCTGCCCGAAATCTATCACGCGCTGGAAATCGAACGCGACGGCGGAAAACTGGTTCTCGAAGTGCAGCAACACCTGGGCGAGGACTCGATCCGCTCAGTGTCGATGGGCTCATCCGACGGATTGCGTCGTGGGATGAACGTCCTGGACACCGGCGCGCCGATCAGCGTGCCCGTCGGTCCCGCCGGCTTGGGCAGAATCTTTAACGTCATCGGCGAGCCGATCGATCAGATGGGCGCAGTCAACGCGGAAAAATACTATCCCATTCACCGTATGCCGCCGTCGTTTGAAGAACAGGTGACCACGCCACAATTCTTTGAAACCGGCATGAAAGTCATCGACCTGGTCGCGCCCTTCACCAAAGGCGGCAAGATCGGCGTGTTTGGCGGCGCGGGCGTCGGCAAGACTACGATCATTCAGGAACTCATCCGCACCGTCGCCACGGAGCACGGCGGCTATTCCGTCTTCTGCGGCGTGGGCGAACGCTCACGCGAAGGCAACGACCTCTGGCTCGAAATGAAGGATTCGGGCGTCATCGCCAAAACCGTGATGGTCTTTGGGCAAATGAACGAGCCGCCCGGCGTGCGTCTGCGCGTTGGCTTGACCGGCTTGACGATGGCGGAATATTTTCGCGACGAAGGGCGCGACGTGCTGCTGTTCATCGACAATATTTTCCGATTTGTGATGAGCGGCTCGGAAGTGTCTGCGCTGCTGGGACGAATGCCAAGCGCGGTTGGTTACCAGCCGACGCTGGCGCAGGAGATGGGCGAATTGCAGGAGCGTATCACCTCGACCAAGCGCGGCTCGATCACGTCGATGCAGGCGATCTACGTGCCGGCAGATGACTATACTGATCCTGCGCCGGTCGCGACCTTCGCGCACCTGGACGCGACGATTTCGCTCGAGCGCTCGATCTTTGAGAAGGCAATTTTCCCGGCGGTCGATCCGCTAGCATCCACCTCGCGCATCCTCGACCCGCTCGTCGTTGGCAAGGAACATTACGACGTGGCGCGCGGCGTGCAGCGTGTGTTGCAGCGCTACAAGGACTTGCAGGACATTATTGCGATCCTCGGCATCGAAGAGTTGAGCGAAGACGACAAGCTAACGGTCGCACGCGCGCGCAAGATCGAAAAATTCCTATCGCAGCCGATGCGCGTCGCGGAAGTGTTCACCGGTCGTCCCGGCGCGTACGTGCCGATCAAAGAGACCGTGCGCGGCTTTAAGATGATTTTGGACGGACAGCTTGACGATATTCCCGAGCCGTACTTTTACATGCGCGGCACGATCGACGAAGTGCAGGAGACGTTCCGGCAAGGCAAGTTGTAGGACCGTATGCCAAAAATCAAACTGGAAATCGTAACGGCAGAGCGGATGGTCCTCAGCGAGGATGTGGATTACATCAGCGCGCCGGGTGTGGACGGGGTGCTCGGCATCCTGCCGCGTCACGCGCCGCTCGTCACCGCGCTAAACGTCGGCGAGCTGCGATACAAGAAAGACGACACAGAATTCATCTTTGCCATCGGCGGCGGATTTATGGAGGTTCGCCCGGACAAGGTGACTGTGCTTGCCGATACCGCCGAGCACGCAGACGAGATCGACGAGATGCGCGCGGAGCAAGCACGTGAGCGCGCCCGGCAACTCTTGCGAGAGAAGCCGCGCGCCGACGTGCAATTTGCGCTCATCGAACAAGCCATGCGGCGCGCCGAAGTGCGGCTGCGCGTGGCAAAACGAAAACGCGGCGGCGTCCGAACGCCGGAGAGTGGAGAAAGGTAGAGTGGCACTGTTCGTTCGACGAATTGGCATTGACCTGGGAACAGTCAACGTTCTGGTGTATGTGAGCGGGCGAGGGATCGTGCTTTCAGAACCCTCGCTCGTCGCGCTGGCGCTCGCTGATTCCAAGATCGTCGCGCTCGGCGAAGAAGCCAAGGCGATGCTGGGGCGCACGCCGGAAACCATCGAAGTGATGCGCCCAATGCGCGACGGCGTCATCGCGGATTACATGGTCACCGAGGCGATGCTGCGCTATTTCATTTATAAAGTCTGCGGACGTTTTCAACTGATGGTCGGCGGCAAGCCGGATATTTCGATCAGCGTGCCGGTGGGCGTCACGAGCGTGGAAGAGCGCGCGGTGCACGACGCGGCGATTGCCGCAGGCGGACGCTCCGCGCACCTGGTGCCGGAACCCTTTGCCGCGGCGCTCGGCGCGGGATTGCCGGTCCACACGCCGACCGGCAATATGATCGTCGATATCGGCGGCGGCGCGAGCGAAGCCGGCGTCATCTCGATGAATGGTATGGTCGTGTCGAGTTCCGTGCGCGTCGCGGGGTTGAAAATCGACGAAGCCATCACGACGTACGTTCGCAAAAAATACAATTTGATGATCGGCGAGCAAACGGCGGAAGACATCAAGATCCAGATCGGCAGCGCGCTGCCGCTCTCTGAAGAAATGGCGATTGAGGTGCGCGGGCGCGACCAGGTGGCGGGTTTGCCGCGCACGATCCGCGTCACCTCCGGCGAAATCACCGATGCCATTTCCGAGCCGCTGCAAGCAATCTCCGGCGTCGTGCGTTCCGTCCTGGAGAAAACGCCGCCCGAACTCGCGTCGGACATTATCGACCGGGGCATGGTCTTGGTCGGCGGCGGCGCGTTGCTGCGCAATTTGGACCGCTTCCTGACAAAAGAAACCGGCGTCCCGTGCTTCGTCGCCGAGAATCCCATGGCGTGCGTCGCCATCGGCGCGGGTCGAGCGCTCGAGCAGATCGACATGCTCAAGCAGAGTATGCCGGAACTGTAAAGTCAAAAGGCAAAAGTGAAAAGCCAGCGGACAATCCCGACTGGCTTTTTAAATCTCTCGCCGATTTGGCTTTTACTTTTAGCCTTGGGTTTTACAGGTAATACGCCATATTCTGCAAGCCGACCACCGGATCGAGGTGATACACCCGGACGCCGGACGGCACGTTGAGCGTAATCGGCGCGTAGTTGAGAATCGCGCAGATACCCAGTTCGACCAGCGTTGCGGCGACCGCCGGCGCAGCATCTGCCGGCACAGCGAGGATCGCGACGCGAATCTTTTTCTCGCGCACCACGCGCGGCAGCTCACTCATGCTCAGCACCAACAAATCGCCTACCTGCGCGCCGATTTTCTTGGGCGCGTTGTCAAAAATCGCCTCGAGGCGAAATCCTTCGGGCACGAAACCTTGATAGTGCGCCAGCGCGCGCCCCAGATCGCCCGCGCCGATCAGCGCCATCTCCCACACGCGATCGACGTGCAGGATTTCGCGCAACTGCCTCTGAAGGTATTCGATGTTGTACCCGGTGCCCTGCTTGCCAAATTCGCCAAAATACGAAAGGTCTTTGCGAATCTGAGCGGACGACAGCCCCAATCGCTCCGCCAACTCCTGCGATGACGTAATCAACTTGCCTTCCTTCTTCAAGAATTCCAACATGCGAAGGTACAGCGGCAAGCGACCGACAACGATTTCAGGAGATTGATTCCGCAACATTCATCCCTCCTCACGTCATTGTGAAATCGCCCACGAGTCCTATCATAGCATATTTTCCTCTGCTTGTAAATTGACATTCCCTAGCACTTCAGTTATGCTAAAACACAATGCGAGACGAATCCTTGTTCTTCGATGAAGCAAAAATTTTCGCGCAAGCCGGCGACGGTGGCAATGGCTGCGTCAGTTTCCGCCGCGAAAAGTACGTGCCGCATGGCGGACCGGACGGCGGTCACGGCGGCAATGGCGGCAACGTCATCCTCGTCGCCGATCCGCGCTTGAACACGCTCCTGGGTTTCCGCAAGCACGCCCATTTCCGCGCCGAACGCGGCGCGCATGGTCAGGGCAAGAACAAGCAAGGCAAGACCGCCGACGATTTGATCGTCCGCGTGCCACCCGGCACCGTCGCGCGCGACGCAGAGACCGGCGAATTGATCGCCGATTTGGTGGAGGCAGATGCACGCGTCGTCGCCGCCAAAGCTGGGCGCGGCGGACGCGGCAATTCAGCGTTCGCCAGTTCGACCAATCAAACGCCGCGCTGGGCAGAGAAAGGCGAACCGGGGCAGGCGCGCTGGATCACGCTTGAACTAAAACTACTCGCCGACGTCGGCATTATCGGCATGCCGAACGCGGGCAAATCGACGCTGCTCGCGTCCGTCACCGCCGCCAAGCCCAAGATCGCGGACTATCCATTCACGACGCTGATTCCTAATCTCGGCGTCGCGATCGTCGATGACCGCCAAATGGTGCTTGCCGATATTCCCGGCTTGCTCGAAGGCGCGCACACCGGCGCGGGGCTGGGCGACAAGTTCCTGCGCCACATCGAACGGACGCGCGTGCTGATCCATCTGCTCGACGGCGCACTCGAAGATCCGCTAGCGGCGTTCGAGACGATCAACCGCGAACTCGCACAGTACGACGCGCGGCTCGCCGCCAAGCCGCAGATCGTCGCGCTGAACAAAATGGACCTGCCGGACGCGCAGGCGCGGTGGAACCGTGTGCAGAAAGTCATAACCAAGCGCGGCGTGGACGCGTTCGCTGTTTCCGCGGCGACGGGGCAAGGCGTGGTGGAATTGCTGCGCGCCGTCGCGGCAAAACTTGCCGAAACGCCGGACGAATTGCCCACATCGGAAGAAGAAATGCCGGTGATCCACCCGACGGAAGACGAAAACGCGTTCGAATTGTCGCGCGAGGGACAGGCATTTCGCGTGCGCGGCAGGAAAGTGGAACGCGTGGTCGTGATGACGAACTTTGACCAGGAAGAAGCAATCTTCCGCCTACACCGCGTGTTCAAAGCGATGGGCGTTACCGCCGCGCTGGAGAAAGCCGGCGTGCACGAGGGAGACAAGGTACGGATCGGCGAGGTGGAGCTGGAATGGCGCGAGTAGGCATTCTCGGCGGCACATTCGATCCACCGCACATGGGACATCTGGTCATCGCGCAAGAAGCACTGACGCAACTGGGGCTGGCGCAAGTGATTTTCGCGCCGACGCGCCAGCCGCCGCACAAAATCGGAAACGCGATCACGCCCATCGAACATCGCGTCGAAATGGTACGCCGAGCCATTGCGCCGCATCTGCAGTTTATGCTGTCACGCGTCGACGTGGACCGCGCGGGACCGACCTACACCGTGGACACGCTGCGCCTGCTCCGCGAACAACTTGGACCAGTCGATTTGTATTTCATTATGGGGATGGATTCGCTGGCGAGTCTTTTGACGTGGCACGCGCCGGAGGAACTGATCCGATTATGCCGGCTCGCAGTGTTCAATCGTCCCGGCTTTGCCGTTGACCTCGACGCGCTGGAGGCGCAACTGCCCGGCGTGCGCGAGCGCGTCGCACTGCTGTCCGCGCCCACGCTGGACATCGCCGCGAGCGATTTGCAACGCCGCGTGCGCGCCGGTCTGCCGATCACGCATCTGGTGCCAGAAGCCGTCGCCGCGTACATCGCAGAACAGGGATTGTACCACGATCCAACGTAAGGGCGCAGCAATGCGGCGCCCCTACACGTTTACCTCAACTCGAAAATCGCAATCGACACCCGCAGGTTTTCACCGTGCCGCGCAACGCGCAACGCGCGGTTTGATTCCCCCAGATAGATCGACCGCTCGATTTTGATTTCCTCACGCGCACAGAAATCGATAAAGTCGCGCACGGTCAGCGCGCGTGCGCGCGGCGACGCGTGCCACGGCTGCGGCAGCCCCGGCGCGAGCGGCGTGCGCCCGGTGAACAGCAACCCCAGCCGACAGCGCCAGTGTCCCCAGTTCGCGAAACTCACGATCGCACGACGACCGACGCGCAGCATTTCGCAGATGATGAACGATGGATCGTCGAGGTACGGCAGTGTCTGACTGAGGATGACGGTGTCGAACGAGCGATCAGGGTAATCGCCCAGACCTTCGTCGAGATTACCCTGGCGCACGCTCAAGCCCTTTCCGACGCACGCGAGCACGCCTTGTTCCGATAACTCGACGCCGCGTCCGGTGATTTGCCGCACGTCGATGAGATAGCGCAGCAGCATACCATCACCGCAGCCGAGGTCAAGCACTTTTTCGCCGGAGGCGACCAGCTCGGCAATCGCCATCAGGTCGGGGCGCAAAGCAGCCACCCTATTTGCATCGCTCATAGGGCAGGCGCGACCCGGATTTGACGATGCGCGGCGACGCGGTCGAGAAAGTCAGAGATGAGTTGCGTCATCGTTTCTACCTCGAGCAAAAACGCGTCGTGTCCCCACGTCGATTGCAAGTTGCAGTATGTCACGTCTGCGCCAATGGCGGTCAACGCGCTGACCATTTCCTTCGAGTGATATGTCGGATAAAGCCAGTCGGACGTAAACGAGACGACGAGGTACATAATTTGCGCGCACGAGGCGAACGCTTTGGTCAGACTGCCATTCCCATTTGCCAGATCAAAGTAATCCATCGCCTTGGTCACGTAGAGGTACGTGTTCGCGTCGAAGCGTTCAGTAAAGCGGCTGCCCTTGGTGTGCAGATAGCTCTCCACCGCAAAATCAGTTTTGAAATCGAAACCGAAACGCTCGCGCCCTTCGAGCCGCCGCCCGAATTTCTGGTGCATTGACTCTTCGCTCAAGTACGTAATGTGACCAATCATTCGCGCGAGCGCCAGCCCGGTATTGGGCCGCGCGCCGTCGTAATAATCACCGCGGTTCCAGCTAGGGTCAGCATAGATCGCCTGCCGCCCCACTTCGTCGAACGCGATCAGCAGCGGCGAGTGGCGAGCGGTAGTGGCGAGCGGCAGCGCGGCGCGCACGCGCGCGGGACAGCTCACCGTCCACTGCAACGCCTGCATCCCGCCCATACTGCCGCCTACGACCGCGAAAAGTTTTTCGATTCCCAGATGGTCGATCAAGCGGCATTGGGCGCGCACCATATCGGCGATCGTGATGACCGGAAATTGCAGCGCGTACGGTTTGCCGGTCTTGGGATTGATCGAACTGGGTCCGGTCGATCCCTGACAGCCGCCGACAACGTTCGAGCAGATGACAAAGTACTTGGTTGTATCGAACGCCTTGCCGGGACCGATGCAATCGTCCCACCAGCCGATTCTGCCTTCGGGTGAGACTCCTGCCGCGTGCGCGTCGCCGGAAAGCGCGTGCAGAATCAGAATCGCATTGCTGCGGTCCACGTTGAGTCGCCCATACGTTTCGTACGCCAGCGTGATCGGTCCCAGCGATTCGCCGCTGTCAAGCGGCATCGGCTCGTTCTCGGCAAAGGTGAAATGCTGACGCTCGACGATTCCAAGCGAAGATGTGTTCATACTTCATTCACCGAGATTGACGAATGACGGAAGGCGGAGGCAACCGGTCTTCCGTCATCCGTCCACCGTCTTCCGTCGGTCTTATGCTCCAACTAACGCCTGATCCAGGTCCCACAGAATATCCTCGATGTCTTCGAGACCGATGCTGAGGCGCACAAAATCCGGCGTGACGCCCGCGCTCGTCTGCTCCTCCGCGCTGAGCTGGCTGTGCGTCGTGCTCGCCGGATGAATCGCCAGGCTCTTTGCGTCGCCGACGTTCGCGAGGTGGCTGAAAAGCTTGAGCCGCTCGATAAAACGGCTGCCCGCTTCTTTCCCGCCCTTGATGCCAAAGCCCAGGATCGCCCCCGCGCCTTTCGGCAGATATTTTTTGGCGAGCGCGTGATCAGGATGACTGGCAAGACCGGGGTACGTCACCCAAGCTACTTTGGAGTGGTGTTCCAGGAATTCAGCGACGCGCTGCGTGTTGCTGACGTGGCGTTCGATGCGCAAACTGAGCGTCTCCAGTCCTTGCAGGAACAGCCACGAGTTGATTGGCGATTGACACGCGCCGATGTCGCGCAGAATTTGCACGCGCGTCTTGAGGATGAACGCCGGCGCGCCGAGCGTCGCGTAGACCAAGCCATGATAACTAGGTTCGGGTTCCGTAAAGTTGCGAAATCTGCCGCTGGCTGCCCAATCAAAGTTGCCGCCGTCGACGATGACGCCGCCGATGCTCGTGCCGTGTCCGCCGATGAATTTCGTCGTCGAGTGGACGACGATGTTCGCGCCCCACTCGAACGGGCGGCACAGGTACGGCGTGGCGAACGTGTTGTCGATCATTAGTGGAATGCGGCGCTCGCGCGCGATGCTTGCTACCGGCTCGAATGGAAAGACGTTAATGCGTGGATTGCCGAGCGTCTCGCCGTAAAGGATTTTGGTATTATCGCGAATCGCGCGGCGAAAGTTTTCGGGATCGCTGGGATCGACAAACGTGACGTCGATGCCCAGCCGCGGAAAGGTATAATTGAATTGGTTGTACGTGCCGCCGTAGAGCGTTGACGCGGAAACGATGTGGTCGCCCGCGCCGCACAGCGCAAATATCGCCATCGTTTGCGCGGCGTGTCCGGAGCTTGCCGCGAGCGCGCCAACGCCGCCTTCAAGACTGGCGATGCGCTGCTCAAAGACATCGCTGGTCGGATTCATTATACGCGTGTAGATATTGCCGGATTCTTGCAGCGCAAAAAGGCGCGCGGCGTGATCGGTATCTTTGAACACGTATGAACTCGTCTGGTAGATCGGCACCGCGCGCGAGCCGGTGGTGGGGTCCGGTTCCTGTCCCGCGTGAAGCTGCCGAGTGGCGAAACCGTATTGACGACCGTTTTGTTCGGCTGACATTTCAATTTGCTCCTTTAGGATTTAGTAAGCCGCGTCGTTCTACGCGGATCGACAAGTTATTCTTTGCCTTTAGCCGCAGCCGCGCGCCGCTAAAGGCAAACGCATGGTCCATTGATGCATCGTATGTTCCTTTCCATCTTGGAATAAAAAATCTGCCTCTTCTGGATAAGAAGAGGCAGACAAGCATCATCGATTGATCTTATCTCATCTTCCAGATTTCACTTCTGTCGGAATTGGCACCGTGTTTTGGAGATTAGATGTCGGAGATTAGATATTGGACGGTTCGTGTGCAATCCAATTTCTAACTTCCAACTTCCAACTTCCAACACCGGTTGTCGAGGTTTCATCGGGCCGGTCCCTCCACCTCTCTGGATGAGTATGAGTCACCTATTCAATTGTTGGCAATAAAATACCATATCGGTGGCATTTTGTCAAGAGCCAGTTCGGCGTTTTATCGACCCAAGCCGGCGCGCCGCGAATGTGCCAGCTCCAAAGAATGCCAACGCGCCGATCAGCGAATACACTTCAGCGTTTCGATTTGGCTGAGCCTCCGGCAGTGAGACCGCGACCGGCGCGTGCCGGACGCTTGCGCCGTCAAGTTCGACGTCTTCCAGCTGATAAAAGTAAGTGCGCCCGCGCGCAGCGGCGGCATCCTGATAAGCGTAGCGCGCGCCGGTCAGCGCGCTGCCTGACGCGGGAATGAGCGCGGCATTGATCCGTTTGAACGGACCGGCTGCTTGCTCGCTGCGGTAGACGTTAAAGCCGGCAGTGTTGACCTCGCTGCCCGTTGCCCACTGCAACGTGACCAGAGGTGGATTTTCTGTTGCCGCGACAGTTGGCTTAATCGAAGATAGCGTCACGGCGGTCGGCGAATTACAACCTGTGTTCGTCGGAAATTTGAATGAGCCAATCCGCGTGTTCCACGGCGCGTTGCCGGATGTGGGGTAGTACTCTTGCGTGTACCAGAACGTGCAGCCATCGACAGGGTCAATGCTCATCGCGCTGTAATCGCCCCAGCGCCCGGAGGAGTTGGTTTGATGCCCTCCGCCGGCAACCAGCGTGGATTCGCCTTGCGCCAGCGTATTGAGTGAATCACTGCGTAAGCGTCCGGCATAAAGAATCGCTGGGTAAATGCTGGAGCTCGACGCGCTGTAGCCGATAGCCATATTCCCGTTATCATCCAGCGAGAGACTGGGCATCCAGCGGTAGATTCCATCAGCATTGTTGGTAAAAGTCTGTTGCTGGACCGGGGTGGTCGCGATGTTGCCGCCGGTCACATTGAATTGATACCACCGGACGCCGGTCGCTCCCGAATTGTTCACCGTGTGCGTCGCCCACAGCGATTCGGCGCCGCCGATATTCTGGTACCACAAGTTCATCATCAATCGATCGCCCAGCGAATCGAGGTTCTGCGATGTGCCTTGTTGCGGAATGATCAGCGAACTGGCTGACGTGTCCGACCCGGTGAACGCATCGGTAAAATTCGCGACGGTCACATTCGCGTTGGGCGTGTGGGTCGCGCCGGTTCCAAAGGTCGAGTTCGCCGGCGTCGTAAAATCGACATGGAACTTCCAGATGTGCACGGTATTCAATATGGTTGCTGAATTAGAAGGGCTATCAATTGCCGCAAAATATTCTGGCGTACCGTTTGGCGGCGCGCCAAAGCGGAACCGGGCAGGCAGCAGAGTGTACGAGTTTCCCAAACCGCTCGTCACGGTGAAGGCGACGACGGTGAGAGTTGGCGCGCCCGTACCGTTCAGCATTTGCGCGCGATTGAGCGCGTAGACTTTTACTCCCTGAAAGTTGCCACTGGGTTCACTGAACATATTGGCGGACATGTAGTACGCGTCGAGCCACTGCCCAAACTTGGGATAATCGCCCAGCCAACTGGGATTCGACGAATCGACCTGAAAGGCGTACAGCCAGTATCCGCCATGGACCGGATCGCCACTTTTGGAAACGGCGATGCACTGATAAAATGGAGCTGAAGGAACACCAAAAATAGACACGGTAAACGCAAAATCGGAAAGAACCCAGCGGTCGGCAATCTGATCGTAGAATACCACTGGATCGCCCTGATTTTTTGTATTACCACAGGGAGTACTTGTTCCCAACGGGGCGAAAAGCGAGTTAAATGTGGTGGGACCTGACAGCGTCGCGCCAGTGCTCTTGTCGTAGATTTGAAACGAAGTGTTGACTGCCTGAATGTACTGAGTGCGACCAACGTCGCCGTTGGGGTCTGGCGGCAGACAGCCACAACCACTCGTCGCTGCGGAAATTCCGAGAAAATTCTGGCTCGGGGCGGGCATATTTGCCAACGGCGCGAATATCGGTGGCAACGGGTTTTGCGGTTGCGTTTGTGGCTGCGATTGCGAGTACGGAAAACGGTGCAGCACCGGATGCGCGTACCCCGGGTTTGCCGGCGGCACGTACGGCAGCGATCGTAAATCCTGATCCATCGATACAGGACCGACCATGTGAATCACACGGGGGCTTGCTTGCGGTTCCTGCGCGGCAACTGGAGACGGCTGGATCAAGTTCGACCCAACGAAGACTGCGACCAAACCCAAGACCAGAGGTAAAAAGGAATGATGATGTTTTTCCATGGCTCCACCTCGCCCTCAAGTTTATTTTCCGGGGTATGTGATCCGTGTCCCTTCCACTTGTGCAAACGGCGTCAGCGTGTGCTCCCGCGCGCTCTTCCGCGACGAAATGTGCCACACACGCACGCCGCGCACCGTCAGCGCGTCCGCGACGAGCGAACGATGACACCGGAAGGGGTTACCTTCAGCGCACATGATCGCGACGTGCTGCCCTCTCGCCATCTGCATCAGATCGCGAATCGCGTGGACGAATTCTGCCGTTTGCATGTAATCGGCGTAGCCGCGAAAACTCGCGTTCTGCCAACCGGTATTGATTGAATCTTTCGATGCGTGCCGCAAGCCGCCTAGTTCCTTCAGCTGCCGGTACTGAATCCCCGCCTTAGGTAACTCGGTTTCCAGCGATTCGGCGTTGAACTGCGGATTATGCCGCGACTTGGGGATCGTGCGGATATCGACGAGCAGCGTCACACCATGCGCGGACAAAATCTCGATGAACTTGTCCAGCGGACGCGTCGAGTGTCCGATGGCGAATATTTCGGTCATTGGCTGCGCCGTTCGCGGTACCGCGTCCACGCGGTTTGCGCGTCCAGCGCCCTCGGGTCTGCATTGCGCCGTTGAAACGCGAGAATCTTGCGAAGCGAACCCGGATGCACTCCCAGATCGCGCGCGAACGTTGCCGTCTGACCGACGAGATAGAATCCCGCCGCAGCGAGCGACGCTTCGAAATCGCGGATCACTTTGCCGGCGCGCCAGTACGCGCGCGAACGCTCGCGCGAATCCCGCCGCGCTTCGTCCAGCGCCGCGCGCGTCTCGTTTAGCGCGCGCGCGTACGCCTCCGCCAGATCGAGCAACTGCACCCGAAGTTGCTCCGGCGCGACCGCCAGCTTGACCAGCGCCGTCGTCGCCAGAAATTTTGTCGCGCCATTCGCCGCGTCGTCGCGGCGATGGATGTAAATTGGGAATCGTTCGCTCATTTGTGCGCGCCCCATCCAAACAAAAACTCGCCGATAAACTGCTGCGCGGAATGTTGATCGTCAAGGTGTCCCAGCAGCACCCACGCGACCGTGAGAACGACGTGATATGGCTCGTGTCCACCGGCGACTGCTTTCTGGTACGCCGGATGACCGCGATTGATCCACACCGTATTTTCCAGCAGCCAACCCAGCTCGGCGCGCTCCGGCGCGTCTTCGTAACCGATCATCAAGCCGGGTCCGATGCGCTTGCCCTCGCGCGCCCGCGCGGGCTGCTCGCCGTTCTCGCTCTCTTCAACCACCGCGCCGGGCAGCGCAAGGGGCTGGATCGGCGCGGCTTCGCGCGCGGCATCCGCCTCGGCTTGCTGCTGCGCGATTTCCGCTAGCGTCTCGGTCAACACACCCAATTCCGCGCCCTCCGCATCAGGAACGAGATTGACGCCGGGCTGGCTCGTGCGGCGGCGACCGATCAACGGCGCGATTTCCGGATATTCGCCGATCATATTGCCGAGCACGCGCTCGACTTCGCGCTCGATCGGACGCACCGCGCGCTCTTCGCGCTCGCGCGCCGGCGCGGTCTCGCCCAGTTCGCGCAGGATGGGCGCGAGCGCGGCTTGAATCGCTTTGCGATAGCGATAATATCGTTTGAGCGAGCCGCTGTCCTTCAAAAAGTCCGCCTTGTTCGTCGTCAGAATTTCGACGAGCGCGGGGACTTCGACCACGCCGCTCAATTGCGCGGGGTGCTTGGGCGTCAAACCCACCCAGTCCCAGCCGCGCTGGATGACTTTGCCGTACGCCGAAATGCCAACGCCGCGCTGCGTCTCCGGCAGATCGTCCTCGCTGCGTCCGATAAAACCGACGCCGACCGGCTTGCCGCGCGCGTTCGGATTGGACGACCGCGATGCGCGCACGACGAAGGTTTTGCGCTCGCGCAGTTCCGCCTGTTCCGGTGGCGCGACGGCGCGCTGGTTGACGAAAAAACGAATGCCGCTAGGGTAAAGCGAATCAAAAATCTCGCGAAATATTTCGTCGAGCAGCGGATGAAAGTGCGATTGCAAAATCAATTCGACGTAATTCGGTTCGAGAAGCGGCGACGCGCCGGTAAAGACAAGCGTGACCGCCGTGCCGCTTTTCACGTGTTCGAGAATGCCAGCAGGTTCGATCAGCTCCCACGAGGCGCGCTGCGAGCTTTCGAGCCGCCAGCGCGTCGCGGCGTACGACCGCCCCGCGCGCGTTTCGGTCAACACCTCTTTGGCGAGCAACAGCGCGAGTTTCGCGCCAACGCCGGCAAAGCCGATCCCCTTGCCGCGCACCTTGGTCGTCGCAGCGATGTCGTGGTAATGCTCCAATTGCGCCGGCGACATACCACGCCCATTGTCGATCGTCGTCAGCGTCTTTTCGCGGCTGCTGACCAGAAAACGGATCTCCGACGCGGCGGAATCGAGCGCGTTCGCGACGAGTTCGGTCAGAATCGCTTCTTCCGCCGGAAATGGATAGGTGTCGCGAATGTCCTCGAGCAAATGCTGCAAGTTGACGCGGGTTTCACCCATCGATCCTCATTTCAGGTCCCAGAACGCCGATCATACCTGCGCCAAGTGATCCAGAACCTGCTGGATCATCAACGTGAGGTTCGGATGCGAGTCTTCAAAATGCTCTGCCGCCACACCCAGTCGCGCGCGGAGCGACGCGCGCGTCGAAGCGTTGGAGTCTTTAAGCACTGCCTGGATGTCGTTTTGCAAGTGCCTGAGCAGATCACGCGATTCAACATCCACCACCTGAATTTGCTCCAGTTCGCGGTGCAATCGTTCGAGCGTGTCGCGCAGCTGTGGTTTGTCCATTCGTCTCCCCTTTCGATTAGATCAGCGTCGTTCCGAGAAGCAAAAGCGCGGCGGAGACGACGAGCGCGAGGTCAGCATACATTACTGGTAACAGCCCAATTACGAAAAGCAGGAGGCACACGAGCCACAGCATTTGATTGGGTTTGTGGGTAGTAATTCTGATCTTCATTGATCCTCCGTTCGCGCCGGTTTACCGCGCCGCCGCCGCCATTGCTCCGCGATTTCTTTTTCGCGCCCTTGGTCGCCTGGCTCGTAGAAAGTTTTACCACGCAACTCATCCGGCAAGTAGGATTGATCGACCCAGTGCTCCGGAAAGTCGTGCGGATACTTGTAATCCTTGCCGTGTCCTAGCGCCTTGCCATCGCGCGTTGCGTCCTGCAAATGCGGCGGCACTTGCGTCTCGCCTTCGGCTTCCACTTCCGCCAGCGCCTTAAAGTACGCGCCCATCGAATTACTCTTCGGCGCGGTTGCGAGATAAACCGTTGCCTCGGCGAGATGGTACTGCGCCTCCGGCAACCCACACCACTCGACCGCCCGCGCGCACGCGGACGCCACGACGATGCCGTTGGGATCTGCCAAGCCGATGTCTTCCGCCGCGAGGATGAGCAAGCGGCGCATGATGAATTTGGGGTCTTCGCCGGCGTAAATCATTTTGGCGAGCCAGTAGAGCGCGGCGTCCGGATCGGAGCCGCGCACTGACTTGATGAACGCGCTGATCGTATCGTAATGCTCGTCGCCGGCGCGATCGTACCGAATCGCGCGCCGCTGGATCGCTTCCTCCGCGACCGCGAGGTCGATGCGGATCGCGCCATCCGCGCCCGCCGGCGTCGATTCGACCGCGAGTTCCAGCGCGTTGAGCGCGGCGCGCGCGTCGCCGCCAGCAATATCGACTAGATGCGCGAGCGCGTCATCCGCCATCTCAATCGTCTTGCTGCCGTAGCCGCGCGCCGGGTCTGCCAGCGCGCGCCGCAAGAGCGCGGCGACTTGTTCATCGGTGAGTGGCTTGAGCTGAAACACGCGCGAGCGCGAAACGAGCGCGGAGATCACCTCAAAGTACGGATTCTCGGTCGTTGCTCCAATGAGAATGATCGTGCCGTCTTCGACGTGCGGCAGCAGCGCGTCCTGCTGCGCTTTGTTGAAACGATGGATTTCATCGACGAGGACGATGGTGCGCGTACCGTGCATACCGCGCCGCTCCTTCGCCTCGCCGATCAAACGGCGGATGTCGGCGACGCCGGCAGTGACCGCGCTGATCGTTTCGAAATGCGATTTGGTGGTATTCGCGATGATCGCCGCCAGCGTGGTTTTGCCGGTGCCGGGCGGTCCCCAGAGGATGATCGAGGAAAAGAGTTTATCCGTTTCAATCGCGCGGCGCAAGAGCTTGCCCTGTCCGACGATGTGCTCCTGCCCCACGAACTCGTCGAGCGTGCGCGGGCGCATTCGCGCGGCGAGCGGCGCTTCGGTCTTGCTCAATTCGCGGCGGTGGTGCTCAAAGAGGTCCATAGAAATTCCAGTCTACTCGCGGTTATTCTATGTCGTTTCATCCGATTTGACAAGCCTTCCGTTGGTGCAACCTGCGGGAGGCTGGGTCGAGCGGAAACAAAATTCTACGTTGGAAAAATCTTGCCGGGATTGAGAATATTCAGCGGATCGAACGACTGCTTGATTCGTTTTTGCACCGCGATCAACGTGGGGTCGAGCGCGACCGGCAAATACTGTGCGCGCTTGGAGCCGATGCCATGCTCGCCGCTGATCGTCCCGCCTAAACGCACCGCCAGCCGGTACACCTCTTCGAGCAAATGCGGCAGCAGCACTTGCCATTCGTCGACGGACGTTTCCGGTTTTTTCATCACGTGGACGTGCAGATTGCCATCGCCGGCATGACCGAAGCACGGCATCACGACATTGTATTCGCGCGACAACCGCTCCAGTTCCGGCACGAACTCTGGAATCTGCGCCAGCGGCACCACCAGGTCTTCCGCGCTTTGGTACTCCGATTGAACCTTGAACGCTTCTGCTGCAATCTGGCGCGGATGCCACATCTTTTTGATTTTCGCCGGCGTATCGCCGACGAACACGTCCAGCGCGCCGGCTTCTAAACAGATATTGACGATCGCGGTGTATTCGGCTTCTGCTTGCGCCGGGCTGAACGCGTCCACTTCGAGCAGTAACATCGCGCCGATGTTCGGGTGCGGCGGCGTCTCGCCGACGTACGCATAGATCGTTTCCACCGTGAGCCGGTCCATAAATTCGACGGACGACGGAATGATGCGTCCCTGCGTCATAATCCGCGGCACCACGCCAATCGCCGATGCGACATCCGCGAACGGCACGAGCAGCACCGCGCGCGCGACCGGCTGTGGCATCAATCGGAGAATGATTTTGGTGAAGATACCTAGCGTCCCCTCGGAACCAACCATCAGGTGCACGAGGTCGTACCCGGTGACATCCTTGACGCGCTTGCCGCCCATCTGAACGATCTCGCCGGTCGGCAGCACGACTTCCAAGCCCATTACGTAACGACTGGTGACGCCGTATTTGATCGCGCGTCCGCCGCCGGCGTTCTCAGCGACGTTCCCGCCAATAAAACACATCTCGACGCTCATCGGATAGCCGGCGTAGAATAGCCCGTCGTCCTGCACCGCGTCGTTGATCGCGTTCGTCACCACGCCCGGCTCGACCGTCACCATCATATTCGCGCGGTCGATTTCGAGAATCCGGTTCATCCGCTCAATCGACAAAAGGATGCCGCCCAAGACCGGCACCGCGCCGCCCGAAAGTCCGGACCCCGCGCCGCGCGGTGTGACCGGAATCCGCTCGCGGTTCGCCAGCTTCATAATCTCGGAAATCTCGGCGGCGGAGTTCGGCTTGACCACAACTTCCGGCATGTGCACGTGCTCCGCGCCGGTCACTTCGTCGTGAGAATAATCTTGCATCCGTTCGGTATCGCCAAAGACGACGTGCGGTTCTCCAACAATCGCTTCCAGCTGCTTCACAATCTCCGGCGTCACTCGCGCGTAGGTTATGTCTGTATTCGCCATATCACGTCCTTCAGTTCAACCTCCCGCAGGTTGAGCCACATCGCTTATTGGCATTGTATGCGGATTCTCCGACATTGGCAAGAGGGAAAAGAAAAAGCCGGTGGATGCTCACCGGCTTGTTACTCTAAATCGTCTTGGAAATCCAGCGTTATCGCAACGACGCCTCTAGCCCTGCCTGGAACTTGGGAATCGTTTCGCCTGCTATTTGCTGGAATGCCGCTTGGAAATTGTGTTGCGCGGCAGTCGCCTGCAGAATCCGCATCGGCGCGTTGGCTCCGCTGATCCGTTGAAGATATTCGATAGCAAGCTGCCCTTCGCCGTACTCCAGCGTCGCCGAGCGCGGGCTTTCCATGTGCACTTGCCACGCCTGCTGAGTTGAGATGCCGTTCAACGGAATCAACCGCCGCTGACGCATCGCCGCGCGCACGAACGCGACCGTTTGCGCGTGAACCTGCGCGTACGCGCGCGGGTCGGTCAAGCCGGCGATGCGCCAGCCCTCCGCTTCTGCCATTCCCTCGATAAACCAGTCCGGCACGAAAGTATTGTCGGTGATGACCTGCCGCTGAATCGCGTGCGTGTACTCGTGCGCCAGCATGTGCAGCATATCGAACGACGATTGCTGAATCGGGTAGATATAAATGCCCGGATGCCCCGCGCCGCTGATCGTTACCCACGCGTCGCCTTTGAGCTGCGCCTGAAATTGCACCTGACTCTGCGGCAATCCTCCGATCTGCTCGATGCCTTGCAGCCAGACCGCGCGCGAAGGGAAGAGAAAAATTGTAACCGCCGGCGCGCCTGACCAGCCCTCGTCCTGCATCAACCGCTGCGCCGCCGTACTTGCATCGGCAATGACCGATTGAAAGAACGCGCTCGGCGTGCCGGGAGCGACGTATATATTTTCATGAGCCGTTCGCGTCAACGCCAGAGGCGCGCCGTTCAGCGTGACCAGCGTCGACGCGGCGATTTGCGGCGCGGCACCCTCCGGCGCGGCGGGAGTTCCGGAACGCGACGGCGAGACCGACGCGGAGGCAATCGCATTCAACACCTGCTGCGCCACCGGCGCGAGCTGCGTCGCCGCCGAGGTGACGTTCTTGATGGCTTGACGCGGCGCACACGCGGTTGCAAGCAACAGAAAAATAGCGGCGATAAAGAACGGCGCTCGTCTCAACATTCGATTGACTCCTCTAAAAATAGGACACTGACAAACACGGATGACTGCTGATTTTTCTGTGTTTGCCTGCGTTCGTCTGCGTCCAATGAATGAGCAATTCCTACGATGATCATTTGCCCGCACCCAGCGGAATCTTGATGCCGAACGGCAATTCGATCGATGGCGCGGGCGTCGGTGTGACCGGGCTGGCGCTGCCTTGCGCGATGCCGCGAAATTTGTACGTCGTATAGTCCGGAAACACCGCGGCAAGGTTTGAATCGAGCAAGCGTTTCTGCACGATTTCGCCCAGCACGTCGCGAAAGTCGGTCGTGATCGCTAGATCGCCGGGACCGTACAGATTGTCCTTGCTCAGCCCGGGCCATTCGGCATAGACCTTGCCGCCGTTGATGCCGCCGCCCATGACGAACATCACGTTGCCGTGACCATGATCCGTACCGTGACTCGAGTTCTCTTGCACACGTCGTCCAAACTCCGACATCGTGACTAGCGTGATGTGTTTCATTTCATCCTGCATATCGGTATAGAACGCCGCCAGCCCATCGGCGTACTCGGTGATCAGCCGCGGCATCTGCCCGTCCGTTAGCGCGCCTTCCTGAACGTGCGTGTCCCAACCGCCGATGTCGACGCAGGCAACCTCGACGCCCAGCCCGGAGCGGATGAGCTGCGCCACGGTCTCCAACGATTTGCCGTACGCGGTGTCCGGATATTTTGCGCCATTCGCCGGCGTGTACGCGCTTCCCGCCAACTTGGCAAGGTCGCGCATCGCTTGCAGCGTCTGCGAACCCTCTGCCTCGATAAATCCGTCGCCCTCGTACAACGACGCCAGCGCGTTCTGCACTTGAGCGATCTGCTGGGGATTGCCGTTCAGGTGAAACGAGCTGATGCTTTGCAGCGCGGTGGCAGTTACCGGACCGATGAGCGATTCCTGCACGATCGATCCCATCCCCACCGCGCGGAACGGCGATTTGTTCTGACTCGCCATTTGCTGCAAGTGCCGACCGATCCAACCGGTCGGAATCGTCTTTTCGCCGGGAGTGCCGCGTTCCATAAAGTCCATCGCGTCAAAGTGCGAATGCGTCGGATCGGGCGAGCCGGTCGCGTGGACGATTGCCAGCGCGCCGGCGTCGTAAACGTCCTTGAGCGGACGCAGCAGCGGATGCAGCCCGAAAAAACCATCCAGGTCGATCACGGTCTGATCGTCGCCGGATTTCGGCTGCTGGATGGCGATGGTATCACGATGCGAATAGTAATCCTTATCGCCGTGCGGCACGACTAGATTGAGACCGTCGGCTGCCCCACGCTGGAAAATGCAAACTAGCGTATCGCCTTGAGTCGGCGTATTCTGGTCCGCCAGAGCCACGCGCGGCATCCAGGCGGGCCACGCCATCATCCCCATCGCCAGCACGCCGGTGCGGCGAAGCAAATCACGTCGAGACGTGGTATTCGTATCCATCTGGAAATCTCCTATTCGTCGTGATGCGTGTTGCGTGAGAGTCGAAATCCACGCATCACATTCATCGATATTGAAAATGCGGCGAAGCGAGAATGAGTGCGACGACGAACGGCAAGTAATTCACGTTGAACGCCGCATCCGCCGACCCGCCGACCGCATCGATCAGTTTTTGCCGGTCCGCGTCCGGGATCGTTCGGTGCAAAATATGGTTGATCCAGAAATCGACCATATCGCCGGTGGTTTGCGAGGCGACGCTGCTCATCGCCGCGTGCAGATCGATCTGAGCGCGCGGCACGCGGTTCGCCGCGACCAGCAGCGCGAGATTCCAGCGTCCCAGCAAGCCGTTCGTGTTGATCCACGCCGTGCCGTAATCCGGATAGCCGTTGGGCATGAGATGCTGGAACAAGCCCTGCCCCATCAAACGCAGCGCCGCCGCCAGCACGCGCGTGTCTTCGACTTGCGCGTCCAGCGCGCGCAGACTGGAAACGATCACATCGTACGGGCGCTTGACCTTTTGCGCGAATGAATTCTTGAACTCGTCCGAATGGAGGATCGTGTCCATCACCGTGCGAATGTCTCCGTCCGATTGGGTGAAGGTCTGCGCGGCGCGCTGCACCAACGCCGCCGGCGGATCGTCGGACACGAACCGCTGCACGAGCTTGGTCGAGATGAAGAGCGCGGTGGACGGATGATGCGCGAGCACATCGATCATCTGAAGCGCGTCGTTGATGCCGCCATTCGCCGGCAGATCGACGCCGAGGACGCGCTTGGGCGCTTGATCGTGCTGACGCACGTTGAAAAAGAACGTGCCCGCGTCCGTGTAATCGACTCCGCCGAATGCTGTCCGCCCGACACCGCGAATCGTCCAGCCCGTAAAAGCGCGCGCCAGTTCTTCCACATCGGTCTGTGTGTAGCCGCCGTTCACGCCCAGCGTGTGCAGCTCCATCACCTCGCGCGCATAGTTCTCGTTCGCGTTGCCCTTGACGTTCTCACGATTGTCGAGGTACTCGATCATCGCCGGGCTTTGCGCGCTCGCTTGCAAGAGATCGCGGAACTTGCCGAACGCGTACTTACGAATCACGTCGCGGTCATCCACCGTTTTGAGCCAGTGGTCGATGTCTTTGTAGATGTAGATGTTGAAATGGTCCGACCAGAAATCGACGAGGACTTGCTCCAGTTGACGCTGGCTGTACAGCGCGCGCATCAGCGTCGCTTCTTGCAGTTCGCTGATAACCGTCGCCGGACTCTGGACGACGTCGTTGTTCAGTCCGAGCGCGTTCAAAAGCATATCCAGCCGGTCCGCCTTACTCTGCTTTTGCACGACCTTCTGCTTGAGTTGCGGATAATTTTGGATCAATTCGCCGCTGGTCATCGCCAGCGTAGGATACAGCGTCTGGATGCGCTGCTCCAACGCGGTATCGTCAATCGATTCGGGGTGCAGCTGTTCGTCGATGTACGCGTCGATGCCCATCTGCTGCACGCGTTCAAAATCGCCGGGGCGTGGACCGAAAGACGTTCGATTGATCGCCGTTAACTCCGGACTCGCCGTACCTAGATCGCTTGGCGCGCGCCAGCGCCACGGGTAGGACGTATTCGACGACATCGCCATCATCTCCGCCGGCGGCGGCTCGTCAAGTTGGTTGACCCAAGCGGGCAAGCCGACCAGGGCGGAGGCAAATGCTATATCTTTCAAGAATTCACGTCGGGTGAGTTCCATAGCTCGCTCCTCCTGCTCACTGCGTTCAATCTAACGCCGAGGGGTAACGATGTAATTATGCGGATGTAAAATTGTTGTAAAATGTTTTGGAGAAATTACGGCGCGCGTCCGTACTTTTGCGCCACAATGCGCTGCCCGTCCGAACCGAGGGTAAAGTCGATAAAATCTTGAATGTCCGGATCGGGCGTGAGAGGAACAATAAACGCGAGGGTGCGAACAAAGGGGTACTTTTGGCTTTCGACCGTCTGCACAGACAGCGGCACATCGTCCACCGTCATCGCGTGCACGCCGTCGGTGAGCGCGCCCATCGAGCAATAGCCGATGGCATCCGGGTGACGCGTGACGTAATCCACCATCGCGGCTTCGCCCGGCATGACGACCGCCGTGAGTGTGACGCGCTGACCACCCATCGCCATCGTCTCGAACGCGTCGCGCGTGCCGGAGCCAGCTTCGCGGCTGACGACCGTGATAAGCTTGCCGGCGCTGGGTCCGGTGGGCCAAGCGGCAATCTGACCCGAAAAAACCTGGGCGATTTGCGCGCTCGCGATGGCATTGATGGGATTCGCGCGGTTGACGATGACCGCAATGCCATCGCGCGCTACGACGACCGCGCGGTCGTCCGTCAACTCTGTCGGCTTGACGACGCGCGAGACCAGACCGATCGTGCCAGAGTATTCCACCGCCGCGCGCAAGCCGGCGTCCGAGTTGGCGGGCTGCACGGTAATCGTCACGTTGGGATGCTGCTGCGAGTAGGCGTTCGCCAGCGCGCCGGCAAGCCACTGCATCGAGTCGCTGCCGACGAGCGTCAAGCGGACACTCGCGCGCGGCGTGGAAACGGCGGCGCAGGCGACGGAGAACAAAACCAGACAGCAAGCGGCAAGCAGTCCGGCTCGCTTCAAATTATCCTCGCAACACCGCCACCGCGATGATCAACACCGCCAGCGCCCAGCGGTAGTAGACAAAAACATCGGTGGAATTCTTCTGCAAGTATCGCAAGAGAAAATGGATGCAGAGATAGCCGCTGATCGCCGCCGCGATAAAACCGAATGGGAACAGCGGCAATTCCGCCGGACTGATCGCGCCGTCTTTGAGCTGGTGGTAGATGTCGAGCAGACTTTTCAAGCCCGCGCCGGCGACAATTGGTGCAGCGAGGAGAAACGAAAACCGCGCCGCCGCGGGACGCTCCAAGCCCAGCGCCAGCCCCGCCGTGATCGTGCTGCCCGAGCGCGACACGCCGGGAAAAATCGCAAATGCCTGAGCCAGTCCGATCAAGACGGCGTCCTTGAGCGAAACCTGATCCAGCGCGCGCACGTGCCGCGCGATGCGCTCGGCGATGAAGAGCAGCGCGCCCAGCAGCACGATGATGACCGCCATTACGATCATCGCCATCGGCGCGATGGGAACGTTCGGCTTGTGGAACAAGTCGGTGATGGCTTTTTCACCCAGTACGCCGGCAATGCCACCCGGAATCGTACCGATGACGATAAACCACGCCATACGCCGGTCGACGTCGTCGCCGATTTTGCGCTCGACGATGCTGGCGACGCCGGCGCGGATCAGCCGCACCCAATCATCGGCAAAGAACACGAGCAGCGCGACGAGCGTGCCGAGGTGCAGCGCGACGTCGAAAGACAAACTGTCGAGCACCGGGTCGTTCCAGCCGAACAACCAGGGAACGATGATGAGGTGCGCCGAACTGGAGATCGGAATGAATTCGGACAAGCCCTGCACAATGCCGAGCACGATCGCTTGTAGGATCAGCATGATGACTCCTGTTTAACGCTTATTCTCCAGATATTTCTTTAGCAACTCCAGCGCGGCGTGCGCGCTCTGCTCTTTGTTTTGGATCCGATCTCCGCGCCAGACGTGACGTTCGACGATCTCGCCGGCGGCGTCAGCCAGCGCGAGGTACGTCAAGCCGACCGGTTTGTCCGGCGTGCCGCCGCCCGGTCCCGCAATCCCGGTGACGGCGAGACCGAGCGTACTGGAAAATCTTGCGCGCACGCCGCGCGCCATCGCGCGCGCGGTCTCCTCGCTCACCGCGCCGGACTGGTTCAGTGTGTCCCACGGTACGCCGAGCAAATCGACCTTGGCTTGGTAGGCATAGGCGATCACTGCGCCCACCAGATACACGGAACTGCCCGCCACGTTCGTCAAGCGATGTGTAATCAAACCGCCGGTGCATGACTCGGCGATCGCGAGCGTTTGCTTTTGCGCGCTCAGCCGTTCGCCAACGACGACTTCGAGCGGCGCGTCATTTTCTGTTGACATTGGGGTGCATTATACCAGAGGTCTAGCTTTTTGTCTCATTGACGCCGCGTTCACTTGGGATTATAATTGATTGTAGAAAGAAGGACTGGCTTATGATGCGATTTGACCGATTCACTGAACGCGCCCAGGACGCCTTTGCGCGCGCTCACGAAATCATTCAACGCTACCGCCACTCGCAACTCGACGCCGAACACCTGTTGCTCGCGCTGATCGAGCAAACCGGCGGCGCGGTCCAGAATATCCTCGACCGAACCAACGTCGATGCCGAACTGCTGCGCCAGCGCGTCGACGAGGTTTTGCAGAGCGGCACCAAGATGTACTATCCATACAGCGGCGGCGGGCAGGCGCAGGTGTACGTCACGCCGCGCGTCAAAAAGATCGTCGATATAGCGAACGAGGAAGCCAACCGGCTGAAAGACGATTACGTTTCGACCGAGCATCTGCTGCTCGCGCTCTCGAGCGACCGAGACGGCGCGGCGGGACGGCTGCTCAGCGAAGCCGGACTGACGCGCGAACGCATCCTCCAAGTGCTGCCCGAAATCCGCGGCGGCGCGCGCGTGACCGATCCGCAGGCGGAAGGCAAGTACCGGATGCTGGAACGCTATTCGCGCGATCTCACCCACCTCGCGCGCGAAGGCAAACTCGATCCGGTGATCGGTCGCGACGAGGAAATCCTGCGCGTCATCCAGATTCTTTCGCGCCGCACCAAGAACAACCCGGTGCTCATTGGCGAGCCGGGCGTCGGCAAGACCGCCATCGTCGAAGGACTAGCGCAGAAAATCATCGCCGGCGATGTGCCGGAGCCGCTGATGAACAAGCGCGTCGTCGCGCTCGACCTCGGCGCGATGGTCGCCGGCTCGCGGTTCCGCGGCGAGTTTGAAGAGCGCTTGAAAGCCGCACTCGACGAAATTCATGCCGCCAAAGGCGAGATCATCTTGTTCATCGACGAACTGCACACCGTCGTCGGCGCGGGCGCGGCGATGGGCGCGATCGACG
>VFSW01000184.1_pt1 | contig 85942 bp, 71 predicted proteins | sample 5358111 | NCBI WGS metagenome assembly VFSW01 (sample SAMN11554181, study PRJNA540505) | mine drainage metagenome | isolation source: sediment from site ElyBrook_90M | place: USA: Ely Copper Mine, Vershire, VT | collected 2017
TGCCGTTGGAGTGCCAGATCGGCGTGATTCTCTCCGCGCCCGATGTTGCGCGCGCCCCCCCACAAGATACTGCGCCCCCCCCTGGGGTCCACCCACCCCCCACTACAGGTGGTTTTTCGAACCGTGTTAAGACCGACAAGCGGATCGCCGCCCTGCGACTTGCCACGGGCGGCGGATCGTCGGAGAATAGGCAGGCCCAGCCGGGAGCAGATGGCATGTCGAATCGAATCAAAGTAGAAATCTACGGCCAGAGTTACACGTTGAGCGGCGATCCGGATGAAGCCTACGTCCAGAAGCTCGCGCGGTATGTGGACGAGAAGATGCGCGCGGTTGCTGAGGCGACACAAACAGTGGATTCGGTCCGCGTGGCCGTTCTCGCCGCCATGGCCATGGCCGACGAGCTGCACTCGCGGCCCGTCGAAGCGGTGCGCAACGATGAGTCGCTCCGCGAACGTGCCCACGAATGCCTGACCATCCTGGAGCGGGCGCTGCAGCAGACAGCCTAGCCTTGGATTGAAGTTTACCGCAGCCGTGTAACTGGCCGCCTTTTGCCTGCGTCTTGTCATCAGAGGTATTTGCTGCATCTGGTGTGCTTTGTCGGAACCTGTGGGAATCCCACAGTGATTTGAGATATTTCGCCCGCCTGTATTCTCCCGGTCAGAATCCGAAGAGCTTGCGAATTGCTTTTGAAATCGGCAAGGAAAGCGATGCGCCGCGGGTGTGGCCAGCGCGGACGCAGACAACCTGTTCCGCACGGACCGCTTCAAATGAAGTCTACGGCCGACGGTGATCCATGTGACGAACAAAGTGGTGCTGTACAATTTCCTTTCCACTTTCAGCGGCACGCACTTCGTAGCGCTGCGGTCAATTTCGGCGGAACTTGGGTTTCATTTTTAGGATTGGATCCATCGTGGAAGCGGGAAGGAGTCCCCGCTTCGGCGGGTAACCCACACTTAACCGGCGGCTCCAACTTTGTTTACATGTGGAGAAATTGGCTGTACGATCAAATCGTCTGTTTCTGCCATGAAAATGCAACAATGAATGGTCGTAGCGCAATTCGGCTGGGGGCTCTGTCGTTCGCGGCTTTTGCCCTCTTGGTCTTCTCCACGACAGTGGTCAGCGACTGGGATTGTCACAGCGCCGCCGACGACTTGCGTTGTCCTTACTGCCATTTGACGCACCAGGCTCCGGCGAAACCCGAAATTCCGCCAAGTCATTCCGTATTCCAAACCGTAGCCTCCTTACCTCTACCGGAAGATTCCGCTGTCGTGGTTTCTCCTGTCTTGTCGAATAGCGATGGCCGCGCTCCTCCCGCCGCGTAGTCCCTTTTTTCTTTGCCTGTAATCCCGGGCCAAAAAGAAACTCCAGAAACGGAATTCAAGGTTCCTTGAAACGACGGCGCTTTGCCATTATTCAGCGTCATTTCTGCGGACCTGCGACATCCCTGGTTCCGGCAATGTTCCAGCTGCCCACGAACAGGGATTGCAGAGATCAACCCCGATCAGGAGAAGTGCTATGGATAAGAAATCCAGGGCCCAATTCAGATGGCCCGGCGCCGCGCTTGGCCTATTGGCGCTCCTTGCGCCAATGCGCGCGGCCGGGCAGACGCAGGCCCCGCCGCAGCCGCTGCCCGCACACGTGTCACTCGAACTGGCGATTGACCTGGCGCTGAAGCACAACCACGCGCTGCAGGCTGCCCGCACGACAATTTCGCAGAATCAGGCGGAGGAGATCACCGCCAATCTCCGCCCGAACCCTGTGGGACTGATTGACGAGCAGTATCTGCCTTTCTTTTCTCCCCAGGCCTTCACACACGATTATGTGGATAGCAACGCGGTGTTCGACCTCGGGTTTGCCTACACGATCGAGCGCGGGAAAAAGCGGCAGCGGCGGCTCGAAGCGGCGCGCGACCAGACCTCGGTGACGCGCGAGACCGTCACGGACAACGAGCGCGTTCTGACCGCCAATGTGGCTCAGGATTTTATCGGCGTGCTGCTGGCCAAAGCCAACGTGGACCTCGCGCAACAGGACCTGAAGAGCTTTCAGGAGACGGTGGACATCAGCCAGGCGTCGTTTCAGGCCGGAAAGATGAGCGAAGGCGATCTGCTCAAAATAAAACTGCAATTGCTGCAGTTCCAGATGGACCTTTCCGCCGCCAATCTGGCCGAGGTCCAGGCTCTCGCCAGTTTGCGGCAGTTGATGGGGTACGAATCAGTACCGGAAAAATACGAAGTGGACGGCGAACTGAACTACGAGCAGATGCACCTCAATCTCGACGGCCTGAAGATGCTCGCGCTCCAGACGCGGCCCGACCTGCTCGCCGCGCAGCTCGGCGTGAAAGCGGCACAGAGCCAATACCGGCTTGCTCAGGCGAACGGGAAGCAGGACCTCGGGACGACGTTCACCTACAACCACCTCGGCGGCGTAAGCGCCGGCTCTTTGTTTTTCAATATGCAGATCCCCATTTTCAACCGCAACCAGGGGGAGATCGCCCGGACACGCTATGCGATCGCGCAATCCCAGGAACTCTCCAGCGAGCAGGCATCCATCGCGCTAACAGATGTTGTGAACGCGTACGAAGCCGTTCACACCAACGACCAGGTAGTGCAGTTGTACAAGTCCGGCTACCTGAAGCAGGCCGAAGATTCCCGCGACATCAGCCAGTATGCCTACCAGCGTGGCGCTGCGACCCTGCTCGATTTTCTGGATGCCGAGCGGAGTTTCCGCGCGACCGAGCTTGCCTACCGTCAGGCTCTCGCCAGCTATATGTCCGCACTGGAACAACTACGACAGGCAGTGGGAACAAGGAGTTTGCCGTGAGCGTGAAAATACAGGATTGCCAAACGGCGCGCCGGCACCCGATTCTCCGACGCGGGATTGGTTTTGCAACGCTGGCATGCGCGCTCGCGCTTGCCGGCTGCGGCGGCGCTGGCGAGCCGGCGAGCAAGATGACATCCTTCTCCGCAAGTGAAGCCTCCGCCAGCCGCGCAGAGCTGTTCACTCTGCCCGCCGATCAGCTGGCACATGTGCAGATCTTTACAGTCACCCCGGAAGCCGTGACCCGAACGCTGCGGCTCTCGGGAGCGGTGGCCTACAACAGTTTTCTGACTACGCCGGTCATTACGCAGGTGGGCGGACCGGTCAGCCGCGTCCTGGCCATGCCGGGCGAGCAGGTGAAAGCCGGTCAGCCTCTGCTCTACGTCGCTAGTCCGGACTATTCGCAGATGCGTTCGGCCTACATCAAGGCGCGCGACGCATTTCAACTGGCGGACAAGTTCTACAAGCGTGCCCAGGACTTGTATACGCACAAAGTCATCGCGGAGGCGGATCTGGAACAGGCGGAATCCAGCCGCACACAGGCCGAGGCGGATTTGCAATCCAGCGAGCAGGCCATTCGTGTCCTCGGCATTCCGAATCCCGAAAGCGTACTGACGAATCCTCCCTCGGCGGAACTCCCTCTGGTGGCTCCCGTGGCGGGCGAAGTGGTCGAGCGGCTCTGCTCGGCGGGACAATTGCTGCAGGCGGGAGGGACACAGTGCTTCACGCTGTCCGACATGAAGAGCGTATGGGTGCTCGTGAATGTCTACCAGAACGACCTTGCCTATATTCATGTGGGCGAGGCTGTGACCATCGAGAATGAATCGTACCCGGACGTCGTGCGCGGAAAAATTCAGTTTGTCTCGCCGTCGCTGGACCCGACAACGCGAACCTTGCAGGCGCGCATCGAGGCCTCGAATCCGGGCGAGCGTCTTAAGAAAGACATGTATGTGACGGCGCTGGTACGCGCGGGAACGATCCCGAACGCGCTGATGGTGCCTGACGCGGCGGTCCTGCGCGACACGGAAAATATGCCGTACGTGTACCTGCAGGCGCCGAACGGCCAGTTTGCGCGGCGCTCCGTGACGCTCGGCGAACCTCAATCGGGGAAAACGCAAATCGTAACGGGTCTGCGGGAAGGCGACAAAATCGTGGGAGACGGCAGTTTGTTCGTGCAGTTTCAAAACTCGCTGCAACGCTGATCAGAAGGTGAAAAGACAGTGATCCATCACTTCGTACAATTTGCTCTCCGCCAGCGTTTCCTGATTTTGATGCTGGTGCTCTTCGTTGTTGTGGCGGGCGCGGTGTCCTTCCAGCGCATGCCGGTGGACGCCTACCCGGACCTTTCGCCGCCGATGGTGGAAGTGATCACGCAGTGGCCGGGGCACGCGGCCGAAGAGGTCGAGCGGCTCGTCACCCTGCCGATTGAAGTGGAAATGAACGGCGTGCCGCATATGGCCGTGATGCGCTCGATTTCGCTATACGGGCTTTCCGACGTCATTATGACGTTTCAGGAAAAGACGGATGACTACTTCGCCCGGCAAGTTGTTTTTGAACGCCTGTCCGATGCGCAACTCCCCTCCGGAGTGACGCCCGGGCTCTCCCCCTTGTATAGCCCGTCGGGACTGGTCTACCGCTACGTGATTGAAAGTCCGGATCGCACGCCGCAGGAACTACATACGATCGAAGACTGGGTGATCGAACGGGCCTACAAGTCCGTTCCCGGCGTTGCGGATGATTCCGGATTCGGCGGCACCACCATGCAGTACCAGGTGCTGCTCGATCCGGCGAAGATCTACAGTTATCACATTCCTGTTCCGCAAGTGCTGTCGGCGCTGGCGGCCAATAACGCCAACGCGGGCGGCGGATTTTACACGCAGGGCTCGCAATTTTTCTACGTCCGCGGACTGGGCCTGGTGACCAAGACCGAGGACATCGGGAACATCGTAGTCGGAAACAATAACGGCGTGCCCGTGCGCATCCGCGATGTCGGCGAAGTGGCCATCGGAAACGCGCCGCGGCTCGGTGAATTCGGGTTCCAGAAGAACGACGACGCCGTCGAAGGCGTGATCCTGATGCTCCGCGGCGAGCAGACGCAAGATGTGCTGGCCGGAGTGGAAAAAAAGACCGAAGAACTCAATCACGGCATTTTGCCGCAGGACGTAAAAATCCGTCCCTACTATGACCGCAGCGACCTTGTGCGGCTCACCATTGACACCGTCGAGCACAACATGCTGGTAGGGATGGCGCTGGTATTGATCGTGCTGATCTTCTTCCTGGTCAGTTTTCGCGCGGCCATCATCGTGGCCCTCACGATTCCGCTCAGCCTGCTGTTTGCCTTCATTCTGCTGCATGGGCGCGGCGTGCCGGCCAATCTGCTCTCCATCGGCGCGATTGATTTCGGCATCATCATTGACGGGACCGTGGTGATGATGGAGAACATTTTCCGGGAACTGACCGAGCGCCACGGCCAGGAATACAACCTGAGCGAAGTGATCCTGGCCGCGGCGCGCGACGTGGACCGGCCGATCTTCTATTCCGTCGCCGTAATTCTAGCCGGCTATCTCCCCATTTACGCCCTCACGGGTCCTTCCGGAAAACTGTTTTTGCCGATGGCGGAAACGATGTCCTACGCCCTGCTCGGCTCGCTGATCTTCACGCTCACTCTCGTCCCGGTGCTCGCTTCGTACTGGTTCAAGAAGGGCGCAAAGGAAGTCGTCAACAGGCCGTATGAATGGGTGAAGGGCGTTTACGCCGGAGAACTGGACTGGTGCCTGAATCACCCGAAGACGACGATGTTGGCCGCAGCTGTCATTTTTGGCGCATCGCTGCTCCTGATTCCCTATATCGGCGGCGAATTCATGCCGCACCTGGATGAAGGGGCGCTGTGGGTGCGCGCCACTTTGCCCTACACGATCTCCTTTGAAGATGCGGCGAAATTCGCGCCGGAGATTCGCAATATTCTGACGTCCTATCCCATGGTGACCGAGGTCGGTTCGGAACTGGGACGCCCGGACGACGGCACCGATCCCACCGGATTTTTTAATTGCGAATTCTACGTGGGGCTGAAGCCCTACAAGGACAAGATCTGGTCGCAAGGGCCGATTCACACCAAGGCGGAACTGACCGAGGACCTGCAGAATAAACTATCCTCCTATCCGGGGGTGATTTTTAACTACACGCAGCCCGCCGAGGACGCTGTGGACGAAGCCCTGACCGGGCTCAAGAGCGCGCTGGCGGTAAAGATTTACGGCGAAAATTTGCAGATTCTGGAAGACAAAGCCGTGGAAGTGAAGCGCATTCTGTCGCAGGTGCCGGGCTTCACCGAGTTGACGGTCGTTCGCGAACTCGGCCAGCCCAGCGTGCAAATTGATGTGGACCGGGAAAAAATCGCGCGATACGGAATCAATGTCTCTGATGTGGAAGGCATCGTGGAAGCGGGTATCGGCGGGCAGGCTGCAACGCAGGTCATTCAGGGGGAGCGGCTGTTCGATCTGGTCGTGCGCATGAAGCCGCAGTACCGGTCGAGCACGCGCGAAATCGGAAATCTGCTGGTGCCCACGTCATCGGGCCAGCAGGTCCCGATTTCTGAACTTGCGACAATCAAGCAGGGAAACGGGGCTTCCTTCATCTATCGCGAGAATAATTCCCGCTACATCGGGGTACAGTTCAGCATCGAAGGGCGCGACCTCGCGCGTGCGGTGGATGAAGCGCAGAAAGCGGTCCGCCAGACCGTGACTTTGCCGCAGGGCTACACAATGGATTGGGGCGGCGAATATAGCGAATACGTCGCCGCGCGGGAGCAATTTGCCATCATCGGCCCGCTGGCGATTCTGATTATTTTTATGATTCTGTTCGCCCTGTACGGCAACTTCAAATTCCCCGTAACCGTGATGATCGGCGTGGTGATGACGGAGCCAGTGGGCGCGCTGATCGCTTTGAAACTCACGCACACGGCGTTCAGCGTGAGCTCCGTGCTGGGACTTCTGGCGCTGATGGGTGTGTCGGTGGAGACGGCGGTGATTCTGGTTTCGTATATCAACAAGTTGCGGCTGGAAAATCGCGACATCCGGACAGCGACGCGCGAGGCGGCCCTCTTACGGCTGCGCCCCATCATGATGACGGCGCTGGTGGCCTGCCTGGGACTTCTGCCGGCGGCGCTATCCACCGGGATTGGTTCAGATACACAGAAACCGTTTGCCATCGTAGTCGTCGCGGGGCTCATTTCCCGGCTGTTCCTGGGATTTTTTGTCAATCCGGTGCTGTACGAAATGGTGGCGAAGGAGGGCGATGTGTTGCAGGTGTAGCCCGACAATCGTACAGCGGCACTCATTATGTGACGCGTTGGCCCATTTCCGGCGAACTGGGCTTCCATTTCTAGCTGCCACGGGGCAATGTGCCGGCTGCGAACAATTCTCTTGCAGGTTACAACGCTGCAACGTTTGATTTGTTAGAATAGATTTCTGGAGTAGCCTGCAACGCAGGTGATGACGGCGAAGATCTTTTGAACCATGCTGGACCTTCGGGATTCCGAGTCAGACGGCTGGTGAGCATGTCCTGCGGCGGGCTTCGGCCCGCTGGAGGAAAGCCTAAAGGCCGGCGCAGGAATCCCACTTTGTACGCGAGGTTCAGGATCTAGCCTCACACGGCGGAGTGGACGACTCCTTTTTCTTTGCCGTTTTTTTGCCCATCGGGCCAAAATCGGGCGGAATTCTGGCACACTCTACAAATGAAAATTCTATTTATTGGCGACATTGTAGGATCGCCCGGTCGGGAGATTGTCTCGGGGCGATTGGGCGATATTGTGCAAACGAAGGGAATTGACCTCGTCATTGCCAACGGGGAAAACTCCGCCTCCGGATTCGGCATCACTCCCCGGATTGCCGAGCAACTGTTCGAGGCCGGCATAGACGTCCTGACGGGCGGAAACCATATTTGGGACCGCAAGGAAATTCTCGAATACATCGGCGAACACCCGCGGCTGTTGCGGCCGGCCAACTTCCCGGAGATAAATCCCGGCAGCGGCCTGTACGTCGGCACGGCGCGCAACGGCACGCCCTATGCCGTGCTCGATCTGCAGGGGCGCGTTTTTATGGCCTCGATTGATTGTCCCTTCCGGGCAGCCGAACGGGAGCTTGCCCGCATCCCACAGGACGTCCGCGTGATCTTCGTGGACATTCACGCAGAAACGACGAGTGAGAAAGAAGCCATGGGATGGTTTCTCGATGGGCGCGTCTCCGCGGTTGTGGGGACGCACACGCATGTGGCCACGGCGGATGAACATATCCTCCCCGGAGGAACCGCGTTTCAATCCGACGTGGGAATGACCGGGCCGCACAATGGTGTGATCGGGATGGATAAGTCCGCCATCCTCCAGCGGTTCCTGGACGGCCAGCCCGCGCGCTTTGAAGTGGCCTCCGGCGACGTGCAGATGAACACCGTGCTCATTGACGTGGACGAGCCCACCGGCAAAGCTAAGACCATCGAACGCCTGCGATTCCGTATGGATTGAGGCCTGACATTGATGCAGCGAAAGTTTCACTTCTGGATAACTGTGTTCTTCCTCGGCACAATTTCCGCGGGGTGCGTTCCGCCTCCCGCGCGCGCCCAGGAACCCTACCAGTTTGAAAGTGACCTGGTGGCAAAGCAACATCTGTTCCCTTCCATGAGCGCCGGTATTCACATGGTCCGCCGCGGGCCGGGCGGAAATTACTATGTACTCGCGGCGCCCGCGCCGGCGGTGATGATCTATGACAGCAAGGGCGCGCGCGCCGGACAGGTTCCGAGCGATGCCGCGTCAAAGATAAAAGGGACGGCGCTCGTCTACGGCGAATCGTTTGATGTGGATCAGGACGGGCGCGTCGCGGTATGCGATCGCGGCGCAAACGCCATAAAAATTTACGGGGCTGACGGTTCGCTCGCGGCTTCGATTCCTGTCCCTACTCCGATTTCGGTCGTATTTCTATCCGGCGGTGAGCTGGCCGTCTCGAGTCCCGGATATGATCACTTGGTTACTGTCTATGATTTAAAGGGGAAAACCACCCGCGATTTTGGAGACCGGGAAGAGATCGCGGACAGTGCCGAAGTCAACAGCCAGGTCAATTTTGGCCATCTGGGCGCGGATGCGGCCGGCAATACCTACTATTCCTTTGACTTCCTTCCGGAGCCGACGGTCCGGAAATTCGATCGCGCCGGGTACCTTTCCATGGAGATTTCCCTCGCCACGCCGGAGTTCCAGCCCGCGGCACAGGCTGCGCGGAAGGCTATTGCCCGCTCGGATACTGGAGTTCCCTCGCTGCACCGGATTATCAGCGCCTTGGGAGTGGATCCCCAAAACCAGGAAATTTGGGTGGCCATCGGCACCCTTTTGATGCATTTCGATAAGGACGGGCAAAGAATCGCCAGCTTTCGCACCTACACGGCCGATGGCGCTCGATTGGAGCCTTCCTTTATCCTGGTCGAGCCTACCGGCCTGATTATGGGTTCGGACCCCCTGGGAACATACGAGTTCCCCAAACCACCGCGCCTGCCGCAATGAATATTACGATTCTGTAATAGATTCCCCTGGAAAATCATGTAGTTGTATAAATGCTACTAATGAATATGCAATCTGGCTGCACATAAGCAGGGCAGCCTGCGGCAGGCACATTTATTGTCTTTTGACTTGAAATCCACTGAAAAGAAGATTGTATTATTATAAACCATTTATTATGATCGAGTTGCAGGCCTGTGGAAAAGTTGTGAATCTTCTGTGGGAGGTCCAGGATCACTTAAAAGATTCCTCTTGCCGCCAGACATGTGTTCGGAGAGAATCCAGCCTCCGGTTAGCATGTCCAGCCCGGGAACTGGCATTCCCAGCGGGCCACGTGACGTGAAAGTGGGGGGGTTCCATAGCCGAGCGGAGCGGGTATCAGGACCCTGAAGGACGGAAGTGGAGCGTCACAGTGTCAACCAAAGGGGATGGGTTTTAAGTAAGGTTCCACCCAACAACAAGTAGAGTCCATGTGGAGCAGCAGGGGTGTTTTCCACAGCTTTTCCACGCCTGTGGAAATATGCTGGGGGTAGCTTTTTGGCACTTTATGAGGTTTCACAGAGTATGAATTCCTGGGAAAAGATCCTGCAACATATGGAAAAGCGCGTTAACCCGCATAGCTTCTCCACGTGGTTCCGTCCAACGCGGCAGGAAGGCAGCGAGACCGGCAAACTGGTCGTGCGCGTTCCCTCGCGGGTCTTCAAGAAGCGCCTGACGGAGACCTATGGAGAGTTGTTGCAGGCGGTCCTTGTGGAAGTCGGGATGAACGACACCCACCTGGATTTTGTCTGCACCGAAAATGAGCCCCTGCTGCCCGCGAGCGGCCTGAAGCAGACGCGTCTGGATTTTGACTCGGTGGACCATCAACTGAATCCGCGCTACATGTTCGAGACGTTTGTCGTTGGCGCGTCGAATCAGTTTGCTCATGCGGCCGCGCAGGCGGTGGCCGAGGCGCCTTCCAAAGCCTATAACCCGCTCTTCCTGTACGGCGGCGTGGGGATGGGCAAGACGCATCTGATGCAAGCGGTCGGGCACCTGATCAAGAAACGCAATCCGGCGGCGCGCCTGACTTACATCAGCGCGGAAAAGTTCACCAACGAAGTCATCAACTCGCTGCGATTTGATCGCATGCTCAGTTTCCGCGAGCGTTTCCGCTCCGTGGATGTGTTGCTCGTGGACGATATTCAGTTCATCGCCGGCAAGGAACGCACGCAGGAAGAGTTCTTTCACACCTTCAACGCGCTTTATGACTTGCAGCGGCAGATTATTGTGAGCTCGGACTGCCCGCCCAAAGAGATTTCCGCGATTGAAGAGCGGCTGCGCTCGCGCTTCGAGTGGGGCCTGATCGCCGATATCCAGCCGCCGGACCTGGAAACCAAGATTGCCATCCTGCAAAAGAAGGCGGAAACCGAGCGCGTCGTGATTCCGGACGACGTCGCGGAATATATTGCCAGGGCCATCAAATCCAACGTGCGGGAACTGGAAGGCGCGTTGACGCGGCTGGTTGCCTATGCCTCGCTGACCGGAACGCCTTTGAACCTGATGACGGCGCAGCAGGTACTGCGCAACATCATCGCAACACAAGAAAAGCGCATCACCATTGATCTGATCCAGAAGCGCGTCGGCGAGCAGTTCGGCCTGCGCGAGGCGGACCTGAAGGTGCGCTCGAACACCAAAGCCATCGCTTTTCCCCGGCAGGTGGCGATGTACCTGGTCAAGCAGCTCACTTCCGCTTCGCTTCCGGAAATTGGCCGCCAGTTCGGCGGGAAGCACCACACGACCGTCCTGCATTCGATCAACAAGATTGACGCGCTGCGCCGCAGCGACAAGGACCTGAACCGCACCATCAACAGGCTCATGGATTCGTTCGGCTAATCGCCGCGCGGAAGTCCTCACCTGGAATTATTCGAGCGCCTCGGCGAGTGCTGGGGCGCTTTTCTTTTTGTTGAGACTCTTTTCAGTGCTTGCAGAAAAAGTAAGCGATTTCGTCATTCCGAGCGAAGCGAGGAATCTCTCCTGATTTGTGCCATGCGCAAAAACAAAGTGGGATTCCTCGCTGCGCTCGGAATGACGATGGAGGTGGGGCACTTTTTCTGCCATCAATTCCGCCTGTTGAAATGCAGCGGAAAAACATGTGCGGTTACTGTGGACATTCCAGCGAGCCTGTGGAAGATTTCGTCTTAAACTTGCGGCGCACTTTAATTGCGCCGGGTTTTTCCGCAATTTCCTCAGCCACGGCATCGGCCTGTGCTGCGTGCAAGCAGTGCGGAATCACGCCGCCAGCGCGATTTCCTCATTTCCACAGCAACGGCTGCTACTACGATCTTTATACCTATCTTAAAAAGGGGTACAGTAGCCATTCGCAGTAGTAGATTTGCAATCGGTATCCGGCGGAGGAAATCTCGCGATGGAATTCAGCGTGAAAAAATTTGACCTGCAACGGGAGCTTAGCCTGACGCAGGGGGTGGTCGAGCGGAAGACCACGATTCCGATCCTCGGAAATATTTTGTGCGAGGCTTCGGGCAATCAGGTGACGCTGACGGCGACCGATCTGGAACTTTCCATCCGCACCTCCTGCGAAGCAAAGGTAAAAAAGGAAGGCTCCGGCACGATCCCCGCGAAGAAACTTCTGGAGCTCGTGAAGCTGCTGCCGGAAGGGGAAATCAAGTTCAAGCTGCTCGACAATCATTGGGTGCAGATTATTGCCGACCGCAAGACCTACAAAATGGTCGGCATGGCGAAGGATAATTTCCCGGCGATTCCCGAGTTTCCGCATCCCCTGGTAAAAATCCCGGCGAAGATACTTTCAGCGCTCATCGCCCGCACGGTGTTTGCGATCTCCAACGAAGAGTCGCGGTACACGCTGAACGGCGCGCTGCTTCTCCTCAAGCCGGATACGGTCACGATGGTGGCGACGGACGGCCACCGGCTGGCGGTCGCGGAAATAGATCACAAATTTGAAGGCCTTACTCGCGAGGTGCGGCCGCTCGTCCCCAAAAAGGCTCTGACGGAAATTCAGCGCCTGGCGAGCGAAGCGGGCGAAGACGGCGAGATCGAATTCGCTCTCGACGATAGCCATCTCTTTTTCCGCGCCGGAGAGCGGCTCCTGATTTCGCGGATGCTGACCGGGCAATTCCCGAATTACGAAGCTGTGCTGCCCCGCGAGAACAACAAGAAAGTCATCATCGAGCGCGGGGAGTTAAACGATGCCGTGCGGCGCGTCGCGCAAATGGCCGACAACCGTTCGCACGCCGTGAAACTTTCCGTGACCAAGGAAGGCATCGAAATTTCCGCGTCCAGCCCGGAATACGGCGAAGCCAAGGAGACTCTGGAAAAGGAGTATTCCGGCGAGCCGCTGGCGATCGGCTTCAACGCGCAGTACGTCCTGGATTTTCTCGGCGCCGCTTCGGAGGGCCCGATCAGCCTGGAATTGAAAGACGAACAGTCCGCTGGACAATTGCGGCCGCTGACCGACGAGGCTTACCGGTACCGGTATGTGGTGATGCCGATGCGGATTTGAAATCTTCTAATTTCAGGATGGGAATCCATATTTCCAATTTGAGATTAAAGTAAACCACCACGTTGTAAATAAACCACTTCTTTGCAATATCCCTGGCAAGAAAATTGCCTCGCCTAAGCTGGAATATCGGCAGTAATCAGGATTCGACCCTTGTGTGGCGTGATCTTGACGACGGCCCTTTGGAAGCTCCGAGACTTGTTGAATTGCAAGCTAAGCTGCTTGGGCAAAACAGTCAACGGAGGCCTGGGCGAATTCAACTGTGAGGCGATCCGCATTCCTAGAATATTGAATTCGACACCAAGTTCAGTTGCCGCTAGCGCAAGTACTTGAATCGCAGGTGAGTCTCGACCAGTTTCGTAACGACAGATCATTTGACGGCTGATATGCAATCTGGCAGCAAGTTGGCTTTGAGTGAGGCCAAGAGCATTGCGCGCTTCGCGGAGTTGACGTCCGAGTTCAAGTTTCCATCTCATGGAAATTCTAGCTCTCGCCCCGAGTAGCGATCACACGAGACTTTTTGCAATTGTGAGTTGACGGAGAATTAGGTGTCAACTATTATTTACAGATAGCCATCCTAGCTGACAATAAATATTGTCAGAATGAAAAAGCTTCAGTTCCGTGAATGAAAGGTTGGCAAATGAGGAAGCAAAACGGCGCCAATCGCTTTCTTTTTCCAGAAATGACCAGCGGGCCGGAAAATCCTTGGCTTACCACGGCAAGCCCTTTCAAGCGAAAATCCTTCGCAGTTAAGGCTGGGCTCACTACCCTGGAGGTATGTGCTGGAGGTGGAGGACAGTCGCTCGGTTTTGAGCATGCCGGAATTGACCATGCAGCATTGATTGAGATTGACAAGAACGCTTGCGCAACTCTTTCACTCAATAGACCCCATTGGAACGTGATTCAAGCGGACCTCAAGGAATTTGATGGATCTGGTTATCGGGGGGTGGATATCGTCTCAGGAGGATTACCGTGTCCACCATTCTCCGTTGCTGGAAAGCAACTAGGAAATATGGACGAACGCAATCTGTTCCCCGCCATGATTCGACTCGTAGAATCAGTGCGGCCAAATGCGGTTGTTATCGAAAATGTTCGGGGTATCCTAGACGCGGTGTTTGAGGATTATCGTCAATTTGTGGGCATCGAATTGAAAAAAATGGGGTACCTGCCAGGGTGGAAATTGATGAACGCTTCCGATTATGGCGTTTCTCAGTTACGCCCGAGGGTTGTATTTGTAGCACTTCGCAAGGAGCATGCGCAACATTTCTCCTGGCCGGAAATGACGGGCAGAGTGCCACAATCGGTTGGCGAAACACTATATGATTTGATGGTTGCCAATGGATGGAAAGGTGCAAAGGCATGGCGTCGACAGGCCGATGAAATTGCTCCAACAATAGTCGGCGGTTCACTCAAGCATGGGGGGCCGGATTTGGGGCCAACAAGGGCAAGGCAAGCCTGGAAGAGTCTTGGAGTGGATGGTCTCGGCATAGCGAATGATCCTCCCAATCGCGATTTTGTGGGTATGCCTCGATTAACGGTACGGATGGTTGCTCGGTTACAGGGATTCCCTGACAACTGGCAGTTCGCTGGGCCGAAAACACATGCATACCGTCAAGTCGGCAACGCATTTCCTCCACCATTCGCCTATGCCATCGCACAAAGCGTAGTTAATTGCTTGACTGCGTCACGAAAACGTTTGCGAATCGCTGTGTAATCAGTTAAATCATTTTTGCATGGCTGATACAATTTCTCTTACGCGCCGCAGTGAAAATATGCGGCGCATTCGAAGTAAGCATACAAAACCCGAAATTGGAGTCCGCCGCATAGTTCATGCGATGGGATATCGCTATCTGCTGCATTCTGTGGGGCTCCCCGGCAAGCCAGATCTTGTCTTTCCAAAATTGCAGAAGATAATCGAAGTTAGGGGATGTTTTTGGCATCAACACAAGGGCTGTATCGATGCACATTTCCCGAAATCACGGATTGGATATTGGCGTCCAAAACTCCTCAAAAACGTTCGTCGTGATAGGCTGAGTCTAAGAAAACTCAAGAATCTTGGATGGAAAGTGCTGATCGTCTGGGAGTGTGAAGTGAAAAAGTCCGCAATCGGACTTTTAGAGGCACGTCTCAAGAGATTCCTGAAGCACCATTAATTCAACTAGCTTTATTTCTTCTTTCTCGATCCTTTTCAAATTGTCTTATTGCCCCTGTGGGATTTTCTGGCCATTCATTGAAGTGTTTCAGGATGTAGTCCGTTTGTTTCCGTCCAGAAGGGCCTTTGTATAAGAATGTTTCGATCTCCCATCCAATTACAGGATACCTAAGTTCTCTCAGTCTTTTCTGCCAATCATCTTGGTTGGCGACGACCTCGAGAAGTGAGGACGGGGTCCGTTTGCCAACTCCCACGGTTTTCAATAGCTCACCTATGCGGACGTGGACACTCTTGTGAGCCATTACTCGTTTCATCAATTGAGATGAAGCGTTAATTGAAGTAAAAAAAGCCTTCTTCCCTGCGTTACATTCTTCGCAAATAGCCCATAGGTTTTCCCTATCATTCTTGCCGCCCCAGTCTCGAGGCTTCTTATGATCGACCACCAGACTTATCCCATGCTTATCGATTGTCCTTCCACACATTTGACATCGACCATGAGCAGCATGGACAACGTTAGCTCTTAACTTTAGGCTAATCTGACCCTCATCAGCCACCTCTTGCTTTTCACCAATGTACTTATAAAGAATGACGCTTTTCTTGTAGCCCTCGACCTCTTGAACGGCCTTGGTCTTCTCAATTGAAAACCACTTCTTTAAGTCTCGCTTGCGCCGGTCAAGATGTGTCTGATCCTCAGGCTTTAATCCCTGTTTCTCCAACTCCTGTCTTATTTGACCACCTGAAATTCCCTCAGGAAAAGCTTTCATGACCTCCACGATGCGAAGATGAATCCCGCCGGGCTTGCTTTTTGTTGCCACGCGTACCACCTCGGACCGGAGAAAGGTATGGAACTGCGATGGGGCAAATCATACAGCCTCTGGCACCGCAAATCACTATTCCGAATCATCTATTCGATTCTGGGACCAAGATTTACCGAAGGAACAACATCGAACTCGTCCTAAACAAACAGTTCAGTTCTCCAGCCAAGATGGGACGTAAAGGTCTGTATCTTCATGCAAATAAGCCAGTTACATGTGCGGAACTATTGATAATGGGCTTGAGAAATTCCCCAACTTGCGGTAATATTTTGCTGTTGTTGTTTTCGGATTTTTTCTCCAACACGGCACGTCGGCCAGGTTCCGAGCGCCCCTGATTTGCATGCCCGCTCCAGAGCATGCTCCTCCCCGCGATACGCGGGGTCAGGGCAAATGGGACGCCGGAAACCTGGAAGAAAGAAGTCTTCGCCGCGTCCGCTTCCGCGAAATCGGAAACCGGACGGGATGGAGCAGTAACCCTACGAGTCCCGGCGCAGTTTTTCGGCTGAGGGCCACAGGGTAAGGGGACGGTCGAACCGCCCAGCGGGGGTTTTTACCTGTTTCATTTAAGTTTGAAAGCGAATCCCGACTGCAACGGGTGTGGGCGTTCTGTGAAGCTCACGGCGAAGAATCTTGCGTACTCCCTCCAGCCCGCGAGATTGGTTGGAACCGTATTCCGTTTTCCTTTTCCGCAGGAGCACGCACACCATGGCAAAAGAGGCAACCGCAATGACTGCTGAATCCGGACACCGTTACGACGCAGCATCCATCAAAGTTCTCGGCGGGCTCGAGGCCGTCCGCAAGCGGCCCGCGATGTATATCGGGTCCACGGGCGAGATGGGGCTGCATCACCTGGTCTGGGAAGTCGTGGACAATTCAGTGGACGAAGCGCTGGCCGGCTATTGCGATGAGATCAACGTGGAAGTGCATGAAGACAACAGCGTCACCGTGACGGACAATGGCCGCGGCATTCCCGTGGACATGCACGCGACGGAGAAGCGTCCCGCCGCGGAAGTTGTGATGACTGTGCTGCACGCCGGCGGAAAATTTGACAGCGACACGTACAAGGTTTCCGGAGGACTCCATGGCGTAGGCGTCTCCGTCGTGAATGCGCTGTCTGACAAGCTCGAGCTGGAAATCTGGCGCGACGGCGAAGTCTGGGAGCAGTCCTACGAAGAGGGCAAGCCGAAAACAAAGCTGAAGGTGACCGGAAAAACGCGCAAGACCGGAACCAAAATCACGTTTCATCCCGATCCCGCGATTTTCGAGGCGCACAAGTACAGCTACGACATCCTGGCGCAGCGGCTGCGCGAACTCGCCTTCCTGAACAAGGGTTTGAAAATCACCCTGGCCGACGAGCGCAGCGACAAGTCCGCCGAATTCCGTTTCACGGGCGGCATCTCGGAATTCGTCAAGCACCTGAACAAGGGAAAAAGCGTCCTGCACGATTCTCCGATCTACATGGAAGGCAAAAAAGATACGGTCGAAATCGAGATCGCGCTGCAGTACAACGACAGCTACACGGAAAATATTTTTGCCTTCGCCAATACGATCAATACCGTGGACGGCGGCACGCACCTCTCCGGCTTCCGCTCGGCGCTGACGCGTACGATCAACAATTTTGCTTCCGCTGCAGGGATGCTGAAAGAGCAGAAGGACGAAGTCACGATCACCGGCGATGACGTGCGCGAGGGACTCGTGGCCGTGGTCTCCGTGAAGCTGCCCCAGCCGCAGTTTGAAGGCCAGACCAAGGGCAAGCTCAACAGCGACATCAAGGGCCCCGTCGAGCAGCTCATCAACGAACGACTGAGCGAATATTTCGACAGGCATTCGACCGTGGCGCGCCGCATCATCGGCAAGTGCATTGACGCCGCGCGCGCCCGCGAGGCGGCCCGCAAGGCGCGCGAGCTGACACGCCGGAAATCCGCGATGGATTCGAGCGGACTGCCCGGAAAATTGGCGGACTGCCAGGAGCGCGATCCGGCGCGCTGCGAACTATTCATCGTCGAGGGCGAATCGGCTGGAGGCTCGGCCAAGGGCGGGCGCGACAGAAAATATCAGGCGATCCTGCCGCTCAAGGGAAAAATTCTGAACGTCGAGAAGGCGCGATATGACAAGATGCTGGGCCACGAGGAAATTCGCGCCATCATCACGGCGCTCGGCACGGGCATCGGCAAGGACGATTTTGATCCGGCGAAGCTCCGGTACCACAAAATTATCCTGATGACCGACGCGGACGTGGACGGCAGCCACATTCGCACGCTGCTGCTCACGTTTTTCTTCCGACACATGACGGAGCTGATCAAGCGCGAGCACATCTACATCGCGCAGCCGCCGCTGTACCGCGTGAAACGGGGAAAATCCGACCGCTACATCCGCGACGAGGACGATTTCAACCACGAGATGATGTCGCACGCCACCGAGGATCACGTCGTAAAGCCCAAGGAAGGCGCTTCGCTGCAGGGCGCGGCGCTGACGAAATTCCTGCTGAACGTGCAGGAGTACGATCAGGTGGTGTCCAAGATGTCGCGCAAGCTGCGTGTTCCCGCGCTCGCCGAACTGCTGGCTTCGAGCGACCTCGAAAAGAAAACGGATTTCGAGGACAAGAAGGCGCTCGAAAAATTGCAGAAGGCCATGGAGAAAGCGAAGCTCGAGCTCGACGCAAAGGTTTCCTACGATGAAGAGCACAGCCTCCACGAACTCGTCATTCCCGGTACGGCGGCCCGACCGGGCGACCGGAAAATCAATTGGGCGTTTGCCTCGACGCCGGAATATAAGCGCCTGCGCGCCTCCGCGAAGCTCATCCGCGAGTTTGACCGCCCGCCCTTTACCGTGACGCGCAACGGCGACAAGATCGTGAAGGAAAAAGCGTCGGACGTTCTGACCTATGTGCTCGAGGACGCGAAAAAAGATTTCACCATCACGCGGTTCAAGGGCCTCGGCGAAATGAATCCCGAGCAGCTCTGGGAAACCACGATGAACGCCGAAACGCGCACGCTCCTCAAGGTGCGCCTCGACGACGCCGCGGCCGCCGAGGAGATTTTCTCGACGCTCATGGGCGAAAACGTCGAGGCCCGGCGCAAGTTCATCGAAGAAAACGCACTCGAAGTGGTGAATCTGGATATTTAGGATTGGAGTGAAAATGCAACAGAGGATTGCACTTCCAAGCGAGTGCCGAACAACCAAAGAGCTATTTGGACCGGTGGAAGGGTCGAAACTTAATGTTGACCTGAACACTCTTGGCGACGAGTTCCTGGTGTACGCAGACGGGTACAAGCTTGCCGCGGATGCAGTTGTTCGGAATCTTTGCATGTCTGAGAAGCAGTTTTTGGTGTTTCCCGTGTGCTATTTGTACCGTCATTATTTGGAACTTATGATCAAGGGGTTGACCCGCCTAGCCAAAGCTATCCTTAAAAAAAGGGAGGTGCCTTATTCACCGGGCCACCCCCTCCACACGTTGTGGAAAGAATGCAGGCATTTGTTAGAGGAAGCGATGCCGCAGTATTCGAAGGATGGCTTCGACGACGTGGCAAAATGCATTGAGGCCTTCGCATTTGATTTTGAAGGGGAATTTTTCCGCTACCCGGAAGATCTCGAGTACCGTCCGTGGCCGCAGCCTGTGGAGCGAATAAATCTTCAAAAGATGCACGAGACCGTGTCGGCTGCCGCAGAACACCTTGACAGTTACTACCTCGAAATGAATAGCCAGCTTGAACACCGCGCGGAAATTGATTCCTGTATGGAGGATTACTAGCCTTCGAGATTTGCAACTTAGCGGCGGTGCACGAATTGTGAGTCGCGGTTTCAACCGCGACGAATAGGGACGTGATTCAACGGGGCTTTAGCCCCTGGCGGTGCGGATGTGGGAAGGATTGCCCGGCGGGTTCGGCAGGCAGGCGTCTATTTTGTGACCACCGATACTTGGCAGAAACATCCGCTTTTTATCAACACGGCATTGGCCGAAATCGTCGTTGGACAGATTCTGAGTTGCCGGGACCGGGGATTTTACCAACTGCATGCATTTGTGCTGATGCCGGACCACTTGCATATTTTGCTTACTCCGAGCGAGGCCACAACGATCGAAAAAGCCATGCAGATGATCAAAGGGGGATCGGCGCACTCGATGGGTCTTGAGAAGCCCCAAAAATTTCCCGTGTGGCATTCAGGATTTCATGATCGATGGATTAGAGATGCTGAGGAATACAGAAACAGCAAGCAGTATATTGAGCAGAATCCGGTAGAGGCGAAGTTGGCCGAAAAGCCTGAGGACTTTCTTTAATCCACGGCGAGTGGGAAGTACAGGCTCGACCTTTGCCGTTTCGACGAAGCCAGGGGCTGAAGCCCCATTGGTTGCCGTGGCTAATGTCGCGGCTGAAGCCGCGACCCACAAAGCGTTTCGGAGAGTTAGTAAATAGAATGTTTTTTCAGATCAGCTGGACGACATTGCCGGGGTTGCGGGGGCTGGCCTGTTCGGATTTTCGGGCGACGCCGACCGGCAATCCAGATCGCGAGCGGGGCGTGGCCGTCGAATGTGCCAGCGAGGCGATTAGCCGCGCGCTTGTGGCTGAACTCGAAGCGCATTTCGGGCCGCAGCGATTTTTGAATGCTTCGGCGGCGTTTGATGGAGTGAAGGATTACGTGGCGCGGCGCGCGCTAGAACTGCGATGAGGAATTCCTTAATACGGCGCAAAAAATTGCTGCTCGGAGCCTTTATTTTCAGGCTCGCCCCAGGTTTCAAAGTAGAGTTCGATCGCTTCTCGCAGGTTTGCCCGTGCGGATTCGATATCCTCACCCTGGGAAGTGACATTGAGTTCGGGGCAGCGAGCAACGTATAAACCGTCATCCTTCGTGATTAAGGCGGAGTAGCGCTGCGTCATTAGTAAATGCTATCGAAAGCAAGCGGTGGAAGCAAGCAATGTACGCGTAAAGAACAGTAGTGACGGAGTGAGGGCACATGGCCGATGAACCGAACATAAAGCAACTGATGATCCCGGTCGAAATCGAGGCCGAGATGAAGAAGTCGTACCTCGATTACGCGATGAGCGTGATCGTGGCGCGGGCGATTCCGGATGTGCGCGACGGCCTGAAGCCGGTGCAGCGGCGCATCCTGGTCGCGATGAACGACCTGGGCCTGGCGTCGAATCGCGGCTACCGCAAGTGCGCGAAGATCTGCGGCGACACTTCGGGCAACTACCATCCCCACGGCGAAGCAGTGATCTATCCCACGCTGGTGCGCCTCGCGCAGTCGTTCAACATGCGCTACCCGCTCGTGGATGGCCAGGGCAACTACGGCTCGGTGGACGGCGATCCCCCGGCGGCCATGCGGTATACCGAAGCTCGCCTGGCGAAGATCAGCGAGGAGATCCTCGCCGATCTTGAAAAAGAGACGGTGGATTTCATTCCGAACTTCGACCAGACGCGCGAAGAGCCGGTCGTATTACCGTCGAAGATTCCAAATCTGCTGGTGAATGGCGCGAGTGGAATCGCCGTGGGCATGGCCACCAACATTCCTCCGCACAACCTGGGCGAAATTATAGACGCCACGGTGCTGATCATCGAAAAGCCGGACGCGACGCTCAAGGAAGTGATGAAACTCGTGCCGGGGCCGGATTTTCCGACGGCGGGATATATCTCCGGCAGCGACGGCATCGTTTCGGCGTACACGAACGGCCGCGGCAGCTTCACCATGCGCGCCAAAGCAGCGATCGAAACGGTCGGCAAGGACCGCGAGAACATCGTCATCACCGAAATTCCCTATCAGGTGAACAAATCGCGCCTGATCGAGCGCATCGCCGAACTCGTGCAGACGAAAAAGATTGAAGGCATTTCCGACGTGCGCGACGAATCCGACCGCGAAGGCATGCGCATCGTGATCGAGGTGAAGCGCGGCGAAGAGCCCAAGATCATCCTCAATCACCTGTACAAGCTCACGCAGATGCAGGAATCGTTCGGCATGATTCTTCTGGCCATCGTGAACGGGCAGCCGCGCGAGCTGGGTATTCTGCCGCTCCTGAAGCTGTTCATCGAGCACCGCATCGAAGTGGTGCGGCGGCGCACGCAATTTGAGCTGCGAAAAGCCCAGGCGCGCGAGCATATCCTGCTCGGCTACCACATCGCGCTCGATCACGTTGACAATGTAATCAGGATTATCCGCGGGTCCAGCAGCCGGGCGAACGCTCGAGAAAATTTGCACGATTTTTTCAACAACAAGGAAGTCAAGATTCTTGGCGCCGGTGGGAGGACGGAAACGCTCAAAGGCGTCAAGCTCGATCGAAAGAAATACGGCCTGATCGAAGAGGTTGCGGCGCGCAACGCTGTTCCGGGAGAGAGCGTGGCGGGACTGAGCTTCGTTCAAATTGACGCGATTCTGGAATTGCAGTTGCACCGGCTGACGCGCCTCTCTGTTGACGAAATTCTCAAGGAGTTGGCGGAAGTTCGCGATCTGATCGCCGAACTGAAGTCCATCCTGGCGAGCGAAAAGAAACTCAAGGCGGTGATCATCACGGAGCTGCGCGCAGTGCAGAAGGAGTTTGCCGATCCGCGCCGCACCGAGATCGTCGAGAGCGTAGAGGAGATCAAGCTCGAAGATTTGATTGCCGACGTGGACATGGCCATTACCGTGAGCCACGCGGGCTACATCAAGCGCACGCCGGTGGACGTCTACCGGCACCAGTCGCGCGGCGGCAAGGGCCGCATCGGCGCGAAAACGCGCGAAGAGGACTTTGTCGAGCATCTCTTCATCGCTTCGGCGCACAGCTACATTCTGCTGTTCAGCTCGAAGGGCCGCGTCTACTGGCTCAAGGTCTATGAGATTCCCGAGGCCGCGGCGGCTACACGCGGCAAGGCCATCTCGAACCTGGTGAAATTCCAGGAAGACGAGCACCTGACGGCGGTGGTGGCGGCGCGCAATCTCGAGGAAGAGGGCACGTTCCTCTTCTTCGCCACGCGCACCGGCACCGTGAAAAAGACGGCGCTCAACGAATTCTCGAATCCGCGCTCGACGGGCATCATTGCCATCAATCTGGACGCGGATGACGAGCTGATCGGCGCGCATCTGACCGACGGCAAGCAGATGATTTTCCTGGCGAGCCACGACGGGCAGGCCAACCTGTTCCGCGAAACCGAAGTGCGTTCGATGGGACGCAACGCCGGCGGCGTCTACGGCATGGACCTGGCCAAGGGCGATTACCTGGTGGGCATGGAACCCGTGCAGCCCGATTTTGAAATCATCCGGAAGGAATCGAAAAAAGAAACACAGAATCTCGACGATATTGAAAACGAACAGATCAAGGATTCGCTCACGTCGCTGATGCTGACCGTCTCCGAAAAAGGATTCGGCAAGCGCACGCCGCTCGCCGAATACCGCATCACCTCGCGCGGCGGCAAGGGCGTCATCAACCTGAAATCCACGGACCGCAACGGCCCGGTGGTTGCCGCGCTGCAGGTGACGGAAGAGTCCGACGTCATGATCATCACTGAATATGGCAAGGTGATCCGCGTCCACGCGAACGAAATCCGCGAGGCGGGCCGCTCGACGCAGGGCGTGCGCTTGTTGCGGCTGGAAGAGGGCGACAAGATCGCGGCCGCGGCGGCCATTCTGGAAGAAGCGGTCGTCGAAGAGGAAAAGAAGTAGGGTCGTCCGGCTCGCGCTTACTTCACTTCGAGGTAATATCCTGGCCGGGTGCGGACTTTGAGGCCCGGGCGGTCCACTGTGATCTTGATCGTGTGATAGCCCGGTTCGTCGGATTTGGTGGGATGGTAGGTCAACGTGTACTGGGCATTGAGCTCACCGCCAATCGAGTCCACCGCGTTTTCGATGGAACTGTCGCTCACGATGGGGATGTAAACGCCTCCTGTCGCGGTGGTGGCGATTTCCAGGGGGTGTTCCTTCACGATGGACAGCGCATTTCTCACCGTAAATTCGGAAAGCGCCAAAAGGTCAATGTTTCCGGAATGCTGCTGTTCGCCCGTCGGCGTCTGGGCGGTTCCCGGATAGGCGGGCATGCCGAACGTTCCCGGAGGCGTGGCCGGGGGCGGACCAGCCTGCTTCGGCTCCGAGCGCATCATCGCGGAATTGACCGAAAGCGCGACGCTGTAGATCACGATGTTGCTCATCTGTGCGCTGCGCAATGCCGCGCCGAGCTTCCCCTGGCTTCCCACATCCAGGGGTTCCCCGACCACGATGATCACCCGGCGGAGTTCCCGCGGGCGGCCGCGAAGCTGGGCCACGGCGTCAAACAGGGCGTCGTATAATCGTGCGCCGGCGTTCCCGGTCTTGAGATTGGCAATCGTCTTCTCGATCTTGTCGTGGTCCCGCGTGAAGGGCCGCAGGGTTTGCAACGTGGAGTCATAGCCGATCACGGCAGCCTCGCCCGACGAGCCAACTACCGTCTCCGTGAACACGATCGCGGATTTGCGCAAGGCGGGCAGGATTGCGGCGACTCGCGAGCTGTCCTCCAGAAGGAAGACGCAGGAGAGCTGCTCGCCGCCGAGATCGAATGAATCAATGGCCTGTTTCACGCCGTTGTCGTAAACGCGAAAATTCTCTTTCTTCAAATCCGTAATCACGTTGTTGTTCGCGTCGCGCACACTCACGGGAGCGCTGACAATCCGCACTCTCACGCGGATTCCGCCGCTCGGAGGATTCTGTGCGGCCGGGGCCGGCTTAGGAGCAGCGGAGCCCTGCGCCAGAGCATGACTCGCGCGAAAGAATGAAATCGCTGCCAGAACGGGAAGAGTGAAATAGAGGAGGCGTTTCTTCGTCATGGTTTTAGTTTACACCATGGGAGTTGCTAATTCTTCAGCGGACGGGTTCCGGTCCGCCATTCGCCGCGATAACCTCCGCCGTGGATCCTTCTTTATAAAACGCAACTACTGCGCTTCAAGGTAGTATCCCGGGCGGGTGCGCACCTTGAGCCCCTTGCGGTTGATGATGATCCGGATTTCATGGTAGCCGGGTCTGTTCGATTGGGTCGGCTCGTAGGTCAGGGTGTACTGCGCATTGAGGTCGCCGCCAATCGCGGCGAGAGCGTCTTCGATGGTGCGATCGCGAATCGCGGACTGAAATGTTCCTCCCGTGCCGGCCGCCGCGATTTCGAGAGGGTGAGAAAACACTTTCGCGCCGGCATTGCGCACGGCGATTTCAGCCAGCGCCCCAATGTCGAGGTTGCCGGAATACTGCTGCTCGCTGTCCGGCGTCTGCGCGGTTCCCGGAAAGGGCGGCTTTCCAAAAGTTCCCGGCGGCCTGGAGGGGTCTCCACCCGCCACCCAGGGGTCCGAGCGGGCCAGGGCTGAGGCAGTGGAGAGGCCCACGGAGTAGATGACAACGTTCGCGAACTGGGCTTGGCGGAGAACTTCTCCGAATTTCTCGTTGCTGCCGACGTCGCCCGACTCGCCGAGCACGATCAGGATGCGGCGGCGTCCTTGCGGGACGCTCCGCAAGAGCACCACGCCGTCGGCAATGGCGTCATACAATCGCGCCGAAGGGTCTCCCGCTTTCAGGCTGGTAATGGATTTTTCGATATCGTCCGGATTCGAGGTGAACGGCTGGACGCGCTGAATGACCTTATCGTAGCCGATGACGGCGGCATTTCCCGAGGCGCCCACCACGGTTTGCGTGAAGACAATGGCCGACTTGCGGACTTCGGGCAGGAGAGGCGCGACGCGCGAACTGGTTTCGATCACCACCACAGTGGAAAGCGGCTCCGAGGCCAGATCAAACGACTCGATGTTTTGCTTTACACGATTCTCTAGAATTTGAAAGTCTTCTTTCCGGAGGTCGAGAACCACATTGTTTTTTGAGTCGCGCACGCTGACAGGGGCATTCACCACCTGCACTTTTACACGGATTCCGCCTTCGGAACCCTTTTGCTGCGCGGACGGTGCAGGTTCCGCCCCGGGCGTTCCGCGGTCTTGTTGCGCCTGCGCGGGAAGGATACCCAAAAAAAGGAGCGCCAAAAGCAGCGCCTGCGCGGGAAGTAAAAGCCGTTTCAAGCCCATAACTTTAGTCTACCCTGTTGGAAGCGACTTTTCGCGGGCGAGTTGCCTCTTCCTGCTCGTACTAAAAGAGAAACACGGGCAAGCGTCTCGCTGGCGCGGGGTCCGCGCGCTTGCGTAGAATGAAAAATTGCCGATATCCGTTGGGGAGGATTCATGAGCCGCAAGCGACCGCCGAAACAACACCAGGAAATTGATCCGCCCTACCGCGATCCCGTTTTCATGGAAAGCCTTCCCGCCCGCCCCGTGCGCATCATCGCGGAGTACATTGATCCTCTCGAACGCATGCGGCACGAAAAAGTGGGCGACACGATCGTGATGTTCGGCTCGGCGCGCATCCGTTCGCGCGAACACGCCTTGGCCCAACTGAAACACGTGCGGAAGGAGAGGAAGCACTGCAAGCCGGACGATTACCGGGAAGCGCTGCACGACGCGAAATCAGCCCTGGAAATGTCCCGCTACTATGAAGAGGCGCGCGAGCTTTCCCGCAGAATTACTTCCTGGGCGATGTCGCTCGGAGACCGCCCGCGGCGTTTCGTGATCTGCTCGGGAGGCGGCCCCGGAATTATGGAGGCGGCGAATCGCGGCGCGGCCGAAGCCGGAGGGAAATCTATCGGCCTGAGCATTCAATTGCCGCACGAGCAGCGCCCCAATGATTTCATCAGCCCCGAGCTGAGTTTCATGTTCCACTATTTTTTCATGCGCAAACTGTGGTTTGCGCAGCTCGCCAAGGCGCTCATTATCTTCCCCGGCGGCTTCGGCACGATGGACGAGCTTTGGGAGATGCTCACGCTGATGCAGACGGGAAAATTGCAGCGCCGCAACCTGATCCTGATTTACGGCCGGAAATATTGGGACCGCGTTCTGGACTGGAAGCACATGCTGCGCTGCGGCACGATCAACAAGCACGAGTATGGCCTGCTGGAATTTGCCGACACCGTGGATCAGGCGTTCGATCGCGTGAGGGACGGCCTCGAACGTCACCATCTCGAGCCGGATATGCTGCTGCAGTAGATCCCCCACACAATCGATGAAGATTTCGATCGCCGCTAATCCATCCATGCCGGGAAATCGTCAGCAAAAAGAAAACGGGCCGGCCCATGGCGGGGAATCCGGCCCGTTCTTCATTTTGCAGGAGAAATCCAGGAAAAATCAGTTGCGGCTGGCCACCAACTCGTCGGAAAACACGCTCTCGAAACGCCGCTTTTCGTCCTGGTCGTGCAGCATGACTACGGGAGCGATCCTCAGCGAGTGACGGCAGGCGCGGCACGCAGCCATTTCGCCGTGTATATCCTGGAGAAATCCGTCGGTGAAGTGATATTGATCGTGAGTTCGCCGGGCATTCTTCACCCCGTGATTGCCGCAATACGGGCAGTTGTACTCGACGATATCCTCTTGCGGATCGCGGCCCAGAGCCGCCCATCCGGTATAGCGAAATCCCACAGCCTCTTTTGAATGAAGACTCATGACAGTATACCTTCCCCAATTCCGGCAAACCCCGCGTCCTACCGCCGCCTCTCGGCGAACCCCCCTCCCGGCAAGAGTGAAGGTTGCACCCATCAGCAAAACTCTCCTATGTGATGCGGGATTGCCCAATAATGGTGCATAAACGGCGAAACTTTCAGAAGTTGTTCACTAGAAAAGGGTTAATCTGCATCTCTGGCCGTATCCCCTTTCTCTGGCGTACCCATAGGTAAGAATCGGTTTGGCTCTATTGACATCCGCAACCCTTGGTTCCAGTTGTTGTAGCCCGTCCGCTGCGGCGGACCGGAATCGCCCTTCCATTGACAGCCCATCCCTCGCTTGCCGCTTCTCGTGCAGGCGTCGCTCGACGCCGTGCGGCAGTGGCGCTATCGGCCCACTCCGTTGAATGGTGAACCGATCGAGGTCCAGACGACCATCACCGTGAATTTCCGATTGCACTTGGAATAGGCGGGCGTGAAATGGGCCGAAAAATTCGGGAGCGGTCTTCGCCGCGACCGCGACGTTACGAACACGCGGCGGAATCCGGCAACTCCTGAATTCGGTGCTTCGGCCCATGTGGTCCCCAGCGCGGCTCCTCCTGCAGCAGTGCCGGGAGAGATCCGGCGGAAGAACTCAGAAGCGGAGAACGATGCCGCCGGAATAGCGGAAGTTATTCCAGTTCACTTGATTCGTGGACGTAGGCATGCGCGTAAACAGGTAATCCACTTGCGCGAGACGAATGCCGACATGGCTCATGATATTCCAGTCCAAACCCGCGCCGGGACTCATCGCAAAGGTATAGTCCGTGTTGCTCGTCTGGTTGAAACCGGGATTGGACCGCACGACCCCGAAGAGCACCTGGCCGAAGGGAGAGAATCTGGATTTGCGGAAAAGAGAAATTTTTGGCCCGGCCTGGAAAGTATATGCCGTCGCGTCCACGGGGTTGCTATTGATTGTGCCCGCGTGGATGCCGCCGACTTCACCGACCAGGCTTCCCCAACTCGTGAGGTTCACCGCCACCGAACCCACGCCGCCATTGGCGGTGAACGAAGAAGCGTTGACGCCGGGGCCCGTGTGAACGAAGGAATATCCGGCGAACAGGTCAATTTTTGAACCATCCTGCGCCGCGGCGCCGAGACTTGCAAGACACACCAGTGCCAGTACGTAAAATAGTTTACGCATGTTTCGTAGCTCTCCTTGATTTATGAATTGGGACGCCGCGCTCTGCCGCGGGTCCTCCTGAAACAATACAAAGAACCCCACCCTGAGGGATTCCCGAACGTTCGAGGCGAACTGGGGGCAGCCTCAAACAGGGAATGAGATGCACTATTTTTGTGCAATGGTTGCCCGGCAGGGAAAGTTCTAGAGAAGAGATTCGCCCGAATTTCGACCGATGATTTCACGCGCCGCGTCGCGCAGGCGCACCACTTCTTGCCATTCGTTTGCATCGCTTTGCGGAACAAGCGCCGGGCCCAGTGTGATCCTCACATTGCCGCGGCGCATCAGCATCGTGCCATCGCGAAGCGCGCGCCGCGTTCCATCGAGAGCCACGGGGATGATGGGCCGCCCCGCGGCGAGAGCCGCCTGAAACGCGCCCAAATGAAATGGCCGCACGCCCGGCTGCGCCGTGAAAGTGCCCTCCGGAAAAACGAGGACGGACTTGCCTTCGCGCAACGATTCCTCAATCTCTTTGGCCTGGTGCAAACGGTCGGCGGGATCTTCGCGGTCAAATGTGAAATGGCCGAGCTTGCGCAGAAAAGTCCCGACAAAGGGCGCGGTACGCAATTCACCCTTGGCAACGATGCGAAAGCCGCCGCCGAGCACGGAGATCAGAACGAGTACGTCGGTGTAGCTTGCGTGATTCGCGATGAGCATGCACGGCGCGTTTTCGCTCATGCACTCGATGCCTTTCGCGCGAAGCCTCCAGCCCGCGGCTTTGAAGAAAAAGCGCAGCCACAAAGTTGTCACGCGACCCGCATATTTCTGCGACGTCGAGCACATCACCAGAACCCAGGCCGTGAGGAGCACCACTGCAAACAGGCTCGTGGCATAGATTCCATAAACAATTTCCATCAGCCGCTTTGCCGTACCGCGAAGCCGTCTGGCGCTGGAACCCGCGGCAAGGCGCGCGATCTGCAACCACGCCGGAGGGGCACTCGTACGCAATCCCCCCGCAAGAAAACGCCGCCGGGTTTCGTCGCGCCGCAATTTTCCGCTTGAGGTTTTCGGTATGGCGTTGGGCGGAACGATTTCCACTTCATCCGGCGGGACGCCTGTCACCGTCGTGACCAGCGCCGTGATTTCGCGCGAAATGCGCATGCGAGGTCCCGCGTCATGCTGACGCGATTCAGCGACAATCACCAGGCGCTCCGTGCCGGTCGCGGGATTGGGCGCTCCGAAAGCGACGACACATCCCTTGCGCACTCCGGGGACCTGCGCCACCGCGTCTTCGATTTCATGCGGGTAGAGATTACTTCCTGCATGAATGATGATGTCCTTCACGCGGCCGGTAATATAAATCTTGCCGTCGGCGCGATAGGCGCGGTCGCCGGAATCAATCCAGCCCTCCGCCGGAGTTCGCGGAAAAAGTGCCGCTGTCGCGGTTTCGTTCTGGTAGTAGCCTGCCGTCGCGGAGGGACTGCGAAACCACAACTGTCCTTCGACACGCTCGCCGGCATCTTCGCCGTGTTCATCCGCGATCCGGATTTCCATGCCGGGAACGGCGTTGCCCACCGAAACGAAGGAAATGGTGTTCGACTCATCTTCCGCGCCGGGCGCTGAGGATTCTCCTGTATCCGCCGGAACGGCACGCCCCTGCTGAACTAATGCCGCCCGGTCGAGACGATCCACGCGCGGCCCGCGGCCTTCTGTAGGAATAGCGACGGCGAGAGAAGCCTCCGCGAGTCCATACACGGGAAGGAGGGCCTCGCGGCGGAATCCGCAGGGCGCAAACCGGGCGGCGAAACGTTCGAGCGTCGCGGGAAGAACCGGTTCGGCGCCATTTAGCGCGGCACGCAAGGAGCGGAGATCCAATTTAGATAAATCTTCATCGGAAACTTTTGCGGCCGCGAGCTCGTAAGCGAAATTCGGGGCAGCGGTAATCGTGCCGCCGAAACGGTCGAGCGCCTGCAGCCAGCGCACCGGGCGGGAAAGGAAAGCGAGCGGCGACATCACCACCACGGGCAAACCGAAATACAGCGGCATGAGCCACGCGCCGATCAGGCCCATGTCGTGATAGAGCGGCAGCCAGCTTACGCCCACGTCGTCGTTGCGCATGCCCAGCGCCACTCCGATCGCGTGTATATTGGCGAGCAGGTTCGCATGCGTGAGCATCACGCCCTTGGGACGGCCCGTCGAGCCGGAGGTGTATTGCAACAGGGCGAGATCTTCGGGCCGCGAGTGCAGGTGCATGCCGATGGGCGGGGGCGCCTGCGATTCGATCAACTGCTCGCTCGTCGCCACGCTCTCCATGGTCGGCACGCGCGGCTTGAGCATCCTTGCGACGCTGGCCGCTTCGCGAAACGTCACCAGCAGCCTGACCCCCGCGTTGGCCAGGATCGCCGATTGCCGCTCCGCGAATTCCGCAATGCGGTCGGCGCGAAACGGCGTATAGATCGGCACGGGGGTCGCTCCGGCCAGGAGAATTCCCGCGTACGTCAGAAAAAATTCGTGCGACGTCGGCAGCATCAAGGCGACACGGTCGCCGCGACCGATCCCGCGCTGCAGGAGTTCGGCCGAAACGCGCTCCGCGCCGGAGAAGAGTTCGCCAAATGTGAGCGTTTTGCTTTCGCCTTCGTCCTCGAAAAAAATCAGGTGTGTTTCCGCGGCGCTCAGGCGGGCGCGCTGGCGCAGCACGTCCTGAAACGTTTCCGCTGTAGGGAGCCCTTCGGCAAGGCCTGCCCGGGCAGGTTTCGGCACGGTGGCCACCACGTGCAGTTTGGCTGATTCAGTTCCAGGCGGAGCGCTTGCACCGGATGCGCGTTCGCTTCCTGTGCTGCTCGAAGCCGACTCGAGCGCGGCAATCAGATCCTGAATGGTTTCCGCCTCCGACAGGACCTGTTCGTCGAGGCGCGTGCCGAACTCCCGCTCGAGCCGCACGAGAAGTTCCACGCGCTCGAGGCTGCCGAGTCCCAGTTCCTTGTCCAGATGCGCTTCGGGAGCGATGGATGCAAGCGCCGCCTGATGCCCCAGCTCAGTTATGAGCGTGCGCACGATTTCAAACAGGCGGTCACGGCCGTCCACGGCGTCGAATTGTCGCGCGGGTGACGCCATTGGCGGTTCCCCAGGGTATCGCGAGCAAAGTGTCGCGAGAAGATCGGAAGGGGCTCCCCTGCGCGTAGGCTAGCATGCGGGCAAGCGCCATTCAATAGCCGCAAACCCACCCCGCGAGACGCAAAATTCCCCTTTCCTTTTTGGTCTGCTAGACTGAACGCCCGCCAGAATCCGCGCGACCCCGAAATCCGGAAAAGATGATTTGGCGCGGGATTCCGGTATTGTCAAAGCTGCCGCGAACCGGGAGCGAAAAGGAGAAGAAAAATGGCCATTGTGAAACCGCTTACGCGCGAACAGGCAGCGTCCGAAGTCCATGGAACATTCGATCAACTCGCCGCGGGTGGCGGGAAAGTGCCCAACATTTTTGCCGCCATGGCGCACCGCCCCGCGGTACTAAACACATTTCTGCCGCTCTACAAAGCGATCGTGAACGAAGGCACTGTCGAAGCGAAATATAAAGAGTTCGCCTACTTGCGCGCCTCGATGGTCAATGGCTGCGAATATTGCACACGCGCTCACATCGCCTCCTCGAAGCGCGCGGGCGTTACCGCCGAGCAGATTGCCGCGCTTCCTTTCTACACGCGCAGCCCGCTCTTTGACGAAAAAGAGAAAGCCGTCATTCTTTACGCGGACCGCATCACGCGCGGCGCCTCCGGCATCCGCACGGCCGCGCTTCAGGAACTCGCCAAGTATTTTGACGCCGGCCAGATCGTCGAATTGACGCTCGTCGTCTGCACGGCGAATTTCACCAACCGCTTTAACGATGCGATGGAGCTGATTCCGGATCTCGGCGTGTAGATCGGGAACGCAAACTTTGCCCGCGAAATTCCGGGCCGGAGGATGAAGTTGACATGATTTCCATTCCCTGTGTACGGTGTCCGGATGCCAACTAAAAAAATAGCGTCCGGCGGACAGGGTGCCGCTCCCGGCGTTGTGATCGAACGCTCCGGCGACGTCCTGAACTTCACGCTGGAGGATTCCGGGCAAGGGAATGAAGTCACGGGGGCGATGTTTGACGCGATGCTCGCGGAGCTTCGCGGCGAGGCGGAGTCGCCGAAAGCGCGAGTGCTGCGGCTCCGCGCGCGCGGCAAGGCATTTTGCACGGGCCGCGAACGCGCCGGCAGGGATGTCGTTTCCGTGCGCGCCGAGTCGGCGCGGCTCATCGAATTCAAGCGGACCCTGCGCCGCTCTCCCCTGATCAGCGTTGCCGAAGTGCAGGGCGACGCATTTGGCTTCGGATTCGGGCTCGCCATCGTATGCGATTTTGTGTACGTCGCGAAAACCGCTGCCCTCGGATTTCCGGAGATGAAGTTCGGCCTCGCTCCGGCCGCCATCATGGCGTATCTCGGGGAGTACGCGCTGCCCCGGTTTGCATTTCCGCTTGTTCTGTTTGGCGATCCCTTCACGCCCGATGAGGCCCGGGAAATCGGCCTGATTTCCCACGTCTCAAGCAAAGACTCGCTGGCTGCGGATGTAAATGCACTGATCGAGCGCATTTTGAAGCTCGATCCGCACGCGGCGCGCGCCTGCAAGGATTTTTTTCTGACCGCGATGCAGAACAACTTCGACCAGAACTGCCGTCTGGCCACCGAAGCCCTGACGGTGGGCAGCCTGGCTGTTCTCGCGAGGAAGAAATGAGCCGCCCGTGGCGGTAAACGCGGGGGCGCGGCTCGACCGTCTGCCGATTTCCTCCTTCCACCGGCGGATCCAGTGGCTCATCGGCGCGGGAATGTTCTTCGACGGCTTCAACATCTACATCGGCGCAACCGTTCTGGGCGCGGCGATCAAGAGCGGATTTTCGACGCTTGGCCAGAACGCGCAATTCGTTTCGCTGACGTTTGTGGGCATGATGCTCGGCTCGTTCGTGACCGGTTTTCTCGGCGACCGGCGCGGGCGGCGTTTCACCTACCAGGCCAACCTCGCCATTTTCGGATTCGCGTCCATCGCCGCCGCCTTTGCGCCTTCGATGCAGGTCCTAATCCTCTTGCAGTTCATCATCGGGCTCGGCCTCGGCGCGGAAAATGTGGTCGGCTATTCGACGCTGACAGAGTTTGTTCCGCCGCAGTCTCGCGGCAAATGGCTCGGCTTCATGACCGTTTTCGTGGTGACCGGTTTGCCTGCCGCAGCGCTCCTGGGAACGCTCATCATTCCGCGCTTCGGCTGGCGCGCCATGTTTTTGATTGGCGGAATTGGCGCGCTCATTGTCTGGTATCTGCGCAAGGCACTGCCGGAGTCTCCGCGATGGCTGGAATCCGTCGGGCGCGACGCCGAAGCGGAAGAGCTGCTGCGCGCGATCGAAAAGGAAGTCTCTCTTCGGCATTCGCCGTTGCCCGAGCCGCGCATTTCGCCGCCCGTGAAACATTCGCGGGAACTCTCCTCGCTTCTTGGCCCCGTAATCCTGCCGCGCATGTTCGTGGGCGCAGTCACACTCGTTGTGATCAACACGCTGCTCTACGGATTTGTCACCTGGCTGCCGACGTTCTTTGTGCAGGAGGGATTGAGCATCGCGCGGTCCTTCCGCTACTCGCTCGTGATGGCTCTGGGCGCGCCGATTGGATCGGCCATCGGCGCGTTCACCGCGGACTCCTGGGGACGCAAGCCGGCCATCGTCGGCGCATCGCTCGTCACGATTCTGGTCGGAAGTTTTTATCCGTTTATCACCAAACCCGCTCTTCTGATGATCACGGGATTTTTGCTGATCGTTCCGATCTACGTCCTCGTCGCTCTGCTCTTCGCGATTTACATCCCCGAACTTTTTCCCACCGAAGTGCGCCTGCGCGCGGCGGGGATCTGCAACACCTTTGGCCGCGGCGCGATCATTTTCATGCCGTTCGTGGTGGTTGCGCTCTTCCGGTCGCACGGCGTCGCGGGCGTGCTCGTCTTCATGATCGCGCTGCTGCTGGTGCAAATCGGCGTCGTCCTCGCGTTTGGGATTGAACCGAAAAAGAGGCGGCTGGAAGAGATCGAAGATGGCGGTGCAAGACCGTGATTCGAGTCTTTCGATTGGTTTGAAGTGTGCTGTAAATAACGCCTCGACGGGGTACTACCCTGAAAGTTTCCTTTCCGGCAGTACATCGGTACCTTCGGGATGAAACATGTAGTCCATCGCCGCAGGCGTTCGCGCCGCGCAGAATGGGCGCATGGTTGAAGTCATCCAGAACGGCAGGAGACGCTCCCAATGACAGTCATTGGACTCACGGTTTGCGTGGTCGCCGTTTTCTTGAGCTTGACCGGATCCCATAAAGGGTCCCGGTAATTTCCGCTGAGCCCCATTCCCGCGAAAATTTACTGCGAGGTGCCCCGAGCCGGTATTTTCCGCAGGTTCACTTTTCACTGGCAGATTTCCACTTAGACGTTGGCGAAAGTGCGGAGTGCGGGAAAAAATTTGCGGGGACGGCTCCCCCCGAAGGATCGGGGCGAGCGGCCCGATGGTGCTGCCGGGACGGCTACCGGGGACGGCCCATGGGGCGTCCCGAAGGGCGATAGCGGCCGAGCGAGCGCGGACGCATCCGCATACGCGGAGCGAGCGGAGGCGGCACATTGTGAAGCGGGGAGTTACAGTTGCTGCAAAGTTCGGCGCCGGTGGAGCCGGCGCGCAGCCAGTGACCTCGCGCCGCGCATTCCGGATTGATGCACTGCACCGTCCAGCCAGGCAAATACTGCACGCTATTCCCCCCTCTGAACGAAATGACGCGAAGTTGATTTGAACCTGAGTTTGATCCTTCTTGCTTACTTCCTTACTTCCTTTTTCCGCTCCGGTCCACCCCCTGAACTAGACGGACCGCGCGCCGACCGGAAAAGTTGCCGGGATTGTGCGCTTCGGTACTTGTGGTGTCAAGAACAAAGATACAATTCCTAGTGGTACTGTTGCAGAGGCGGACAGTTCGTGCTTCGGGGGTCTCTTGAAGAGCGTTGCCGGAAAGAAAAAACCGCGCGCTTTACATCTTCGGCCGGCTTGCCCACAATCTGTACTTCCGCCGAAGGGAGCGAATCGGGAATCCCGGCCGACGAGGGCCGGGATTCCGGTCCGCGTGGTCAGGAAAGATGCGGCGGACCCGGAGCCCATGCGGATTCGACACGGAATCATTCTGCTCGTTCTTCTAACGGCGGCAGGCCTGCGGCCCGCGCGCGGGCAGCAGGCGCCCGAGCCTTCCCGCGAAAATCTTCCGGATAAGCCCGTGCCGCAGTCGCCTCCCGCAGCCGCGCCAAACGCTCCCCCGGCGGCTTCTCTGGCAGTTACGCACCGCTTCTGGGACCATGAAAACCTTTTTCTTTTTGGCGCCGTGGCTGCCGGACGCGGTTTTGACTACGCTTCGACGATGGATCTTCGCCGGCGCGGGCTCAACGAAGCCTTCCTGACCAACGCGATCGTGGATAACCACCCCTTATTCATCGGGATTGAAGCGGCGGCCACAGCGGCTTCCATCGGGGTGTCATACGTCTTCCATGCCACGGGGCACCATCGCCTCGAGCGGTGGACTTCGGCGGTTCATTTCGGCGTGGCCACCGCGGGGGCGATCCGCAACTACGCGCTCAAGTCGCCCTGATGCCAGCGGGAGCGCGGGGAGGATAGCCATGATCCTGCGACGCGTACCATGCGCCGTGCAAGTGTTCCTTCACTGCCAGAATCACCACTCACGCCGCGCGCAGGTTTTCCTTCTGCTGACTGCGTGCTTCTTTGCTCTCGTGGCCGTGCGCGCGCAGCAGTCTCCGGCAAACGCCTCGCCTCAACCTCAGCCTTCGCAAAACTCGGCGCCTTCTCCGGCGACGCAAGTGCAAGGCTACACACTCGCGCCCGGCCAGGAGGCGCAAGCGGTTGCCTACGCGGAAGCGAGACACGAGCTTTACTTTTTCGATTTTGTGTACGGACTGCTCGTGGTGGTCATGCTCCTGCAGCTTCGCGTCGCGGCCGCGTTTCGCGATTGGGGCGAGCGCGTCAACGGCAGAAGATCTTTCCAAACGGCTATTGTCACAGTGCTTGTGGTGCTGACGATCGATGTGCTCAGCCTGCCCACCGCGATCTGGCGGCACCGCCTCGGATTAAAATACCAGCAATCCATTCAAGGCTGGGGATCGTGGCTGGTGGATTGGGGCAAAGGCGAACTGGTCATGCTGGCCGTCGCCGTGATCGTCACGTGGATTTTGTTTGCCGTGATCCGCAAAAGCCCGAAACACTGGTGGCTCTATTTCTGGATGGCCGCTGTGCCGCTGATTATTTTGGGCGCCGTCGCCGAGCCGCTGATTGTCGAGCCGCTCTTTTTCAAATTCACTCCTCTTGCCGAGTCGCAGCCGCACTTGGCCGCGCGGATCGAACAGGTTGCCGCGCGCGCAGGTCTTGTAATTCCCGAGAGCCGCATCTTCAACATGAACGCGAGCGCGAAGCTCAAATCCGTGAACGCGTACGTTTCCGGTCTGGGCGCGACGCGGCGCGTTGTCGTGTGGGACACTTCGCTGAAGCACATGTCGGAAGACGAGATTCTTTTTGTCTTCGGACATGAGATGGGCCACTATGTGTTGGGACACGTCCTTGACGGAATCCTGTTCACCTGCGCCGTGCTGTTTGTGTTTCTCTATGTTGCCTACCGATTGCTGCACTGGATACTCGCGCGCTGGGGCGGCGCCTGGAGAATCCGGGGAGCGGACGATCCCGCGTCGCTGGCCGTATTGATTCTCCTCGCATCCGTGTTTGGATTTCTATTTACACCCATTTCCAACGCGTACAGCCGCCACCTCGAGCATCAGGCCGACCAGTACGGCCTCGAAGTGATTCATGGAATTGTCCCGGACGCGCCGGTGGTGGCGGCGCATGCGTTTCAGGTGCTGGGGGAAGTGGACCTCGAAGAGCCCAATCCCTCGACGGCGGTGAAAATCTGGTTCTACAATCATCCGCCGCTTGATGAACGCATGCGATTCGCCCAGACCTACGACCCGTGGTCCCCGGGCCGCTCGCCTGAATTTGTAAAAGGTGATTCCTCAACGCCCGAGCCGCCGAAGTGAGCAGGACGCCAGTCGGCTGTGCGGGCGAACGCGCGCAGCAAAATTAGCTACGGGAAAAAGGAGAACTCATTTGAAGATTCGATTGAAAATTTTCGCAATATTCCTGGCCGCAGTGTTCGCATATACCGGATTGGCCGCGCGCGCGCAGGACGCCGCCGCAGTCGCAACCCTGGCGACGCCCGACGAAGCCGCCGCTTCCTCGGCGCCCGCGACAAAAGCGTCATCGTGGGGCGTGCCCCCGGGCCGCACTTTCTTTCCGCACAATTGGCTGCGCGGATATGTGAATTTTGATGTCGCGCCGCCTCACAATGAGCCGGACCTGGGCCGCTGCACGCAGAACGCAACGATCATCGCCGCGGCCGGCGGAGTGAACTCCCCGTGCACGGCCTATGCGCGGTATCTCATGGGCGGCTATCTGGAAATCCAGCCTTTCGGACGGACGATCGCGCGGCACCTGTTCGTGTTCTGGACGCCCACGTTTTCGCTTGGCAGCAACGTGCCGCAGTACAAATACACGGCTTCGATGGCGGGAATTGCTTATGAGCGCGCGTTTGGAATCGGCTTCGAGCTTCCGAAAAATTTTGAAGTGCGTGTGGAGCAGCATCAGGTGGACTGGCTCGGGAAATTCAAGGGGGCCATTGACCCTGCCATTCAGGGCCTCGACCTCGGAACGGCCGGGCCGTACGGCCTCTACTCGACGATTGGGGCGCGCTGGTATTTCGGCGGATACGGGCGGTCGCGCGAAGGGCGGTAGCACAGGCACTCCTGCCTGTGCGGGTTTGTACGCCGAAATAGGGACTTGGGTCGAGTGTACGATTGAAAAAACCGCACAGGCAGGAGTGCCTGTGCTACGAAAAGCCATTCCAAAACGCCAGCGGCTAAAGCCGCTTGTTTTTTTCAGCATTGATGTCGTGGCTAAAGCCCACGACCCACAATGATTTTGACGTGAGCATACAGCGCCAGAGGCATGTCCTACGGTTGCGCTGGCCTCTTCAGAAGCTGGCGCACGATCATGTTCAGCAGGCTCAGGATAATTCCTCCCCAGAAGGCGGGCCACCAGCCGTGGACTTCAAAGCCGGGGACGAACATCGCCGCGAACTTCAGCATCAACGCGTTGATGACGAACCAGAAGATTCCAAACGTGAGAATCACGAGCGGAAACGTCACAAATTTCAGGAGCGTCCCGAGCGTGCCGTTGATAAAGCCGATGGCGATCGCCGCAATGAGCGCCGTGCCAAATCCTCGAACATAGATTCCCGGCACAAAATGTGCGACGAGCAACAGGCACAGAGCGCTCAGAACCCAGTGCGCCAGCATTCGAACCATAAGAAAAACCTCCTCCGGCCGGCTGTCGCGCCCATCTTACCAGAAGCGAGTCCGGTTTAGAGCTTGTGCGGTAGCCTCCCGCGCTACGGCCTCTCTCGCCGCAAAGTTTCACGCCGCACCATCGGAATCTTTGTGGGGCGTGGCTTCAGCCACGCCAAAAACGTGCGGAAAGCAAAGCGGCTTCAGCCGCTGGCACATTGGAGCTGTGCGCTATGCCGCTCGCACAAGAATCCCGCGCGCGCCGTGATAAAGTAGCATTCATTCCATGGCGCGAATCCAAACTTCGGTCGAGATCGCGGCGCCGGCGGAACTGGTGTTTGCCTTCTTTGTCCCGCAGCGCATGCCGTACTGGTATGGCGCGGATATGGACGCGCACTTCGAGGCGCAGGGCGGCGCGCCGGATTTTGTCGTCTCGCAAAAAGTCCGCATCAGCGGCCGCCTCGGCAAGCGCGAAGTCTCGCACACGGCGGTGGTGACGGCCATGCAGCCCGCGCGCGTTTTTGAGTGGAGATTCAAGGACCGGTACGGTGTCGAAGGAACGGAGCGCTGGGAATTGCAGTGGCCGGATGCGATGCGCTCAGCCTCATCTGGCGGCACGCCGAAAACGATCGTGCACATGACCAGCGCGTACACGATTCCCGGGCTCCTCGGCAAACTGATGGACAAGCTCGTCACGCGGTACGCCGTTACGCGGCGCAATCAGGATTATCTCGCCCGGCTGAAGCGATATGCCGAACATGGCGATCCGGAGTGAACTCGTGAGCACGGAAAATCTTCCCCTCTTGAATCCCGAACCGGAGCGCTCGCAACGTTCGCCCCTTGCGCCACCGCAAGGCGACCGCACACCAGTTGTCGCCATATTCTGGAATGAGCGTGAATTGCGAGCCGGTTGGCGGCTTGCGATTTTTGCCCTGTTTATTTTCGCACTCGCGATGGGCGGGACCGGGTTGATTCTCCTTCTGCATCTGCCATTTCCCGGCGGGGGAAAGATCACGCCAGGGGCGATCTTGACGCAAGAATGCGTCATGCTGATCGCAACCGCGGCCGGCACGCTCTTTATGTCGCTTCTGGAGCAGCGCCCATTCGGCAGCTACGGACTACCTGTGCGGGCGGCATTCGGCGCGCGATTTTGGCATGGCATCCTGTGGGGCATCGCCATAATTTCGGCGACGATGCTCTTGATTCGCGCGTTCGCCGGATTTTCTTTTGGCGATTTCGCCATAGGTGGAGCGGATGCGTGCCGCTACGCCATCGTGTGGGGAATCGTGTTTGTATTCGTCGGCCTTTTTGAGGAGTTTCTGTTTCGCGGATATGCGCAGTTCACGCTGGCTTCCGGCATGGGTTTCTGGCCCGCGGCATTTGCCCTCTCTGCTCTTTTTGGCCTCCTTCACTTGCACAATGGCGGCGAAGACAAAGTCGGCGCGTTCAGTGTATTCGTTGTGGGAATGTTTCTTTGCCTGACGCTACGCCGCACGGGCAATCTGTGGCTCGCCGTAGGGCTGCACGCCGCGTTCGATTGGGGCGAAACATTTCTGTATTCCGTGCCGGACAGCGGCCTGACCGCGACGGGGCACCTGCTGAATTCGTCATTTCACGGTCCGGCATGGCTTACCGGCGGAACCGTTGGTCCCGAGGGCAGCGTCATGGTGTTCCTGGTTCTTGCGATTGCAGCAGTGATTTTCAGCCGCGTGTATCACCTGCGGCCGGAGAGTGAGGCGAATCCATGAAAAACGAAGCAGCCGTGATTGCCGCGCTCGAACGCGCTCCGGACATTCTCCTTCCGCTCGTTCATGAGGTTCCCGCTTCCATCTTGAAGCGGCGTCCCAAGCCGGGGAAATGGTCCGCGCACGAACACGCCTGCCACCTCGCTTACATTCATCCCATGCTCGTGGCGCGACTGAATCTGATGCTGGCGGAATCGCGGCCCTATATAAAGCCATACTTTCCAAATGTGGATGACGAAGAGGGCGCGCTGCTGAAAGTGGATTTGATGGAAGCGATGGATCGCTTCGTTGCGGAACGCCGCAGCCTGGTGGAAAGATTAAAGTCCTTGTCGCCGTCCGATTGGTCGAGAACCGCGGAGCACGGGGAATACGTGAAATATTCCGTCTTCATCATGTTCCGCCACCTTGCGTTGCATGATTTGTTTCATGCTTACCGGATCGAGGAACTGCTTTTGAAGAACGATTGGGAGTAACAGCATACAAAAAACCGCCGTCATTCCGAGTCCCGTTAGGGACCGGGATAAACTCCGCGAGGAATCCCTCTTTCTTTTTCGTCCACACCTGCGGAACACGGAGGGATTCCTCGCTGCGCTCGGAATGACGGCGGTGGTGGCGCGATCGGCAAACCAAAACAGGTTATTCCACAACGATCCGCAGAAACTTCTTTTTCCCCGCGCGCAACAAAAGTTCTCGCGGCGCGCTGAGTTCAATTTCCATTTTCACGTCTGAAGCGCGTTCGCCGGCGACTTCCACGCCGCCTTGTTTCACGAGGCGGTCGGCTTCGCTGCGAGAGGGCGCGAGCCCCAGCTCCACGAGCAATGTCGTAAGGCGCTTTGCCGGGCCGCGCGCGATCTTTCGCACGGGCGCTTCCTCGGGAGCTTCCCGGTCGCGGAACACGCGTTGAAATTCGGCGGCGGCTTTGGCCGCGGCATCCTCGCCGTGAAATCCGGCGATAATTTCTTCCGCGAGAGACATTTTCACATCCATGGGATGCGCCGTGCCGGATTTCACGCTGGCCTTGAGCGCGGCAATTTCGTCCGGCGTGCGGTCGGTCACGAGATCAAAATACGGCCACATCATTTCGTCCGAAAGCGACATCAGCTTGCCGAACATCGCCGACGGCGGCTCGGTGATGCCGACATAGTTGCCGAGCGATTTCGACATCTTGCGCTGGCCGTCGAGGCCGACGAGGATCGGCATGGTCAGCGCCACTTGCGACGTCTGGCCGTATTCGCGCTGGATTTCTCGGCCCACGAGGAGATTGAATTTCTGCTCGGTGGCGCCCAGCTCGACGTCCGCTTCGAGCGCAACCGAATCATAGGCTTGAAATAATGGATATAGCAGTTCGTGGATTGAAATCGAGGAATGATGCCTAATACCTGCGAACCCTGGACCGCGAGTGGCGGAGCCTGGCGGGACAATGCTCCCGAATCCCCGATTGCGACTGATCGCATTTCTAAGCTGACTGTCCTCACGTGCAACTGCCAGAGCCCGATCAGCCGCGAGCCGAGTGCGGAAATCCTCGCGTTCCAGCATGCGCGCGAGACGATACTTTCCACATAGCTGTACGAGTTCGTAGCTGGTCAGCTTTCCGAGCCATTCGGAGTTGTAGCGCACTTCCGTCTCTTCGGGATTCAGAATCCGGTGCACCTGATCGAGATAGGTTTTTGCGTTGGCGCCGACCTGCTCGCGTGTCAGCGGCGGGCGCGTTTCCGATTGTCCCGTGGGGTCGCCCACCATGGCCGTGAAATCGCCAATCAGAAAAATTGCCGTGTGGCCCAGGTCCTGAAAATGTTTCAGCTTGCGCAGGACGACCGTGTGCCCGAGGTGCAGGTCGGGCGCCGTCGGGTCCACGCCAAGCTTTACGCGCAGCGGCTTGCCGAATTTGCGGGAGCTTTCGAGTTTGGAGACCAGCTCGTTTTCGGGAATGATTTCCGCGACACCCTTTTTGATGTACGCGAGCTGCTCGTCCACCGGCCGAAACTGTTTTTTCGTCGTCATAGAAAATAGGTCAAGAGGGACTCGGAAGCGCGATCACGCGCCGCCCCTCGATTTTGTAGCGGCCCGACAGGATGAGGCGCACTGCTTCCGTGTATATGCGGTGCTCCTCGGCCAGGATGCGCGCTGAAAGCGTTTCATCCGTATCATCGTCGCGCACCGGAACGATTGCCTGCGCCAGAATCGGTCCCGCGTCCAGATTTTCATCCACCAGATGCACCGTACAGCCGCTGACTTTCACCCCATATTCGAGGGCCTGCCGCTGCGCTTCCAGTCCCGGAAACGAAGGCAACAGCGACGGGTGAATATTCAGAATCCGCTGCGGAAACGCCGCGACAAAATACGGAGAAAGCAGGCGCATGAATCCGGCGAGGCAGACAAGTTCCACCTTCGCCTTCCGCAGTTTGGCCACGACCATGGCGTCGTACGCTTCGCGCGGCACGCCTTTCGAGGGGATCACCTTCGTGGCAATTCCGCGCGCCGCGGCCCGCTCAAGCCCCGGCGCGTTCTCCCGGTTGCTAATGACGATGACGATTTCCGCGCCGGGAATCCGTCCGGCCGCAATGCTGTCGGCCAGCGCCTCGAAATTCGATCCCCGGCCCGAAAGCAGCACTCCAATGCGATGCGGCATAAGGAAGAGACGTTAGCATAACCGCGCGGCGCAACCAAACCTCGCTTCGCCCGCAGTCGCGCAATTCTTATTTCCCCCAGAAGGCGAATGTGACCGCGCCTACGAGAAACAGAAACGATACCGCGTAATTCCACTTGATGTCCTCGCCGAGGTACGTCCACGCGAAAACGGTGAAGACGCACAGCGTCACCGCCTCCTGAATAATTTTCAATTGAAACGCCGTGAATTCCCCGTAGCCGATGCGGTTCGCGGGCACCTGAAAGCAGTATTCAAAGAAGGCGATCAGCCAACTGACGACAATGGCTGCGATCAGCGGGGCTTTGCGGTATTTCAAGTGGCCGTACCAGGCGAATGTCATGAAGATGTTGCTGCAGATGAGGAGCAGTATGGTTTTCATCGCGCGAAAATCGTACCACAGACCGAAAGCTGCTTGGTCTCGAGCAACGGGGAGACGATCAGGAGCCCCGGAAGACAAGCGTGCCGGCAATCATGTCGTGCAGTGCCTGCTTTTTGGCTGTGAAACCCGCCATGATGAAGCCAATGCCAAAGGGGATCAGGCCGCTGACCAGTTTGGAAAAGAATCTTCCGGTGGCATGGCCGAAGGACAAGCGGCGCCCCTGCAGATCGGCGACGCGCAAGGACATCGCCATTTTGCCCAGCGTCCCTTGCTTCGGCGAGCTCTCCATCAGCGCGGAGTAGAGCCACTGCAGGACTATGAGAACCAGCCAGGCGCCTAGCAGCCGCGGAAAGACACGAATCATCATCGTCGTGGCCGCCTGCGCAGCCGCCTGCGGGTCGTTCATATTGCCTTGCGGAAAATGGCGTAATATCCCGGACGAGAAAAAGGCAGCGCCGAACAAAATCCAGGTTGGGATCGCCAGAACCAATCCATCAACAAAGATGGCGACGAGACGCACCCAGAAGCCGGCGTATCGAGCCGGAACGCTCGCCACGGGAGCACCAGCCACGGCAGATCCCGTAATCTCCTTTCCGCAAACCGGGCAAAATCGGATTCCTTCCACGACCTCCACGCCGCAATGTGGGCAGAACATTCGCGCCTCCTTTTTCGGAGCCGGCGCTTCCCGGCCGCCATTGCAGCGGACTTATAGCGCGGTCTTACCGAGGCGTCAATCAAAGATACGAACTACAGGGGTAGCTTTCCGGTAAACACAACCTGAGGCTTGCGGGGATCGGCCCGGCGAACTTCGCCGATGCGATAAAACTTTTCGCGGCGGCGCTTGAGTTCGGCTTCAAGCGCTTTGTGGTTTTCGATGGGAACGACGAGGACCATTCCGACGCCCATATTGAACGTGCGCAGGAGTTCTTCGCGTTCGAGTTTTCCAAGGCCGGCCAGATAGGAAAAAATCGGCGGCACGGGCCACGAGCCCAACTCGATTTCCGCCTGCATGCCGCGAGGAAACACGCGCGGCAAATTTTCGGTGATGCCTCCGCCGGTGATGTGAGCCATGCCGGAGAGCCACCCGCGCGACACGGTGGTCTTCAGCATCGGCCAGTAACAGCGGTGCGGGCGGAGCAGTTCGTGGCCGATTTTGTTGCTCACTTCGGCGACGTACGTATCGGGGTGCAATCCCGCCTGCTCGAAGACGAGTTTGCGCGCGAGCGAATAGCCGTTCGTGTGCAATCCGGTCGAGGGAAGCGCGATGAGCAGGTCGCCCGCCATAACGGCGGAAGTCTTTTTTATGTTTGCGCGCGCGACCCCCCCGCCGATTAACCCCGCCAGATCGTAATCTCCCCCCGGGTAGAAGCCCGGCATTTCGGCCGTTTCGCCGCCGATCAGCGCGCATCCCGTGGCGTGGCAGGCGCGCGCAATTCCTTCCACAATCTGTTCGACGATGTTGGGGTCCATTTTGCCGAGCGCCAGATAGTCGAGAAAGAAAAGCGGTTCGGCGCCCAGCGTCAGGATATCGTTGACGCAGTGATGGACCAGGTCCGCTCCCACGGTCGAATGGACGCCCATGGCCATGGCGATCTTCAGCTTCGTGCCCACGCCGTCGGCGCTCGAGACCAGAACCGGTTCGCTATACTTCTTGGTATTCAGCGCAAACAGCCCGCCGAACGAACCGATTCCACCGATCACTCCCGGCGTGAAGGTGCGCGAAGCCAGGCGCCGGATGCGCTGCTTGGCCTGATCCGCAAGGGAGATATTGACGCCGGAATCCGCGTAGTCCATGTGAATTGCGCTCTTTCTGCCGTAGCGAGGGAGATCGGGGCGGCTGGCTCCTGATGGACGGGATGAACTTTAGAACATTTTGAAGATTCGCCGCCAGCGCACGATGCCCGGATGCACCAGGATTTTTCCATACGTGGCCAGACGGTCGCCAAAGTGGCCTGGGTCCCACGCTTCGCCGGGCGCGTCAATGGACATGTAGACCAGAATCGGCGTGCCAATGACATTTTACTGCGGCACAAATCCCCAATAGCGGCTGTCGTAGGAATCGTCCCGGTTGTCGCCCATCATGAAAAATTCGTTGGGCGGAACGGTAACCGGCCCGTAATTGTCGTTGGGATTGGGCGGCGCCGCGCGATAGGGCTCGTCGAGCTTCTTGCCGTTGATGTACACCACGCCTTCCTTGATTTCCAGGTTGTCGCCCGGCAATCCGATCAGGCGCTTGATGTAATCCGGGTTTTCGGGAAGCGGCGCGCGAAAGACGACAATCTGCTGGCGGTGCGGCTCGCGCCACAGCCGCTTGTGAATCTGCGTCATGGGCAATTCCATGTCGTAGCCGAAGCGGCTCATCAACAGGTGGTCGCCGACGCGCAGCGTTCTCTCCATCGAGCCCGAAGGAATCACGCGCGCCTGAACAATCGTTCCCGTGATGAGCAGGAAGGCAAGAATCACCCAGACCCAGGAGACGACTTCGCGCACGACCGCTTTGCCGAATTCGGATTTCTTTTCCACCGCCGCCGGAGCCACGTTCTCTTGAGGATCCTGCAGCGGTTGAACCCTCTCTTCACCGTTCATGAGGCACCACCTGAATTTCCACCAGCGGCGCTTCGCCGGCTTCCGCGCCGCGCGGATCCAGCTCAGCCTGCGCGCCGTCCACGGGATAATTTCCAGTGTAACACGATGTGCAATACTCGCCGCGCGTGTTGCCCACCGAGCGGTGCAGACTCTCCATCGAAACATATCCGAGGGAGTCAGCGCCGAGATAGCGGCGAATCTCCTCGACGGCGCGCTGACGCGAATCGAGCGGGCCGCCAAACGCGGCCAACTCCTCCGCCGTCATTCTTGGCCGCACGCGGGATTCCTCCGCCGCGATTAACTCCTCGCGCGTGGGAGTATCCACGCCGTAATAGCACGGCGAAATCGTGGGCGGACAACTGATGCGCATGTGGACTTCGGAGGCTCCCGCTTCGCGCACCAGGCGCACGATTTTGCGGCTGGTTGTGCCGCGCACAATCGAATCGTCCACCAGGATCACGCGCTTACCCTTGAGCAGTTGGGGGACCGGGTTGAGTTTCAGTTTCACGCCAAAGTCGCGGATCGCCTGCCGCGGCTCGATAAACGTCCGGCCCACATAATGATTCCGGATCAAGCCCATGCGGAAGGGTATTCCGGATTCGCGTGAATAGCCCACGGCCGCCGGAACGCCGGAGTCCGGGACGGGCACGACGATATCGGCCGGAACACCGTGTTCCCGGGCGAGCGCGCGGCCCAGCATTTCGCGGCTCTCTTCCACGACGCGGCCGAATACGAGGCTGTCGGGCCGCGCGAAATAGACGTGCTCGAAAATGCAGTGCTGCAGCGGCTTTTTGGGGGCGAACTGCAGCGATTCAAGGCCCGAGCGGGTGATGCGAATCATCTCGCCGGGTTCGACATCGCGAATGTAGGTCGCGCCGATCAGATCAAAGGCGCACGTTTCCGACGCGACCACCCACGCGCCGTCGAGCCGGCCGAGCGCGAGCGGCCGGAACCCGCGCGGGTCGCGCAGCGCGTACATTTCATCGCGCGTCAGGACCAGCAGCGAGTAGGCCCCTTCTAATTGATTTAATGCGTCAGCCAGAGCACCGGACAAATTCCGCGCCTGGCTGCGCGCCACAAGATGAACGATCACTTCCGTGTCGCTGGTCGTTTGAAAAATCGAGCCGCGATGCTCTAGCGTGCGCCGCCATTTCGCCGCGCTCGGCAAGTTACCGTTATGCCCGAGCGCCAGCTTGCCCTTGTTGCAGTCAATCACGATCGGCTGCGCATTCATGAGCGAAGTGTCGCCGGAGGTCGAGTAGCGCGTGTGGCCCACGGCTGCATCCCCCGGCAGGCGATTGAGAACCTCCGGGCGAAAAATATCCGCCACCAGGCCCATGCTCTTCTCCAGATACAGGTCGCGTCCGTCGCTCGAGACAATGCCCGCCGATTCCTGGCCGCGATGCTGCAGCGCGTACAAACAGAGGTACGCGAGGTTCGCCGCTTCGGGATGGCCGAAGACACCGCACACGCCACAATGATCGTGGAAACGGTCGTTCTCGATTTGGATAAGGCCGCTCATCAAATCCGCAGACTCCAACTGGAGCCCGTACCCGTCCGCCTTTCAGCTTTGATTCACGTTCAGGAGTTGTTCCAATGCCCCGTTCCAGGCGCCGGCGAACGATGAGACACCTGCGCTCACAACCGCCCGTCCATTCAGTTCGATGCGGAATTCGCCGGAGGAGACTCGGCCAACTTCCACGGCCGCCACTTCATATTGTGCCGCAATCTGGCGCACAGCGGCAATATATTCGGGGGTAACGGATACAACAGCGCGGGCCCCCCCTTCGCCGAAGAGAGCGGCTTCGGCGGGCTGCCCGCTTTCGAGTTTCACGTTTGCGGAAAGGCCGTCACTGACGAAACAGGATTCCGCGACGGTGACCGCGAGGCCGCCATCGCTCACGTCATGCGCGGATTGCAATTTTCCTTTACCCGCAAGGGCCACGAGAGCGGCAATCAGCCGCTTTTCCGCGGCCAGTTCCACCGCTGGAGGCGAACCGGCTTCGATGCCGTGAATCGTTCGGGCGTATTCGGAAGACGAAAATTCGTTCGCCTCGAGATCAAGCGGCGTCGTGAAGCCAACCGGAGAAGTTTTCCGGCCGTCCAAAAGCAGGATCACGTCGTCCTCGGCGCGAAAGGCCATGCCCAGCGCGCGCGAGGAGTCCTCAATCAAGCCAAGGACGCCGAGAACCGGCGTGGGATCAATCGAGCGGCCGAGCGTTTCGTTGTAGAAACTCACATTGCCGCCGGTGATCGGAATTTCGAGCGCGGTGCACGCGGCGGCGATGCCGTCAATCGCGCGGCTGAACTGCCACATCACTTCCGGTTTTTCAGGGCTTCCAAAATTCAGGCAGTTGGTCGCGGCCAGCGGTTTGGCGCCAGAGCAGGCGACGTTACGCGCCGCTTCCGCCACCGCGAGCTGGGCGCCGGCGAACGGATCGAGGCGGCACCATCGGCCGTTGCCGTCGCTCGAAAGAGCGAGCGCGCGTTTCGTTCCTTTCACGCGCACCACCGCGGCGTCGCCCTGGCCGGGGCCTTCGAGCGTGTTCGTGCGCACCATGTAATCGTACTGTTCCCAGATCCATTTTTTCGACGCGATCGCCGGAGCAGAAAGCAGCCGCCGGAAGTTTTCAGTCAAGTCCGTCCCGGCGGAGCGAAATTCCACGAGGCGTTCGCTCTTCACTGGCGCGGGTGGCGCGAGAGGCCTGTTATAAACGGGCCCTTCTTCCGCGAGAGGATGCGCGGGAATTTCCGCCGCGACTTTCCCGTGATGCAAAACGCGCACGAGGCCGTCATCGGTGATGTGTCCGATTTCCACCGCGTCCAGGCCCCACTTCGCAAACACGCGGAGCACTTCCTGTTCCCGGCCGCGTTCAGCAACGAGCAGCATGCGTTCCTGCGACTCGCTGAGCATCATTTCGTATGGCGTCATGCCGCGCTCGCGCTGCGGCACGCGCGCCAGTTCAATTTCGATTCCCAGGCCGCCGCGGGAGGCCATCTCGCACGAAGAGCTCGTGAGGCCCGCCGCGCCCATATCCTGAATGGCGACGACCGCGCCCGTCTGCATCGCTTCGAGACATGCCTCGAGCAGCAACTTTTCCATGAACGGGTCGCCGACCTGCACGTTCGGCCGCTTCTGCTGGGACTCCTCGGTGAACTCGGCGGATGCAAGTAGAGAAGCGCCGTGAATGCCGTCGCGACCGGTTTTCGCGCCCACGTAAATGACGGGATTGCCTACGCCGCGCGCTTTCGCGAAAAACAGATCCTCTCTTCTGGCGATGCCGAGCGCCAGAACATTCACCAGGGGATTTGCGGAATAGCCCGCCTCAAATTGGACTTCACCGCCGACCGTGGGCACGCCGAAACAGTTTCCGTAATGCGCGATGCCGCGGACGACGCCGTCGAGGATGCGCCGGTTACGCGCAATCGTTTCGGCATCCACAGCGCCAGAGGCTAAAGCCTCTTTGGCCTGTGGTCCTGGCGTGTCGCGGCTAAAGCCGCGACCCACAACCCCGGCGTCCATAACCCCGGCTTCCATGGACAAGGCTCTAGCCCCGGTAGGGCCCGCGGTAATCGGTCCGAACCGCAGCGAATCAAGAACGGCAATCGGCCGCGCGCACATCGTGAAAATATCGCGGAGGATTCCGCCCACGCCGGTGGCCGCTCCCTGAAACGGCTCGACGTAGCTCGGATGATTGTGCGATTCCATTTTGAAGGCCGCCGTCAGGCCGTCGCCGATATCCACGACTCCCGCGTTTTCGCCTGGCCCTTGCAGCACCTGCGGCCCGCGCGTCGGCAGGCGGCGCAGATGCACTTTGCTCGATTTATACGAGCAGTGTTCGCTCCACATTACGCTGAAAATGCCGAGTTCCGTGAAGCTCGGCTCGCGGCCGAGTATTTTCTGAATGCGCGCGTACTCATCGGGAGTGAGGCCGTGTTCGGCGGCGAGTTCCGGAGTGACTTTGATTTCGGTTTCGAGCATGAAGTAAAAAAGCCGCCAGAAAATATTTCGTAAACGTCTATGCCGAAACGCTCGCTTGGCGCGCCAGCGATTCGATCAGGGAGCGAAAGATTACCAGGCCGTCCTCGGATCCGAGCGCCGCTTCGACGGCGCGCTCCGGGTGTGGCATCAGGCCCAGCACGTTGCGCGCGCGGCTGCAGATTCCGGCAATGTTGGCGAGCGATCCATTCGGATTGACCGCGGCGTCTTCGCGTCCGTCCGGCGTGGTGTAGCGGAACACGATCTGGCGATTCAGCTCCAGTTCCGCCAGTGTCTCGCGGTCGCAGAAATAATTTCCGTCGCCGTGCGCGACCGGCATCTGGAGCACTTGTCCCTGCCGCGCAGAGGAGGTGAACGGCGTGTCCGTCACCTCAACGCGAATGTGCACCTGCTTGCAGACGAATCGCATGCCCGCGTTGCGCTGCAGGACACCCGGCAGCAGGCCCGCTTCGCACAAAATCTGAAATCCGTTGCAGATGCCGAGCACCGGACCGCCGGCCCGCGCGAATTTCTCGACCGCGCGCATCACCGGCGAGAACCGCGCAATGGCTCCCGTCCGCAAATAATCGCCGTAGGAAAATCCGCCCGGCAAAAGAATCGCGTCAAGACCGCTGATCTGTTCCGATTGGTGCCACAGGAATTCGACGGGCTGGTGAAAAACCTGGCCGAGCGCGTGGAAGGCGTCGTGGTCGCAATTCGATCCCGGAAACACGACCACTCCAAATTTCATCGCGCGCACTCTCCCTGAGCAAATCTTAACACACCGGCCCAGAATATTTCCGCCGGCGGCAAACTCCATATGTAGTGATTCTGGTGCCTGCGCTGCTGCTCGGGACACAACTTCAGCATGCACGGGAAGAATCGTGTGGCGGGGCCATTCGAAATGAAACGGCCCAGGCTGGTTCTCTTACTGCCCGGATACGCGCTTTGGCAGCATGTGTCCCGGGCGGCGATTCATCCCCATGTATCCGAGGACGAGAACCGCTGAGACGGCCACGCCTGCCACCGCGGAATCCGCGGCGAGTCCCAGAATTCCTCCGCCCAATATCAGCAGGCCGAGGACGGCGAGATTTGCGCTCGCGTAAACTTCCAGGACGAGATCCCCAAACAAGAAACCGATTGCTGCAACTACGAGGCCCCAGTTCACCCAAACACCCATATGCGTGACCCTCCTGGGTTATTGGGCCGACGGTATCATTTTCGGGGTGGGTGGTGCAAGGGTTACGAATGGTCAGGGGGTACTATGAGTTTGCAGCCATTGCTGAATCCCGAATTTGACGCCAAACGCAAATGTTTCCGATCCCGTCGAGGCGCCTTCCGGGAAAACTCTGAACTATTTTTTTCGCGAGGATTGGCTGCGTGATTTTTTTCGGCTGCGGGAAGTTGAAGCCTTTGCGGCGGAGTTCTGTTCCTTCCGCCGGGTTTTCGCCCATCCGAGCTTGTTGACCTGCTGTCCCCGGGCGAGACCCAGAGCGTCCGGCGGCACATTCTTTGTGATCACCGAGCCCGCTCCGATATAAGCGCCATCGCCAACCCGGACAGGAGCCACGAGCGCCGTATCGCTTCCGACAAAGACGCGCTTCCCGATCTTAGTGGGATTCTTGTTCACGCCGTCGTAATTGCACGTGATCGTTCCCGCGCCGATGTTCGTGCCCTCGCCAATGCTTGCGTCGCCAAGGTAAGTGAGGTGCATGGCCTTCACGCCCTTGCCCAGCGTACTTTTTTTGACTTCCACAAAGTTGCCGACTCGCGCGTTTTCCTGGAGCCGCGCGCCGTCGCGCAGATGCGCGAATGGGCCGACCTGCGCGCCAACGGAAAGATGTGTCGCGGTTACGATGGAGTACGGTTTGACGAGCACCTGGTCTTCGAGGACAGCATCGGAAAGGATGCTTCCCGTGCGGATCGTGCAGCCCATTCCAATCCGTGTTTTTCCGAGGAGATGGACGCCGGGCTCGATCCGTGTGTCGGCGCCGACGGAAACATCCGGATCCACGATCACAGTCTCTGGCAATTCGATGGTCACGCCCGCGTCCATGAGCGCGGCGCGCTTGCGGCGGCGGAATACGGAATCCACCGCGGCAAGATCAGCGCGCGTATTGCATCCGAGGACCTCCTCGGGATCGGCGGCAAGAACAGCTTGCACGTTATCGCCCTTCTCCCGCAGGGCTGCGATGGCGTCGGTCAAATACAATTCCTTGTGAATGTTTTTCGGCTTCAGCGTGGCGAGGCACGGCCAAAGTTTGTCGAGCGAAAAACAGTAGATGCTGGAATTGATTTCGCGGATCGCGCGCTGTTCTTCGGTGAGCGCGGAATCCTCGACGATGGCGGCTACGGAACCGTCGTCCCGCCGCACGATCCGGCCGTAGCCCGCTGGATTCGCGATTTCAGCGGAAAGAATCGTTGCCGCGGCGCCTGATTTTCCGTGCGCCTCAGCGAGCGCCCGGAGGGTTTCCGCGCGGATCAGGGGCGCGTCGCCCGGCAGAAGAATCGCAATTTTTGTCCGGGAAGGAATCGCGCGCCGCGCGACCTGCATCGCGTGCCCCGTGCCGCGCTGTGGCTGTTGCAGAACGGCCTTCACGTCTAGTGGAGCGACCGCCGCTGTTACGTCCTCCGCCTGATGGCCCACCACGGCGATGATCCCGCGGGGCTTCAGCGGCAGGCAGGCGCGCACCACGTGCTCGACAAGCGAGCGCCCACCGGCGCGGTGCAGCACCTTGGCCAGACTTGACTTCAGCCGGGTGCCTTTTCCGGCCGCCAGAATCACGATCGTCGTGTCGGAATTTGCCATGGGAATAGTTTCAGCGGTTCAGGATATTTTGACAATCGGAGGCCGTAGAAAGTGGCGCGAAAGGAACAATTTGTTAGACGAGCACTGCGCGGGCGGCTCAAGCGTCCGTTTTCAGGTCAATTTCCCGCAGGCGCGGTCGCCTCGACCGGGAAGGACGCCCCAGCTTCCGGTGCGGTTTCTTCAAATTTCTCCGTCCACAACGACGGGTCATCGAGCAAGCGCGTGACAAGTTGAGTATGCAGCGCGTGGCCCGCCTTCCAGGCCTCGACCCTCGCCAGAAGCGGCCGCCCCACGAGCGCCAGATCACCGATCAGATCGAGCGCCTTGTGTCGCCCAAACTCATCCTGAAAGCGAAGCGGCCCATTCATCACGCCGTGTTCGTTCAGCACAATGGCGTTTTCGAGCGAGCCGCCTCGAATGAGCCCCATACGCCGCAATCCTTCAAAATCCTTTACGAAGCCAAACGTCCTGGCCGGGGCCAGTTCCCGGCAAAACGATTCCGGACTCACGTGCAGCTCGATCTCCTGCGCGCCCACGTCAGGATTGGCATACTCGACAAAACACCGGACCTGAAACTCATCCGCCGGATAGATGCCGATCCGCCGCCCTCCGTCGTTCAGTTCCAGTGGCTTCACGACCTTCAGAAATTTCCGGCGCTTGCGCAGGCGGCGAATCCCGGCTTCAGCGAGCATCTCGATGAACGGCTGTGAAGACCCATCGAGGATCGGCAACTCCAACGCGTCCAGTTCGACGTAGACGTTGTCCACACCGCAGGAGTAAAGCGCCGCCAGCAAGTGCTCGGTCGTTGAGAGCAGCACGCCTTTCTTCATCAGGCTTGTGGCGTAGCTGACTCGCGCGACGTTTCGCACGTGCGCTTCGATCTCAAAATTGTCGAGGTCCACGCGGCGGAAGACAATTCCTGTATTGGCAGGAGCGGGCACCAGCCGTAATTCGGACTTTACTGCTGTGTGCAGACCGATTCCCCGGGTCGAGACCGGCCTCTCAATTGTGGTTTGGTAGTGCATTCAACTCCTATAATTCTAGCACCTACATGGCCTTCCAATATACTCATTAAGTCAATAAAATCAGTTAGATGCAGATAGAAAGTAAATAGCTTGTGGTCAAAAAGCCACAAAACAGCAGGAATGCTGTAGCTGAATAGCATCAAAATGGTGCGCGTGGTCAACTTGGCCCTGCACCGGTCACTCCGCCGCCATGGTCCCTTGTCTATTGAGGGCGGCAACCCTTACAATTACTGCCTGAGGCATTGCTCATGGGTTCGCCGTTTAACATCATCCCAAATTCCGGCTCGGCCGATCTGGCCGGAGGGTTGGACCCGATTCTCCATCCGCGGCCGGACTGGCTGCGCGTAAAGTTTTTTAACGGAGAAAACTATCAGGATCTCAAGCGGCTGATGCGTGGGCTCAACCTGCACACGGTCTGCGAAAGCGCTCGTTGCCCGAATATGGGGGAATGCTGGGAACACCGCACGGCCACGTTCATGATCCTTGGAAACATCTGCACGCGCGCCTGCGGATTTTGCGCCGTGCCGTCCGGCAAGCCGGATGGCCCCCCGGATGAAGCGGAACCGATCCGCGTGGCGGAGGCGGCCGAGCGCATGGGCTTGCGGTATGCGGTGGTGACCTCGGTGAATCGCGACGATCAGCCCGACGGCGGGGCATCTATTTTTGCCCGCACGATTGAGGAAATTCGCGCGCGCATTCCCGTCTGCAAAGTGGAAGTCCTGATTCCCGATTTTCGAGGCGACTGGCAAGCGCTGGAGAAGGTTATTGCCGCGCGGCCGGACGTGTTGAATCACAATACGGAAACCGTGCCGCGCCTGTATCACCAGGTGCGCAAAGGCGCGGTGTATGGCCGCTCGCTCGAGCTTTTACGGCGCGCCAAGACTGCCGCGACTGAGCGCATGGCCACAAAGACCGGGCTGATGCTCGGCCTCGGCGAAACTCGCGAAGAGGTGCTCGCCGCGATGCAGGACCTTGCCGCGCAGGGCACGGACATTCTGACGCTCGGCCAATACATGCAGCCCACGCGCGATCATCTTCCCGTCGAGCGCTATGTGCATCCGAGCGAATTTGCCGAATACAAAGTGCTCGGCGAGCGGATGGGCTTCCGGCACGTCGAGTCCGGGCCTCTCGTGCGCTCTTCCTACCATGCCTTCGAGCAGGAAGCTGCGGCGCATACGTAATGCATCCTCGGCCACTAAATTCCGAATCCTTCTCCATAAATCTCCGCCAAATAGCGTAAGATTCCAGATTCATCCATCCATTCCTTCGAGGAAGAAATGAGAACTCCACACACTGGCGCGTCCCGTGCGATCAAGACCGTGTTCTTCCCCTTTGTCCTTTTCCTTGTCTCATCGGCATACGCGCAGAATGCACCGGCAGTGAATGGCGCGGACGTCTATCAAAAGCGCTGCGCCGGATGCCACGACGAAGGCGTCTCCCGCGCGCCGGCAAAAGACGTTCTGCGGAAGATGTCCTCCGCGCGCATTCTCCGCACGCTCGATTTCGGATTGATGATGGCGCTGGCGTATCCGCTGAAGCGCGAGGAGCGGGTCGCCGTGGCCAACTATCTGGGCACGCAGACGGAAGATGCGCCTCCGCCGGCGAGCGCATTTTGCGGACCGGAATTCAAGCCACTGGCTTTGCCTTCTGCCCCGGGATGGATGGGATGGAGCCCCACGACAACTAACGCGCGTTATCAGAACGCCGAACAGTCGGGTCTCGACTCGACACGGGTGCGGCGCCTGAAATTGAAGTGGGCCTACGGATTTGCGGGCGACGTGACGGCCTTCGGTGCGCCAACAATCGTTAACGGAACGCTGTTCACGGGCAGCGCCGGCGGGCTCGTGCAAGCGTTGGACGCGAAGACCGGCTGCCTGCACTGGACCTTTCAGGCGAGCGGACCCGTGCGAGCCGCGATTCTTCCCGTGCGAATGGGCGCTTCCTATGCGCTGATCTTCGGCGATCTGAACGGATGGGTGTACTCGCTCGATGCAAAATCCGGAAAAGAGAATTGGAAAAAGCGTATCGAAGATCACGAGGCCGCGCGGCTGACGGGATCAGCCGCGGCGTGGAAAGACCTGGTGTTTATTCCGACCGCTTCGTGGGAAGAGACGCGGTCGCTTGACCCGCAATATGTGTGCTGCACATTTCGTGGAAGCTTAACGGCGATTCGCGCCGGGGATGGTTCCGTCGCCTGGAAAACATTCACCATTGATACGCCGCCGAAACAGACCGGCGTCAACAGTGTGGGCGTCGCCCAGTGGGGCCCATCCGGCGCTCCGATCTGGTCTTCGCCGACAATTGATGCGAAGCGAGGCGTGCTCTACGTCACGACGGGTGACAACTACTCCGAACCGGCGACCTCAACGAGCGACGCCGTAATGGCTCTCGATTTGAACACCGGACGCATTGTATGGACACAGCAGGTGACCACCAACGATGCCTACACTTCCGCCTGCCGGACGAAAGGCGTGAACTGCCCGCCCTCGAACGGACCCGACTATGATTTCGGCTCCCCGGCGAGTTTGGTGCGCGGCCCGCACGGGAAGGAGATTCTGGTCGCGGGACAAAAATCCGGCGTGGTTCACGCACTCGATCCGGACGCCAAGGGAAACATTCTTTGGCAGACGCGCGTCGGCAAAGGGGGGTTGAACGGCGGCGTGCAATGGGGCATGGCGACGGATGGGCAGAAAGTGTATGCGGCCGTTTCCGACGTATCGGGCGTCATGAATACGGCGGGCGCGGTGGGCGGCGCGACATTTGATCCGGCAGCGGGCGGCGGACTGACGGCGCTTCATCTCGAGGACGGCACGAAGGCGTGGTACGCACCGAGCCATCCGTGCAGTCCTCCGCGGCCTGGATGCAGCCCGGGCCAGTCCGCTGCGCTGGCGCTGATTCCCGGCGTGGGTTTTTCTCCATCGCTCGATGGACACATTCGCGCCTTCAACACCGAAGACGGTGAGATGATCTGGGACTTTGACACGGCCAGGGATTTTTCCACCGTGAACGGAGTTCCGGCGCACGGCGGTTCGATTGACGGCGCGGGGCCGGTGGTGGCGGGCGGCATGGTCTATGTGAATTCCGGATATCCGCGCAACGGCGGCATGCCCGGCAACGTGCTTCTGGCGTTCGGTGTGGAATAACTCGAAATCATATAAAACCGTATTGACGCATCTCTACTAAACACATATAAATGTATGTACAGGAGGCGTCCATGCGTTCCGAAGAGCTGCTCAATCCGCGCGATGCCGCGCGCGCCCTGGGCGTCAGTTACCCGACGCTCAAGCAGTGGATCTATAAAAAGAAACTCAAGAGCGTGCAGACCGCCGGCGGACATCACCGCATTCCGGTTTCCGAAATCGAGCGCTTCCTGCCGCGCGCCCAGGAAAAAGACGAATTTTCCGGGCGCCGCGGATTTCGCCGCATCAGCGGACGCAATCAGCTCGTGGGGAGAATCGTCGAGGTTCGCTATAGCGGACTTCTGGCTCAAGTCAAGCTCTCGATCGGCGGCCAGCGCATCTCTTCCATCATCACGGCGGACGCCGCGCGTGAAATGGGCCTGCAAAAAGGGCAGACGGCCGCAGCCCTGATCAAATCCACCGAAGTCATGATTGTGCGGGTTTAGGTGGAACGCCGGCCATGAAACGATTCTCCAGAATTCTTCCTCGCGTCACTTTCGCCATCGCGATGCAGGTGCCGCTTTTCCTGGCGCCGTTGCTTTCCGGCCCTTCGCGGCCCGCTCAAAAACCGTGTGGCACGGTCACCATTGCTGCTGCTTCGGATTTGAGTTCCGCGATGGACGAGATCGCGCGGAATTTCGAGAAAGCGACGGGCTGCACGGTGCGCGTCAGCGCAGGCTCCTCAGGAAATTTTCTGACCCAGATTGAAAATGGCGCGCCGTTCGACGTGTTCTTCTCCGCCGACCTCGACTATCCGAAAAAACTGGAATCCGAAGGCCTGGCCGAACCAGGAAGCACATACCCATATGCCGACGGGAAAATTGTTTTGTGGGTGCGCGAGGATTCTCATCTCGATCTGACAAAGGGCCTCGAGGCGCTGCGGGATTCCTCAGTGCGCAAGATTGCCATTGCCAATCCGCTGCACGCGCCCTATGGACGCGCGGCCGAGGAGTCGCTGCGGCGGGCGGGAGTGTATGACGCCGTGAAGGACCGCCTTGTCCTCGGTGAAAATATTTCGCAGGCGGCGCAATTCGCGGAATCCGGAAACGCGGACGCGGGGATTCTCGCGCTCTCACTGCTGCAGACACCCGCGCTCAAAAATAAGGGCCGGTCCTGGACGATTCCTGAGATCCTGTACACGCCCATCCGCCAGGGCGCGGTAATCCTGAAATCGGCGCCCAATCCGGCGGCAGCGCAGGATTTTCTTCAGTACATCCGCACGTCCGCCGTCGCTGCGCTTCTCGAGCGTTACGGATTCTCTTCCCCCCGCAAGGAGAACGAGTGAACTGGGAAGCCATCGGACTTTCCCTGAAGCTCGCGGCCAGCGTTGCGGGCATTCTGCTGATCGTGGGCCTGCCCATCGCTTATTGGGTGACGTTCTCGCGGTGGCGATGGAAATTCCTGATTGAGGCAATTGTCGCGCTACCGCTGGTGCTGCCTCCCACCGTTCTCGGGTATTACATTCTCGCGGGCCTTGGGCCGCGCAATCTGCCGGGCAAACTTTGGCAGGCGTGGTTCGGCCATACGCTTCCTTTCACGTTTAGCGGATTGCTCGTGGCTTCGGTGCTCTACAGTCTGCCCTTTGCGGTTCAGCCGATCGCCGCATCCTTTGAAATGGTGGACCGCCGCCTGATCGAAGCGGCATGGACGCTGGGCGCTTCGCGGGCCGCCGCATTTTTTCGCGTGATCCTGCCGCTTTCAGGCGCGGGCGCGGTGACCGCGCTGGTTCTCAGCTTCGCGCACACCATCGGTGAATTTGGCGTCGTTCTGATGGTGGGAGGAAATATTCCCGGCGTGACGCGGACAGTCTCGATTGATATCTACGATCAGGTGCAGGCCGGCAACTACGATGCCGCGAACCACACCGCACTGGCGCTACTTCTTTTTTCGTTTGTGGTTCTGGCGCTGATTTACGGAACAAATCGCCGGGCATTGGGAATGTGGAGAAAACCATAACCCGGAAGAAACAGAAACCCTATGTCACTCGAAGTTGCCATCGAAAAGCAGGCGGAACATTTCCGGTTGAACGTGGAGTTTCAATCGGACCATGTTCCGCTCGGATTGCTCGGCCCGTCCGGCTCGGGCAAGACGATGACGCTGCGCGCGATCGCGGGCCTCGAGACACCGGACCGCGGACGCATTGTGCTGCACGGCCGGGTGCTCTTCGATTCCGAAGAGCGGATCAACCTGTCCGCGCGGGCGCGCCGCATCGGTCTGCTATTTCAGAATTTCGCGCTGTTCCCGCATCTCACTGTCGCGGAAAACATCGCTTTTGGTTTGGAACGACTGCCGCGGGAAGAGCAGCACCGCCGCGTCGCCGGGCAGGTCGCCGCGGCTCATCTCGAGGGCCTGGAAAATCGCTATCCCGCGACACTTTCCGGAGGCGAACAGCAACGGGTGGCGCTGGCCCGCGCGTTGGCTGTCGAACCTGCGGCTCTTCTGCTCGATGAGCCATTTTCCGCGCTCGATACGCATCTGCGAAGTTCGCTCGAGCGCCACCTGCGCGAAACGCTATCGAGCTATCACGGATCCACGATTTTCGTCAGCCATAATCTCGAAGAGGCGTACCGCGTCTGCGGCGATCTGGTCGTGCTGGCCGGGGGAAAAGTCGCCGCGCGCGGCCCCAAGGAAGAGATTTTCCGCCATCCGCCGACGGTCGAAGTCGCCCGGCTGACCGGCTGCAAAAATTATTCACGCGCGCGCCGCGCCCCCGACGGCGGCATTGAAGCGCTCGACTGGGGCTGCGCGTTCCGCGTGGCGCAGCCGTTCGCGCGGCCTCCGGCATTTGTCGCGATTCGCGCGCATCACGTCCGCTTGCGCGCGACGGGAGAACACACCGGGAGCCGGAACGAAAACACGTTCCCCTGCCGTCTCGCCGCCATGACGGAGACGCCCTTCCGCGTGACGCTCGATCTTCACATCATCGGCCGCTCCACGGGCGCGTCAAATCCCCAGACGGAACCTCACGCTCCATTTCAAATTCAGGCGGAAGTCTTCAAGCCGGAGTGGGAGGCGCTCCGCAAATTTCCCGAGCCGTGGCTGGTCGAGCTTCCCGCTGACCGGCTCTTCCTGTTGGCTGAATAATTCAATCCGGAAAATCTATTTCAATTCCGCGGTGGATGGGGTGCAACCGCTTACGCCGTTGCATGTGTCGCGCAGAAAGAGGCCCGTCGCGGCTGTGGATGAAGGATCGAGGTTCGTGGCCGCCGAACGGAAGGTGACGTAACGCCCGTCGGAGTTGACCGCGGCGGAAGTGCTTCCGCCATTGGCCTGCACGCCGCTCGCACCGGACGCGATGGAAACAATTTTCATGGAAGGCGTGCAACTCGTCCCTGACGGAACACCCGCGCAGCTATCCCACAAGAAAACGTCGGCAAAGCCCTGCGTGTTCGTATCGTTCGCAATCAAGTTCGTCGCGTAGGAAAGGAACCCCACGTACCGGCCATCCACGCTGATGGATGGCGAAAAGCTGCTTGCATTCGCGGCGGTGCTTCCTGTGCCGGCGGAAACAAGAATTGTGGAAGGCGTGCAGCCGGAAGCGACTCCGGTGCAGGTGTCCTGAAGAAAAACATTTTCTGTCGTTCCAGGGACTTCCGTCTTGCCGTCCGTTGAGGCCAGCACGAAAACGACATAACGCCCATCGGCACTTTGATAAGGAGTCGCAAGAGAACCCGCCGCGGAAGCGCTGCCGGACGCCTGGCCGGACGTGGCGAAAATCGGAAATGGAACTGGGTTGGATGCGCCGCCCGTCGCCGTCGGGTTTACTGCAATAACCGCGGCTTGTCCCGGGGCCGCGATATCCGCCGCTGAAATGGGGGCCGTAGCCCCAGTGGCTCCGACAAACAGCGTGGTGAGGCTTTCGCCGTTCCACTCGATCACCGTACAGGGCGCCCAGCCGGTTCCGCTCGCGCCCAGCAGGAATGCCGGATTACCGGCGGTCGTCTTGGAAGGCGTAAGAGAATTAATCACCGGCGCCTGCAGCGTGCCCGACGCGGGAGCATTGAGTGTGAACGTAAGCGCATTGGAAGTGATCGTGGGGCTGGAGACAGTGACAGCCGCCGGACCCGGAAACGCCGTATCCGCCGGAGAAATTGCCGCAACGAGCTGCGTCGGGCTGACGTAAGTCGTCGCGCGCGGCGAGCCGTTCCAGTTCACTACAAGCCCATTTACAAAATTTGTTCCGGTCACCGTCAAATTCATTCCCGAGTATCCGCAGGACGGGGCGTTATTCGGAGGAGTTGCCGTAGAGATGTCAGCGGAAAGAGCAGTCACCGTGGGCGCGACAATCGGGAACGCGACGTTGGCCGAAACTCCGCCGCCTCCCCCTGACGTTGGATTCGAGACGCTGATTTGCGCTGTTCCGACATTCAAAATATCTGCAGCGGAAACGGAAGCTGTCAACTGTCCGCTTGACGGGATGAAAGTCGTGGCGAGCGGTGCGCCATTCCATTCGACCACCGAACATGGCAGGAAATTGGTCCCCGTGACAACAAGGTTCAGACCTGATGTTCCAGCGGTTACATTGACGGGCAAGAGGGAAGCAATGGTTGGCGCCGGGAGTCCCGACGGCGCCGCCAGCAGGAAGCTGTAAGAATTCGAGACGACCGAACCTGTTGCAACGGTAACCGGAGTCGTCCCGGAGTTTGCCGCGTCGGCAACCGTGAGCGCCGCGGTAAGTTGCGTCGAACTGACGTACGTCGTGGGGCGCGGCGAGCCGTTCCAGTTCACTATGGAGCTGGCCGCAAAATTTGTGCCGGTCACGGTTAAAGTCGGCGCTGTCAGACCACACGCCGATGATGAAGATCCCGTCACGGAACTGATCGCCGGAGACATGAGCGTGAAGCCCGCTCCGGAAGAACCGCCGCCGGGCGCGGGATTCACAATCTGGACTTGAGCCGTCCCCGGAGTCAAAAGATCGCTCGCCGGCACGGTCACGTTGAGCGACGCAGAAGCCGTTCCAGGCGCCACATAGGCAGCCGTCAATGCGGTCACTACATTACTCGGACTCACCCACTGGGCCGAAGAACACGGCAGGATGCCGTTTCCGGTAAGGCTTAGCGAAAGGGCCGGGCTGCCCACAGCGGCGGCGGTTTGCGAGAGCGTCACGCCGCTGGGCGCGGCAAGCGCCGAGGAGGGCGTCAGCATCGTGAACGGCATTCCGTTGGAAGTTCCCGGCGAGGCGCTGGCCGCATCATTGGATACAGTGACGGTCGCCGTTCCTGGGAAAGCCGTATCCGACGCCGAAATCGCGGCTGTCAGCTGGGTCGAACTCACGTACGTGGTCGCGCGTGCCGAGCCGTTCCAGTAGACGACAGAAGCCGGCACCGCAACCCCATTCGCCGTCGAGCTGGCCACGAAATTTGTGCCGTTGACGGTGAGCGTCAGGCCCGACGGGCTGCAATACGGCGTCGAGGCGGCTGACGTGGTGGACGCCGAAAGCGAAGTCACGGTGGGCGGCGGCCCGGGAGGAGCGACGATGCTGAAATAGACGATGTTGGAAACTTCCGTCGTCGTCGTGTTGTATACGTTGGATGTTGCCGTTGCCGCGGACCCGGGAATTTGCACGGCCACTTGAATCTGGCCGGGCGTGGCCAGCAGGTTGGCGGGAACCGGACCGGTCAACTGCGATGAGTTCACGAGCGTGGTCACGAGTCGCGTGGGAGTTTGCGTCGGGGAGGTGTACCACAAGATGATCGCTCCCGTGGAAAATCCCGACCCATTCACGATCAGCGTGAAGCCCTGATTTCCAGCCGTCACGGCATTGGGACTCACGAAGGCTACCGATGAGGAGGACGTCTGAATGGAGAGGTTGGTGTTGAAGTCCGTACACCCGCCCGCCATCGCGCCCAGCGCCAGAGCCAATGGAAACCACTTCCGCAAACTCATCCGCAAACACTCCTCACACACCGCTACGTACCCGGGAATTTCTGTGCATTTCCAGAGGCTGCGGGAAAAAGGAGAAGCCCCCACCAAACGCCCCGTCCCTGATACCACCCGACCCGGCGAAAATCAACCCGGACGGCCCGTATAGCTTACAGCAGGAGCCGTGAGATGCGAAGCGATAGCTGAGGCGTTGCCCGGGGATCGTGGGCCCGTAAAGGGAAACTGACCTGTTCACTTTCCGTTTGCAAGGGTAGCGAGTGATTCACTCGCCACTTTTTCCACCTGTGCGATGCAAGCGGAGTCGGTCTGCGGGGAAGAGCCGGCGGCGCGGAATTTCGCCGCTGCGGAATCGGGATGGCCGAGCTTCTGATCAAGGTCCCCGGAAAGCAAGAGGAAAAGTGGATTCTGAGGATAGGCAGCCAGGAGCGGTTCGGTGGCTTTTGCCGCGCCCGCGTAGTTCAGATCAATATTGCGCAAGCTCTTGGCCATATTGAAGCGGGCTTCCACGCGGGTAAATTCGCCCTGTGTGGATGCGATCTCCAGCTGGCGCAGGCCGGTGTGCCTGTCTCCGCCGGGAATGCCGATGAAGAAGCGCAGAATCTTGACGATGGCCGGCAGCGCGTCCACGTAGTAATTGTAGAGACCAAGGCCGAGGTTGGCGTCGGCCATGTTCGGATCGAGCTCCAGGCAGCGCAGGAGGTGCCTGCGCGATGCGACGCCGGCATGCGCCACCGGCAGCTTCTCATAGCGCAGCGCTAGCAGGCGCGCCCGCGACGCGAAGCCGAGTCCGGCGTACAACTCCATTTCGGCGGTATCGGATTTGGCGATGGCGGCTTCGGAGAGCTGAATCACCTTGTCGGCGAGGGCCAGGTCTCTGTCATCATCCTCATCCGCCGGGCGGGGATGGCTCCACGCGTCAATCGTGTTGTATTCCCGAGCCGACCACTTGCAGTAAATTCTCCACCACAGAATGTCGGACTCGACGAGGTAGCCCAGGGGGTGTTCCGGCTGCGCCGCTTCGATCTTGCGCGCCAGGCGAAACGCGTCTTCGAGCTTGCCCACGTAGATCAACTGGATAGCTTCGGTCGCTTCGGGCGGCAGATTTAGCTCAGACGCGCGCGCCGCGACCGCCGGGGAAAATGCGGATGCGGCGAGCGCCAGGCAAAAAGAGGCGCGGAGAAATTTGGTCGGAAATCTCATCACGCTATTCTAAAGAATTGATCCTATGTGCGCATACTCAATGGACTGCGGCGCGGCGAAACACTAACCCGCATTTCTCAAGAAATTGTATGTTTCCTGGGAACGCCAATCAGGAGATTGGCGTTCCCAGGTTTGCCCCACGGCAATTCGTGCCCACTGTGCTTGGAGATAGGGAAGTCCTTCCGGTTGGGTCACCTTGCCAGGACGCACAGGTTGAGCAGGGAGGCGGCGCGGTCCCGTTCCTGTGGTGAGAAGGTCAGGCTAACCTGCCGGTATCGAAAAATGCAGCAGAATCGCTTACGGATTGTGTCCTTGCGGAAGCTTTAGCCCCACCCTCGCATCTGATATGCTTTGCCCGCTTTTTCACAGAACGCCCAGAAAATATGTCCGCGCCATTGCCGGAAGATCAACTCGAGCGGGGGCTGGGCCTGACCGAGGCCGTGGCCCTGAACATGAACGCGATGGTGGGGATCGGACCCTTCATCGTGATTCCGATTGTGATTCAGGCGATGGGCGGGCCGCAATGCCTGCTGGCGTGGGTGGCGGGTGCGGCGCTGTCCCTAATGGACGGCCTCGTTTGGGCCGAGCTCGGCGCGGCGATGCCCCGGGCGGGCGGCACGTACGCCTTTTTGCGCGAAGCCTACGGGCCCGGACGCGGCGGCCGCCTGATGTCCTTCCTCTACATCTGGCAGACGCTCATTCAGGCGCCGCTCGTCGTGGCCTCGGGCGCGATCGGATTTTCGCAGTATCTGACGTATCTTCTGCCGCTCGGCAAGTATGCGCAGAAGGGAATCTCCGCCGCGCTGGTGATCTCTCTCGTCGTGCTGCTCTACCGCAGAATTTCGGCGGTTGGCCTAATCTCGAAATTTCTCTGGATGGGCGTGGTAGGCACGATGCTCTGGATGATCTGGGGCGGCGCGACTCACTTTTCGGCGAAGCTGGCCTTTGATTTTCCTCCAGGCGCATGGAACTGGTCGGCGCTGTTTTTCGCGGGGCTCGGCTCGGCGACGGTCAACACGATTTACACTTATCTCGGCTACTACCACATCTGCAATCTGGGCGCGGAGATTCGCGAGGCGCCGCGCGTCATCCCGCGAGCGATCCTGCTTTCGATCGCGGGAATTGCCGTGCTGTACCTCGCGCTTCAGACAAGTATTCTGGGAGTTGTGCCGTGGCGCGAGGCACAGCACTCCGAATATATTGTGAGCACGTTTGTCGAGCGATTGTACGGCCCGCGCGCCGCGGTGTTTGCGACGGTCATGATTTTGTGGATTGCGTTTGCATCGCTCTTCACCACGCTGCTCAGTTATTCGCGCGTGCCGTTTGCCGCGGCCGAGGACGGAAACTTTTTTCGCGTCTTCGCTCGCGTGCACCCGACCAAGCATTTTCCGAACGTCTCGCTCTTGTTTCTGGGCGCTGTCTCTCTCATTTTCAGTGTGCTCTTTCGCCTTTCCAGCGTGATCATGGCGATCATTGCCGTGCGGCTGATCGTGCAGTTCATCAGCCAGGGAGTAGGCGTGATGATCCTGCGGCGGCGCTGGCCTCCCGAGCGGCTTCCCTTTAAGATGTGGCTTTATCCTTTGCCGGCAATTCTCGCGATTTTGGGATGGGTGGCGCTGTTTTACGCCACCGGAACGAAGTTCGCCCTCGGAGGGCTTGGCGTGATCGCTTTGGGAGTGGTGACCTACATGATCCAGGCTCGATACCGGCGCGTTTGGCCGTTTGCTCCAGCAGCCGCAGGGGACGCTCAATCATGAAGCGCGGGCAAAAATTTGCATTCGCCTGGATCGTGGCCGCGATCTGCGCCGCAGGTCTTCTGTTGCAGGTTCGCGTTGCCGCGCAGCAGGCCAACACTGCGCCCGGTCGCGGCCAGAGCGTCGCCGACACGCTCGAGTCCATTCAGAAGGCGCGAGTAATCACGCGCGTTCTCTTCACCGTGGCGCATCCCGACGACGAAGCTTCCACGCTGCTCACCTACTTGCCGCATGCGCTCGGCACGGACACGACGCTCCTGACGCTCAATCGCGGCGAAGGCGGCCAGAATGCTATCGGCCCGGAGCAGGGCGCCCAACTCGGAATCCTGCGCAGCGCGGAGCTTTCCGCGGCCATGAACGTCGAAGGGCCGCGCCTTTATTTTACGCGTGTCGTGGATTTCGGATTTTCCAAGACACTCGAAGAGACGCTCGAAAAATGGCAAGGCTTGGAAATGGAAGACATGGTGCGCGTGATCCGCACGTTGCGCCCGAATATTGTCGTCAATGGATGGGCCGGGCAGAAGACAGGACACGGCAATCATCAGGCGTCCGGCTACGAGACTCCCCTCGCCGTGGAAGCCGCCGCCGATCCCTCGAAATATCCCGATCAGATTGCCGAAGGGCTGAAGCCGTGGCGCGTCGAGATGATTCTCAATCCCGTGCGGCCGATGGGCCCGAACGACGACAAAGTGGACTACACAGGCTCGTGGCTCGTCCCCGCCGACGAGATCTCTCCGATCTGGGGACGCAGCTATCGCGACATCTCGATCGAAGGCTATTTGAATCACCGTTCTCAGGGCGTCACGCCGTTTCTGAACGCGCCGTTTGTGCGCCGCCCGTACGGGCTGAAGCGCGCGGGCGGCGGGCAACCCTCGCCCTCTGATTTCGCGCAGCCGATTACATCACTCGCGAAATTGATTCCTGTGCCGTCCGCAGATTCGCTTGCCGCCGCGGATCGTGCGCTCGACGAAGCGCGCATGGCCACGGAAAAACTCGACTGGCCCTCAGTCGTGCGTGCAATTGCCGCGGCGGGCAAGCAAATCGCTTCCCTCGAAGAGCAGGTAAAAAAATCGCAGGACCCGAGTGCCGCGGACGCGCTTTGGGAACTGGACGAGGTCCGCGAGCGCGTGAACCATGCGCTCGCGGATGCCGCCGCGATCAAGATTGTGTCCAACTCCGACCGCGCTGAACTCGTTCCCGGCGAAAGTTTTCAAGTGCGCGCGCAGGTGGCGCATCGCGTGGACTTGCCCGGCGCGTTTTCCAAGCCCGACTTGATCATGCCTGCAGGTTGGACCATCACGAAGCAGGAGGAGAAAGACGGCTCGACGAATTTTAGCGTCACTGTCCCCGCCGGGGCCGTCACGCCGCGCGCGCCTGGGGATTTTCTGCGGCCGTTTCCGCCACCGCTCGTCCGTGCGCGGACGCGCGTGGAAGTGGAAGGCTACACATTTGATTTCACGGCGCCCGTCGTGAGCCTGCGCGCGACTTCCGTGAGAGTGCTCAGCGTTCCGCTGAAAATCGTGCCGCCGATTGAACTCACTCCTCAGCCCGAGCAGTACGTGATCGTTTCCGGGCGCCAGCCAAAACAGCTGGATATTTTTGCGCGCGTGCATTCGTTCGCCGTGACGCCCTCGAAAGTGAGCGTGGGCGTGGAAGTGCCCGCCGGATGGAAAGCGCCGCAGCCCGAGACAGTGGAATTTTCCGGTGCAGGCGACCGGCTCGTTCACCTGACCGTTACGCTACCCGCCAAACTCGCCGAGGGGAATTGCGAACTAAAAGCCTATGCCATGCGCGGCGCGGAAAAATTTGAAACTTCGCTCGAGCCGCTGCCTTCGCTGCCCACCTATTTGTGGAGCGCGCCGGCAAGTGTGCCCGTGCACGCCTTTTCCATCAACGTGCCGGATCATCTCCGCGTGGGCTATATCTCCGCCGAAAATGATGCCATTCCGGATTCGCTGCGGCGGCTGGGCGTGGACGTCGAGATGCTCGACGCCAACGCGCTGGCCTTCGGCAACCTCAGCCAGTTTGACGCCATCGTGCTTGGCCTGCGCGCGTATGAGTTGCGCTCGGACGTCGTCGCCTCAAACGCGCGCCTCCTCGAATATGCCGCGAATGGAGGCACTCTGGTGGTCGAGGACCAGCGCCCCGCCGTGTGGGATCCGCTCAAGCCCGCGCCGTTTCCCGCGACGATGGGTCCCGGCCCGCGCATTACCGACGAAAACGCCGCCGTCACGTTCACCGATCCGGCCTCGCCGCTCCTCAATTTCCCCAACAAGATCACCGCGCACGATTTTGATAATTGGGTGCAGGAGCGCGGCCTCTACTTCTGGGAAAAGTGGGACCCGCAATACCACACCGTCCTCTCGATGCATGATCCTGGCGAAAAAGATCTCCTCGGCAGCCTCGTCTGGGAGCGCACCGGCAAGGGCACGTACATCTACACGGGCCTGTCGTTTTCGCGCCAGTTGCCCGAAGGCAACGCCGGTGCCTTCCGCCTGTTTGTGAATTTGATCAGCCAGTCGAGGAATAAGGCGATGTAGGCTGGAATATACCGTACGGAATGCGAGGCCGATTTATTTTTGCTCCAGGAGCGTTTTTCACGTAAAGTCAAGGTATATGAAGTATTCAGAATTGATCACGATTGAACCCGGCAAACGCAGCGGCAAACCGTGTATTCGAGGTATGCGAATCACGGTTTACGATATCCTCGACAATCTTGCTGCCGGCATGACCCACGCCGAAATATTGAACGACTTTCCATATTTGACCGAGCAGGACATTCTGGCTTGCCTGGCGTACGCGGCTGACCGGGAGCGCAAAATGGAAATTCTCAACGCGTGAAAATTCTTCTGGATGAAATTATTTCCCCTCGTTTGGCCGATTTATTAGCCGACATCTATCCGGGGATAACTCATGTCTCGCAATGCGGTTTGGGAAGCGCCAGCGACTCTGAAATCTGGGAGTTTGCCAAGGCGAACGGTTTTACGATCGTTTCCAAGGATTCGGATTTTGAGGAAAGAGGTCTCCTGCTTGGATCTCCGCCAAAAGTAGTCCTGCTACGGATCAGCAACTGCACTACAACTGAAATTGAACATATATTGCGGAACGCTCTTCCATTTGTAACCCGTTTCATCGTTGAAGATGAGGAGACCTGCCTAATTTTGGGCCGCCGTTAAGTCCCGCCGCGCACGGCGATACTCTTTCCGGATTCCGGCGAAATTCTTAGCGCTGCTTTTTAACTTCCATCAACTCAACTTCTCCACCGCGCCAAAAGCGCCGGCGCGTTTTTCAGCTGAATGCCGCGCAACTCCGTCTGCATGAAGCTGAACTGATTCACTGCAAGCCTTTGGTTTGCACTCTTGCCCGCGCCATCGCAAACGCTTTCTTGATCACGCGCGTCGCCGCGGCGGTCAAATCGAATTCCGCAAGCTCCTCTTCTCGCGTCCAGGCGAGATCCACCGCATCCGTGCCTGCGGCGAGGGTTCCGCCGCGCATCTCGCAAAGATAATCCAGAATCACGAAATGGAATTGCGGCCGCGCGGGATTTGCGGGAGTGCCATCCCCGGAGGGAGGGCCCGGGAAAATCCGTTCAAACACTTCGATGAGATCCACCACGGCGACCACGAGACCCGTCTCTTCCCCGAGTTCACGAGCAACGCCCTGTTCCAGCGTTTCTCCGACCTCGAGCATTCCTCCGGGGATGGACCATTCACCTTTGAGCGGCGCGTTCCCTCGGCGGATCAGGAGCGCGCGGTCTTCATGAATGACCACGCCGCCGACGCCCACGCGTGGATATTCCGGGTATTCGCGTTTCGAGGTCATGGAAATTATGGGCGCTTTCCTCCCGGCCCGGCTCGCGTTATATAATACCCCAGCAATCAGTCTGTCCCAGTTTCGGGCAGGCCGAGTCGCGCGCGCGGGTTTTCGACGATCGCGGGCCATGACCAGCCCGCGGGAGAAATTTCCGGCATGCGGCAAAGGCGCGCCCGGATTCCCGAGGAGGTTTTCGCCGTGGTGCGGTGTCCAAAATGCGGTACGGAAGTGGATGTGGACGAGGACGAAGTCGAGGAAGGCGAAATCCTGGCCTGTACCGAGTGTGAAGCGGAAATGGAAGTGGTACAGATTCATCCCGTCAAGGTCAATTCGATTTCGGACGACGACGAAGAGGAAGAGGATGAAGAGTCCGAAGATGACGATGACCTTGATGACGATGAGGACGAAGAGGAAGAAGAGGACGAGGAAGATTCCTGATCCCGTCACTCGCGAACTCCCGGCCCGGTTCGCAGGCAGCTTCGCTCTCTTCCGGCATCTCTTCTTTCCCGTTCGCCATCACACAGGTGTGCGGCGAACGATTCCGTTTCCGGTCCTGGCGGTTTTTGCGGGGCTGCCCCTGATTTTCGCCGCCCCGGTGGGTGCGCAAAGCTCCAGCAAATCCCACGCCCACGATTTCCTGATTTTCGCGACGGTATTCAACGATCGGGGATTCGCGTTGCCGGGCGCCCGGGTTCGCGTCTGCCGCGAAGTCGAAAAAAAGTTCCGGTGGGAAGCAATGTCCGACCGGCGGGGTGATTTGGGCGTCCGCGTGCCACAAGGGGCCGAATATGAAGTCACCATCGAAGCTGCCGGATTCAAGACCAAGATTAAAAAACTGGACGCGCGGGATGGCAACCGCGAGGACTTGACAATTCAGATGGAGCGGTTGGCCGGAGGAAAATCATGAACAGGTCCAAGAAGCTCGCGCTTGTCGCCCTCATTGCGGTTATGAGCCTCGCGGCAACAGTTCTCTTTGCGCAGGGCAATCCGAAAGGCAAGGAATCCGAGTTGCGCACCGTCCGCGGCACTGTGATTGACAAGGACGAGAACCCCGTCGAAACGGCCGTCGTATATCTGAAAAATACACACACGGGAGACATCACCACGCATCTTTCCTCGAGCGACGGGCAATTCCGCTTCAGCGGGCTGGATCTGAACGTGGATTACGAAATTCACGCGGAACGCGACGGCTGGACCTCCTCCGTGCGCTCGGTTTCCAATTTCGATACGCGCAAGGAATTTATCCTCACGCTGAAGCTCGATCACAAGAAGGCCGCGAAATAGGCCCGGAAACCACCTGCGGGAAATTTCCGGTTCCGGCTTCCCGATTTGCAGTAAGATTCCTTGGCGCGAAGGCCCCTAGTCCTGTTTTTCTCTGAATTGGAACGGGCAGAGCTGGCTGGCCGATGGTTACTTACTGTTGGAGGATTCTCATGGCGATTCAATTCACGCTGAATGGCAAACCGCAATCGGTGAACGTCAATCCGGATATGCCCCTGCTCTGGGTCCTGCGGGATACGCTCGGCATGACCGGTACAAAGTTCGGCTGCGGCATGGCCCTGTGCGGGGCATGCACCGTGCACATTGACGGCGAGGCCAAGCGCTCCTGCGTGACGCCGATCTCCGCCGTTGCCGGAAAGAAGATCACGACCATCGAAGGCCTTTCCCCAGACCGCAGCCATCCCGTGCAGCGCGCCTGGATCGAAGTGGATGTGCCGCAATGCGGCTACTGCCAGTCGGGGCAGATCATGACGACCGCCGCGCTGCTCGATAAAAATCCTCAACCAACGGACGCGGAAATTGACGAGGCTCTGAAAGGCAACATCTGCCGCTGCGGCACCTATCAGCGCATCCGCCAGGCCGTGCATCTGGCCGTGAAACTCAAGGGCGCTCCCGCGAAGACGAGCGGACTGCGGACCGGCGAAGACCCATTGGAAGCCGCGCTCGATGAGGAGCATGCCCACGCAGGAGGCGACTGATGAGCACGCTAACTACAGCACTGGTCGGCCGCCGCAGTTTCCTGAAGACTGGCGCCGCCAGTGCTGCCGGTCTCGTCATTGGATTTTATCTTCCCGGGAAGCGGGAAGCCTTTGCCGCTGAGCCTGCCGGCAGCGCACCCGCATCCCTGAACGCCTGGATGTTGATCTCCCCGGATGACACCGTGAAGATCATGATTGATAAGTCCGAGATGGGGCAGGGCATTCAGACTGCACTGTGCATGATTGCCGCGGAAGAGCTGGAATGCGATTGGAAAAAAATCCGCACGGAATTCGCGCCCGCCGCAAAGGAATATTTCAATCCCGCATTCGGAATGCAGGGGACGGGCGGAAGCTCGAGCGTGCGGTCATCGTGGGATCCCATGCGAAAGGCTGGAGCCGCCGCGCGCACCATGCTTATCCAGGCCGCGGCGCAGAAGTGGGGCGTCGAGCCTTCCGCCTGCCGCGCGGAAAACGGCGTGATTTTTCACGATGCCACAAAGCGCAAACTGACTTACGGCAGCGTGGCGGAAGCGGCCTCGAAACTTTCTATTCCCCAAGATGTGCCTCTCAAGGATCCCCAGCAGTACCGCATCATCGGCAAGCCGACCAAGCGCCTCGACACGCCGGACAAAGTGAACGGCGCCGCGGAATTCGGCCTCGACGTGAAGCGTCCGGGGATGCTGTACGCCGTGGTCCAGCGCTGCCCGGTCTTCGGAGGGAAGGTCGCCAGTTTTGACGCAACGAAGGCCAAAGCCGTTCCCGGCGTGAAGAACGTCATTGCAATTTCGAGCGGGATTGCCGTGGTTGCCGACAATACCTGGTCCGCCATGCAGGGCCGCCGCGCTCTCGAAGTAAAGTGGGACGAAGGAGCCGTTGCCGGCGTTTCGAGCGAGAGCATCAGCAAGCTCTTTTCCGACGAGACAATGAAACCGGGCGTCGAAGCGCGCAAAGAGGGTGACGCCGCCACGGCGCTTTCCGGCGCGGCGCAAAAAGTGGAAGCCGTCTACGAAGTTCCTTACCAGGCGCACGCCACCATGGAGCCCATCAACTGTACGGCCGACGTGCGAGCTGACCGCGTGGACGTCTGGGCGCCCACTCAATTTCAGACCGTGTCGCAGGCCATCGCCGCGAAACTCTGCGGGCTGAAGCCGGAAAACGCGTTTATTCACACGACGTTTCTCGGCGGCGGTTTTGGGCGCAAGGCCGGCACGGATTTTGTAATCGAAGCCGTGGAGATTTCCAAGGCCGCCGGCGCGCCCGTGAAGCTGACGTGGTCCCGCGAAGACGACATGCAGCACGACTACTACCGCCCGGCTTCGCTCGCGCGCATATCCGGCGGTTTAAGCGCGGACGGCTCGCCCGTGGCATGGACGACGCGCATCGCCTGCTCTTCCATCATGGATGCCTGGTTCCCCGGCAGCATCAAGAATAATCTCGATCCGACCAGCGTCGAAGGCGTCGCCAATCTTCCCTATTCCATTCCCAACATTCTCGTGGAATATCAGCGGACCGAGCCGGGCATTCCGGTGGGCTTCTGGCGCTCGGTGGGGAATTCGCAGAACGGGTTTTTCAGCGAATGCTTCATGGACGAGCTCGCCGTCGCCGCGAAAAAGGATCCTTACGAATTCCGCCGCAAACTGCTCGACAAATCGCCGCGATGGCGCGGCGTTCTGGAACTGGCCGCCCAAAAGGCGCGATGGGACACGCCGCTTCCCGCCGGACGCTTCCGCGGAATCGCCGTGCTCTTCGCTTTTGAAAGTTTCTCCGCTCAGGTGGTCGAGGTTTCCGTGAATCGAAGCGCGAAGACGCTTAAGGTGCACCGCGTCGTCTGCGCGGTGGATGTTGGCCAGGTCGTCAATCCGTCCACGATTGAGGCCCAGGCACAGAGCGCGATCGTCTTTGGCCTGTCATCCGCATTGCACGGCAATATCACCATCGCCGGCGGGCGCGTGACGGAGTCCAACTTCCACAATTACCCCGTGCTGCGCCTCGATGAGATGCCTGTTGTGGAGACGCACATCGTTCCCAGCACGGAGAAGCCGACAGGTTCAGGCGAGCTGGCCGTGCCGCCCGTCGTTCCGGCGCTGTGCAATGCAATCTTCGCCGCCACGGGGAAAAGAATCCGAAGATTGCCGATTCGGCCGGAAGATCTGGCGTGATTGGTAGCACAGGCACTCCTGCCTGTGCGGGGTTTGCAAATGTCCGGGAATAGTGCCCGCCCGCGCAGCCTACAAAATCGCACAGGCAAGAGTGCCTGTGCTACTTAAAATCCTCAAAAAACAAAAAGCCCGGGCGGCGATCCTCCCGGGCTTTCCTGTTTTAAAGTGAAAACGAACTACGATTCTTTTTCGGTCTCAGCGGTTTCCGGAGTCTCCACGCGATCCACACGCTGCAGACGCGCCGCCTTGCCCTTCAGTCCGCGCAGGTAATAGAGCTTGGCGCGGCGAACACGGCCCTGGCGAAGCACTTCGATCGAGCTGATCGAGGGCGAATTCACGGGGAAGATACGCTCGATCCCCACTCCGAAGCTCACGCGGCGCACCGTAAAGCTCGCACCCGTGGACTTTCCGCGCCGCTTGATGATTACTCCCTCAAATGGCTGGATGCGTTCCTTTTCTCCCTCGCCTTCTTTCAGGCGGACGTGAATCCGGACCGTGTCTCCCGGACGCAAATTGGGCAGGTCTTTCCGCACCTGTCCTTCTTGAAACTTCTCAATTACGCGATTCATGGCATTGATTCCCGGCAGACCCACTCAGGCGGGGTAGGCATACAAAGATGAGCAGTTATTCTAGCTTAAACCCGGCAAATTAACCATCCAAAAAGCGCGAATCTTCGCCCTCTTCGCGTTAATCCCCGGCGTGCAAGTCTTTTCTTTCGTATAACCAGACGATGACAGGAGGAGGTTCCGCGCCGGCCATCGGCCCGAATTGGCCGACTTTATTGTAATTCGCAAAGATCCAGTCACGAATCCGCGGATTGTAACCGCCGTTCGCAAAGCCGGCCACGCGGTACTCGGTAAACCGCCGATTGAAGATCAGGACGTAGCGCACATGCTTGGCGGACAGTTCGTCCATGTACTGTTGCTCCTGCTCCGGCGCAATATAACCGGGGACCAGCGAATACCAGCGGCTGGGCGCCTCCATGTTTGCGAACACATACAGGCTGGGAGGCTCCGGCACCACCAGAATGTCCTTGCCGTTCACAGTGTGCGATTTCATGAATGAAATGATTTGCGGGAATAGTGCCGCTACATCCGGCCGGGTATAAAAGCTACCTTCATCTGTCGTGAGCTTGGTCGGTAGGATGTCCGGATTCGGACAAAACTGAATCACGATCATGATCGTCACGGAGAGCCACATGCTCCCCACCATATACTCCCTGTATTTGCCGTCGAGCGACCTGCCTGCCCAGCGGTAGATTTCCGTGACAATCAAGGCGTACACCAGAAACGCCGGCCCATTGAAGAATACCGGGGTATCGTAAATCGTTGGCCGCAGTTCCATCATCTGCCGCAGCGCGGCGAGGCAGGCATACATTCCGAGACCCGCCTGTTGCAGAGCGGCCACGTGATCCGAGCCTTTCACCAGATTCCACAGGGCGCGCAGGGTGAAGGCGATCATCAGGAAAAAAACGCCATTGGGGAAAAGGGACTCGGAGATCGGAACAACCACGAAGCTCCACGGCCGGATAGGGTTCAGGCGCCCGTTCGAATAAGCCATCAAATGGATGTAGGTGGCGATCCCCAGGGGCGTGAGGATCAGCATTGTCGAGGCCGCAATGGAGGTCAGCGTATTGAGCCTCAGCTTTTTTATCGCTCCGACCGACCAGCGCGCCAGCAGGCTCCACAGGACAAGCGCAAGAATTGCCCCCAGGATGCTCGTGGACAACTCCTTGGGAATGAAGCGGAGGCCTTGAAAAGGAATCGTGATTTTCCCGTACGTGCGCATGAAATACGTACCGGGCGTGGAAATCCAATTTTCAAAAAAGATCAGTCTGGCCGACAATTTCCACACGAACCAGCCGTACACGGCCACCGCCGGTATCAGTGCCGCGGCAAACACCGCGATCGACCGCGCCGCCTCCGGCCGGGAACGGCGAATCCAGTAGCTGCCCGCGATTTCGAATCCCACCAGGGCCAGGCAGGCCATGCCGAATTCCTGTTTCGTGAGAACTGCCAGGCAACACATGAAGGATGCCATGCCCAGATGAACGATGCGGCGGCTGGCTGCGTGGCGCACGACGAAGTACAGGCAGGCCACCCCCCAAAATGTTCCGAGCGACGCCGCGTAGCTGTACGGGAAAACAAAGTTGCGGATGAACGGATAGAACGACTCCGTCAGAAAAAAGATGGACGGAACGGCATTTCCCACCGGCCCCAGGCGGAACTGCAGCGTGATTTCGTAGGTCAGCAGGGCGCAACCCGCCGTCAGCGCCAGCCCCAATCCGTAGAGCACATTCAAGTGCACTCCGAAAATTCTGAATAATCCCGCTTTCAGATAAGGGGCCAGCGGACCGTACATGTACCAGAGATCGCGGAACAGCAGCTTGCCCTTTGCGATCTCGGCGGGGACATACAGTTCTCTCCCGTTGTCTATCTGGAAATTTCCCCAATGCCCCCAGGTGTACCAGGCAAACGCCGCGCACACCGCGAGGATAACACTCCTGCTAATCCATGCTTCGGCCGCGTTCTCCGAGGCCGCGGCAGCAAAGGGAGGAAGGTCCTGGTCCGGCGCATCCGGCAGATGGGATTTCATTTCCGTGTCTTGTCCTTCCAGCACCGAAGCCATTCCACACTCTCCAAGACAATCTTCGTTTCCTGCGTTGAAGACAGGACGCCTGCTCGGATGAATTCTTCCCAAGCTAAAAAATCTAGTTTGCCCCGTGCAGGGACGCGCGGACGACCAGCCCGAGCGGCGCTCCGTCCGCGGCGTCCGCGGGGATTTTTTTGTCCGAGAGCCGGCGGCCGATTTTTTGCGGCTCATAGTCCGGAGTGCCGTATTTGCTCAACCGAAGCACCGATTCGACGACCGGTTCGGGCTGGATCATCTGCATGCAAATATTCTTGCCATGGCACGGCGGTTCGTCCGCTTCGTAGAGACACGGACTGCAAAACACCGGGTAATAAAAGATCTCCACGAAATCGAGGTCCTGCCCGTAGTGCTCGGGGTTCGCCGGACCAAAAAGGCAAACCGTGGGGCGGTCCAGCGCAATCGCCATGTGCATCGGCCCCGTGTCGTTCGTCAGCACGCAAGCGGCGCCTTCCATCAGCGCCAGCAACTCTCCGAGGCGCAGGCGCCCCGCCGAATTCAGAACTTGGCACTTCACCTCCGGCGAAATCCCGTCGCAGAGTTCCTGAACATACGGCGATTCGGAGGAGATCCCGATCATCACAATCCTGTTTCCCAATCGCGCCAGGTGTTCCAGCGTGGCCACGAAGTATTCGGCGGGCCAGCGCCTTTCCAGCAGCAGGTCCGAAGCGTTGGCGTTCACAACAATGTAGGGCTCCATGGACGGCCAATTCGTTGCCGTTGAGAGGAAGCGCTTCACACCGGCGCGTGACTCCTCGTCCACAAGTACCGGGCCCGTGCGTTCCGTATGGCCCGGCGGAACTCCGACAACCCGTCCCAACTGGAGATACAATCTGCGGATCGGAATGCGCGTATTGAAATAGACCAGATGTGTGTAGATGCCATTTTTGAAAGCGACGCTATGACGGTAAAACCCGATGCGATTTCGCGTAACGGCAAAGAGAGCCAGCAGAGAAGAAAATGCCGAATAAAGTTCCAGGTCAAAATAAAGATCGGCGCGAAGTCGAATCAGGGACGCAATCGTCTGAAGCGTGGTGAGGGCCATCGCAATGACGCTGCGGTCGTCGAGGACCAGCACATTGTCAATGCAGGAAAGCCGGCCAAGAAGTTCCCGGTTGGAGCGCAGCGTGACGAACGTAATGCGCGCCCCGGGAAAATGCTGTTTGAGCGCTTTCAGAAGCGGCGTTGCCTGAAGGATGCTGCCCATGCCAATCAGCTTGGCCACCACGATGTTCCGGATCTTCGAGGCTTCCGAAGAGTGATTCCGGCGCATCGCTCGGCCCAGCACCCGTGCTACTCCGTTGAATAGGAACGCCATGGGGACAGCCACCAGCCGGTCTGCGAGAATGCGCTGTCGGTGAGTCATGGCGACGGTTCCGCTCTACTGCTCGCCTTTCCAAGGGGTGTCCTGAATCTCCTGATTTTTCCGGACCAGACACCTGCGCGAATACGTGATCCCGCCGGTTTCTAGGAGGAGGAAGCCTCATCGCTAAGTGTAGCAACGCGTCGCCGGCCGGAAGACCTCGGATCTCACGCTGCGTTATTCAAAAGTTACCCGATCATTTGTCTTGGCGGTAGCCGCTTGGAAATGGCATGGTAAGCGTCCCGGCCGGAAACGGGTGTATCTAAGTTTCCATTGAGGTTTTGCGCCTTGGGCGCGCGTTTGAGGGGGACGAGTTCATTTCGTGCAAACACTGGATTGGATTCTGATCGCGATCTGCTTCGGGTTGGCCTTGCCGAAATACGGCCTCGGTGAGTTCGTCTTTTCGGGGCTGGAGCGGAATTTCTCGAAGTTTGCCCAAAACAAGCGGGCTGCGGTTGCAGCCATCGGCGTTGCCACAATCCTCGTCCGGCTCGCGCTTTTGCCGTGGATGCCCGTGCCGCAGCCGAAAGTTCACGACGAATTCAGCTACCTGCTTGCCGCCGACACATTTGCGCATGCGCGACTCGCGAATCCGCCGCACCCGATGTGGATCTTCTTCGACACGTTTCACGTGATCCAGCACCCGACCTACGCGTCCATGTATCCGCCTGCACAAGCAATGGCGCTGGCAGTGGGAAAACTTCTTGGGAATCCCTGGACCGGCGTGCTCCTGAGCGTTGCGGCGATGTGCATGGCGGTCACGTGGATGCTGCTGGGCTGGATGCCTCCGGAATGGGCTTTTCTCGGCGGCATTCTTGTCTGGGCGCGCATCGGAATTTTCAGCTACTGGGTAAACAGTTATTGGGGCGGGGCTGTGGCAGCCGCAGCGGCGGCGCTCGTATTGGGCGCTCTCCCGAGAATCTGGGATCACGGGCGAACGCGCGATGCTGTCATCTTAGGATTGGGAACGGGAGTGCTGGCCATCAGCCGACCGATGGAGGGCCTCATTTGGTTTGCTCCCATCGGCGCGGCTCTTGCCTGGTGGGTGTTGCGGAGCGGCGGCCCGGAACGCCGAGTTCGCGTTTCGCGGATCTTGCTGCCCGGGCTTTGCATTCTCTTATGCGTGGCGGGATTTATCGGCTACTACAACTGGCGCGTGACCGGGAATCCTGCGGTCTTTCCCCACTTCATCGAAGGGCGGCTCATCCGCACGGCGGTTTTTCTCTGGCAGCACGATAAGCCGCCCATTCCTTACTCGAATCCGCAATTCGACGACTTCTATCACAACTTCATGCCGGGCCTGTATCAGCCCGGTTGGCCTGCGGCCGAGGGCCAGCTGGAATGGAAAGCAACGGATTTCTGGCAATTTTTTCTCGGTCCTGCGCTCTTGATTCCTTTCCTTGCGCTGCCGTGGGTGCTTCGGGAAGCGCGTCACCGGTTGCTGCTTGCTCAGGCGTGTATTTCAGCATTTGGCCTATGGATCGTCGTCTATTACCACGCGCACTATGCCGCGCCGCTGATGGCCACTGTCGTCGTCCTGCTGATGCAGGGAATGCGAAAACTCCGCGGCTGGGAAGTACGCGGGCGCAAAATCGGCGCGGCGCTGATTCGTTTCATCGTTCTCTTCAGCCTTTTCATCGGCCCGGCGTATTTTGTGAAAATGCTTTTTCCGGAGCCGGGCGGAAAATGGCGCTGGCTTAACGGCCATCCCATCCGCGTGGCGTTTGCCGTAGTTGCGGTGCTGGTTGTTGTTCGATGCGCTATGCGGGTGCTCAACAAATTTCGTCTTCACTCCTATCCTCTTGCCGGAGCAGTCGAGTTTCTTCTTCTTGCCGGACTGTTTTTCCAGATCGGCGTGAATCAAAGAGATGCCTGCCCTGATGACTATGCTTTTGTAGACGATTTAAAAGAACCGTTTCGCAAGCCCGTGGAGCAGCAACTCGCGGCGCTCCCCGGAGAGCATCTGGTTCTGGTGCGCTATTCCGCAGGCCACAATTCCGGCGAGGAGTATGTCTACAACGAGGCTGATATTGACCACGCGAAAACAGTTTGGGCGCGGGAGATTCCGGGAGTAGCTCTCACGCCCCTGTTGACCTATTTCCGCAATCGCGATGTCTGGGTTTTTGAACCGGACGAGGACGATTCCACGGTGCGGTCCTACACGGACGGCAAGACAAAATAGTCTGCTACCGGATGAAAATATTCAGTCAAGAAGCGGGAATTTATTCTGGCTTACGATTTTTTCGCGGCGGGAGAAGCGAGCGCCTCAATCGCGGCCATGACTCTCTCCGGAGTCATCGGGACGTCCCGCAGTCGTGCGCCGGTCGCATTGAAAATCGCATTTCCAATGGCGGCCGGCACGGGAACGAGTGACGCTTCGCCCGCGCCCAGGAAATCCAGTTCCGGCCGGTTCAGCAGCACAATCTCTACTTCGGGAATCTCCTCAAAACGAATCACGGGATAACTGTTCCAGTTCAGCGTTTGAATGCTGGTGGCGTCAAACTGCACCTCTTCCATCAGCGTCCGGCTCACCGCCTGGATGACGTTCCCTTCAATCTGGTTTTCGAGTCCATTGGGATTGGCAATAAGGCCGCAATCGTGAGCGATGACGACGCGCTTTACGGTCACTTTTCCGGTCGAGCGGTTGACCTCCACTTCGGCGACGGCCGCAACGACGGTACCTTCGCGGTTGGAGATTGCCACGCCCCTTCCGGCGGCAACCTTCGCATCCGAATGCGGAGCGGGCGCGGCGCGCTCCTTCCATCCAGCCTTTTTCGCGGCCGCAAGAATCGCCTCGGTTTTTCGTTGGTCGCCGCCAAAATGGCGCAGTCGGAATTGAATGGGATCAACTCCGAGCGCGGCGGCCATTTCGTCCATGAACGTTTCGCTGCCAAAGCACCGCGCCGCGGAACCCGGCGCGCGCAGATTATTGGTTCGCAGCGGCGTCATCAAATTCTGAATCCACGGCACGACTGGCGCATTGATCCTGCGGTTCTGGAAGGCGTAGAGGTCGCCGCCGCTCGAAACTCCCGGCACGACGCCGGAGCCGGTTCCCGTGGACCCTGGCCCGATCGGCAAAATACCAATTTGCCTAGCTGCAAGATTCGGAAGGCCGGGGCCCGCGGTCCAGGGAATACTTCGATCCGCAAATTCCCAGGCGGTGATGTTTCCCTTGTCATCCACCGCGGCCCGCGTCACGAGAAGCTGCGCCGGACCTTTCGGCTCCCAGGCGTGCTCCTCGGCGCGCGACCACTGCACGCGCACGGGCTTGCCCACCGCGCGCGACAGCAGAGCGGCGTCCTGTGCCGCGTCATCCGCGCACAGGCGCCCATAACTGCCGGCCTCCTCGACATACACGATCCGCACATTTTTTTCGGGCATTCCCAGAAGTTCCGCCACCTCCTTGCGCGTGCGGTGCGGTCCCTGCGTGCCGGTCCAAATCGTCGCCCGGTCAGCGCGAACATCCGCAACCGAGCACGGCGGGCCGAGCATGCCGTGCATCTGGAACGGCCAGCGGTACTCGGCTTCAAAGGTCCGATGCGCGGTGGCAAACGCTGCTTCCCGGTCACCGTCGTTGGCGACGAGTTGATCGTCGTAGCTTTTCGCATTCTTGAGATAAGCAAACAGCGCATCACGCCCCGCCGGCAACGTGGCGGCGGGTTCGGACCAGCGGACCTTCAATTTGCGCGCCGCTTCGATTGCGCTCCACTCGCTCGTGGCCACCACGCCGAGGAAATTCCCCTCATGGACAACGCGCACAATTCCGGGAATGTCGGCGATGGAGTTTTCGTCCACGCTCACCGGGCTCGAATCCGCGAAACGCGTGCGGATCACTCGGCCATGCAGCATGCCGGAAATCTTTTTATCGATTGAATAGATATACTCGCCCGTGAACTTCGGCGGCAGATCCACGCGCGGAATGGATTGCCCGACGATTTTGTAGCTCGCGGGATCTTTCGCGGGCACCTCCGCCGCCACTTTCAATTCCGCGCCGCTTCCCGAGGCGCTGATCTTCACATCAAAGCGGCGCCCGCCGATCAACTCGCCGTAGGAGATTTTCTTCGAGGAATCGCCGGTAACGCTCACGACGCCGTCCGTGACGCTGAGCTGTTCCGGAGGCACGCCGAAGCGCGTTGAGGCAAGAGCTAACAGGACGCGGCGCCCGGCTGCCGCGGCGTGCCGCATTTGCGGGCCGGCCTTATGCAGCGTCCGGCTGCCGGAAGTTTGCGACTGGTCAATTGTGGCGTCCGTGTCCCCGGTGAGCATGTGAATCGAGGAGAACGGAACATCCAGCTCCTCGGCCACCACCTGCGACAATGAGGTGAGGATTCCCGTGCCCAGGTCCACTTTGCTTGTAAACATTCGCACGCTGTTGTCGCGCCCAATGGCGAGCCACGAGTCGAGCGTGGTCACTTCGGGATCGCCCGCAGGCACAGGAACTGCGCCGGTTGCTTCCGCGCCCAATCCCTCCGGTCCAAACAATCGAAAGCCCACAACGAGCAGGCCCGTCTCTTTTGCAAATTCCCGCCGGGAAATGCGACTGGTTTTCAATCGGCCCTCATCAAGAAATATTTCCAAAGCCAGGAATGATTTTACATCACGTTCCGGCCCGGAAAATCTCGATTAACATTTCTCGGCGGAGCAAACCAAGCTTGGCTCGCCCGGCCGCGAAGTTTACGATTGCCGCGCGAGCGGGTGTAGACTACCGCCGCTGATGGACGCACGCTGATACACAAAGGAAAGACGACATGAATCTCCTGATGATCGCGCTTCTTTTCGCGCTCGCTATGCCGGCATCGCCCGCACTCGATAATGATTTCGTGACCGCGTTCCGCAACAGCGCGCCCTGCGCCTCCGGCGCGCCGTCTTGCGGCGAACGCGTTTTCGTCGCGCTCGGTCCGGTGGAACTCGGCGGGCAGAAAATGTCACGCGGCGAGATCAAAGTGTTCCAAACAGGTGAGCGCTATTCTCCTCCCCCCCGCGGTGACTACATCGCGGTGGCCGTCAAACCGTACCATCCAAAAGCGGAAGGCCCAGGGCCGGACGCGCCGCCTCCGCCGAAGAACAAAATATTGTATGCGGGAAAAGATTTCACCGTGTTCGAGGAAAACATGCAGCCGGGCGAGAAGAGCGAACCGCACAGCCACAACCAGCGCGTGGCCATATTCCTCAATCACACGCAAGTCGAGCAGTGGACCGGCGGAAAATCAATGACGCTCGACGAAGTGGCCGACATGATCACGTTCCGGCCGGCCGTCGTTCACGCCTCGAAGGACGTTGGAAGCGTTCCCATCCGCAATATTCTGATTGAATTCCATCGGTAGGCCCGCGCCGCGGGAATCGTCCGCGCGGAATCAGCTGAATTTCATTGGCGAATGCGCAGGTTCCGGTTTCGCCAGGACTTCGCGCGAAAAGTGTTCCAGAACCCTGGTCAGGTCCCCGGGACGAATCGGCTTGGAAATGTAGTCGTCCATCCCGGCGTCGAGACACCGCTGTCTGTCTCCCGACATGGCATGGGCGGTCATGGCGATGATGGGAATATGACTGCCGCTTGTTTTTTCGGCTGTGCGGATCATGGCCGTGGCCTGCAAGCCGTCCATCTCCGGCATCTGTATGTCCATGAAGATGAGGTCAAAGCTCGCTATTTCCAGCGCTGCCAGAGCCTCCGCTCCGTTTGTTGCCAGAGACACATGATGGCCCCTCTTTTCGAGCAGCCGGATGGCCAGCGTCTGATTCACGCGATTATCCTCGACGAGAAGAATTCTCAATTGTCCCCGGACTTCCCGCAGCGAATGTTGCGTCACCAGTGATTTTTCCGTTTCGCCCTGGCGTTGCGCACCGAGAATTGTGTTGATCGCCTCCAGCAGGTCCGCACGTTTGATGGGCTTGGTCAGATATCCATTGATTCCCAACGACCGGCATTTGGCGGCATCTCCCCGGACGCCGGCGGAAGTCAGCATGATGACCGCGGACTCCGCAAGCGCCGCGACTTTCTTGATCTCTTCCACGACCGTGAAGCCGTTCATGTCCGGCATCTGCGCGTCCAGGAAGATCAGGGGGATCGAACGGCCGGCGGCGGCTTCCCCTTTCAGAATGTCCAGGGCCTCGCGGCCACTACGACACGTCACGGGATTCATCTGCCAGGCGAGCACCATCCCTTCGAGGACTTTGCAGTTCGTGGCGTTGTCGTCCACGATCAACACGGGTAGGCCTCGAAGCCCTTCCGCGCGCAGCGGCTCGTAATTTCGTGCGGAACCTTTTTGCAACCCGAAGGACACAGTGAAATGAAACGCGCTGCCGCGGTCCGGCTCGCTGACCACCCAGATTTTCCCGCCCATCTGCTTCACCAGGCGCGCCGAAATCGCGAGTCCCAGGCCCGTGCCTCCGAATTTCCGAGTGGTCGAGCTGTCGGACTGAGTAAACGCCTCGAAGATAATCTGCTGTTTGTCCCGGGGGATGCCGATTCCCGTGTCCGTCACGGCCACGTGCAATTCGACGCTCTCCCCGGACTCGACCTGGACTTCCACGGTCACCACAACTTCGCCGCAGGAAGTGAATTTCACCGCATTGCCGAGGAGATTGGTCACGATCTGGCGAAATCTCGTCGGGTCCCCCCGCAGCCCGTCCGGAACATTCGGCAAAACGTGGCAGGCCAGCTCGAGTCCCTTCTTGTGGGCAGGAAGCGCCAGCGCGCGCACGGCGTTGTCCAGTGTGTCGCGCAGAAAAAAATCAATCGTTTCAAAATCCATTTTTTCCGCTTCGATCTTGGAAAAGTCCAAAATATCGTTCAGGAGAGTGAGCAGGGAATCCGCGGAATTTTTCAGCATGCCCAGATACTCGCGCTGCTCCGCGTTCAGGGGCGTGTCCAGGACCAAGTCCGTCATTCCGATGATTCCGTTCATGGGAGTGCGGATTTCATGGCTCATGTTGGCGAGGAATTCGCTCTTGGCGCGGCTCGCGGCCTCGGCGGCTTCCTTGGATACGCGCAGTTCGATTTCCTCATTTTTCCGCTGTGTAATGTCCCGGTTTAGCCCCACAATTCCGAGGATTTCGCCTTGTGCATTGGCGAAAGGGACTTTCGTCATCAGAATCCAATGGGTGTTTCCATCCTTGTCCACAACCGCGCGATCTCCTTCCGTGATCTGCGTTATGCCTTTCAATACCTCCATATCCGTGGCGTGCAGGGCAGCCGATTGTTCCGGTGGAAACAGGTCGAACACTGATTTTCCCAAAAAAGACTCAGGCGAGGAGAACCCATGCATCTTGGCTATGGATTGGTTCGCCACCAGATACCGGCCAGCCTTGTCTTTCACATAAATGCCGTCCGGAATATTGTCCAACAGGGTCCTCAACAGGTTGCGCTCAAAGGCGAGGGTTCTCTCCGCCTCAACTTGCGCAGCGAAATAGCGGTCAATTTTTCTGGTCAGGTAGGAGGCAGTAATCGTGACGGCTATTGTTGCCACGGAGATCGTAATGGCCCGGTACTCCCACGATTTAAGGTTCCGGAAGACGGCGTGCTCTAAAATGTTCAAGATAGTCAGGGTCACAAAAACCGCCAGAGCGATCCAGACCAGGGATTGCCTGCCGAGATGCTGGTCTGCGGGGGCGTCCTTCGGACCGTGAGTATTTGTCTCGAGCTGATTCGATATCTGAGTAGATAGTCGTGAGGCCATGGAATTCCAAATCGGGCGCGACATTCGATCAACCTGCTTTTCCGGTTGTGCGGAATGCAACTTCAGATCTATGCGGAGGAAAGCCGATCCCCGCAGTGCTTCTCATCCTTAAATAATCGGCAATAGATTCCAATACCTTTAGATCGTATTTCTCACGAAATTGTATGTTTCCCGGGAACGCCAAAAAACATATTTGCCGCTGGCAAAAACCCCAAAAAGAAATTTGGGGTCCCACGTTTTACCCCAGGCCAATAGT
>VFSW01000185.1_pt1 | contig 85129 bp, 81 predicted proteins | sample 5358111 | NCBI WGS metagenome assembly VFSW01 (sample SAMN11554181, study PRJNA540505) | mine drainage metagenome | isolation source: sediment from site ElyBrook_90M | place: USA: Ely Copper Mine, Vershire, VT | collected 2017
GTTTTTGGTTTCGGCTTTGGCGGGCGCCGTCGGGGTGTTGTTCACGGCGGCCCCGGGCAGCCCCTTCGCGGTGGGATCGGGTCCTTATTCCGTGGCGGTGGGTGACTTCAATGGGGATGGCAGGCGAGACTTCGCCGTCGCGAACTCCAATGACGGTACTGTCACGGCGATGCTGGGCAACGGATCGGGCGGATTCTCGGCGGCCCCGGGCAGCCCCTTCGCGGCGGGAACAGGTCCCATTTCTCTGGCGGCGGGCGATTTCAATGGCGACGGCAGGCCGGACCTCGCCGTCGCGAACCATGACTACATCAATAACGGCATCGTGCTGCTGGGCAACGGATCGGGCGGGTTCACGGCGGCCCCGGTCACGGGCAGCCCCTTCCCGGCGGGAGCCGGTCCGTATGCCATGGCGGCGGGTGACTTCAACGGGGACGGCAAGCCGGACCTCGCCATTGCGAACTTCTACGGGAATAACGTGACGGTGCTTCTGGGAGGCGGCCAACCGGTGGCGCTGAGTCTGGTGGCAAGCCCTCCAGCGGGGGGCACTTTATGGTCCGGGGGTGTCGTGACGACAGTCGCCGGCTCTCCGTGGACGGCCATCGGCCTGGGAAGTCCGAGTGGCGTCGCGGTGGATCCTTCCGGGAAATACCTCTACGTTGCCGACACCCTGAACAACCAGGTTCTCAAAGTGGCGGTCGATACGAAGACCGCCACCACGATCCCCGTCTCCGGCCTCAACAACCCACGGGGAGTCGCTGTCGACCGGGTGGGCAACCTCTACATAGCGGATTGGCTCGGCAGTCGTGTGATGGAGTTCGACGCAGGCGGCCAGGCCCATGCGCTCTCAACCCCGGGTTTGTACCCTTTGGACGTCGCTGTCGATGGAACCGGAGGTTTGTATGTCGCGACTCGCGCTTTGGGCGGCTCCGGGTGTTACGTCCTGAAATGGCTCGCGGATTCCCAGTTTCAGGCCATCGCGGGAACAGGGTCGTGCTCTGCTCAAGGGGACGTGGGCGTTGCCGTGACAACCCCTGTCAGTCCGTTGGCGATAACCGCGGACCCCGCGAGTAAATTCCTTTACATCGCCGATTTTAATAACCGGATCCGCAAAGTGGACCTGACGAATGGATCGATTTCGACAGTGCCGGCCGGGTTGGGGAATTCCGCGGGCGGAGTCGCGGTGGATGGCGCAGGCAACGTCTACTTCACGGAGGCCCTTGGGGAAACAATCGGCCTGTTCGCCGTGGCCACCAAAACCGTCACTCAATATGCCGGATGTCATACCGGCAGTTCCGACTTGTCGTGTGAGCTTGGCGACCTTCCGAATGGCAGCGCGGCGATCGGCACGCGGCTCGACCCCTTAAGACTGGCGCTCGACGCCTCGGGCAACCTGTACTTCAGTGAACAGACGGGCGGTTTCCACCCGAACAGCGTGCGCCGTGTCAGTAATGGCGCTGCTGTCACCGGCAGCTATATCGGAGTGGCCGCGATCTCCAATTCCGGTTACGTTTTCGACGGCTTCTCCGGCGATCTGAGCGGCGCTCAGAATCCTCAGGCGATTTTCCTCGACTCAGCGAAGTATGGGGTGGCGAACTTTACGGCGCTGGCGCCGAATCTTGCGGCGTCCGTGGGGGCGAGAACCGATGTTGTGCCCGGGCTCACGCGCCAGGTGACGCTTACGCTGACGAATACCGGCGCGGGACCCGCGAATAATGCAACCATCGCGAGCATTACGGGAATCTCCGTGGTGCTCGGCAGCGGATCCGTTTCCGTGGCATCGGGGGTGCCCGTGAATCTCGGCACGATCGGGAAAACGCTGACCGGAACCGCGGCGCCTGTGTTCAACTGGCCCGCAACGGCCAGGAAGGTGAGATTTACCGTGAACTTCACGGCGGACAACGGCTATTCGGAGTCAAGCACAATAACGGCCCTGCGATGAACCGGGCCCGGCCCAGGAAAAGGAGAGCATAGAGTGAGAAAGCTCATACAACACATTTTTGTCCTGTTGCCGGCCATGGGTTTCGCCGCCGGCAACCTGTCGGCAGGGCCTCTGTTCACGAGCCAGATTGTGGGTGGAGAAACGGATACGCTTTCGATCGTCCTCGACCCGCCCAACGGCGCGGTTTCGGGCGTCGCCGGCTCGACGGCCGGGTGGGGTTTTACCGTTGACTGGACGGCGGCCGGCAATTTCATCTCTTTCACCGGGAGCAGCCTGGGTTCGGTCCTCAGCGGCGAGACGAACAACAGCTTTCTGGCCGCTTACACCGACTTCATTGGCGCAAACAGCGGACCGGACGGCATCGCCCTGGGCCCGGGGACGTGGACCCAGCCGTTCGACGCGATATCGGGTACCGGAGTGGGTTCCTATGCGATCTCGACGAACCCGTCACTGGCAATTCCCCTGGCGGAGGATACCGGTCAGATCACATTCAACTTCGACATTTACAGCGGAAACCCGGCCGTCTCCGGCGCGTATCTTGGATCCTATTCTTACTATGGCGGCCCGACCGCCTTCTCGGTCACGGTGGAAAACCCGATTCCGGAACCCGGCACCCTGTGGCTTCTCTGTGCGGGGGCCGGGATGCCGGCTCTTTTCCGCGTGAGGAAGCACGCCCCTGCCCCAACGCAAAACGTGGCATAATCGAACCCTTGCCCGTCAGTCTCACTTCGGACAACGCGCCGAATTGGTTTTGGCCCGCCGTCTTTTTCTGTGTCGCGGCGCTGTTATCCTTCGAAATGTTGTTCCTGCGGTACCCCGGCCTGCAGCAGGATGAAGTACTGTTTGTCAGACCGTTTCTCCGCCATGACACACCTCTGTATGCGTGGCATATCGGGGTGCTTCAGGTCCCCGTGATGTCGATGGACTACCTCGGCGCCCTGAAGTCGTGGTTGTACTGGCCGATCTTCCGGGTCTGGCCGCCTGGGGTCTGGTCCATCCGCCTGCCCGCCTGCGCCATCAGCGCCGGAACGCTGGTTGTGTTCGCGGCCGTGGTACGGCGTACTGCGGGGCCGACTGTCGCCGTTCTCGCCTGCGCGCTCCTCGCGTCGGACTCTTCCTTTATTCTCACGAACGTTTTCGACTGGGGGCCTGTGTCGCTTCTTCTTCTGGGGACGATCGCCATTCTCGCGCTCGGGCAGCGCGTTTTTGCGTCGGGCCGGGGGGGGGGGCTGGCTGCCGGAGCGCTCGTGGCCGGATTGTCTCTCTGGTACAAAGCGGCCTTCATCTTTCCGCTGGTGGGAATCGTGGCGTCCTTCACTGTTTTCAACTGGCGGAGCCTGGCCGGTATCTCCAGACGTGAATGGGGGATAGCCGCGGCGTCCTTCCTTATTGGAATCTCACCGCTGCTTGCTTTCAACCTCAGCAGGTCCGGTGCAACTCTGACCGCGGCGTCCGGCCTCGAAGCCGCGCCGGCAGCCGAAAAGCTGCGCATGCTCCAACGGACCCTTGACGGACGGGCGCTGGAACACTATATGTTCAGGAGCAAAGTAAACGAAAAGCTTGAGCTGCAAGGCGCGCCGTTGCCCGATCTTGTCATGGGCTGGTATCGGGATTCGCGGTTCGGCCCCGGGAGCGGCCTTTTCCTCTCGCTCCTGTTGTCGCTGCCTGCGTTTCCGTTTCTCCGCGCTTCCCCGCTCTATCGGCCGCTGCAATTTGCCTGGCCGGCTTTTCTCGTTTCGACCGCCTTTATGCTCGGTTTCCGGGACGCCGGCGCGGGGCCTCACCATACCGTCCTTCTTTATCCCGCTCCGCATTTCATTGTCGCCGCCAGCGCCGCCGGGCTCGCACAACTGCGCCCGCGCTTCAGAGGATTTGCCATCGTTGCGATCGCCCTGGCCATCGCATCGATCGGCGCTTCCAACCTCTGGCTCGTTCGCAATTACTACCGCGCCGCCCGCCACAATGGGTTCAGTGTGTACTGGAGCGACGGCCTTCCGGAACTGGCCAGAGCAGTCCGCGCGAAGGGAATGCCCGCCACGTTTCTCGACTGGGGGATTGAGGACGGGGTCCGGATCGAATCCGGCGACCGCGTGAACGTAATGGACGATCGGACGCCGCGGGCGGGCATCCTGTATGTCGGGCATTGTCCGGGCTACGTGGTGGACGCCGCGGCGGCGCAGCGTTTCGATCGCGCGACGAATGTGGCGCATATGGTTCGCAACAACGAAGTAACTGTGCGGGACCGGGAAGGGCATCCGGTCTTCTGTCTTTTCTCGCTCCAATAAAGTGCCTGCGCTGTATACTGATCTTGCTTTCACCCCGGTCAAAATGAAGAATATCGATCTGAATACGATACCGTCCTTCGACGAGTTGCCCGTCAGAAAGGGCGCGCCCGCCGACTCCTCCTGGGGCGTCTTTGGCGATGAGGATGCGCTGGGCTGTTTGAACTTTCTGACTCCCGCGGGAATCGTCGCAGCCGCTCGCCTGGTGCAAACGGGAAAGGTGTTCCGGCTCGACGCGAGAATCGGCTTCGTCAAGCCGCCTTTGTTTGGCCGCTCCGCCGTGGTCCATCAGGTTGTCCCGCTGGGGCCGATGGCGAATGACGACGCTCTCGACCGCTTCAATACGCAGGAAGGAAGCCAGTGGGATGGTTTGGGCCATATCGGGCACGTGCGCCACGAGCTGTTTTACAACGGCGTCAAGGTGGAAGAGATCCGGGATGGGCACAACGCGCGGCTCGGAATCCACCACTGGGCCGATAAGTTCGTCGGACGCGGCGTACTCATCGACGCATTCGGCTTCCGCAAAGCCCGGGGTATTGCCACGAACCCTCTGGAAAAGGGCTGCTACACGCCTGCCGAGCTGCAGGCGGCACTCGAAGCGCAGGGGACGACGCTCCAGCCGGGCACGATTCTGCTGATCCGGACAGGCTGGGTGGAGTCGTACGAAAACTCTTCGCCCGATGAGAAGCGCGCGCTGGCGCCCATGGACAAGTTGAGTTCGATCGGGATCGAAGCGAGCCGGGAAATGGTGGCGTGGCTCTGGAACCATAAGGTAGCGGCGGTCGGGACCGATTGTCCCGCGGTGGAAGCCTTCCCCTTCGACTTCACGGACGAGAACGCGCTGCACTACCGCGCATTGCCTCTGCTCGGGCTGCCCCTTGGGGAATTGTTTGTGCTGGCGCCGCTGGCGGAGGATTGCGCAGGCGACGGTCGATATGAGTTTATGGTCGTCTCCGCGCCCCTGAATGTGGAAGGCGGTATTGCCTCGCCCCCGAATGCCGTTGTAATTAAATAGACCTACGGGATATAGCAGCCGACCGCCGGCTCTTCGGGCCTGGCCACGGGGCGTCCGGAGAGCACCGCGTCGAGCGCATCCCGCACATCGTGCGCCGTGACCACCCGGCGCTGCACTCCGATCGCCGCATACGAATTATCGATCCGGCCGCGATAGGCGATCGCGCCATCCGGCCCGATGAGCACGGCCGTGGGAGTAATGGCCGCGCCGGTCGCCTTCACCAGCACATGCGTGCGATCCACCATCTTCGGATACGCCCCGTGTCCATAATCCCCGGCGTGTTTCTTCGCCTGATCGTCGGTCATCGTGGCATCCGTATAAACCAGCGAGCAACCGACGCCCCTCTGCGCGTAGCCGTCGCAGATGCGCCGGATTTCGTGCGAGTAATAGTTGGAAACCGGGCAATCGTACGTCACGAAGAACAGAGCTTCCACATGCCCCTTATCGACCTTGAGCGGCTCGCGCATGACGCCATCGACATCGCGCACGGCCACGGACGGATGGAGAATCGTCCCCAGCACAAACGCCGCAAACCAGATCATTGGGCGAGTAACTCCTTGAGTTTTGCGCGAAGTTCGGGGTCCGCCGTCAACCGGGCTCGCGCCATCCGGTTCCGGTGTTGCAGCACATCGGCCCGCAGCAGCGCCAGATCCGCTTCGTCATGCGGCACGCCCACCAGCGTCACACTGCCCATTTCATCCCTGGACTGCTCTCCCCACGCGACCCGTACCGGCGGGTTCGAAGGATTCCTCGGATTATCGACCGTGTTATCCCAGTGTACTTCGGCGTCGAGCCGCGTGCCTTTGGGAAGCGGCACAAGCTGCTGGAAGAAGTACCGGTCCTGCCACGAGAAATCCCAGTCCCTGATCCAGAGGAGCGTTTTCACTTCACCCGAGGGCAGTGTCGCCGTCATTTTCAATTCTTTGCCGATGTAGTGGGCGTGCGCGCCGATTGAGACGGCATCCATCGCAACCGGCAGCGTATAAGAATCCCGGATCGTTAAATCTTTCTCGCCGGGGGGAATGTCGAGTCCGGAGAACAGCGAATAAGTGGGCGGCAGCTGGATGGAAACCAGAGTCCGCGCGGGCGGTTTCTTTGCGAAGTAAAAACCGATGACCGACTTCTCCGCTTCCGGCTTGCCGGTCGGATGGAAATGATACTGGACGATGAAGTCGGACCCTGCCTTCACGGGAAGCGCGAGGCCTTCCGGCTCCATATGCGGTTGCGCGCCGACGGCCCACCCGCCCAGAGGCTCCGCTTCGCCGCCCGGCCGCATTCCGGTGAACCCCGGCGCCGCGCCCTGCGGCGCGCGGCTGTGCGCCGTTCCGCCCGGATCGGCGAAATACAAAACGTGATGGACTGCCGAACGGGCCGAGGGCTTCATGTCGATCGCTGCGATCCACTTGTCTTCCGCGAGTCCGAGCGGCACGGCGATATTCCGGTAGATATCCGGGCCATCCGCCGGAACATGGTACGCCGCGGGCATTTCGACGATCAGATCCGGCTCGCCCAGCATCCATCCGGAAGCGAACTTCGGCGGGGCCGGTGCGTCGGACGCCTCGCCTTCCGGCATGCCCTGCCGCACCCACTCTTCGATCAGGGCAATTTCGCTCGCGTTCAGCCGCCGCTCGTCTTTGAACGGATAGGACCCCGCCTCGGCCTTCCAGGGCGGCATGACATGCGATTGCGTCACCTGCGCGACGATTCTCCCTCTCTTCGCCACATCCTGGTACGAAAGCAGCGGGAACGGAGCCGCCTCACCGGGACGATGGCAGCAAGAGCAGTTCTTTACGACGAGCGGCGCGATCGGCCGGTTCAAGGTTACTTTGCCGGACGGCGCAGGCGCCTGCGAACACAACACGACCGGAACCCACCATAAAAAGACGGCGCGCTTCATCTGGATAGACTCTCTAAAACACGAACGCCAGCGCGCCGCGAATGCACCGCGGTGTATTCACCAGCAGAATCCGGTCGCCGCCCGGAGTCGTGAGCGGAAGATAGCCCTGCGCCAGCAGATTTCGCAGTTCCGCGGTGGCTTCCATTCTCCACGGCATCCGGGGTATCGCCGGCATCGGTTGGCGCAGGATCACGTTGAAACCGGGTTCGGGCTGCGTGGATTGAGTCGAAAAGGAGGGTGCGGGCATGGCGGATTGATAATCCGTCCACTGGTAGCTCGCCATAAAGCGCGTCCCGGCCCGTTTGAAAGCGCCCGAAACCCGCAGCGTCACCGCCGGACGATTCGTCACGTCCATGATTTTCCGCAGATCGGCGGCGCCGGCTCCCGGAATTTCATTCGTGGTTGGCGACACCATCCCTGCCGAACCGTACATCAGGGTGACCTTGTACTGGTCCCACAGGTTTTGCGTCACCCCGGCCGTGTATCCGAAGGTTTCGATCCTGCCTATGTCGAAGGAAGCGCTGTTGGAAAAAAGGCTCGGCAGCAGATCGCCCGGAAACAGTCCGGGATCCGGAGACGCTACGGTAAGAGTGGTATTCGAGATGCCCTCCCGATATGCGGAGACGCGATACTCGCGCGAGCCGAAGCGCTGCGATACGCCCAGTTCGTAATCGTCTCCGCGCTCTACCTGGGTGTGGCCGCCGCTCAGGCTGACGCCGGGAAGCATGGCGAGCGAGGTCAGATCGCGCTGCAGATCGGCGTTCGGGCCGGCCGCGCTCATGCCCAGCTCGGGTCTGGCATTGCCCGACGTCCACGTGAAATCGGCCTCCCCATGCGGCAGAGAATACGTCAGCCTGGCGTACGGGCTGAAATAATGAATCCGATCGAGGAAAGAGACGGTGTCGAACTCGAATCCATACTCCATTCGCAGCGAATCGCTCAACTGCGTCTTGTCTCCGAAACTCACGCCCATCGTGCGCAGCATCGGCGTCGATCCGTCGCCCTCGGAACCTCCGCCCAGAAAACCCTGGCCGGCGTGCAACGGTACGTAGAACTGGCGCATCGTGACGGCAATTTCAGGACTGGCGCCGCTCGGAAGCTCGCGGCTCCAGGTAGTCCGGATCGCGCCCGACGGCGCCACGGAAGACCCGCCGCCATACCCCAGATCGCCCGCCACCTGCAGGCGGTTCGTGCCGTATAAGGAGGTCACGAAAGCGAACTCGGTGGCGAGGTCCGCTTCGTTATCACCCATCGTCTGAGATCCGTCGCCGCCCGAAATTTTGACCATGCCGCGCGAATCGGTGAAGATCGGCGGCTTCGAAGACTCGGATGAAGATGCCGTGGATTCGCCCGGCGCCGCGCCCGCGCCGTTCGTGCGCGTCAGCGCGGGCAGAAGGCGGAGAATCGGTCTGGTCGAACTATCCGACCGCAGTGTCCACTTCCAGCCGTCGCTCATCAAACTCCCGGGCGCGGGCGTTGTGGAAACCAGTTGCACGGAACTGAACACGCGGGAAAGGCTGATTTCGAGCAGACTTCGCATCCCAGGCCTGATCTGGATCCGTTCCCTGATGGCAGGCACAAAACTGGAGAAGGACACGTGGATGGAATACAGATCGGGCAGCAGGTCACCGAAAGCGAATGTCCCCAGGGAATCCGTCGCCGATCTTTGCAGCACCTGGTCCTGCTGGTTAAAAAGCAGGACAACGGCGCCGGGCTGGGGCTTCCCGGTAACGTCCGTTACCAGACCGCCCAACTGGCCGGAAAAGCGGATCGGGGACGCCGCCGAGAGCGGAGCGACCAGAGACGCGAAGATCAGGGCCGGGGCCAGCAACCCCATCGCCTGACCTGCGCGCATCGCGTCAACTCTCATTTTCACGCTTCACGTCACTTCGAAACAGCGCGACTGACATCGCATCGCGATCGTCTTCAGCTTATCGTAAAATTCGCCTGCTGCTGCACCGTCTGGTTCCGGTTCTTGTCGAACGCCTTAACCTTCAGCGTGTAAGTTCCAGGAGCCAGCGACTTCAGCGAAACCAGCTTCTCGATGGTCACCTGGTTGGCGGAAGCGTTCGGGATCTTCTCCACGTCCTCGCTGAAACCGATGACCTTTTCGTTCGATCCGGTTTTGTCGATCTCATACTCGATCGTCCCGGACGGCTTCTGCGTCTTCTCGTCGGGCCCGAAGTTGTAAACCTGGAGATAGATCCCCATCTTTTCGTCCTGGGTGAACTTGTCTCCCAGTCGCGGCCGAACTTTCGTATCGCCGATCGAGAACATCCCGCCGCCGATGCTCTTCGTCGGCAGTTTATCGATCTGGTCGGCCAGAACCAGACTGCTCGAAGCGAGCTTGTCCTCGTCGTAGTGCGGCACGTCGAGCGCCACTTCATAGACGTTCTGATTGCCCCCGACCGTATCTTTGGCGACGACATTCAGCCGGTACCGTCCCGGAGCCAGAGGCACGGATTGCTGATAAATCGAGCGCTGCGCGGTGAACTTCTGCAGCATATCGGGAGGCGCATCGATTTCGAGAGGCTTCTCGAACGTCGTAATCGGACGGCGAGTCATCGAACTCACCCGCCCCAGCAGGTTCACCAGCGATTTTTCGACGCCGTCCTTCTTCTGGAACTCCAGATCTTTGTTCTCGAACTGGATCGTGATATTCGCCATTACCGAGGATTCGGTCACGCGCACGTAATCCACCCGCACCTGCATCGGGAGAATATTGTAGGTGATTCGCGCGTTGATCTCGGCCTCCAGATCCTTGAACTTGACCGGTGGCGCCTGTTGCAGCTTCGCGAACTGGTTCAGGCGGTCGAACTCGTCGTAGCTCGCCGGCTGGACGCCTCCGAGCGGGGCGCCCATGTGGGTTCCATCCGTGCGGTTGAAGCGGGCCATCTTGTCGCTCATGCCCATCTGCTCGGCCAGGGTGAGGCCCGCGCCGGGAACGTAGGTCAACGCGTCTTTCTCGGACGGGTCCATCGTCATGTGGAACTCGCCCGTCATGGTCGTGTCGACAAACTCAATCTGGATATCGTTGCCGATGCCTTCGATATACCGGTAACGCCAGTCTTCGAACGGGAAGGTCGTGGTTTCACCGCCGCCTTCGGCCACCGGCCGCTCGTACGTGCCGCCGGAAGGATGATCGTCAATCTCGTCCGGGGGGCCGAACGTGATATAAATGCGGCCGCGATCGCTCTTCCATCCGGGGATGCCGGAAGCATAGCGTTCGTTGGCGTAGGCGATACGGCGGTAGTGCTCTTCCTTGTACTCGTTCTCGACGGTGTCGGGCGTGGGATCGCGGCGCAGCCAGAACTGCTCCACGAACTGTTCCCGTTCCTCGTCCGTGTTTAACTGCTTGAAGGCCTTGCGTTCTTCATCGGTGATGATATAGGTGACATCCTCGTTCAGCCACTTTTTCCACGGCGTCTCCAGTTCCTTTTTGAGCGCCGCTTCCTTCTTTTTGATCTGTTTTGGCGTCAGGGGTTTGGCGACGGTCTCCCGCTTTGCGGGTGCAGCCGCGGGGGCCGCGGAACCAGTGGGAGCGTCCTGGGAAACGGCCGGGATGACGACCAGGAGAGCCAGACCGATCGAGGAAACCCACAGAGCCTTTGCAGTCATACTTTTTTGCGCTTTCGGAAGAATATAAGCACTTCTGATTGTAACTCAGACGTCAGCCGGCGAGCATGCGTTTCGACATGCAACGTTTCACTCTCACGCAAACAGCGCGTCCACGGAAATCCTGAACCCGGGAAGAATCGCGCACGTCAATTCGTCGCCCTGCCGGAGGTTCCTCTCCAGCACGAGGCCGGCGGTGGCCGCGTCCCTGCGATAAAGCTCAACGCTCCGGTTCTCGGGATCCACGATCCAGTACTCATCGACGCCGCGCGCGGCATAGAGGCTGAGCTTGACATGCCGGTCCCGGCGCACATTCGAAGCGCCCGGGGAAAGAATCTCGATGACAATTTCGGGCGCTGCATGGAATCGCCCCGCGGCCAGCGCCTTGCTCATCCGCTCGTTGCCGGCGAACACAAGATCGGGGATCACGCCATTGTAATCGTCGAAAATCACTCCCACGCCCGGCGCGACCCGCCCGACCGGATGTTCCCGCAGATAATCGCTGAAGGCAACTACGATGTTGACCAGTACGATCTGGTGAAAGAAACTGGGCGCGCTCGACACGTAAAGCTCTCCGTCAATCACTTCGTAGCGGTTGCCATCGTCCGGCATCGCTTCCAGATCGGCATTGGTCAGTCGAAGCTCGCTCGCGGCGTTCACGGTGGAAAACTCCTGTTTCCGCTATTCTACTTCAATCGTTTTACGGCTTCGCGCACCAGTTCGTGCAAGCCATTGCCCCCCTGGGCGGTGTACTCGATAATCTGGCGCTTCATCCGCTTTTCCCAGAATTTCTGGATGTGGTCGGTAACGCCATCCACGGCTTCCTCCCGCGGAAAGCTGGCGAAATAGAGCGCGATCTGGTTCGCGTTGTGAACCATCAGTTCAGCCTTCATAATCCTGTGTTCCGGCGTTCCCGCGCAAGGTCGTCAGTCGCCGGCGCTCGCTTCGCTGAGGATCTGCGTGGTCAGCCGCTTCGTCTCGCGGTAATGCGCCTGCCACTCGGACTCGCGCTTGACCGGCCGCACCTGCACCGCGGTCACCTTGTATTCGGGACACCCCGTCGCCCAGTCCGTAAAATCGGTCGTCACGACATTGGCGCCCGAAATGGCATGGTGGAAGGTCGTATAGACCACTCCCGGCTGAATGCGCTCCGTAATGCGGGCATGCAGAGACGTCTGCCCGGCCCGGCTGGACAGAGCCACCAGATCGCCCTCCCGGATGCCGCGATTTTCCGCATCGAAGGGATGGATATCGAGAATGTCTTCGTCGTGCCACACGTTGTTATCCGTGCGGCGGGTCTGCGCTCCGACGTTGTACTGCGATAGAATCCGGCCCGTCGTCAGAATCAGCGGGAACCGGTCCGTCGTGCGTTCGTCCGTGGGCACGAATTCCGTGATCATGAAGCGGCCCTTGCCGCGCACGAAGCCGCCGATGTGCATGATCGGCGTGCCTTCCGGGGCCTTTTCGTTGCAGGGCCACTGGAGGCTGCCCAGTTCGTCGAGCCGCGCGAAACTGACACCCGCGAAAGTCGGCGTCAACCGCGCGATTTCGTCCATGATTTCGGACGGATGGTTGTAGTGCATGGGGTAGCCGAGAGCGGCCGAAAGCTCCATCGTCACTTCCCAGTCCGCCTTGCCCGCCATCGGCGGAATGGCCTTGCGCACCCGCCCCAGGCGCCGCTCGGCGTTGGTGAAAGTGCCGTCTTTTTCGAGGAAAGACGATCCGGGCAGGAACACGTGCGCGTAACTCGCCGTCTCGTTCAGGAACAGATCCTGCACCACCACGCATTCCATCGCGGACAGACCCGACGTCACATGATGCGTATTCGGATCGGACTGCGCGATGTCCTCGCCCTGGACATAAAGGCCCATGAAGGTACCCTCCACCGCGGCATCCAGCATGTTCGGGATGCGCAGGCCCGGGTCGCCCTGAAGCGCCACCTGCCACGCCTCTTCGAACGTCTCGCGCACGGCGTCGTTCGAAACATGGCGATAACCCGGGAACTCGTGCGGGAACGAGCCCATATCGCAGGAACCCTGTACATTGTTCTGGCCGCGCAGGGGATTGACGCCCACCCCGCGCTTGCCGATATTGCCGGTGGCCATCGCCAGGTTGGCCATGCCCATCACCATGGTCGAACCCTGGCTGTGCTCGGTAACGCCCAGCCCGTAGTAGATGGCTCCGTTGCCGCCGGTCGCGTACAAGCGGGCCGCGCCGCGCACGTCCGCGGCAGGCACGCCGGTCAACGCTTCCACCGCTTCCGGCGAATTGCGCTCTTCCGCAATGAAGTTCCGCCACAGCTCGAAGGCCTTCGGATCGCAGCGCTCTTTCACGAACGGCTCATCCACCAGGCCTTCCGTAACCACCACGTGCGCGATGGCATTAATCACTGCGACGTTCGTGCCTGGCCGCAGCGGAAGATGATAATCCGCCTGCACATGCGGCGTCCTGATGAGATCGATCCCTCGGGGATCGACCACGATCAGCCGCGCGCCTTCGCGCAAACGCCGTTTCATCTGCGAAGCGAAGACCGGATGGGCGTCGGTCGGGTTCGCGCCGATCACCACGATGACATCGGCTTCTTCCACCGAATCGAAATCCTGTGTCCCGGCCGAGGTTCCGAACGTCGCGTTCAGCCCATAGCCCGTGGGCGAATGGCAGACGCGCGCGCAGGTATCCACGTTGTTGTTGCCGAACGCGGCCCGCACCATCTTCTGCACCAGGTAGGTTTCTTCGTTCGTGCAGCGCGAAGACGTGATCCCGCCGATCGAATCCTGCCCGTATTTGGCCTGAATCCGTTTGAACTCGCTCGCCGCGTAGCCGATCGCCTCTTCCCAGCTCACTTCGCGCCACGGATCGGTGATCTTCGCCCGGATCATGGGGTTCAGGATGCGGTCCCTGTGGGTCGCATAGCCCCATGCAAACCGGCCCTTCACGCAGGAATGTCCGTGGTTCGCCTTGCCATCCTTGTAGGGCGACATGCGGACGACTTCATTGCCCTGCATTTCGGCAATGAACGAGCAGCCCACGCCGCAGTACGCGCACGTCGTGACCACGCTGTGCTCCGGCAGCCCCTTTTTGATCACCGACTTTTCCATGAGCGTGGCCGTGGGGCAGGCCTGTACGCAGGCCCCGCAGGAAACGCACTCGGAGTCGATGAAGTCTTTGTTGCCGGCGGAAACGACGGAGGCGAAGCCGCGGCCGTCGATCGTGAGCGCGAACGTGCCCTGCACTTCCTCGCAGGCGCGCACGCAGCGCGAGCAGACGATGCACTTCGCGGGATCGAACGTGAAATACGGGTTCGATTCGTCTTTCACCGATTTCAGATGGTTCGCGCCTTCATACCCGTAGCGAACCTCGCGCAGACCCACCACGCCCGCCATGTCCTGCAGTTCGCAATCGCCATTGGCGGCGCATGTGAGGCAATCGAGCGGATGGTCGCTGATATAGAGCTCCATCACGCCCCGGCGCAGTTTGGCCAGCTTCGGCGAACTCGTCCGCACCTTCATGCCCGGCTCGGCTAATGTGGTGCACGAAGCGGGCGTGCCGCGCCGCCCTTCGATTTCGACCAGACACAGGCGGCAGGACCCGAACGGCTCCACGCTGTCCGTCGCGCAAAGCTTCGGGATCTGCACGCCGGCCTCGACCGCCGCGCGCATGAGCGAAGTGCCCCGCGCAACCGTGACCGGCTTCCCGTCGATCTCCAGACTGACAATTGTTTCGGCGACCCGGAGCGGAGTGCCGTAGTCGGTTTCCTGAATCAGCGCCATGGGGGATGTCTCCGTCTCCTATCTTACCGGCAACCGGCCGTCGAAGTCTTCCGGGAAGTGCCGGACCGCGCTCAGCACCGGATAGGGCGTAAGCCCTCCGAGCGCGCACAGCGAGCCATCGAGCATCAGTTCGCAGAGATCGTCGAGCACTTCCAGATTCTTCGCGCGATCGTGATTCGCGACGATCCGGTCGATAACTTCCACGCCGCGGGTGGAACCGATCCGGCACGGCGTGCATTTGCCGCAGCTCTCGATGGCGCAGAACTCCATCGCGAAGCGGGCCTGTTTCGCCAGATTCACCGTGTCGTCGAAAACCACGATGCCGCCGTGGCCCAGCAGGCCCTTTTGCGCCGCGAACGCCTCGTAGTCGAGCGGCGTATCGAGCAGCGAGTTCGGGAAATACGCGCCAAGCGGCCCGCCCACCTGCACCGCCCGCAGGGAGCGTCCCGAAGCCGTTCCGCCGCCAAAATCGAAGATCGCGTCGCGCAGCGTCAGTCCGAAAGCCTTCTCCACCAGACCCGCGTGTTTGACGTTCCCGGCCAGTTGAATCGTCAGCGTGCCGCGCGACCGGCCCATGCCGAAATCGCGATAAAACTCCGCGCCCTTATCCAGAATGATGGGCACCGTTGCGAGCGAGATGACGTTATTCACCACCGTCGGCTTGCCGAACAGCCCTTCGATCGCGGGCAGCGGCGGCTTGAAGCGGATCTGGCCGCGCTTGCCTTCCAGACTCTCCAGCAGCGACGTTTCCTCGCCGCAGATGTAGGCGCCCGCGCCAAGGCGCGCTTCCAGATCGAAGCGCTTGCCGCTGCCGGCGACGCTGGCCCCCAGATAGCCGGCTTCGTACGCAATATCGATCGCCCGCCGCAGCGTCCGGAACGCATGAGGGTACTCGGAGCGCACGTAGATATAACCGGAGGACGCATCCACCGCCAGCCCCGCGATGGTCATGCCTTCGATCAGGACGAACGGGTCGCCCTCCATAATCATGCGGTCGGCGTAGGTGCCGCTGTCGCCTTCATCCGCATTGCAGACGATGTATTTGCGGTCGGCAACCGCGTTCAGTACAGTGCGCCACTTGATGCCCGTGGGAAAGCCCGCGCCGCCGCGCCCGCGCAGCCCGGACTTCGTCACTTCTTCGACGATGCCTTCGCGCGTGTGCTGCAGCGCCTTCGCGAGGCCCCTGTAGCCGCCGTGCGCGACATAATCCGCGAGCGACAGCGGATCGGTAATGCCGCAGCGCGCAAACGTCAGGCGCTCCTGCCGTTTGAGCCAGTCGATCTCTTCCGTTGCGCCGAGGCACAAAGGATGGGATTTGCCGTGCAGAAAGCCGGCATCGAAAAGCCCTGGTACTTTGTCCGATGAAACGGGACCGTAGGCGATTCGCCCCTCGGGCGTTTCCACTTCCACCAGAGGCTCCAGCCAGAACATGCCGCGCGAACCGTTGCGCACCAAGGTAACGTCGAGCCCTCGCACCGAGATTTCCCGCGAGATTGCGCGCGCAACCGCATCGGCGCCAACCGAGACCGCCGCCATATCGCAGGGGACGTAGATTTTGATGCTCATTATCTCGTCACTCCCGGGCGTCTCCGGGCATCGTCGATCAGAAAATCGGCCACTTCGGCGGAGACGCGGCCGTAAGGCTTGCCATCCAGCATCGCCGCGGGCGAAAGCGCGCAGTTACCGAGGCAATAGACGGGACTCAGCGTGAAACTATCGTCCGGCGTCGTGCTGCCCAGCTTCACCCCGAGGCGATTTTCGACGTGCCGGATCAGATCGTCGCAGCCCATCGCCTGGCACGATTCCGCGCGGCAGATCTGCAGCACGTGCCGGCCGGGCGGCTGGGTCCGGAAGTCGTGATAGAAGGTAATCACGCCATGCACTTCCGCGTGCGAGATATTCAGCGCGCCGGCGATGACCGGAACCGCCGACGGGTCCACATATCCGAATTCCTCCTGCAACGCATGCAGAATGGGGAGAAGAGCGCCGGGAAGCTGTTGCAGTTCCCGGATACGGGCGAGCGCGAGGTCTGCGTCCCAGGTCTCGGGTGCGTTCATCCGCGGGCTTCCTCGACCTGGCATGGGGCAAAAACTGGGTTGGATAGCAAAACGCTTTGATTCTATCAAGCGCGTCTTTCCGGGGGCTATGGCGCCTGTTTCGCCGGCGCGGGCGCCGCCTCATGGAGTTCGATGTCGCCTTTTTCGCGCGCATCTTCGCGCGCATCCTGCGCCCGCGCCGCGCTCAGGCGGTTTCGCATCGCGTAGTTGCCTTCATGGCACGCGTACTCGAAAATCCGATATCCCGGCACGCGCACGACCGGAAACTGCACGGTCCAGGGCGCCGTAAATGTCTTCGGATCGTCGATCGTCACCTGGTACAGCAGCGTGTTTGCATCGGTCCGGGTGAAGCGCTCCGTCAGCTTCAGATCCTCGCTGTAGGGCGTACCGCCCACGGCCAGCTTGCCGCCGATGAAGTTCGTCGTCTCCACCACCAGCGTGTTGCCTTCCCAGTGCCCCCGCGGATCGCCCATGTACGATCGCATCTTCGCGCTCTCATGCGGCCTTCCGTCGAGCGGGATAATGCGCGTCTCGTGAATCATCTCGTAGCGAATCGCCACGGAGTTGGGGGTCTGAACGATCTGCGAACCGTTTCCATAGATCGAGGGGAAGAACGAACCCGTCACGCCCCGCGAAATGCACCGGTCGTAGATCGTCGCGTCTTCCCACGAAGCCGGCCGCATGTTCGTATAACTCGGCTGCGACGCCCTCCGCTTCCTGCCTTCTTCGGTCAACGGTGGAATGCGCCCATTCGGCGGATCCACAACGAGCGATGTCAAATGCGACGCGCTGCGCGCGAACTCCACCCATTGCGCGGGAACAGCCGCGGCGTCCACGCCGCTCTGTTTCGCCCAGAAGCCTTCCTTCGGCCGCTCGCCCGTTTCGATCACCGTCTGCCCCTTCGCAACGTCGCCCGAGCGCTTCGCGTACTCGTCTTCCGTCACGTACTGCCGCGTGCCGTACTGCGCCGGCCGCTCCAGCGGAACGTCGTGCGAATCGTCGCTCGTCCAGATCCCTTCGAGATCCGGATGTCCCCACGGCGTCTTCGGCTGTGTCCACTTGCTCTCTGACGATTGCGCGAACACCGCCGGCGCAATCAGAAGCATACCCGTCAGGCTCAACGTTCCAATCCGCATTCCAAACTCCTTCCGCCTCGCGGCGGCTCTCTCACTTCAAAGCCAGTTGCTTCAACAGCGCGATCGTGCCTTCCCGCGCCTTCACCGGACCGCCCGCCCTGCCTCGCAGCCCCTTGCCCTGCGCCATCTCGACAGGCGTGCGCCCCTGGCTATCCGCCACGTCGAGCTTCGCGCCGTGCGCCGCCAGGAACCGCACCATGTCATCCGTTGGATCCGGCAGATTCGGATCCCTGGCCTGCGCGGCGAAATGCATCGGGGTTTGTCCCGCGGCGCTCACCGCGTTGACATCCGCTCCGTGCGCCACCAGCGCCTTCGCCGCCTCCAGCATTTGCGCATCGGTAGCGTAGTCTTTGGCGAACGTTCCGACTCCGCGCCCAAGGCCCGATGCGAACATCAGCGCCGTAGTCCCGTTCTTCTGCGCGCGCCCAACATCCGCGCCATGCGCAATCAGCAGCTCAATCGCGGCCACATCGCCATTCTTCGCGGCGCGCATCAGGGGCGTCGCGCCTTCCGCCAGCGTCGGCTCACCCGGCGTGTGCGCGCGCTGCAGCTCCGCGGTCTTCAACCCCGCGTTGGCATCCGCGTGGCGGTCCAGCAGAACCTTCATCAGGTCGAGCGCGCTGAGCTTGTCCGCGGGAGCGCGCGAAGGTCTGCCGTAGACTTCGCCCAGCGTGTTCATGTCCACTGCCGCGTAAAGCGGCGCCATGCCCGCGCTGTCTGCCTGGTTGACATCCGCGCCGCGCTCCACCAGCAGCGCCGCCGTGTCGTAATGGCCGTTCAGAATCGCCAGTTCGAGCGCCGTCGTTCCATCCGGATCCGCCAGATTCACATCCGCGCCGGCCGCGCAAAGAGCGTCGGCCGCGTCCTTCGCGCCCTGACGCGCCGCGTACATTAACGCCGTCCAGCTTCCGCGCGGCAGAATCGTCAGCACGCCTTCGAGGCCGAACCGGTCTTTCGCGTACGCGAGTTCTTTCGAGCGCGTATTCACCCGCGCCCCGCCGGCCACCAGCGCCCGCACGGCGGCGGCCCGATCCTCCGCGGCGGCCGTCATCAACGCTGTCTCGCCGAATGCCACCCCGGCGGCGTTCGCTTCCGCTCCATGCGCCAGCAGCAGCGCAACCGCTTCCGCGCGCCCGGCGCGAGCCGCCGCCATCATCAGCGTCTCTCCGCTCGCCGAACCGGGCCTCGCATCCGCGCCCGCTTCGAGCAGTGCATTGGCAATCCCCGCATTTCCCGCCGCCACCGCGAGCGCGAGCGGCGTCACCCCGTTGCGGCTCTCCGCATTCGGGTTTGCTCCGGCGCGCAGCAGCAATCTCGTCGTCTCGAGATCGCCCGCTTCCACGGCCGCGTGCAGCGCGGTCGCGCCATCGGCCTCCGCCGCGTTCACATCCGCACGCCGCGCGATCCATGCGCGAACGCCGGTTGCGTCGCCCGCGCGCACCGCGTCCGTCAGCGATCCGGCGAAGGCGGAACCGCCCAGAAGCATCCCGGCCAATAACGCTTTACGAAACAACCTCAGCCATCCCTGTACTGTCGCCGAACTGCTCCATCGGAGCGCCGAACTTCGCCGCCACGTTCAGCCACAGGTTCCCGATCGGAGACCTCACCGGCAGTTCCACGTGCCGCGCGCCCCTGCCCGCGCCGCCGCCCGCGAGCACCACCGGCAGCGGATCGGTCGCATGTCCGTTCGAGTCGGCCATGCCCGCTCCATACACCAGCAGCGAATGGTCGAGCACCGACCCGTCGCCATCCGGCATCCCCCGCAGCGTTTCAAGAAACCGCGCGTACATTCGCACGTAATAGGTGTTGATCTTCGTCATCCGCGCCATCTTTTCCGGATTGTTCAGATGATGCGACACCGAGTGATGCTGCTCTCCCACCCCGATCTGCGGATACGTTCTCTGGCTCAGTTCCCGCGACATCATGAACGTGAAGACCCGTGTCGCATCGGCCGCGAACGCCGCCGCCGCCAGATCGAACATCAGCGCTACATGCTCTTCGAACAGCTCCGGCGTGCCCAGCGGCGCATCCGGCGTCGCGCCCTGCTCCGCCCCGCGCGCCTCCGCCCGTTCGATGCGCCTCTCGATCTCCCGCAGGTTCTCCAGATACTCGTCCAGCCGCGCGCGATCGCGCTGCCCCAGGCCCTTCCCAAGGTCTTTCGCGTCTTCCGCCACCGCGTCCAGAATGCTGCGCTCCTTCTTCAGGCGCGCAGTCCTTTCGGCCGCTGTCCCGCCTTCGCCGAACACCCTTTCGAACGCGGCCCGCGGGTTCGTCTCCATCGGCAGCGGCGTCTTCGGCGTGCTCCACGAGATCGTGTTCATGTAAGCGCAGCTGAACCCCGGCGAGCACCCGCCGACGTAGCCCGTGAAATCCTCAGTCGCCAGCTCCAGCGAAGGCAGAGGCGTGTCCTGTCCGATCTTTTTCGCGACCACCTGATCGATCGTCGTGTTGGCGTAGACATCCTCGGCTTCGGTGCGCTTCGGCCACACCCCCGTCAGAAAGCCCGCCGCGCTCACCGCGTGATCGCCCACCTGGCTGCCCGGATGCGAGCGGCACAAGTTCGTCACCACCGCGAGATTCCCCCGAAACGGCTCAAGCGGCTTCAGAATCGGCGTGAATTCGAAGTCCATCCCCTGCGACTTCGGCGTGAACTGCTGCATGATCGCGCCGTTCGGAAAGTAAACCGCGCCGAACCGCATTCGCGGCGCCGCCTCCGCCCTGGCCATCGGAGTCAGTGCCGGGAACATCGCATCGAGCAGCGGCAGCGAGATCGCCGCCCCGCACCCGCGCAGCAACGTCCTCCGCCCGATCGCCTTCTTCGTGATAAACATCCTCAGAGCCCCCTGTCTTCCGCCGCCGTACTCATTTCGAACGGCGTACTGTGCACCACGCCCAGAATCAAATCGGAAAATCTGTAATTGTCCGGCGCCGCCTGCCGCAGGATCGCGCGCACGGCAGGCATATCGCGATAATCGATGCCGCGGCCCAGCGCGTACGTCATCAGTTTTTCCGTCAGAGTGCCCGCGAACAACTCCGGCCGCGTGAGAATCGCCTTCCGCAGCGCCACCACGCCATCCACCTTCGCGCCGTCGGCCAGCTCGCCCGATGCGTCCACCGGCACCCCGGCCTCCCGATCCCGCCAGGCTCCCACCGCGTCGAGGTTCTCGAGCGAAAACCCGATCGGATCGAGCGTCCGGTGGCAGGACGCGCACACCGGATTCGCCCTGTGCTCCACCATCTGCTCCCGCATCGTTCGCGGCGCCTCGCCATCCTGCTTTTCCTTGAGCGGCGGAACGTTCGCGGGCGGCGGCGAAACCGCGAGCCCCAGCAGATTCTCCAGAATCCATTTGCCGCGCACCACGGGCGACGTCCGCTCCGCATGCGACGTCAGGGCCAGAATACTCGCCTGCCCCAGCAAGCCCCTGCGCGCCTCGTCGTGAATCTCCACCCTCCGGAACCGGTTCCCGTAGACGCCCGCGATCCCGTAGTGCCGCGCGAGCCGCTCATTCACGAACGTGCGACGCGAGGTCAACAGATCGAGCACGCTGGCGTCTTCCCTCATCACGCCGGCGAACAGCATCTCCGTCTCGCGCCGCATCGCCTGGCGCAGGTTGTCGTCGAAGTCCGGAAACAGATCCGTATTCGGCTGCACATTCCGCAGATTGCGCAACTGCAGCCACTGCCCGGCGAAGTTGCTCACCAGGTCTTCGGCTTTCGCATCGGCCAGCATCCGCCGCACCTCGGCGTCCATCACGGCCCTGTCTTTCAGCTTGCCTTCGGCCGCAAGCTGCCGCAGCCGGTCGTCGGGCCCCGTACTCCACAGGAAAAACGAAAGCCGCGCCGCGAGATCCGCATCGGCCACTCGATACAGCGATCCCGCGGCGATGCCCGCCGGCTCCGTCTCCGCCCGAAACACAAATTTGGGACTCGCCAGAATTCTCTCGAGCGCCGCCTGAATCCCCGCCTCGAATCCAAACTCCTTCCGCGTCTCGTCATAGAACTGCATGACGCGATCGACATCGCCCGCGGGAGCTTCGCGCCAGGCTCTTGCCACCAGCGTCTTCACGATCGTCCGCGCGCAGGCCTCTTCCCGCGCCCGCGCGGCCGGCCTGCATGTAAAGATCCTCCGGCGGCTGGGCGTATCTCCCGCGCCGGTCGCTTCGAACGGTCCGGTGACACTCAGCACCTGTAAATGCGGATACCCGGACCAGTCGAAGTTGTCCACCGAGCTTCGCAAAAACGGCTCCAGACGCACCGGCTCAGCCGATTCCGCGTTCTCCAGAAACGCGACCGCAATCGTGTGCGGACCCGCAGGCACAGCCACCTTCACCTGCAGCCGCGCATCCACCGCGTCGCCCGTATCCGTCGGATTCTCGAACAGCTTCGCCAGATCCTCCGGGCCGCCCATCGCCGCCAGATGAATGCGCTTCCCGTCCAGACTGAACTCCACCTGCTGCCGCGTCTGCAGCCCTCGCATGATGTTCAGATTCGTGCGATAGAGCTTCGCCTGAAACGTATACGTCCCATCGAGCGGAAAGTTGTAGCGGACCCGCGTCCCGCCCACCGTTCCGAGCGGCATTCCTTCCAGATGCCGGTCCTGAGACAAGTCCTGCCGGATGCGCCAGGTCTCACTCCCCGGCTGCTGCCGCATGTCGCCCACCGCCAGCGCGGCCACTTTGATGGCCGCCGACAGATATCGCTCCTCGAGCGCCGGCGACACGCCCAGCATCTGCGAAATGTTGTCGAAGCCGAAAGCCGCGTCGTCCGGCGGCAGCAGCGCGTTCGCGTCCACGTCGAGCGCGAGCAGATCGCGAATCGTATTTCCGTACTCCGTGCGATTCAGCCGCCGCAGCGCCGCCCGCCCCGCATAGGGATGCAGTGCGGCCGCCCGATCGAGTTGCCCCTCCACCAGCGACGACACATGGTTATAGGCGGCGAGATCCGGACGCGGCAAACCTGCCGGTGGCATGGCGCCCGACCGCAGCTTCCGCACTACCTTCTCCCAGATCTCGGCGTTCTCTCCCGCGCGATCCGGGTCGAGCCGCGCCAGCGAAAGGCCACCCGATTTCGTCCGCTCGTTGTGACAACCGGCGCAGTACTTGTCCAAAAGCGCACGTGCAGGGTCCAGCTCCGCCGCGCCCGCGCGCACGCAGACAAGGGCCAAACCAGCCAGGACTAGTCCAAAGGTCTTCACGGTCAGGAGTTCAGTTTATACGTTTGGAATCCCGCGCGCCAGCAGGGGTATTTCGGCGGGGTTGGAGAGGAGGCAAAAAATTGTCCGGAATTCGATTGACGATCCGGATCGGAAGGAGTAGACTTTATCCCAGTCTAAAGGCTTTATCTCCGAGTATGTCCTTGAATCGGGGCACAAACTCGGCAGTAGGTTGTCGTCGCTACTCCTTCGGTGTTAAGAGCGAAAAGCGGTTTTAAGAGCCAAAAGCAAGATTCGTGTGTTTGGAGGGGATAAGGTGCGTATTTCCGTGTCTTCGATCGTAAAGGCGTTTTTCTGCGGCTTGCTTCTGCTCAGCCTGCCCGCATTCCCGCAGCTCAACCTGGGTAACATTGCCGGAGGCATTACCGACGCGAGCGGATCCGCGGTCCCGGGCGCCACGGTTACGGTCACCGATGTGGCCCGCGGGCTGACCAGGACCTTGACCACGGACAGCGACGGCGCCTATTCGGCGCCCAGCCTGACCCCTGGCGCGTACACGGTACGGGCCGAGGCCAAAGGCTTCAACACCGTCGAGCGGCGCGACCTCGTGCTGGGTGTAGGACAGGACCTTCGCGTCGACCTTTCGCTGCAGACCGGTTCTCAAAGCCAGACGCTCGTCGTGGAAGGAACGCCCCCGCTCATCAATACGACCAACGCCGTGAATTCGACCACCATCGGAGCCGAGGCGATCAACGATCTGCCCTTGAGCGGCCGGCTCTACACCAAGCTGCTGGACTACACGCCGGGAGTTGCGGGCAGGCCGGGCGGCAATACCCCCACCTACTCCAGCAACGGCGCCGGCACCATGGCCAATATGTGGATGCTCGACGGCGTGGACGATGTGAACCAGTTCGCCGCCTCGGGACCCCTCTTCGGCGCCACCACCAGTTCGGACGAGTTGACTATCCTGCCTCTCGACTCCATTCAGGAAGTCAATGTCATCGCCAATCCCCGGGCCGAGTTCGGCTGGGAACAGGGCGCGGTGATCAACGTGGGTCTGAAGTCCGGAACCAACACCCTCCACGGGTCCGCCTATGCCGACGGCCGCTACACCGGCCTGGACGCGAAAAGCCCCTATCTCGGAACCTTGCCGAAAGCCGACGACGAGTTCAAGCAATTCGGTGCGTCCATCGGCGGAGCCATCATCAAAAACAAGCTCTTCTATTTCGGGAACTACGAAGGCTTCCGCTACACTGTCGGAGCGCCAAACATTGTTCAGGCTCCCAGCTCGCTTCCAATGGGCGGCGACACGACGAACAGCCTGCCGGACGCGATCGCGAACCTCAACGCCAACGGGGTCAAGCTCAGTCAGTTGAGCCTGAATCTGGCGGGGTGTACCGCCCAGGGCGTCTGCAATCCGCGCAAGGGCATCTTCACCAACGGAACGGCCAGCCCGCTGCTGCCCTCCGGCCTGGACAACATCGGCTATTCCGACAACCAGATCGAGAAAATCGATTATCACCTCAACGACAAAAATCTCATCAACGGCGAATATCTGCTCGGCAACGCCACCGATCAGACCGCCGGGCTCGGCCTGCAGCCCTATTGGTCGAATACCGACCACAACCGCGTCATGGTGGTCCGCGGAGTCTGGATTAACATTGTCAACCCCAATATTGTGAACGAGGCCAGGTTCGGGTACGACCGGTACAACCTGCAGGACTACAACACGGAATGCACCCAGAAGGTGGGCCAGCCGGACTATTACAAGGAGTTCGGTTTCGTCTCCGGCATCAGCGCCCCCTCGCCCGTGTGCGGCTTTCCGGTCATCAACGTGGGCAACTTTACCGCCACCGGCGCCGGCCAGTTCATCCAGGACCAGCTGGTCTTCCAGAACACCTTCCACGTTCAGGACAGCGTGTCTTATAACCGCGGCAACCATTTGATGAAGTTCGGCGTTGAGTACCATCACACCCTGTATCGCGGGTACGGCGCGCCAAACTATCTCGACGGCAATATCGCTTTCAACGGCGGCTCCAACCCGAACTTCGCGGCCGGTACGCCTCTCCAGGATTTCCTTGCGGGAACGCCGTCCACGGGGCAGTTTCTTCTCAACCCGCCCCTCACAGTGGCGGGGTTCAACCGGTACGCCGGATTTTTCCAGGACGACTGGCGTATTACGAAACGCCTGACTCTTAACCTCGGCCTGCGCTACGAATACGAGCCACCCATCGTGGACGCCAATAACAGCTTCGGGAACTTCGATCCGAAAGCGCCTTCGGGCATGGTGCAGCAGACCGGCGGCAAGCCGCTTTATCAGACCGGCAACCACGATTTCGCGCCCCGTATCGGCGCCGCCTGGGATGTCACGGGTAAAGGCACCACGGTACTCCGGGCCGGCATCGGCATCACGTACGACACCGTCCCGATGGATGCCCTGGTGACATTCCAGGGCGCCAGCCTCCCGTCCATCCCCACCGGGTTTTCCCTCTATAACGCCGACGGTTCCCAGCGGCCAAGTCCCGGGAACATTCAGTCCGGCGTTCCCGTGTTGCAGGGCTCCCAGCTGAACTGGGTCTACAACGCTCCCGGCGCCCCGGTGGTCCCCGTGTTCAACGCAGGCGCCAGCGCGCTGACCTGCGGCAACGGGTTGCCCGTCAGTTCCGCCCCGGACGCCGCCGTGAATCCGGCGCCATGTTCGCTTCTGGCCAAGAATCCCAATTCTCCCCGCAGCTACATGACCACCTGGACCGTGAGTGTTCAGCACGCTTTCACGAACAATCTCTCTTTGAACACCGCTTACGTCGGCAATCATGCCGCCGGATTGCCGGAATATGTCAATATCAACCAGCCGACGCCCGGAACCAACGATTTTGCCTCGGAGCAAATGAGACGGCCGTACTACAGTCAATTCCCGTACTTTGGCAATATCCTTCAGTATTCGAACGTCGGATATTCCAACTACCAGAGCCTGCAGATGAATCTGATCCAGCGGAGTTCCAACGGCCTGACCCTCTCCGCCGCCTACACCCTGGCGTATGCCAACACCACTCAAAGCGGGGAGAGCGATAACTTCCCTTTCCTGAAGGACAGCACGAACGTCAGCAGTTCCTACGCGCCCATGAACAGCACGCCCCGTCACCATGTGGGACTCACGGTGACCTATGCGATTCCCGGGAAAAAGGGCTACGCACAGATGCTGGAGGGATGGTCGGTGAACAGCGCGCTCGACGTTCTCAGTGGAACCGGAGTTGACCTGAACGACTTCATCATCGATTTTTCAGGCACGGGCAACATCATTCCTTTCCAGGGCAACTACTGGAATCTGTACGGCAACGCGAGCGATTTCAGCAGGATTTTCGGCCGCACGACGCCGATTCCTTACTTCAGCGGCGCGAACCTCCCGCAAGCCTGCATCACGGCGGCCGCCGCCGCGCCGACGAATCCCAATGTCCCCGGCAGCAGCGGGACAGCTTCTCTCAATGCTTTCGGCTGCTATATGGCGGGCAAATCGGTGATCATTCCTCCCGCTTTCGGAACCTTTGGGAACATGCACCGGAACCAGATCACGGGCGCGCCATTCCGCGAATGGAATTTCTCGGTGGCCAAGGAGTGGAGATCCTGGGAGCGCCTTGTCACCCAGTTCCGCGTGGAAGCCTTCAACATCACCAACAGCCGCAACTACGGGCCTGCAAGCGGCGAGCCCCTGTTTTCGAGCAGCTTCGGCGTCTCCACCGCGCCCGTAACGGCGGGCAACGCGGTAAACGGAACCGGCGACGCCCGCAGGATACAGATGGGCTTGAAGTTCATGTTCTGACAACGCTGCCGGGCGCCTGCATCAAAACACCAGGCGCCTGACAATGCCCGCGCTGGTTTCGACCGCGCTCGGCGGCGGTGCATACTCCACGCCCACGCGGACCGGCTGCTGCGGGCCGCAAGTGAGATGGCCGCTGCCCGACGTTTCGATCGCATCCGGCGCCGGTAAGTCGAAAGTCATCAACTTGTCCCCCGCCGCAATCTGCAGACGATTGCCTTCGGGAGAACACTCAATGTTCCTGGTCAACCCGGCAGCGCTTTGCAGGACTTCACCCTGATGCACCGCGGCATCGGGCTGCGCGCGCGCCTCGGCCAGCTTGCGCAGCGCGGCCGCCCGGTTCACGTCCTCATCCGTCTTCGCCCACTTGCCGCAAGTCTCGGCATTCTGGCGTCCTGACGCCACGTCGCCGGTCTCGATGTACGCATAACTCAGGGCGCAGAACACCGGCGGGGCGCGGTCCGGAGTCACGTTGGGAATCGCCATCAGCGTCGCAATGGCCGCCGGAAAATCGCGAGCTTCCACCCTCGCCAGACCCAGCTGAATGCTGGCGTCCGTATAGCCGGGCTTCGATTTCAAAGCCCTCTCGAGGATGGGAATCGCCATCCCCGGCGGACGATTCGCCAGCCGCTCCAGCATCGCCAGTTGCAGGCACATCCGCGGGTCCGCGCCGCCTCCGTCGAACGCTTTCTCGAAATACCGGCGCGCGGTCTCCCTGTCGTCCATCGCCAGCGCCAGGCTGCCGATCGCCTGCGCCAGATCCGGCCGCTCCGGCTGCTCTTTTTCGAGACTCGCGTATTCGAGTTTCGCTTCGGCCCGTTTGCCCGTTACGGCCATCAGATCCGCCAGCATCAGCCGCGAATCGAATCCGGACAGCACAGCCGATTCCGTCCCGGCTTCGGAATCGTCCATCCCCGTCTCGAACACGCGGCCGTAAATCCTTTTGCGGTCGAGATAGGAATGAAGGTCCTTGAAAACGGCGTCCGCGGTGCGGCCGAAAGCGATCCGGCAGGCCTCGGCCGCGCTGCTCCCGCGATTGAGCGCCATAACAAACTTGCCGAAGTTGTCCCGATACTCCGGAGCGAGATACAGCATATGCGCGAGCGCCCAGCTTTCCGCATAGAAAATGCCCACGCGGGACTCTTCGTGATACGCCGGCGAACGGGTATTGACCGCCGTCAGTTCCTCGAAACTCAGCCATGGCTCCCGCATGAGAATATTCATCCGGTCGGCGAGAAGATCTCCCACTGCCGTCTCCTTGCCCATGGGGCGGAGGGTCGAATACACATCGGCCCAGCCTTCGTTCAGCCAGAGAGGAAGTTTCAGGCCGCTGTGCCGGATAATCAGATGCATGTATTCGTGGATCGCGATGGGATAATTCCGCGACGCCACGTCGCCCATCACGATGTAATCGCGCTCCGGCGCCGCGATGAAGTAAGCCGTGGTGAAGGCGTTCGGCCGGAACGGCTCGTATTGCTGTGCCGTCTCGAATTCGACGATGCGCACGGGAAAATCCGCCGGCCCGCGCACGGGCGACGCTTTCACGAAAAACTCGCGCACCTGCTCGAAGTGCCGGATCGTTTCCCGGCCATGTTTTTCACCGGCGGTCGTGTAGAGTTCGAACTCGGGAGTGACGATGCGGGTCCACCGGTCGGCCGCAAGAGCCGGGATGGCCAGAAGCATCAGAGCGGCGCAACAGCGAATCACTGGTCCGATGATACGACGCGCGCTGTCAGGCGCGTGTTCACGGCGCTTGCTGCGGCCGCCTCGCGCTCCGCGCCAGATAATGCTGGTCGAGAGCCTGCCGGACCAGCGTTTTGATGACCGCCTGGCGGCTCACATTGAGGTCGCGGGCGGCCGTGTCGAGTTCCTCCAGCATGCCGGCCGTGACATCCACGTTGACGCGCTGAATCGGCTGAACCATGCGGCCCTCGCCCTTGAAGAAACGGGAAACGTCCTCACCCCGATCGGCCAGCCGCGCGATCGCGTCGGCGGAGACGGGGCCAGCCGCCTTACGAATTTTCTTCATACAACCGGACTTCCTCTTTCGTCGACTTCCAAAGGGTGACCAGGTGCAAAATCTCGCCCGCATCGTCTTCCCGTACTTCAAAAATGACAGAATACAATCTGTTACTCACCCAACCGACCGCCAGATACTGCTCCGGAACGTCGGATCGCCGATCCAGCCAGTATGGCTTCGAAAACAATTCCCGCGCCTCTTCGAAGCCTATGCCGCGGCGGGGATTTGCCCTGAGGCGCATACTCTTTCGCGGGTCGAAGCTGAAGCGCACCTGATATGACTCTTATACCACTCCGAATACGCGCGCGAAAATCGCATCCACATGCTTGAGCTGCCGCTCCAGCGAAAACGTTTCCGCCAGCTTTTCCCGGCTCAGCAGTTTCGCAATCTCCGGATCGGCTTCAATGGCCGCGCGGAAGTCGCCATCGTTTTCCCACGCTTCCATGGCATGGCGCTGCACCACCGCATAGGCCTCTTCGCGCAGCATCCCCGCGGACGCCAGATCGAGCAGCAACTGTCCCGAAAACACCAGTCCCCGCGTCAGATCCAGATTGCGGCGCATGCGCGCGGGATAAACGAACATCGTATCCACCAGATTCGCCGTCTTTTCGAGCAGGTAATCGATCAGAATCGTCGAATCCGGCAGGATCACGCGCTCCACCGACGAATGCGAAATGTCGCGCTCATGCCACAGCGCAATGTTCTCGAACGCCGCCTGCGCGTTGCCGCGAACCACGCGCGCCAGACCGCAGATCTGTTCGCTCACGATCGGATTCTTCTTGTGCGGCATCGCCGACGAACCCTTCTGCCCTTTGGCGAAGTATTCCGACGCCTCGCGCACTTCCGTCCGCTGCAGATGGCGCACTTCGAGCGCGATCTTCTCCAGACCGCCCGCCAGCGTCGCAAGCACCGCCACGAAGTGCGAGTGCCGGTCGCGCTGGATCACCTGCGACGCCACGGGGGCGGGCTTCAGCCCCAGACGCTCGCAGATCTTTTCCTCCACCTCGGGACCGATATGGGCAAACGTCCCCACCGCGCCCGAAATCTTGCCTACGCGCAGATCTTCCGCCGCAGCTTCCAGGCGCTGCAGGTTGCGTCCCGCCTCCTCGTACCAGATGGCGAGCTTCAGGCCGAACGTGACCGGCTCCGCGTGGACCCCGTGCGTCCGCCCGATCTGCACCGCGTGCTTGAACTCGTGCGCGCGGCGTTTCAGCACTTCGCGCAGCTTCCCGAGGCCCGCCAGCAGAATACGCGAGGCCTGCCGCAACTGCAATGCCTGCGCGGTATCCACCACGTCGTTCGACGTCATCCCGTAGTGGAACCAGCGGGACGCGCCCGCGTGGCCCGCCGCCGCCATCGACTCGGCCACGGCCGTCGTAAACGCAATCACGTCGTGCCGGGTCTGGTTCTCAATCTCGAAAATGCGGGGAACGTCGCACGCTGCGTGCGCGCGCAGCAGCACGGCGTCCGCGCGCGGGACGACACCCTGATCGGCCAGCGTCTCCGATGCCGCCAGTTCCACTTCCAGCCATTGTTGAAACTTGTTCCGGTCGCTCCAGACGGCGCCCATTTCGCGGCGCGTGTAACGGGGAATCAATACGCAAAAACCTCAGTTCGTTTTTTCTGTTCGGCGACGACCAGCCGCGGCTCAAGGCCGCGCGTTTCGAGCGACTGCGCGGCGCCCATCCGCACAAGCTCCGGGTGATTGTTGTGTTCGCTCAAGTGCCCCAGAATGAGCGTCTGGACGCCGCTGTCGAGATCGGCCTCCAGATAATCGCAGGTGTGCGCATTCGACAAATGCCCGTTGCGCCCCATCACCCGCTGCTTGACGCTCCACGGGTACGGGCCCACCTTCAGCATTTCCAGATCGTGATTCGATTCGAGCAGCAGCATCTGCACGCGCCGCAGGTGGATTTTGATCGAATCCGGCATATAGCCCAGATCCGTGGCCACGCCCACTTTGACGCCTTCGGCATGGAAACAAAATCCCACCGGATCGATGGCGTCGTGCGGGATCGTGAAACTCTGCACCGCGATATTGCCGATCATCCATCCCGAGCCGGCCTGGAACTCCTCCACCGGAGGCGCCGGAACCTCGTCCCATACGATCGTCGGGGCAGTCAGCTTCGAAACGAAAACCGGCAGCGGCTTGCCGTCTTTCGCGCGCCGCCGCACCAGCCGCGGCAGACCGGCGACATGATCGGAATGCTCGTGCGTAATCAGCACCGCATCCAGGTCTTCCAGCTTCTCGCCAATTTCAGCCAGCCGGCGGGTCAATTCGCGCACACTCAACCCGGCATCGATCAGGATGCGCGTCTTCGATGTCGCCAGAAACGCCGAGTTGCCGGAACTGCCGCTCGCAAGTACGCAAAACCTGACCAGAACAATTCTCCTTCGTTCTGTTTTAACACGGCCACGGATGAAAACGCATCCGTGGCCGGAATTTCTTTCGAACTACGCCGCCATCTTCGCTCTAATCACTTCGACCAGTTCCTTCACCGCGCCGGAACTCTTGTGCAGGGCGGCCGTTTCCTCATCCGTCAGCTTGATCTGGTAAATCTGCTCGATGCCGTTCGCGCCCAGCTTGCAGGGCACGCCCACAAAAAGGCCGTCAATGCCGTATTCGCCTTCGAGATAAGCGGCGCAGGGCAGAACCTTCTTCTTGTCCCGCAAAATCGATTCCGCCATCTCCACGGCCGAGGCCGCCGGCGCATAGTAAGCGCTCCCGGTCTTCAGGTACTTCACGATTTCAGCTCCGCCGTTGCGCGTGCGGTCGACAATCGCCGCCAGACGCTCCGCCGGGATCAGTTCCGTCAACGGAATGCCGGCGACGCTCGACAGACGCACCACAGGCACCATGGTGTCGCCATGGCCGCCAAGGACCACTGCCGTGACATTCTCCACCGAGACGTTGAGTTCCATCGCGATGAACGTGCGGAAACGCGCCGAGTCGAGCACGCCCGCCATGCCGATCACGCGATTTTTCGGGAACTTCGAAACCATGTACGCCACCTGCGCCATGGCGTCGAGCGGGTTCGTCACCACGATGATGGTGCAGTTCGGGGAAACGGCCACGGCCTGCTCGGTCGCGGTCCTGACCACCTCGTAGTTGGCCAGCAGAAGGTCGTCCCGGCTCATGCCCGGTTTACGCGGAAATCCGGCGGTTATAATCACCACGTCGGAACCCGCCGTCGGACCGTAATCGTTGGCGCCCGTGACGGAGACGTCGTAGCCCTCCACCGGCCCCGCCTGCATGAGGTCGAGACCTTTGCCCTGCGGCACGCCCTCGGCCACGTCCACGAGGACGATATCGCCTAATTCCTTCTTCGCCGCCCAGACGGCGCAGTTGGCGCCCACATTACCGGCCCCAACCACTGTAAGCTTGTTTCGCAATCGATCGATCCTTTCTGTTCCGCAAAAGGAGTATTATATCGCCCGGCCCTTTATGCCTGAGCGGGATCGGCCAGAGGGTCTTTCGGGTATTTCGGTTTGCGTTCGCTCTTGGGTACGATCGTCTTGCCGGGCTTGACGGTCCCCACGCGCTCGCGGGCGATCGCACGCACTTCCTTTTCCGCGCTGAAGACTTTCTTTTTTCGCGCCATGCGGATTCTACCTCGCCACCAGCGATTCCGTCACCCGCGCCGCCAGCTGATCGAAGGTCACCAGCTCGTAAAGCGACGGGTCCGACATGATCTTCGCCACCAGCGCCGTATGCATGGCGTGGCCGGCCCGCTCCGCGATCACATGCCCCAGCAGCGGCCGCCCGATCAGCGCCAGGTCTCCGATCAGGTCGAGCGCCTTGTGGCGGCAGCACTCGTCCGGGAAGCGCAGCCCGCCGTCGTTCAGCACCCCGTCGCGGGTGAAGCACACCGCCGAATCGAGCGACGCGCCCCGAATCAGCCCCATTTCCCGCAACTGGTCCAGTTCATGTTCGAAGCCGAACGTGCGCGCCGGCGACAACTCCGCCGCATAGCGCTCCGGCGTCACTTCCATTTCGAGCGACTGTTTGCCGATCGGGCTGGGAAAATCGATCTCGCACGTCAGCCGGAACACGTCGTCCGGGACGATCGAGATGCGTTTCATCCCGTCCTCGACGCTCACCGGGCGGCGGATTCGCAGATACTTGCGCTGCCGGCGCAACGGGCGCACCCCGGCCCGCCGCAGCAGATCCACAAACGGCCTGCCGCTCCCGTCCAGGATCGGAACCTCCAGATTGTCCACTTCGACGAAAGCGTTGTCGATGGCGAAACTGTACAGCGTGCTCAGCAGGTGCTCGGTCGTCTGGATCAGCACCCCCTGGCGCATCAGGCTCGTCGCATAAATCACGCGCGCCACATGCTTCCAGCTGGCCGGAATCGGAAAAAACTCCAGATCCGAACGGCGAAACACGATCCCGGTCCCGGCCGGGGCCGGCGTCATCCGCAGTTTGACCGGAACTCCGCTGTGAAGCCCGACACCCGAGACTTCGAACGGCCGCTTGATGGTGGTTTCGAAACGCACAGGAATTCGCAATGCTCCTATCCACATTATCCTATCCGCAAACCCGTGCCCGGGTTTCGTAAATCTTTGATAGAAAAAGAGTAAGGCCCATCCGTACTGTGACCGGATTACTACACTTTGCGGCAATTGCGCAACAGAACCGGCGCCGGCAATTCATTCGATATCGTTCGATGGCATTCGATATCATGGGCCGCAGTGGCAACGCCCCGCGTCTCTCCTCCAACAATCTTCCTCATCGATACCTACGGCTTTATCTTCCGCGCCTACCATGCCCGCGCCAGGATGCAGTTGCCGCCCATGCGCACTTCCACGGGTCTGCCCACGGAAGCCGTTTTGATCTTCCATAATATGCTGCGGAAGCTCTCGAAAACCTTCGCGCCGCAATATATGGCCGCGATTTTCGAGAGCCTCGGGAAAACGCACCGCGAAGAGGAATACGCGGAATACAAAGCCAACCGCTCTGAAACGCCGCCCGACCTGATCGCCCAGATCCCTTACGTCGAGCGGCTCCTCCGCGCCCTGCGCGTGCCCGTGATCCAGTACCCCGGATTCGAGGCCGACGACGTCATCGGCACCTTCAGCCGCAAGGCGGCGGAGGCGGGCTACGACGTCGTCATCGTGTCGAGCGATAAAGACATGCTGCAACTGGTGAACGATCGCGTATCCATGCTCAATCCGGCGAAAGACGATACCTGGTACGATCCGGCGAAAGTGAAGGAATTCATGGGCGTCGAACCGGGGCAGGTGGCGGATCTGCTGGCCCTCAAAGGGGATGCGGTCGACAACATTCCGGGAGCGCCGGGCATTGGCGACAAAGGAGCGAAGGACCTGATCGCCCAGTTCGGCTCCGTCACCGCCGCTCTCGACCGCGCCGGCGAAGTCACGAAGAAAATGGCGCGCGAAAGCCTGCAGAACAACCGCGAACGCATTCTGATGAGCCTGCGTCTGGCGACCATCCATTGCGACGTGCCTGTCCCGTTCGAGCTCGAAGCCCTGCGCGTGCAGCAGCCCGAAACGGAGTCGCTCAAGACCTTATATAAAGAGCTTGAGTTTTTCTCGCACCTGAAAGAGCTTGGCCCGTCGGAAGACGCCCGGCCGCGGGATTTCGCCGCGCTCGAAACCGCCGGCGCCGTTCGCGTCTTTGTGAGCGGCATTCCGAAAGAGCAAGCCCTCGCGCTCGCCTTTTCCTCCGATCGGAACGAGATCGGCCTGGCCTGCCGTCCGGCCGAAGCCCGCAGTCTGCCCGCCGCGCGGATGAGCGAGTTACAGTTCGCGCTCGAAGATCCCGAACTGCCGAAGGCCGCGAGCGACCTGAAATCCCTGACCCTCCATCTGCTGAAACACGGCATTCCGCCGCGCGGACTGCGCGACGATGTCTCCGTTTATGCGTTCCTGCTCGATGCCGATCCCGGCGGCTGCTCGCTCGAAGCTCTGGTCGAACGCCGCCTCGATCTGCGCGCCGGTCCCCGGGCCGATGAACGCGCCAGTTTCGTCCACGAGCTGAACGAACGTCTGCGGCCGGAGGTGGAGCGCCGCGGCTTCCTGAAGCTGTACGAAGAGATCGAACTGCCGCTCGCGGGCGTTCTCGCGCGCATGGAGTACTCGGGAATCCGCATCGATACCAACGAACTGGCGCGTCTTTCGAGCCTCATGGAAAGCGGCATCGCCCGCCTGACCGCGGATATCCACACGCTCGCCGGCCGCGACTTCAATATCTCTTCGCCGCAGCAACTGGGAAAAGTTCTGTTCGAAGAGATGGCTCTGCCCGCGCCGGCCCGCCCCGGCAAAGGCAAAGCCGTTTCCACCGCGGCCGACGTCCTCGAGGCCCTGGCCCCGGACCATGAAATCGTCCGGAAAGTCCTCGAATACCGCCAGTTGACGAAGCTCAAAGGGACTTATGTGGACGCGCTGCCGGCCCTGATGGACCCGGAGACCGGGCGCATCCATACCAGCTTCAACCAGACCGGCGCGGCGACAGGCCGTTTATCGTCGTCGAATCCGAATCTACAGAACATCCCCATCAAGACCGAACTGGGGCGCGAAATCCGGGCCGCGTTCATCCCGCGCGAGGGCTGGCGACTCGTGGTGGCGGATTATTCGCAGATCGAACTGCGCCTGCTGGCGCATATGTCGGGAGATCCGGTGCTGATCGACGCCTTCCAGCGGGGCGAAGACATTCACACACGGACAGCGGCGGAGGTGATGGGCGTGCCTCCGATGCTCGTCACGCGCGAGGCGCGCAATAACGCCAAAGCCGTCAACTTCGGGATCGTCTACGGGATCAGCGCCTTCGGCCTGGCGGCGAATCTGGGGATCTCGCGCAAAGAAGCCGAGGCGTATATCAAGGCTTATTTCGAGCGCTATGCGGGCGTGAAGCGGTTCATCGACGAAACCATCGCGAAGACCCGGGAAACGGGCATCGCCCGGACCCTGTTCGGACGGGAACGGCCCATCCCCGATATCCAGAGCCGGAACCCGGCCGCGCGCGGTTTCGCCGAGCGCACAGCCGTGAATTCGCCCATCCAGGGCACGGCGTCAGACCTGATCAAAGTGGCGATGGTGCGCATCGACCGCGCATTGGCGGGGATGCGGAGCACTTTGCTGCTGCAGGTTCACGACGAACTGGTGCTCGAGGCGCCGCCCGAAGAAATCGACCGGGTCAAAGATCTCGTCAAAACGGAAATGGAAGGAGTCTCAACGTTGAAGGTGCCTCTGCTCGTGGAAATCGGGACGGGAGAGAACTGGCGCGACGCGAAGTAAACGATTGGAAGATGCACCGGGTCGCAACCTGTTTGAGCATTGATTCCGTCAGCGCGCGGCGCTATCATATCGAAAGGAAAGGCTTATGCTGGCAGCCATTGAGGTGTTTCACCGCGATCCGGAAATCCTCGGCGGAACGCCCGTGTTCGTGGGCACGCGAGTTCCTTTCCGGAATCTCATTGACTACCTGGAAGGCGGCTACAGTCTCGACGAATTCCTGGATTCCTTTCCTTCGGTGTCGCGCGATCAAGCGGTTTCCGCGCTCGAAGCGGCCCACGACGTCTTGAGCGATCGTGCGCATCCTGCTTGACGAACAATTACCAAGGCAACTGGCGCCGTCTCTGAAGGAGCACGACGCCCAAACGGTCAAGCAGCGAGGGTGGGCCGGTCTGAAGAACGGCGCTCTGCTCAAAGAAGCTGCGGCGGCTGGCTTCGAGGCGTTTCTTACGCCGGACCAGGACATTGAATTCCAGCAAAACCTGAAGAAGGCTTTATTATTTGTTGTGACCCTCGTCGCCCCCACGAACAAGCTGGAAGATCTGTTACCTTCGGTCCTTCTAGCGCTCAGGGACGCAGCGCCGGGCAGACTGGTGCGCGTCGGCGATTGAAGGGAGATTCATTTGAGTCATCAGCCGCAGGGAAGGACTCAGCGGTAACAAGGCCACGCTTCGATTAGGGAGGAATATAAGTGCGTAAACCTGTCAGAAACAGCGATTTCGAGGAGTTCAGCGGTACCTGGCCGCGAGCCGAAGCGGATGCGTTCGACGCAGCCCTGATCCGGATGCGCCAAGTAGATCCTTCAGACTGGGAACTGGCGGATTGAACGTTCTGCTCGATACGTCCACGTACTCGGCGCTTCACCGGGGGCACGGACCTGTCCTCGAAGCCCTGCGGCGTTCAACGACGGTCGCGGCGCCGTCCGTAGTTCTGGGCGAGTTGTATAGCGGGTTCCGGGCTGGAACCAGGCTGGCGGAGAACACCGCGCAGCTGGGGCGATTCCTGAGAAGCCCTCGATCCGGGTCCTTGACGTGACGCAGGAAACCGCATTGCGCTGCGCGGAAGTGGATGTCTATTTACGAAAGAAAGGCCGACCCATTCCGCGCAACGATGTCTGGATCGCCGCCGCGGCGATCGAACACGGCCTGCAGCTCCTCACTCTTGACGAGCAATTCCGGGAGATTCCGCTGCTTCTGATTCAGCCCTGACGGGATCCCGTTTTCCGCCGGAACGAAACCAGCGCCAAGAAGGCGCTCATGGCGGTCCCGAAGAGGAAAACGGTACCGGGCTCGGGTGTCAAAGGTGCCGTGATGGTGTTGGTGTCCAGGGTTACGGCGCCGTTCTCCGCCAGCGCGCGCCCGGTCAGCGTGGCGCCGGTGTTCAGTGTGATGCTGGTCAGCGCCACGATATTTCCCTGTAGCGTGCCGCTCGTGCCAAGGGTTGCGGACGAGCCGACCTGAAAATAGACATTCGAAGCATCGGCCCCGCCAGTGGTGAGAATGGAGGCGGCACTCGCTGTAGTGAGAGTACTCCCGATCTGGAAAACGAACATGCCAGGCCCGTTAAGGGTCAGAGTTCCGGTCAAGGCCGCTGAACTATTGAACTTGTACACGCCTGCCGTCAGCGTTCCTACGGTGCCAAGATCCTGACCGGTGAGGTTCGAGGTGGCGGTAAGGCCGCTCAGATACGTGTAGGCGCTACCCAAATCGACTTCCGCTTGTATGGCCGCCGTAGTGTTGGAGTCAATGCTGCCAACGACCGTACCTGGAGGGAAGCCGGTAATTGCGGTTCCCGGGCTTACCCCAACATCCCCCGTAATGACCGTGGGGCCCGTGTTGGTGACCGTCGATCCCGCCAGAACGGCGAAGCCGGAGGCGGATAGCAGGATGTCGGCTGCGTTTGCGTTGCAGGCGAGCCCTGCGGCCAGGATGACCAAAGCGCACGGAGCGGCCAGTGGGCGAAGCGAATTGAATTTACCTGAGAGTCCGATGTTCATTTTTCCGTTTCCTCCGATTGCGGTGCAGTGTTACCCGGTACAGGCCCGCGTTACAACTCCCGAGCCCGCGCCGACGCAGTTTTAGCTGCGCCAGAAGCCCAACTCTATCACCTCTGCCACCCGTTGTCTTTCAGGAATCGTGTTCTTTAGTCCTCTTTGCCGGACCACCCTTCGATTGCAGACCCTTCGTGCCGCATCACGCTTCCTCTCCGCCCTGAACCTCTCCGTCCTGAACCTCCCCGATAGCTCGCCGACTCGCGTGGCGAACGTGCAGGACGTATACTGCCTTGCGAGCTTCATCGATTCGGAAGATGACGCGATGGGACTTGAAGAGAAGCTGCCGAAGGCCCTCCTCCAGATATTCTCTCTCTCGGGCGAACCCGCAGCGCGCGGGAGAACCCTCCAGCGTATCGATCTGGCGATAGAGTTTCCGAAGCCAACGCGCGGCGTTGAGCGGAGCGCGTTCGTAAATATATTCGAAAGAATTTCGGATTCCTTCCTGTGCTTCAGGTGTTACGATGACTTCGTATTTCACCTCTCGTATTTCACCTCAGGGAGAATCCATGCTCGGCGGCGAGGGCTTCGAGAAAGTCCCGCATCGGTCGGCCTTCTCCACGCTTTGCCTGTTCGATCCCACGGGCGACGCCGCGAATCGTGTCGAGGAGTTCGCGATCGTCGAGGAGCCCCTGGTAGGCCTCGGCGCTTTGGACGATAATCTCGGCCTGACCGTTCACTGTCAGAACTGCGGGCTTTCCAGTGTCCTTCAACCTCTGAATGTGTTCCCTCGTATTTCGCTGAAAATCGCTCAAGGAATGGATTTGCGCAAGGTCGATAGCCATGGGTTCAATTTACAGTAAATTTCATGCTCATTCAAGGGGCAGCCGTGGATCGATGGAACGGCGCGATAGCGGAAGCCGAACCGCCAATTCGTCCATTCGGTTAACGGCTGTGGACCTTCGTGGAGAGGGCCAAAGAGGAAGAAGAGATATTTTGCGGATCAGGGAATCGTCCGTTCAGCGGACGGCTGCGGGCACTGGTCGATCTGGCAACCGGTGAGAATCGGGATTGGAGAGAACTGGCGCGAGGCCCAATCGAAGAAGGGGAGCTGGCATCGAAATGCCAGCTCCCCTCGGGAGCAACTGAAGGGAAGACAGGGAAACGTTCAGACCTTCTTGAACCGTTTACGCATCAAGCCGAGAGCGATCAACCCTCCGCCCATCAGTGCGAAGGTAGCCGACTCGGGGGCGGGGTTTACGGTGCTCGTGTAATCGTAAACAACCGTGATCGTTTCGGCTGCCGTTTGGCTATTTACATAACTCACATTGCCCGAGGTCAGGATTGAGGTGGTCGCGGTTGCGGTAGAGAGATACAAATCGAGCGGACTGGCGCCGCTGACGCTTCCCAAGCTGCTCGTGATGGGAGTGTAGAAGGCAGAGCTGCTCACCGAACCGCCGCTGACGGCGTTTGCCTGCCAAAAGCCCAGATCGACAGCTTTGCTGTTGCTGTAAGGTGTGTTTCCCGTGCTGGCGTTGGGGCCCAGATTAACGGCCTGACTTGTTTTTGCGGTTGGCCCGCCATCGTTGTAGAAGATATCGTTCGTCGAGTCCGAGCCAACGGTCAACGCGGGCGACAGGGGGCCCCCGAGCGCCACGCCGGTATAGCTGGTGACACCGACGCTACCCGAGGCCCCGGCGGGCCCAGCCGTAGCAGTGTAACTTCCGGCGAGCGTCGATTGCACGACGAGATCGTACGAGTGAAGAGTGTACGTCGTGTTCGCCGCGTTCAGGCCGGCCATTGTCACGCCCGACTGGAAACCTGTAAGCCCCGACACGTAAGACGTTGAATCGCTTGCTGTTGTGTTGTAGGTGCCGGTCCCGCCCGGGTCCCACGAAGTCACCAGATTCTGAACGTTGACGAGGTCGGTCGCGGTGGCCGGAATCGTCACGGTAAAGCTGATGATGTTGTCCGCGCTTGCCAGACCCGTTGCCAGCATCGCCAGCGCCGAACCCGTTAGAAATCTCCGAAATATTGTCATAATTGCTCCCTGTTCTTCACCCGTCCCTCGCGGGACTCCAATTGGGCCAATTCCTCCTGCCCGTTTGGTAGCTCAAGGGAATAGTAACAGGGAAACTCTGAGGGAACAATAGTCTTTCGAGAGAAAACACGGGATTTACGGGTCTTCGGGTACTGGTACGTACTGTCCCTCACCCTCAATAAAAAGGCGGCTCCCGTGAGCCGCCGCCATCGTAAACGAACTGTAAAATTCGGGGAAAATTCAAACGCTGAAGGAACTGCCGCACCCGCAGGTCGATTTCACCTGGGGATTGTTGAACTTGAACCCGGAGCCTTCGAGCGATTCGACGTAATCCACCTGCGCGCCATCCAGATAGAGAAGGCTCGCCTGGTCGATGAAAACCTTCAGCCCGCTGTAGTTGTACGTTTTGTCCAGCATGTTGGGTGTGTTTTCGAACGCCATCGAGTAGCTGAACCCGGAGCACCCGCCGCCCACCACCGAAATGCGCAGCCCGGCCGGCTTCGGCTCCTGTGTGTCGAGGATTTCCCTTACCTTCGAAACCGCCGTCTCAGTCAGATTGACCATGTGAACTTTATTCTCCGTTGTGCCGATTCGATCACAGTATACGCTATACACGCGTGGCGTGGAACGGTCCGCACGCCTCCCGCTGCTTCAATAGACGCACTCCGGCCCCGGCGGGATTCGGGATTCGGCAGGCGGATTGTGGCCCCCGATCTGCTCCGAGCGTTGCGGAACAAGGGTTTGCTGTAACCGAAGGGCGGCCGTCCGCGTCGGACGCAGTGTATGGGAACACTGAGCGGCGCACTCCCCCTTCCGGCCTTCGGCAAGTCGGCGCTGGATAAGGCGCTGGATAAGAAAGATACCGCCAGAACCAGAGTGGACTACGAGAATACGCCAGAAGGCACGCTGGTGCGCCGGGCTCAGGCCGGCGACGAAACGGCGTTTCGCGAGATTGTCGAACGCTACCAGTCGAAGGTTTTTTCCATCATTCACGGCATCGTGCGGCAACGCAACGACGTGGAGGATATCGCCCAGCAGGTTTTTGCCAAAGTTTACTTCTCGATTCGCAATTTCGACTTCCGCAGTTCCCTGATTACCTGGATCTACAAGATCACGGTCAACGAGTGCTTCGACTACCTGCGCAAGAAGAAGGTCCGGAAACTCGTGTATGAGAGCGACATGAGCGAAGACGAAGTGCGGCGCGTCGAGAACAGCGAGCCGGCGCTCGACCGCGGAGGGCGCACCGATTCGGCGCTCGCCCGCCGCGACTATGTGGTCAAGCTCATGGACCGCGTCTCCGTCGAGGAAAAGCAACTGCTCATGCTCAAGGAAGTGGAAGGCTACTCGGTTGAAGAGCTTTCGGGTATGCTGAACATGAACGAGAATACGATCAAGGTAAAGTTGTTCCGTGCCCGGCAGAAGCTGGTCAAAGCCGCGCAGCGGCTGGACCGTGCCCCGGTGGCGGCCAAAGTGTGAGGTCTGTTCAGATTTTCGGCCGGAAAACGCCCCGAACGGGAAAATACCATGCACGACATTGTTATCGATGAACTCGAAAGGCACTTGAGCGGGAACGCTTCGCGGGCTTTCTACGATCATCTGGATGTGTGCCAGGTTTGCCGCGACGAAGTGTCCCAGATGGACAGCCTTTCGGCGCTCCTGAGCGAATTGCGGATCGCTCCGGAACCGGTTGCGGACGACGCGCTCGAAAGCACGCCCCAACCCTCGCTCGGCTTTTATAACCGGGTAGCCTTCCGGATTGTCGACGACCGGCAAAAAGAGGCCTGGGGGCTGTTCTCTCCGGGCGCGGCGTTCTTCCGCCGGATCGCTTTCGCCTCTCTGGTGCTGCTCGCCTGTCTCGGCAGTTTTCTGGTAACCCGCGAGGCCGGCTTCAGCGGCACGGACGCCGCCTCCATCATGGCTCAGCACGATCCGGTTGCCTCTCACCCGGCAAGCTCGGACCGCGACCGGATGCTGGTGACGCTGGCGACCTATCGCGAATAGCTTTTGCGCGAACTCCATGGCCTCCAATATCGCCGCTCTTCCCCGCCCCAGCGAGAAAATAGCGATCGTTTCGTTCGTGCTGGTCTTTCTGTGCGGAGTGGTCCTCGGCGCCGTAGTCATGAGCGTCAGCGGTCATGCCAGCCTGCATGGAGCGCCGCCCGCGGCCGCCGGACTTTCCATGTCGGTGACTGAATGGAAGCAGCAGCTCGACCTTACGGATACGCAAACCGACCAGCTACAGTCGATTCTCGACGATTTTTCTCACTATTACGACAACCTGCTCGCGGACGGCAACAGCCGTATCACGCAGATTCTGAACGAAGATCAGCAGCACCGGTTCGAACGGATGCTGCGCAACCACAAAAAGTAGATCGGGTGTGAGAAACTACACAAAGGAATGCGCCTCGCCCTTGTCGGCCTCTCTCTTTCCGGCTTCGCCCTTGCCTTTTCGGCTTTTGCCCTCTCAGGCTGTTCGAGCCTCTCGAAGAAACAACCCGTAATCTACGCTTCCGGCGATAAAGCGCTTATCGGGTCTCTGACGTATGCCGTCATCGATACGGAGATTTTGACGCAACTGGGCGACAACCCCGGCACGGCAAGAACCCCCCGAAACCGTTTCTATCTGATTAAAGTCAGTGTCTCGAACTCCGGCGCCGAGGACGCGCCCATTCCCGGCATGACGCTGGTGGCCGACTCGGGCGAGACTTACGGCGAAGTGGCCAATGGCGCCGGCGTGCCCGACTGGCTGGGCATCGTGCGCTCGGTAAGCGGATCTCAAACCGATACGGGGAACATCCTGTTCGACGCCCCGGCCGGGCATTACCGGCTGAAACTCACCGACGACCTCAATGAGAAGGAGGTCTTCATCGATATCCCCCTCACTTTCGAGCATCAGCAGATGAAGAACCTCGCCGCGCCGCAGGAAGCGCCACCGGAACAGATCCCCATTCCGAGGAAATAACCGTCTACACTGGAAGTGCCCCATGCCGCCGGCCCCTGTCATCGTACTTGTGGCGCTGGTCTCCGCCGCCGTCCTCCCCCTCGCGCCGTCCCTGAACGCGCAGACTCTCAGAGCGGCCCACGCCGTGATTTCGCAATCCGAAGACGGACCGGCGCTCGAAAACGGATTCGTGTTCCAGCCCGGGGAAGCGGCTTTCTTCAGTTTTCAGGTCGAGGGCTACAAGATCGGACCGGGGGACAAGGTCCAGCTGACCGGACATATTCAGGCCTTCGACGAGAAAGGCACACCCATTGTGCCCCGCGACGAGGAAGTCATCGGGACGTCGGTTTCCCAGGAAGACAGGAACTGGAAGCCGAAGCTGCGTTCGCAGATTCAGATCCCGTCCATCGCTCCGCCGGGGAGTTACACCGTCCGGTTCGAGGTTACCGACGGGCAGACCCGCCAGACCGCCTCGGGCACAACGGCGTTTCCCGTGGGAGGAAAGGGAGTGGAACCGGCCACCGCGCTCACGATCCGCGATTTGGGCTTTTACCGGACGCAGGAGGGCGGAAGCCCGCTGCGCACGGTGGCCTACCGCGCGGGCGACATGCTCTGGGTGCGTTTCGACATGACCGGCTACAAGTATGGAGAACAGAACGCGATCGACGTGGCCTACGACGTGGCCGTGCTGTCGCCCGATGGAAAACAGTTGTTCGCGCAGGAAGACGCCGCGGTCGAGAAAAGCCAGTCGTTCTATCCGCAGCCGTGGGTGCCGGGCGCCTTCAATCTCAGCCTGCAATCGAACATGAGCCCCGGGGTTTACACGCTGGTCGTCACCGCCCGCGATGGCGTCGGGAATCAGAAGACGGAAACCAGGAACGAATTCCGGGTGGAATGAGGTCAGAGCGGAAGATCGCCGATGGCCGCTTCGAGCCGGTCGAGCGCGCCCGCGAAAAAGTGATCGCCGGCCTCGATAAACTGTAGTTGTTTGGGTTCGGCGAACCCGGCGAACGCCGCTTCCAGTTCCGGCTTCGGGCCGTGCTCGTCGACGGTGCTTTGGACGAAGTATTTCCGCAGCCCGCAGGCGGCAAGGAAGTCGAACTGCCCGTGCTTTGTCACGCGCCGCGTGGGAAAGCCGACGGCAATCAACCGCGCCGGCTTCGGGTCGGCCAGGGAACACCCCAGTTCCATGATGACGCGCGAGCCGAAGGAAAATCCGGCCAGAGAATACGGCACTGAGGGATACCGTGCGCGGAGAAATCCGAGAGCCGCGCGCGCGTCCTCCATTTCGCCGATGCCCTGGGCGTGAACGCCCTCGCTCGCGCCCACTCCGCGGAAGTTGAAGCGAAGCACGACGGCGCCTGACTGCCGCAGGCCGCGGGCAATGCGGTAGACCACTTTGTTGTGCATCGTGCCCCCGAAAAGGGGATGCGGGTGGCACACCAGGCAGGCTTCCACCGGCTGGCTTTCCGGTTCTTCGCTTTCCGGTTCTTCGAGCAGCGCTTCGAGTTTTCCGGCGGGACCTTCTATAAAATGCGATTCGATCCGGCGCGCCACTCAGTTCGTCCGGAAATTGATGAACTGCAGCTCAATGCCGAAATCCGCGCCTTTGAGCAGCGCGATGGCCTGCTGGAGCGTGTCCCGGTCCTTGCCGCTGATGCGCACCAGTTCGCCCTGGATGGCGGCCTGCACCTTGAGCTTGCCGTCCTTGATCTTTTTGACGATATCCTTCGCTTTTTCGGTGGGAATTCCCGAGGTCAGAGTGACCTCCTGCTTGACCGAGGAACCTGCGGCGGGGTGGATCGGGCCATACGTCAGATTCCGGACCGGAACCTGCCTTTTCACCAGCTTCAATTGAAAGATCTCGGTCACGGCCTTGAGTTTGAAGTCGTCCGAACTGGTGAGGGTTACCTTCTTTTCCTTCTCGTTCAGTTCGATCAGGGATTTGGAATCCTTCAGGTCGTAACGCGTCGTGATCTCCTTCATGGCTTGCTGGATGGCGTTGTTCACCTCCGGCATCTCGATCTGGGAGACGACGTCGAAGCTGTTATCTGGCATGGAAAGTCAAGTATATCCGTCAGAGATCGACTTTGCGCGTTTCGGCCGCCGATTTATCCGTGGCCGATTCAGCGGCGGCCGGGCGCCGCCCCGTTCCGGCGAGCGCCGACAGCACTTTGGCGCTGATCTCCTCAATCAGGGCGGGCAGGGCTGCGTCGAGCGCCACCGTGATGGCGGCCCGCACCTGGTCCGGGTCGAGGACGACCACCGACCGCAGCGGTCCGGAGTTGGGCCGCTGTTTGTTCGACAACTGGCTGTGGTTCGAAATCGCGGCCGTTTTGCCGGTGAATCGCCCGATCGCTTCGAGCAGCAGACTGGCCTCGAAAGGTTTCTTCAGCACGCCGTCGGCGCGGACCCGGGCGACTTCGGCGTCATCCACCGGTTCGACGGCGCCCGCCGTGAGAAATACCGGCGCGCCGCCGTTGTTCTTGACGTATTCGCAGAGATCGTAGCCCGAAACCTCGGGCATCGAGATATCGGCGATGATCAGGTCGGGCCGTGCGTCCTGCAGGCGAAGCATGGCGACCAGGCCGTCGCTGACGGTGATCACTTCGTGCCCTTCGTCGCGCAGTATCCGCTCGCCCATGCGCTGCGCGTGCGGGCTGTCGTCGGCGAGCAGGATACGGCTCATTGCGGCGTCGTAACGGGCGCGGGCGCGGTCGCAGGCGTAGTCGCGGCGGCGGCGGGTGTGGTCGTTGCCGGCGCTTTGGTTGCCGCCTTTTTCTGTAGTTTGGCGGCCTTGGCCACCTGTTTGTTGTATGCCTTCAACTGTTCTTTGGTCGGAGGGTGGTTGGTTGGCAGCGACGCGGCGGCCACGGAGGCGGCTGTAACTGGAGTGGGCGCGCCAACCGCCGGCTTTTGCTCGCCTTCGCCGTTCCCGGAGGGCGCCGCGGCCGAAGCGGGTTCTCCCGCGGCCGGCTGCCCGAGCCGGACATCGGGCGTCTTGTCGATCGCATCCGTGTTCCCCGCCTGGCCAACCGATACATCGCTCACGCCGCTTTGGCCGCCGGCGGCTGCCGCGGGGACGCTGACCGGCACCGGCGGCCGCAGCCCCTGCATCGCCGGGGCGCCGCTCTTCGCCGCCAGGTAAACGTCCGGCCGCGATACAAACGGACTGAGCGCCCGGTGAATCATGCCCGGGTGCGTGCGATTCTCCATGTCATACTTCGCCCGCGCATAAGCGGTGGGGTCCGCGTCCGGCACCGGCTGTTTCATCTCCGTCAGAAGCGCCTTCGCGGCATCCACACGAGCGCTGAACGGGTAATCCCGCACGATTCTGGTCAACGCATCGGTCTCCTGGTTCTCGAAACGATCGCCCATGTGCTTGTACGCGTCGGCAAGTTCCCAGAGCGCCTCGTCCGACCCGCTGTACAGAGGATATTGCTGAGCCACGAAAGACATCCGGTTCGCGGCGGCGGGAAAGCTGCCCTTGTGGTGATAGAAATCGCCCGTGAGGAATTCCTTGTCCGCCAGCACTTCCTGTGTATCGCGGAGCATCTGCTGCGCCTGCGGCACGAACTTCGAGTTCGGGAACTGCACCATCACCTGGCGGCATTCGTCTTCCGCGCGCTGGCCCTGTGCGTTATCGCGGTCCGGCTTCTCCATCTGCTTGAAATGAATGTTGCAGATCTTGAACTGCGATTCCGCCGCCTCTTCCATGTTCGGATAGAACAGAATGAAGTCCTTGTACTCGATCTCGGCTTCCGCCAGACCGTGCGCGCCGCCTTCCCGGAACCAGCTGTCGGCGATGGCGAGCTTCGCCTTGGCCAGAAACTCGCTGGTGTCGTAGGTGTTGATCAGCGTGTTCAGGGTCAGGCGCGCGGCTTCGTAGTCGCCGTGCTCGATATTTTTGACAGCCCGGTCGAACAGCACTTTATCGGGCTGAAGCGTGTCTTTGGTGATCGGCTTTTCGTACTTCTTGTGGCCGAAAAGACCGAAACCGGAGAGCAGGAAGAAGGCGACGAGGCCCATGGAGGCGATAAATATTCGATAACGAGGCTGCATCGGAATCCTTTACGATCTCAAATTTAAACCGCGACCGCCGTCGCGCTTTCGGCGATCTGTTGCATTTCCTTCACGGTTGAGGCCGGATCGGCACTATGAAATACCGCCGAACCCGCCACCAGCCAGTCGCACCCCGCGCGCACGATCTCCGCTGTATTCGCCCGGCTGACGCCGCCATCGATCTCAATCGAAAAGCCCAGGCCGCGTTCCCTGCGCTGCCTGTCGAGCCGGCGAATCTTGTTCAGGGCGTTCGGAATGAACTGCTGCCCTTCGAAACCGGGGTTGACGCTCATGATTAGCACGTAATCCGCCAGGTAGAGGATGTCTTCGAGAACCTCGACCGGAGTCGCGGGGTTGAGCACCACGCCGGCGCGCACGCCTTCCTTCTGAATCGCGCGGACGGTGCGATCAAGGTGGGTGGCGGCTTCATAGTGAACGGAAATCTGATCCGCGCCGGCCTCGATGAACAGCGGCGCGACCCGGTCCGGGTCCGTAACCATCAGGTGGACATCGAGAGGCAGCGCCGTGGCCCTGCGGATGGATTTGACCACCGGCGGCCCGAGTGTGAGGTTGGGCACAAAGTGGCCGTCCATGATATCGACATGGAGCATCTTCGCGCCACCGCGCTCCACCTTGCCAATGTCATCCGCGAGACGGGCGAAATCCGCCGAGAGGATCGATGGAACGATTTGTACCATTTACAACGAAGAACTTGATTTTAACACGGGCTTCCAGCGTCTGGCTCGGGTCTCGTACGGATGTAGTCCGGCGGGATACCTGCAGGGTCTGACACCTGCACGGTCCCGCCGTGGCCTCAGAACAACAGCTTCAGGCTGAACTGCGTCTGCCGCGAGTTGCCGACGATCGAAGTGATCTGCCCGGCAGTGGCGTTCGGCGAGGCCTGATAGTTCGATTGGATCGACCCCGGGTTGAACACGCCGGCCGCGGGGAGGTTGAAGTTCGCGTGATTGAAAAGGTTGAACAACTCGGCCCGGAACTGGAGGTTGAACCTCTCGTTGATGCGCGTATTCTTCAACACGCCGAAGTCGGTATCCACGTAACCCGGTCCGGTCAGATTGTTTCTCCCCAGGTTGCCGATCGTGCCATACGCGGAAGGAGTGAAGCAGGCCGGGTTGAACCAGTGCTGCACGCTCTGGTTCGCGTAAACGTTGCAGTTCGCGACAAGGCTGGGGCGCTGCTGGTCGAAGTTGTTCCCCAGATTCGCCTGATCGCCTTCGCTCACCGAGAAGGGCACGCCGGTATGCCAGGCTTCGATCGCCGTGAACTGCCAGCCTTCCTTCAACCGGTTGCCCTTGAACGGAAGAACGTAAACCATATTGGCGGAGATGTTGTGGCGAAGGTCGAAGCCGCAATTGCCCCGGTCGTTGGACCAGGCGTACGGGTTCGTGATGGCGGAGGTTCCGTTGTTGCCGCCCAGACCGCCGTAAGTGTACGCGCTGTCGATGCAGTGCGACCAGGTGTACGACCCCTGGAACACCACATTGGAGGACAGCTTGTGTTCCAGGCCGACCTGCAGCGAGTTGTAACTCGAATAACTGGTGGTATTGGTCATATCCAGAGAGCCGAATGCCGAATTGGGCCGCGGATTCTGGTCCAGTTGCCCGGCGACGGTCGGATCGGGATGAACGAATGTCATGACGCCGTTGTTCATCGTCGCCGCGGGCGCGTTGAAATCGTGGAAAGCGAGGAGATGAACTCCACGCGTGCCGACGTAGCCAACCGTCAGCAGGGTGTTATGCATGAGTTCCCGTTGAACGCTCAGACTGTATTCGAGGCTGTAGGGAGTCGTGTTCGTCCCGTAATATGTCCCGGTCGTCTGGCTGAGCAACGGCTTTCCGCCGCCCACGAACGGCGTCGGGAAGCTCGGATCGCCCGTGAAGAAGAACTGGTTCTCCACCAGATATGGGGGGTTCGACTTGTAGGCTGACGCAAACGTGTAGGTCTGGAACGGATCGTGGAAGATCCCGAAACCCGCCCGCAGGGAGGTTTTGTGGTCTCCGAATACATCCCACGCCAGCCCGACCCGCGGATCGAAGTTCATGTTCGCGGGATTTGTGGCGTAGGCGTTCGGCACACTCCGGAACCCCGTTCCAAACGGAGGCCCCACGACGTTGTGGAGCGCATTGTGGACTTCGCTCGGATTGGATTCCCACTCGTAGCGCAACCCGAGATTGAGGGTCAGCCTGCTGCTGATTTTCCAGTCGTCCTGAATGTAGGGGTTGAGGGAAATCGTGCGCAGGCCGCGATAGGAGTCCATGCCGCCGTTCGGCACTCCCGTGAACTCGAAGGGATTTCCGGTAAGAAAATTCGGCAGGCTCGTGAAGATGTAGAATCCGTTCCCGTATGTGGGGCCGAAGGGATTATCCTGGTCGCGCCGCACGCCGATCCCCATGCTGACGGTGTGAGAACCCCTGATCCAGGTCAGATCTTCCCTTTCGGAAAACTTGTTCTGCATGTACTGGAACGGATTGATGAACGCGGCTCCCAGCGGGGAGATGCCGTCGGGCATGGCGACGTAAACATCCTGTCGCGCCGGGCTGAAGATCTGCAGCGCGGAGTGCGTTGTCGGCTGAGTCTCCGAAGTGAGCGGACGCGAGTAAGACACATTGAACTGGTTCACGAGCGTGGGCGAGAAGATATGGCGCTCGCCCACGGTCAGAAAGTTGTTATGCGTCAGGTCGTATGTGGGCCAGGGACCGAAACCGCCATACGTGGTGCGAGTCCCGTAATCGATCTGATACCGGCCAAAAAACGAATCCTTTTCGGAGATGTTCCAGTCGATGCGGCCCACGAAGAAATTCTCGGGAGAGTTCTGCGCGCCAACGTACTTGTAAGTGCCGACATTGGGGTTGCCCGGCAGCAGAGTCTGCGGAAGAGGATACAGGGCCAGCATGGCCGCCGAGGCCGGGTTCACGGGGTTCTGAGTGCCGCTGATAATCCCCTGGTGGAAGGCCGGGCTGGGTACGAAGTTCACATAAGTCGTATCCAGAACCTGCTGGATGCCTTCGTAATTGGCGAAGAAGAAGACCTTGTTCTTTACGATGGGCCCGCCGACGCTGGCGCCGAACTGGTTCCTGCGGAACGGCGGCGGCGAAGCCCCGTCGAAGAACCCGCGCGCGTCCAGAGCGCTGTTGCGGAAAAATTCGTAGGCCGAGCCGTGAATCTCGTTGGTGCCCGACTTCGAAACCGCGTTAATAGCGCCGCCGTTGCCGCCGTACTGCGCGCCATAGGTTCCCGTGAGAGTCTGAAATTCGGCAATGGCCTCGATGCCGAGCGACGTTCCCGTCACGTTGGCTCCGGCGTTCCGCTGCCACCAGTTCAGCATGTCCTCGCCGTCGAGCATGTTGGCGTAGCCTTCCGGCCGGGTGCCCGAGATTGAGTAAGCATTGGCCACCGACGTCAGCGCGCTGCTCCCGCCCGCCGGATAGGTCGACACGCCGGGCGCCAGCAGAATCAACTGCTCGAAATCGCGGCCGTTCAGCGGTAACTCGCGCATCTGGGTTTGATTAACCAGCGCGGAAACAGCGGCGGTGCTGGTCTCGACCTGCGAAACGTTCGCGGACACATTCACGCTCTCGCTGGTCTGGCCGACGGCCAGCTGAAAATCGACCACAGGCGAGCTGCCGACGGTCAACACGATGTTTGAGCGGATTGCGGTCTGAAATCCTGTCTTCGTTGTCTGGGCGTCATAAGTGCCGATCGGCAGGTCGGGAACGCTGTATCGGCCCTGCATGTCCGTGTTCACGGTCTGACTCGCCGAGGTGCCGGTATTTTTGATGGTGACCGGCGCGTCGGGAACGGCGGCGCCCGTGGCGTCCGTCACGCGTCCCGACAGGGAGGCTGTCGCGGCCTGTACATATAACAAACTCGTGGCGGCCAGTACGCCCAGGCAGCATACGGCGCCAAAGTATAGAACCTTGCGGTTCGGGAATCGTGTCATGTAGGATTCTCTTTCCCCCAGGGTAAGGCCCCCGGGGCATAATCGGTGTCCGCTCTAAAGCAAACGGAGCACGGCGACTTAACTTGCCGTGCTCCATTGCGGATCGAACGTGCCTAGAACAACAGCTTCAGGCTGAACTGCGTTTGCCGCGAGTTGCCGACGATCCCCGTGATCTGACCGGCGGTCGGGCTTAGCGAGGCCTGGTAGTTCGAGAAAATCGACCCCGCATTGAACACGCCGGCCCCCGGAAGGCCGAAGTTCGCGTGATTGAAGAGATTGAACAATTCAGCACGGAACTGAAGGTTCATGCGTTCGTTGATCCGGGTGTTCTTCAGGATACCGAAGTCGGTGTCCACGTAACCCGGCCCAACCAGAACGTTTCTACCCAGGTTGCCGATCGTGCCGTACGGCGAAGGCGCGAAGCACGCGGGGTTGTACCACTGATGCACGTTCTGATTGGCGTAAACGTTGCAGCCCCCGATAACGTTCGGCCGCACGCTGTCGAAGTTATTGCCCAGATTGGCCTGATCGCCTTCGTTCACCGTGAAGGGCACGCCGGTATGCCAGGCTTCGATGGCGGTGAACTGCCATCCTTCCTTGAACCGGTTGCCCTTGAAGGGAAGAACGTAAACGACGTTGGCGGACACGTTCTGGCGGAGGTCGAAGCCGCAATTGCCTCTGTCGTTGGCCCAGGCGTACGGATTCGTAATCGCGGAGCTCCCGTTGTTGCCGCCCAGACCGCCGTAGGTGTACGCGCTGTCAATGCAGTGCGACCAGGTGTACGACCCCTGGAAGACTACGTTGGAGGACAGCTTGTGCTCCAGACCGATCTGCAGCGAGTTGTAGCTGGAATAGCTGCTCGTATCGGTCATGTCCAGCGCGCCGAAGGCCGCGTTGGGCCGGGCATTCTGGTCCAGCCGGCCGGCGACCGTCGGGTCGGGATGGACGAATGTCATGACCCCGTTGTTCATCGTCGGTACAGGCGCATTGAAATCGTGGAATGCCAGCAGGTGAACGCCGCGGGTTCCGACGTAGCCCACCGTCAGCAGCGTATTCCGCATCAGTTCCCGCTGAACGCTCAGGCTGTATTCCATGCTGTACGGAGTCGTGTGAATCCCGTGATAGGTTCCGTTGGTCTGGCTGAGCAGGGGAGTTCCACCCCCCACAAACGGTGTGGGGAAGTTCGGATCGCCGGTCGGGAAGAACTGGTTCTCGGTCAGGTATGGAGGGTTCGAGGTGTAAGCAGAGGAGAAGGTGTACGTCTGGAACGGGTCATGGAAGATGCCGAAGCCGGCGCGCAAAGAGGTCTTGTGATCTCCGAACACATCCCACGCAAGTCCAGCCCGCGGGTCGAAGTTCATGTTCGAGGGATTGCTGACATACGCATTCGACACGTTCTGGAATCCCGCTCCGAACGGCGGCCCCACGACGTTATAGAAGTGATTGTGAATTTCGACCGGATTGGATTCCCACTCGTAGCGCAACCCGAGATTGATGGTTAGCCTGTTGTTGACCTTCCAGTCGTCCTGAATGTAGGGATTCAGGGAAATCGTGCGAATGGCGCGGTAAGCGTCCGTGCCGCCGTTCGGCGCTCCGGTGAATTCGAAAGGATTGCCGGCAAGAAACGTCTGGAGGCTGGTGAAGAGGTAGAAGCCGTTCAGGTACGTATCGGCGTAGGGATTGAGCTGTTCGCGCCGCACGCCCATCCCCATGCTGATGGTGTGCGAACCCCTGATCCAGGTCAGGTCGTCTCTTTCCGAAAATTTGTTCTGGAGGTACCGGAAAGGATTGATGAACGAAGAGCCCAGCGCGGAAATGCCGTTTGGCATGGCCACGAAAACGTCCTGCCGCGCGGGGGTGAAGATCTGCAGCGCGGAGTGCTGTGTCGGCTGAGTTTCCGAAGTGAGCGGACGCGAGTAAGACACATTGAACTGGTTCACGAGCGTGGGCGAGAAGATATGGCGCTCGCCCACGGTCAGAAAGTTGTTATGCGTCAGGTCGTATGTGGGCCAGGGACCGAAACCGCCATACGTGGTGCGAGTCCCGTAATCGATCTGATACCGGCCAAAAAACGAATCCTTTTCGGAGATGTTCCAGTCGATGCGGCCCACGAAGAAATTCTCGGGAGAGTTCTGCGCGCCAACGTACTTGTAAGTGCCGACATTGGGGTTGCCCGGCAGCAGAGTCTGCGGAAGAGGATACAGGGCCAGCATGGCCGCCGAGGCCGGGTTCACGGGGTTCTGAGTGCCGCTGATAATCCCCTGGTGGAAGGCCGGGCTGGGTACGAAGTTCACATAAGTCGTATCCAGAACCTGCTGGATGCCTTCGTAATTGGCGAAGAAGAAGACCTTGTTCTTTACGATGGGCCCGCCGACGCTGGCGCCGAACTGGTTCCTGCGGAACGGCGGCGGCGAAGCCCCGTCGAAGAACCCGCGCGCGTCCAGAGCGCTGTTGCGGAAAAATTCGTAGGCCGAGCCGTGAATCTCGTTGGTGCCCGACTTCGAAACCGCGTTAATAGCGCCGCCGTTGCCGCCGTACTGCGCGCCATAGGTTCCCGTGAGAGTCTGAAATTCGGCAATGGCCTCGATGCCGAGCGACGTTCCCGTCACGTTGGCTCCGGCGTTCCGCTGCCACCAGTTCAGCATGTCCTCGCCGTCGAGCATGTTGGCGTAGCCTTCCGGCCGGGTGCCCGAGATTGAGTAAGCATTGGCCACCGACGTCAGCGCGCTGCTCCCGCCCGCCGGATAGGTCGACACGCCGGGCGCCAGCAGAATCAACTGCTCGAAATCGCGGCCGTTCAGCGGTAACTCGCGCATCTGGGTTTGATTAACCAGCGCGGAAACAGCGGCGGTGCTGGTCTCGACCTGCGAAACGTTCGCGGACACATTCACGCTCTCGCTGGTCTGGCCGACGGCCAGCTGAAAATCGACCACAGGCGAGCTGCCGACGGTCAACACGATGTTTGAGCGGATTGCGGTCTGAAATCCTGTCTTCGTTGTCTGGGCGTCATAAGTGCCGATCGGCAGGTCGGGAACGCTGTATCGGCCCTGCATGTCCGTGTTCACGGTCTGACTCGCCGAGGTGCCGGTATTTTTGATGGTGACCGGCGCGTCGGGAACCGCGGCGCCCGTGGCGTCCGTCACGCGTCCCGAGATTGAGGCCGTGCCCGCCTGACCGTACAAAGAACTTACAGCAGCTAAAACGCAGAAACTATAAATAGCGGCAGAGTATAAAACTTCGCCCTTCCAGAATCGTTTCAAATTAGTCACTCCCTTTTTCGGATCGGTTAAAGATCCGTCACTGGGGAACAATCGTATCAATGTCTATTAGGATCGTCCATTGCGTGATGAGATATATCACTTGCGTTGATAATGCCGTTTCGGGTTATTGTAAGGGGCAATATCGTGGATAATTGATAGTACGTATCAAGTCAGGCGATATGCCAGGTTTCGCACTGTATGTTGGCGGGCAACCCCGTTCAGCTCAATGCCCGCGCGTACCACGCGATGAAGCCCTGCCCCGCGACTGCCGCCACGAGCGCCGCCGCTCCCAGGAAAGATCCAAACGGGAGCTGGTAAGTCGCCGCATCTTTCCCTGTCAGTTTGATATAGCTGAGTCCCACGACCGACCCGGCCAGCGAGCCCAGAATAATCGTCAGCAGCGCGCCCCGGATTCCCAGAAACGCCCCGATCATGGCCAGCATTTTGACGTCGCCGAATCCCAGCCCCTGCTTGTGCCGGAGCTTCTCGAAAAGCCAGCCGCCCAGCCAGATGCTGCCCGCCGGCACGATGGCTCCGAACAGCGCTTCCCCCAGCATGGCGGCGCGGCCGGTGAGTTCCGCTCCGAACAGACTCGCCACCAGATGAAAGCTCGTATCCGGGACCGGTACGAAGGCCGCGAACCCGAACCCGATCGCGCATCCCCCGAGCGTCAGTTCATCGGGCAGCAGCAGCGTTTCCAGGTCGGTGAAGACCAGCGCGATCAGGATCGCCGCAAAAATGCAATACTTCGCCGCTTCAAGGCTCAGGCCGTCATGCTGGACGAAGTAGGCGAAGCTGATCGCGGTAATCAGTTCCACAACCGGATAGCGCCAATCGATGCCGGCGCCGCACTGCCGGCACCTCGCCCGCAGGATGAGGTAACTCAGCACCGGAATATTGTCGTACCAGGCGATCGGCTTCCCGCACGCCGGACATGCCGAGCGCGGACGCACCACGGAACGGTCGCGCGGCCAGCGGTAAATACATACATTAAGGAAGCTGCCGATCAGCAGCCCGAACAGACCGCCCCACACCCACAGCGTCACCGGCCCAGCACCCGTTCGTACGCGGAAACAGTCCCGCGAACCATCCGGTCTTCCGTGAACCGCTCGATCACCGTCGCGCGCGCCGCCCGCCCCAGCGCCGGATCGATGCGCCGGAACGCATCGGCCACCGCGGCCGCATCGTTCGGGACCAGGATTCCGTTCTCGCCGTCCCGGATCAGCTCCGGAATGCCGCCCACGTTGCTCGCAATTACGGTCACCCCGTGCGCCATCGCAAGCAGGATACCCGAACCCAGGCCTTCGGAGTACGTGAGATAGACGAGCGCGCGGGCGCGCGGCAACTCGCGCTCCAGGTCTTCGGCGATCTCAATCCGCACGCCCGCCAGCGCCGCCGCTTCCTGCGTCAAAGCCATGCCTTTCCGTGGATCCCGCGTGTATGGCGCGAGAATCGCCTCGCCCCGCGCCGCTTCCGCCGGTACCGGCACGCCGTCGTGGACCACTTCAATACGATGCTCTTCCACCCCGGCGCTTCGCAACTGCCCGGCAATATGACGCGAAACGGCCAGGAAAAGACGGGCCCGCCGGTACTTCCATCGTGAAGCCGCCGAATCGCGCACCGGAAACGCCACGCGGCGCGACACCACTAACGCCACGCGCGCAAGAACGGCGCCAAGGGTATGGCTGCGCGCATCGTGCGCATGAACCAGATCGAAGCCGCGCGATCGCCGCGCCACGCGCCATGCTTCGAGCGCCGCGCAGGGCAAACCTGCAGCCACAGCCGCATTGAAAAGCGGCGAATCCCGGCGGGCCAGCAGCAGCGATTCGTGCCCCGCTTCCACCAGCCCGCGATGCAGCCGCAGCGCCTGCCACTGCCCGCCGCGCATCTCCCGGCCGCTATCGAGGTGGAGAATCCGCATTCCGAATCTCACGCGCTTTGGCGTATTTCAGAAACGTATAAAGCGCCGCCATCCATGCGATGGACAGCCCCTGCGCACCGTCCAGAAATCCGCGCTGGATGAGATACGCCCGGAAAAACGTCCACACCGGATCGAGCGCCACCCGCCGCACGGAAACCGGCTTCCCGCGCGCCGCCACTTCCCGGGCCGCGAGCGTGGTGTAGCGGTCCAGAGTACGCAGATGCTCCGAAAGCGAACCGCAGGTGAAGTGCAGCAGATGGCCGCGGAGTTCTCCGACGGGCCCGTTCACCCGCACGCTCTCGTGCACGTAATCGCCCACCCACTCGCCCTTGCGGCGGTCGTACAAACGAACCTTCCGGTCCGGATACCAGCCGCCGTGCCGGATCCAGCGCCCCAGATATTGCGCCAGCCGGGGAAACGAATAGCCGTCGGCGTGCGTTGCCGCGGCTTTCAGCGCCAGAATCTCCGCGGCAAGCTGTTCGGTGACGGATTCGTCGGCGTCGATCGAAAGAATCCAGTCGTTCGCGGCGCAGGCGGCGGCGTAGTTCTTCTGCGCGGCATAACCCCTCCAGGGCTCTTCCAGAACGCGCGCCCCCAACCCCAGCGCGATCTCGCGCGTCCGGTCCGTGGAGCCGCTGTCGATCACGATCACTTCGTCGGCGCAATCGAGCGTCCCGATCGCCCGCGCGATGTTGCGTTCCTCGTTGAGCGTGACGATCGTTGCCGTGATAAACATCGAACTTCAATCGATAATCGGCGCGATGGAGAAGCAGAGCAGAAAGACCGCCAGCGCCAGAATGCCCAGCCTGGTTCGCGCGCGCCCGATCTCCGCCCGGTCGTAAACCGGCGGGTGCCTGCGCGCCAGAAAGAACAGCAGCACGGCCCAGAACCACCAGCCGCTCCAGAGTTTGCCCATAGGCAGCAAAGCCGCCAGAAAAATCCAGGTAATCCACTTGTGCGACCGCCCCAGCAGGGCATAAACAATGTGGCCGCCGTCGAGTTGCCCCACGGGCAGCAGATTGAGCGCGGTGGCGAACATCCCCACCCATGCGGCGCGCGCCACCGGATGCAGGTAAATATCGGCCGCCGGCACCCCGGGAAAAATGAGCTTCTGGAGCAGCCACTGCAGACCCGGCATGCCCAACTGAATGGTGCCCTGATGGTTGATCCCCGGAATCACCTTCGAAAATGCGAGTCCGACTCCGAGCGCCGGGATCAGGAACGCGAAACCCGCCAGAGGACCCGCCACCCCGATGTCGAACAGAACGCGCTTGCTGTAGATGGCCGAACGGATGCGGATGAACGCGCCTAAGGTGCCCGTAAAAGGGGTAGGCGCGGGCAGAAAGTAGGGCAGCGACGCGTCCACCCCGTAGTACACGCACGCAAGGTAGTGACCCAGTTCGTGCGCCATCAGGATGGTGAGCAGCGTGAGCGAAAACGGCAGTCCCGAAAGGAAAAGCCGCGGGCTCCGCAGCCCCACCGTGAAGATGTCGAGATCGCGCTCCACATCGAAAAACGGCAGGTTATGGCCGAAGTTGTACTGCATGTGCGCGCCCACCAGCGTGGTGGTGAACATGGTCAGCACCAGCAGCAGCAGGTGCAGCCACAGCCGGTTTTTCGGGCGCGCGGGCACGTGCCTGTCCGGCGGATCGAAGCGCGGCGGTGCGACGGTGGCTACGTGGCTGGCGCTTTCTAAAAAATCTTCTGGAAACACTGAAATCCCCGGTTCCGGGGCATGTCCTCTACTGTAGCGTCTGGAGTTCTTTGCCGGGTTTGAATCGTACCGCTTTTCCAGGCGGAATCGACACTTCGGCGCCGGTTCGCGGATTGCGTCCGATCCCGGTCTTGCGCGGCTTCACGGTGAACACGCCAAAACCCCGCAGCTCAATGCGGTCCCCCTGCTCCAGCGCGCGCTTCATTTTTTCGAACACGGTCTCCACCGCCATTTCGGCTTTGGTTTTTGTGATACCGGTCTTGTTCACGACTTCGTTGATGATGTCGAGCTTGATCAAACGGCCTCCGCAGGTGACAAACCGATGATAGAATTAGGGTTATCTCGATGTCAAGTAAGGTAGCCCCTGACCGGCTCCTCCCCGTCGACCCGTCGCTCTATCGCCGCGCCTGCGCCCGGTTCACGACTGGAATCACCGTGGTCACGGTTCTGGATGAAAACGGACACCCCCACGGTATGACGGTGAACTCGTTCTCTTCGGTTTCGCTCGAGCCGCCGCTGGTGCTGGTGAGCATCGATCTGCGCAATGCCATTCTGGGCCATTTCATCTCCAGTTCCTGGTTTGCGATCAATATTCTGGCCGAACATCAGGAGCACATCTCCCGCTCTTTTTCGAGCGCTTCGGAGAATCGCTTTATCGGCGTGGACTGGCATCCGGGAACCGCCGGCACGCCTCTGCTCGATGGTGTACTCGGGCATCTGGAGTGCTCGGTCGTGCAAACGTTCGAGGTGGGTGACCATACGGTGCTCATCGGCGAGGTGCGCCGCGCCGGGTACCGCGACGGAAAACCTCTGGTCTATTTCAACAGCGCTTACCAGCGCCTGGCGGAGTGAGGTTTCGTCCCCGGTGGTTTCCGCTTTGCCGGTAGCTTACAATAAGGGCGGAGGTTTTCTCTTCACATGGGCCCCCTGGGTACTGAGGAACTGGTCGCTATATTTATCCTGGCGCTTCTGCTGTTTGGGCCGAAGGAGTTGCCCAAGCTCGGCAAAACGATCGGGAAGGCGATGACAGAGTTCCGTCGTGCGCAGACCGAACTGAAGTCCACGTTCGATCGCGAGATGAGAAACCTGGAACGGGAAACCGGAATCAAGGAATTGACGGCCACAAACTTTCAATCCGACAACTACAATTACGACCATTCGTCTTACGATGCTTCGTATTACGACGGGTCGCACGATTCCACCGTAACCAACACACCGGCAATCGGCGCATCCGCAACTCAGGGCGCCGGGTCAACGGCAACATTGCAAATCGAAGCGGCGGCGGGCTCGATCGCGAGCGGCCATCTGGAACCGGATCCCCTCGAACATGCCTGGGATCCATACGTTCCCGCGACGCCCGCAACTGCCGAGCACGGCCATTCCGCCCCGGCGAACACCGGCCATCGGGCGGAGGCTGTCGAGAATAACGGCTAACCGTTAGAGTCAACAATGGCATCTCCCGACGAACCGCGGGGAGCGCAGGCTCCTCCCGGCGAAACTGTGGAACCACCTTTTCCCGGCGAGAACCAGTCTTACAACGATGCCTGGTCGACGCCGGGTCCTTCCGCCACCGGAGCGCTGGAACATGACGCCCCGGTCAGTCCCGCATTTGTAGAACATTCCGCCGCCCCCACCGCCCCGCGAGGCGGTGGGGGATCTCCGCCAAAACCGCCTGAACCTCCCGATGAGGACGAGGATGACGAGGGGATGGCGCGCATGAGTTTCCTCGAACATCTTGAGGAACTCCGCAAGCGCCTCCTGCTGGCGATCGGCGGGATCGGCGTCGCATTCGTGCTGAGCCTGCTTTTCAGCGATCAGCTCTGGTATATCGTGCGGCAGCCGGCCGCCACCGCTCTCACCCACCTCGGCATCAATCCGCCGGTGCTCCACCAGTTTTCACCAATGGACGTATTCCAGATCATCTGGATGAAATTGCCCATTCTGGCGGCTGTGTTCCTCGCTTCCCCATGGATTCTTTATCAGGTCTGGGCGTTTATCGCTCCGGGACTCTACAAACGGGAGCGGCGGTGGGCAGCTCCGTTCGTAATTTCGAGCGCCGGGCTGTTCATTGTGGGCGGATTCTTCGCCTATTTCGTGGCGTTCCGCTACGGCCTCGAATTTCTCCTGGGTCTGGGCATCCCTCAGGGCATCACCCCCACCATCAGCGTCACCGAGTATTACGATCTGTTTGTCGATGTGATGCTGGGAGTCGGGATCATCTTCGAAATCCCGGTGCTGCTCTTCCTGCTGACGCTGATCCATGTCGCCAGCCCTTCGTTCCTGATCCGGCACAGCCGCTACGCCATCCTGGTAATCGTCTTTCTGGCCGCGGTTATTACCCCGACCGGCGACGTATTCAATCTCGCGCTGTTTGCGACCCCTATGATTATTTTGTTCTACATAGGGATCTTCGCCAGCTACATTCTCGTGCTGCACCGCGAGAAGCGGCGCTTCCCCTGGAGAACCTTCTTCAAATGGTTGGGGATAGCCCTGGTACTCCTGGGCCTGACCGCCTGGGCAGCGGCTCGATATTACGGGTATCATGTGGTAGGCCATTGGCCTCTTTTCGTCCGATAATCCGCTAGAGGGTGTGATGGATTCAAACGAATCCATCACACGAAATGGAAATATGGACATCAATCGAATCATTCGCGAATTAATGCAGGAGAGAGACCGGCTGCAGCGGATCATCAACTCCCTGGAAGAGATTCAGCCGGCAGGCCCGCTCCAGATGAGCGTGGCGCGCAAGCGCCGGGGCCGCAAATCGATGGACCATGCGGCCCGTGAGGAGGTCTCGGAGCGCATGAAGCGCTACTGGGCCAGGCGCAGGGCCGAGCGAGAGGAGCAGCAGCCGGACGAGGACCTCGCCGCCACGGCTTAGCTCGCGGCCTGCAACCGGAGGGCGACGGCCGGCATCTGCTATATTGTAGATGTTCGTCCGAAGCGCGGAAAGCCCGGCTTTCCCGCGCGTTTGTCGATAGTGGGCGACTAGCTCAGTTGGGAGAGCACCGCGTTCGCAATGCGGGGGTCGTGGGTTCGAACCCCATGTCGTCCACCAAATTTTTCCCTCCTTTAAATCAATGAGCACTGCTCCAAAGGTAGGCTTCGTCGGATTCGGCGAGGCTGGTTTCCATATTGCCGGAGGCTTGCGCGGGGCTGGCATCCACGACATCTCGGCGTACGATATCAACGCCTCCACGCCCGGCCTGGGCGCGAAAATTCACGAACGTGCGCGGGAAACGGGTGCCCGTCTGGTCGATTCCAATCGCGAACTGACCGGCTTGAGCGAGATTATTTTCTACACCGTGACGGCGAATCAGGCTCTGGCGGCGGCCCGGCAGACGGCTCCGGGCTTGGCGCCCGGCCACATTTACGCCGATCTGAATTCAGTCTCCCCGGGGCTCAAACAGGAGATTGACCGGGCGATCTCCGCCACCGGAGCGAAGTTTGCCGAAGTTGCGGTCATGGCTCCGGCGCCCCCTTACGGCCATCGCGTTCCCATGCTGATTGGCGGGGCCGGCGGGGCGGAATTCGTGGAACGGATGACGCCGTTCGGGATGCAGATGGAGTTCACCTCCCCCAAAGTCGGCGAGGCCGCCGCCACCAAGATGTGCCGCAGCATCGTCGTCAAAGGCATGGAAGCGCTACTCACCGAGTGCGTGCTCGGCGCCAGCCGCTACGGTGCGGAAGAGCGGGTATTCCGCTCGCTGGCGGAGACATTTCCGGGGCTCGACTGGGCGGAAATGGCCACTTATATGGTGGGGCGGGTGGTGGTCCACGGCGAACGCCGCGCGCGGGAGATGGAAGAGGTGGCGGAGACGCTGCGCTCGATCGGCGTCGCGCCGCTCATGGCCGAAGCGACCGTGCAGCGGATGGACTGGAGCGCGCAACTCGGCCTGAAGAAGCTGTTCGGCGGAGAAGCGCCCGCTTCGCATCGGGAATTCGCGGATCGTGTCGCGGAACTGGAAAACTCTGCCGGTCAGATAATCGGGAACCCGACGTAGTTTTCCGCAAGCGACGTCATGGCCGCGCGCGAACCGGTCAGGTAATCGAGTTCCGCAAACTGGCGCCGGCGGTCGAAGGCATTATCGCCGCCGAACAGGTGCAGCATGGAAGTCATCCACCAGGAAAACCGCTGCGCGCGCCAGACGCGGCGCAGGCAGGTGTCCGAGTACGCGTCGAGAAGATCCTGCCGGCCGGACCGGTAGAATTCAGCCAGCGCCCCGGAAAGAACGAAGACGTCGGCCGCGGCCAGATTGAGCCCCTTCGCGCCCGTGGGCGGCACGATATGGGCGGCGTCCCCGGCGAGGAAAAGCCGTCCGTACCGCATCGGCTCCACCACGAAGCTCCGCATCCCGGTGACGCCCTTTTGCAGAATCGGACCCATATTCGGCTTCCAGCCGTCGCGCGTGGTCAGGCGAAGGTTCAGCTCGTTCCAGATGCGGTCGTCCGACCACTCCGCGATGTCTTCATCCGGCGCGCATTGCAGGTAGAGGCGCGTGATCGAGGGCGAGCGCATGCTGAAAAGCGCAAAACCGCGCTCGGTCCACGTATAGACCAGTTCTTCCGATGCGGGCGGCGCTTCCGCCAGAATGCCAAGCCATCCGAACGGGTAGAGGCGTTCGAAGGCGGTGCGCGAACCCTCCGGAATCGAAGGCCGCGAAACGCCGTGGAAGCCGTCGCAGCCCGCGATGAAATCGCACGTCAGTTCCCGATCCATGCCCTCGTGCCGGTAGCGGATGCGCGGCGCGCGCGAATCCAGATCGTGCAGCGTCAGGTTTTCGACTTCGTGGAGCAGTGGACGCCCGGTCTCGCGGCGGGCCTTGTTCAGATCCTTCTGGACCTCATTCTGGCCGTAAACCGTAATCGCGCGCCCGCCCGTGAGTGCGTGCATATCGATGCGATGCCTCGCGCCCGCGAAGCTGATGTTGATCCCGTGATGAATCAGGCCCTCGCGCCGCAGCCGCTCGCCCAGGCCGGTTTCAGCCATGAGATCCACCGTACCCTGTTCCAGCACGCCCGCCCGCACGCGATCCACCACGTATTCCTCACTGCGGGATTCAAGCACCACGGAATCGATTCCACGCAGATGCAGCAGGTGGGCAAGAAGAAGTCCCGAGGGTCCGCCGCCGACGATGCCTGCCTGTGTGCGCACTTGAGCTTCATCGAACATATCAAACCGGGCTTTCGCCAGGCGAACTCTCGCCAGACGGGTCAGGCGGTCCGGCCGGCTCCGTTTCCATTTCCCGGCCAATCCAGACAATGCGCGCCCTCACGATATCCGGAATGTTCCTCCCCTGCAGCGGGATCGACTGCCATTTTCCGGGATCTTCCAGCGTCGTTTCATTGGCGACATAGAGCCGAGTCCCACCCATCCTCAAGTATCTGACCCGCAGCCCCGTGGTATCCGCCACGATCCACGCGCCGCTTCCTCCCGGCGCCACGCGGACCGCCGGGTTCTGGTCGAGCAGCACGAGGTCGTTCGCCGCGAGCGCCCTCGGCATCACGAGATCGGGCGCCAGACGGGCGGCCACCGGCTCCACGAGCCCCTTCAGCAGCCATTCCGGCATCGGCATATGGCCCCGGAACAGCGTAAAGACGGCATCGGTACCGGGACCTATCCGGTTGCGAAGGATGGGAATGGCGCGAATGTTGATGTCCTCCACGCCCGACGCCCGCCACAGCAGATCCGGGACACCGATCTCCAGCGCGCGCATCAGCCGGTCGGCCGATTCGTTCGAAAATGAGCGCACATGTTTCAACACGTTATGCATGTGGGGCTGCGATACCGAGCACATCTTCGCCAGTCCCCTTTCGGTAACCTCGCCGGCCCGAACCCGCTCGCGCGCGAGGTCGATCAGCTTCCTTTGCAATTCGTGGAAATACACCCTCCTCCCCTTCAGCCATATTTCTTCCAGAAATAGGTATGTGCGGTATCTCACATTTTAGCGCTTTACGGCAAGGTTCTGGAAGTACTGGAACCCCTTGAAACGCGGTGACTTCACCCGTTCCGTGCGCTTCCGCCCCTTCGATTCCGCGGGACTGCATAAATTATGTGAGAGAAACTCAGTGCAGGAAATATCTTGTGCCATTTCGCACAACTCGGGAGGAAATATTCGTGGATTTCGATTGGACCCGTTCGGAAACGATCGCATTAGCGAAAGAATCCTGCACGCAATGCCATGGGATTGGATTGCGCGGCAGCAGACAAGGCGAGGATGCGCCCTGCAACTGTGTACTGAGAGCGATATTCCGGGCCTGTCACAGCAGATTCCGGCGTTGCGTGGAACAGGAAAAGCATATGAGTCAGGCGCGCCTTGCGATCGTCGGCGGGACGGAACGCAGGCAGGTTTGGGGCAGGAGGGATGAAGAATACATCGCCGATTTCTGCCTGGTAAGCAAACGTTTTTTGAATGAATACGAATATAAACTTTTCCGTTTTCATTTCCTTCTGGGAGCGGACTGGCGGCTCTGCTGCCGTCAGCTGAAAATGGACCGCGGCAGTTTTTTTCACGAGGTCTACCGCATTCAGCAGAAACTCGGCCGGGCTTACCGGGAGCTGGAGCCTTACGCTCTGTTCCCGCTCGACGAATATTTCGGGGGCTCGGTCCGCAGTGAACTGGCTCGGAGTTCCCTCAAAGTGCTGCCGATGCCCAGGGCGAGCCGGAGCCTCCGCCCGCCTCTGCGCAAAGTCGCTTAGCGGGAACCGCCTGCTGGGGAGACTCCCGGAAACAAGGGATCTCCCCGGCTTTTTTGCCCCTCCAGAGCGCACGCTAACGCCCGGCAGCCAAACGGGAATAGAATCGGGCTAGCGGAGATTTCTCTTTTGTGAAAGTGCTGGAACAGAAACACAAGTTCGCCACACGCTGGCTGCATTGGATCAACTTTCCGATTCTGGCGGTCATGATCTATAGCGGGCTCCTGATCTACTGGGCTTACGACCCCTACCGGATCGGCCTCGGCAAGGTCACCCTTTTCCATTTTTTCCCTGCCTGGTTTTACGATTTGACCGGCGTTGCCCAGAATCTTGCCTTCGGCATGGCGCTGCATTTCGTTTTCGCGTGGATCTTCGCAATCAACGGCATCGCCTACGTCCTCTATACGCTGATTTCAGGCGAATGGCGCGCGCTCGCGCCGGACCGGAACTCCTTCCGCGAAGCCCTTCAGGTGATGAAGCACGACATGGGCTTCAAAGTGCCGCTGCCGCCCCAGGGGCGGTACAACTCCGCCCAGCGGATCGCCTACTCGGCGATCGTGGTCATGGGCGGCTTGAGTCTCGTGACCGGCGCCGCGATTTACAAACCGGTACAGCTGCAATGGCTCGCCACAGCCCTCGGAGGCTACCAGTGGGCGCGCTGGGAGCACTTCTGGCTGGCCCTGGGGTATGTGGGCTTTTTCGCCGTTCACATCGCGCAGGTAATCCGCGCCGGCTGGGCGAATTTCCGCTCCATGGTCTCGGGCTACGACCTTAAAGAGGCGCCCCATGGCGAATAGACAACCGGCGACTAACCGCTCGAAATCTCCCCTGACGCCGGAACAGGAGATGAAACGGCGTACCCGCCGCTCCTTCGCCACCCTCGGCGCCGGCGCGATCGGAGCCGTGGCGGGCTGGTACTGGCTCAACGCACAACCGCTCGAGGATGAGATTCCCGCCCCTCTGCGCGCCGTGCTCGGCTTCAACGAGCGCGTCATTCGCACCGCGCTCTACAGCGACCGGCATCTTGTCCGCACTTATCCCGCTTCCGCCGTGGGCAACATCAAGGTGAACGGAGACATTGGCATCGAAAACCCGATCGATCCGGCCGCCTGGCAGCTCGATCTGGCGCCGCTCGAAGGCCCGGCGCGGATGCTCACCATCGACGATATCCGCTCCCTGCCGCGTTACGAAGAGACCATCAACTTCAAATGCGTGGAAGGCTGGAGCACCGTGACGCAGTTCGCGGGCGCGCGGCTTGCCGATTTCACCGCCCGGTTCGCGCCCGGTTCCGGGAAGGCGGCTTTCGTCGCCATGCAAACGCCCGGCAAAGACTACTACGTGGGCCTCGACATGCCGAGCGCCCTGCACCCGCAGACTTTGCTCGCGTATGAAATGAACGGCGCGCCGCTCACGGACGCGCACGGCGCGCCCCTGCGGCTGGTAATACCGGTGAAGTACGGGATCAAAAACATCAAGCGGATCGGCCGCATCGCCTACACGAACCGGCGCCCCGCGGATTACTGGGCGGAGCAGGGATACGACTACTATTCGGGATTATGACAGCGGCTCGGGGGCGTCTCCTACAATGGAGATATACCAATCGAGGTGAAATGAATAAACCCTGGCCCGAAATGACTCCCGCGGAACGTATGGCCGATCGTATCGCGAAAAATCGTGAAATCGATCTGCGGGTCAGTCATAAAGTAATTCCCGAAAAGAAAGCCACAACCACGGAGATTTCCACCCGCCAGAAGGCCGTCCGGAACGTGCTCGACAAGTTTCAGCAAATCAAAGCCACAAAGGGGCTGGACGCCGCCTCCGAGTTCGTGCGCAACCGGAAGGGATAGCCCACACACCACCCCTATGCCTGGCGCCGCCGCGCCAGGTTCATTCGTCCGAACAATTCCGCGGCAACCCCAACCGCGGCTTCCGCCTTGCTCCGATCCGGTTCCTCATTCGCGTCGTTGTAACCCTCTATATCGCCAATGCCGCCATCCTGCACGACGATTCCATCCCGCCGGGAGAGAATGTACACATTCTTGTACATCACCCCGTAGTTCACCTCCGGCTGCGGAATCAGCCACGCGATCTGGCCGCGCACCGGAACGACGGACTCGTCCTTCCACAGCGCTCTCGCCCCGTAGCCCGTCGCGTTGACGATCGCCTTCTGGGTGAGTTGGCTCAACTCGGCGGGCGCGTGGAACTCGAGCGCTTCGATCCTGCCGCCTTCGACCAGGAAGTCGGTCACCAGTTGCCGCGCGTAGCCCGCCACATTGAACATGAGGCTTGAGGTGCGCGTGGCATAGCGGGTCGGAAACGGATGGCTCCCCGGCGGCAAATCGTGCGCGCGGGGCGTCAGATCCGCGATGCGGCTCTGGTAGCGGGCGAATTCCAGGGGATCGTCGCGCCTTCTGCTGGCTTGCGCCTCGGCAGGGCTCACGTCCGACAAGGCGTAGCGGTCGGTATATTCCACGGGATTCCCCGCCATCCCCAGATAGCTCTCGTAAGTGTGGAACGATTTGCGGGCCATTTTCTCCCAGAGCGCCGGAAAATCGGGCGACACGGAGTTGGCCAGCGCGATGCGGGAATCGGGCGTCCAGGAACCGGTCGCGCGCGCCGACCGTACCTCCGGAGGCCGCTCTTTGGCATAAATCGTCACCTTCGCGCCCGCCTGCTGGAGCAGAATCGCCGAGGTCAGCCCCAGCGCGCCGCAGCCGATGACGGCAACGTCCCGCTCCCCGCCCGCAAGCGCTTTTTCAACCGCGATGCTGCTGGATCCCCAGGAGAGCGACCATCCGCTGCCGCCATGCCCGTAGTTGTGGACGACCGTCTTGTCGCCGACACGCTCGACATCCAGCCGCGGCCCGGCCGCGCGGAAAGGCCGGAGGCAGACGGTGGTGCGAAAGATCCTGTCGACCTCCGCGCGCACCGGCATCAGCGGCGGAAGTCTGTCGTAAGGAACGAGGGTGGCCCTGCGTACGCAACCGCTCAGGCCCACGAGCGCGGCGGCGCCCAGAAAGTCTCGTCGATTCATCGGCCCTCTCGGAATTGAGGAATGAGTCAGGTCGGCTCATCGTGGCGCCGATGTCGCTGCAAGCGGACGTCGCTTTGTAGCAAATAATGTAGCAGACAGTTGCGCGCAGGCGTGCGACCGGCAGGTCGACTGTGTGGCCGCAATGTGAGAAGTTCCTAATAGAGCAAAGTAGAAAGTTCCTGTTTTTCCGCCAATCTCCATTGGCTCACTTGCTTCAAACAGGAACTTTCTACTTTGCTCTATTAGAACTAGAACCTGTCCATTTGAATCATCACGTTTCCTGGCAGGAAAGTTTCGGCGATGCGCGCCGGGACCAATATCCACCGGCCTTTGGACGCACTTTGGCGAGGGCTCCAACTTCTCGAAACCGGGATCCTCTTTGGTTCCGGCTACGCCGGGTTAGGAACTTCTCACATTGCGGCCACAGACCCCACCCGTAGGCAGTAGCCTGAGCGATCAAACCCGCTAACCTACTGTTCCGCCGCCACTTGCTCAAAGAGCGTCCAAAAACTTCTGGCTAGCGGGTATTGAAACCACGCAACTTGCTGATTCAGCATCCGAGCGTTGAAGGCTCGACAATCCTGCGTTGGCAGCGACCGAGCGACTCGATCCGTTGATCTACTCAAAGGTGATACTATAGAGACATGGGTTCGCATCAGCCTTCGGAATCCGAACAGCTTACGGCCGAACTTGAACACCCCAAGACCAGCGCAATCTGGGCGCGCGCGTTGGACACGTTCGGCGACGAATCGACGGCGAAACACTGGATGAACACCCCACGGGATATTTTCGGGGGCCGCTCCCCTCAGCAACTGGTCGATACCGGGGACGCCAGCGAGCAGCGACGCGTGCTCACGACGCTAATCCGCATCGATTACGGCGTCTTTTCCTGATCCCGCCCGCTGCAATGAAAATCTTTCGGATGCACCGCGCCGTGCGGGCTCCCTCAAATTACCTCGGAGCGATGGATGCCGGTGGGCGCTGGAATTCGATCGGTACGCCGATGCTCTACGCCGCCGAGCATCTGTCTTTGGCGTGCGTTGAGGTCCTGGTCCACCTCGAGAAGAGCGATTTACCGCGGGATTATGTTTGGTCGCGTGCCGAAGTCAGCGATGAATTGGAAGAGATCTCGTTCAACGACCTCAATCACGTTTCGGCTTGCCAGTTGGCTGGCGACAGATGGGTTCGCGAAAGCGGACAGCTCGCAATAAGGGTTCCTTCCGTGGTGATCCCCGAGGAATTCAACGTCCTGTTGAATCCGACGCACGAGGACTATAGTTCCGTGCAGTGGACCGTACCACGACCTTTTCGTTTTGATCCTCGCCTGTTTGTCGCCGAGCCGCGAATTCTCTAATAGCCGTCTTGATCAGTCAAGCAAAAGCAACTCACAGGCAGCGCTGTGCTCAAGGCAATTGCGGGACAGTTGGTGGGAATCGTGGTGCACCACGCCACGAGAGAGATAATTTGTGACTCCAAGCTCATAAATGGATACTCGAGAGGTGTGGGATTACATCGAGCGTTTGACTGATCGATACGCCTCGGTTTCCGCCATCTGGCTGCTCGGTTCGAGGGCGGACGGCACCGAGCGGCCTGAGTCCGACTGGGACCTGCTGGTCTTTGCTGACCAGGACTCCTTCACGGCTATGCGGGATGACGTAGGCCTTCACGCAGCGGGGATTGACCTCCTCGTTGTCACTGACGGGGATCGATTCGAGCAGCCATGGATCGACGAGGGCCACTCGATTCCCAAAGGCGGCTACCTTGATAACTGGCGTTGGACCGAGAATTCCAGGACAGGAGCGACGTATCTCAGTTCGCGCACAAATGAAACGATGCCGGCCATCAGATTGTGGCCTCGCGAGTAGCCATGGCGCCGACCCGGACCAGACGTTGGAGCGCGCTTCGGAACCCATGCCTCTAAACTAAACAGCCACCGGCTGAAAGCCGGTGGGATTGGCTGCGACTGAAAGTCGCCTGAAGTGCAAACACAGCTCGCGTCTTCGACCGAATCTCACCATTGACGTGGACCAGCCAGCACCGTAGGCGAAATCCGCTGGGGACAAGCTCTTCCGGTGTCCGCAACGCGAAAGACAAAGGTGAAACCTGCTGAAAGCTGTCCGCCTGAAAGGCGGAGGGATTAGACCCGGCGATGGATACTAAACACCGGGCGTTGAATCGTCAGCACCCCATCCCGACGGCCAGTCGCCTGACGCCACAAAAACCGGATCTGCCGGTCCGAGCAGCACATGGCATTCCGGTGCGCCGAATTGAGCAAAAAGCCTGACAAACACATGGATTTCTGAATCGGGGATGCTGGATTTCACACGGATTTCATGAAGACTCCCCCGCGTTCCGTTGACAGGCTCGCGGCACCAGCAGCCCACCCATTGACCGATACAGAGGTCGGTGCCCAGAATGATTTTTCTGATTGGCGTATTGGTGAACGGACCAAGGCCCAGCGCGGCCACGGCGGCGCAGAACCCGATCTTCGCCACAGTCCTCGCGAAGTAGTCGGCAGAGAAGTTTGTATGCATACCGACAAAATCAGCGCCCGGATACCGCTGGCTTGCCTCCTTGAAAGTGGGGCCGGCAATGTGCCGCATGTCGAGATTCGCGAAGACACCTTTAAGTGGCCGGTTGCTCCAGAACTTCGCAGGTGGAGGAAAAAGGGGAGTGCTCAGGTACGTCGGATATTCGCTCCGGGGAATCTGGACGTTCTCTCTGACGCCCTCCCCGCTCCACGACGAGAGGCAGGGTAGGTGATCGCCGATTCCGGCGTCGGCTTTGCATCGCCAGAACATTTCGAATCTCCGGCCATAAGCACCGCATCACGTCGCGTTCAAAGTGGTGAGTGATCTTTGCGCACCCCTCGCAGCTCGCATTCAAAAGGGTCCACGGCCCATTGAGTCCATACGGCACGGCGTGTTCCGTGCTGAGCGCCTCGTCGCGCGCGCCACAGTAGATGCTCTCGCCGACCTCGCGACCATTCGGTGAAACGGCAATATCCACGGTGCTGTCACCATAGCACCTTCTGGTCCCAGACCCACTATATATAGAACTTGAAAGGCAGCCTCGGCTCACTGTCGATGGGAGCCGCGATCAGTACGTCTCCAACGGCGTTGGCAAATTTGATCGTGACCGGAAGACGGTCGTTGAACAGGCACGAATTGAAATTGATCTTCGTCAGACCCAGGACGTCCGAAAGCACAGGTTCCAGCGGGCATTCTCCACGCTGAATTCTCACGAGCAACGGGTTCGGAGTCTCCGGCCCCATGTAAGTGCCGAGACGAGGTACGTATCCAGAAGTCCATAGAAAGGCTGCATTCGTCCCCAGAATCAGTGCGGTTCCCCGGATCGTTGGGTAATTGCCGGTGCGGAGCAACTAAGTCGATCTGGCCCGGATGATAGTTCAGATGTCCGCTCAGATGAATCAGAAACTGCCGCGTGGAAGGAGGCCGCCCCGAACCTCTTAGAACCTGTCCATTTGAATCATCACGTTTCCTGGCAGGAAAGTTTCGGCGATGCGCGCCGGGACCAATATCCACCGGCCTTTGGACGCACTTTGGCGAGGGCTCCAACTTCTCGAAACCGGGATCCTCTTTGGTTCCGGCCACGCCGGGTTAGGGATAGTTTGCCTGCAAGGCATCGTCCGAGAGCCCCGACACGATTCCCGGAATCAGTTCCGGGCCGGATTCGAAACCCGACCCATCCGATTACTTATTACTTAATATCCCGAGCCCGGCTCGACATCCCGTCTTCCCAGTTACTCCAACCGGAATTCATCCCATAGGGCGAGTGGTCCATAGTCGCCTCAATCCTGCGGATCTTACCCTTCTCAATCTTGAACAATTCCGCAAGCTCCCACGTCCACGGCTGGTTCGGACCGGCCGTCACCGTACGTCCGTCCGGCGTCTGAAACGTGCGCGTATTTCCTGCCTCATGGTCGAAGAAGATAAAACTGAACACCATCCCCCGCTCCGGATCCACAGCCACATACCGGCGATCCCGAATCCGGCTCACGAAATGCAGCAGCCCGGATTCGAACTGCTCTTTGCAGCTCCAGGACGCGGAATAGTTGGACGCCGTCTTCGGGTCCGGCCTCGCCGCGCCGTTCGCCGGAGGCACATTCGTAGTCGGCCCGCCGTTTTCGACGCGGTTGCAGTCGTCCGCGAAGGGATAAACGCCCTTGCCGTCGTTCTGCTGCATCCCGGTGAAGTACATATTCGCGGTCTTGATCAGATCCTCCCGCGACATCCGTTCCGCCGGCGGCACCTCCTCGCCGTACAGAGGGTCCGGGCTCCCGATCTTCTCCCAACCGAGCGCCGCGCGATCGCTGCGCGCAATCATCATCACCACCTCCGGAATCTGCCGGTTCACCTCCTTCAGGCGCAGCGCGATCACGCCGGGAACCTGCTCCCCGGGCTTTCTGCCCTCCTCCCGCATCGTCCCGAGGAACGTCACCTCGCCCGTCTGCGTGTCGGTCACGAAAAGCCGGTAGCTCCCTTTGGCCACCATCGATCGCCAGATCCCGTCGCCCGGGTCGAGCCGCTGGCCGTTTTCGGTGTACTTGACGTTTTTGGTGAGCGGAACCAGTTTCGGGTCGTGCCTGACCACCGCGTCCAGATATCGATCGACAAACCCGTTCAGGCAAGCGCGGTCGCAGGGTGCGCCCGATTGGCCCGCGGCCAGACCGCCCAGCAGAATTCCAAGCGCCGGAATTATCGCGAATCTCATTTCAGACGGATTCTATCAGAGCGCGCCCGCCTTGACATGGCCGGCTCCCCGGAGATAAAAACAATCAGAGAGGAAAATGCTGAAATGAGCAGACTGTTGCAGTTACTCTTCGTTGCGATCCTTCCCGTCAGCTTCGCGATGGCAGGTCAGCCCGGGACGTCGATCAAGGGAATCCTCATGGACCGGATGTGCTCCGGCAAGGCGGATTTGCGCATCTCCGGCACCACCGGCGCCCTGGTCGGAGGCCGGATCGTGGCTGAGGCCCACACCCGCGAGTGCGCCCTCATGCCCGCGTGCCAGAAGAGCGGTTACGGCGTCTACACCTCCGACAACAAGTTCCTCAAATTCGACGAAGCGGGCAATCGCAAGGCGCTCGCGGCCCTCAAAGCCTCGACAAAACTCGACGACCTTGAGGTGGATGTCACCGGAGAAGTCACGGACGATACGATCAAGGTCGCGACCTTGAAAATTCTCCCCTCACAGGACTAGCAAAAAGCGGTATCCTGGTCGAAGGGAGATCAATCGATGGCCAAAGGCATGAACCAGAAAAAAGAGACGAAGAAGCCCAAAAAAGACAAGAAATAGTCTTTCCTGAGCCGGTCGCCGGGGCCATCCGGGCCTCGGCTACTTCGCCGGCACAAACCTCACCGTACTCTTCGCGTCCACCTTCCTGAACTGCATCGGGAAGCTCGCGCCGTTGTAATAGGCGTCCCACTCGTCCCGATAATGCGATGACGCGATACGGCCGGATTCCCCGAACGGGAGATTCAGCAGCGAAGCGTCCCAATCCCCCAGCGAAACGTCCATCCGCTCCGAAGGCCCCAGCTTCAGCGTCGTCTGCTTGACGGTTGTCGTGCCGCCGCTCATGGGCACGGGCCCGATATTGAAATAGCTCCCCACCACGGGCACTTCGCCGACCACCGGGTTGTTCACCTTCAGGAACATATACCGGCCCCACTTCCAGCGCGAAGGGTCCGTACCCTGCATCCGCCGGCCCTCGTCCATCGCATCCGCGAAGCATCGCAGCAGCAGCCCTTTGTAGTCGCCGAACCAGCCCGCGGGCCGCTCGCGCAGAATCCGTTCCACCACCGAGCTGGCGATCTGCACATCGTAAAGCGCGCCGTTCCCCGCCGAAGCGCGCTCCGCGATGGCTTTCCGCAGGTACTGATACGTTAGGGTGGCGATCAGCGGTTCGGCCCGGTCCCGGTCCATCTGTCCGTCCCACCCCGCCAGCATCGCTACGGCAGCATCGAAGACCGGGTTCGTGCCCTTTCGGTCCGCATAAGCCGCCGCCACCTGGCGCGCGACAAACTTGTGGAAGCCGCTGTAAACGTCTTTCTGGATGCGCAGATTGTCCTGCGGCTTCAGCCGGTTCCCGCTCGCCCTCAGCATGTCGAGGATCTGCCGGGAGCGGTATTGCGCGGCGAACAATCCGCTCACCGGATACTGATAATCCGCCGGAAACGGATTCTGGTTTGCGGAGACCACAAACCCGCTCGCGGGATTCCACGCCTGCGGCAGATCGTCGAACGGAATATAACCGTCCCACTCGCTGGTTCCCGAAGTCCCGTCCACCGGCGCGCCGCTGCTGTAGCCGCGCCGGATGGGCAGTTTGCCGCCCGCGTGATACCCGATGTTGCCGTCCACGTCCGCATAAACGAAGTTCTGGCCCGGCCCGCCGTAGCGCGAGATCGCGCGTTTGAATTCGCCCCAGTTGCGCGCCCGGTCCACGTCGAGAAACACATCCTGCAGCACGCCCGGCTCGGCGGCCGACCATCGCAGCGTCATCGCCTGGCCGTTCACGATCTGAAAAACCGGGCCATGCCGCGTCACCCATATCAGCATCTGTTCCGGCGCGCGGCCCTTGATCGCGATCGACTCCCGCTCGGCGCGCGCCTGCTCGACCTTCCCCTGAAACAGGTACTGGCCTGTACGCAGATCTATCTTTTCGATGTACAGCTCTTGCACGTCGAACCCCAGATTGGTCTCGCCCCACGCAATCCGGTCGTTGTGGCCCGAGATAATGCCGGGCATGCCCGGCAGCGCGACGCCCGAGACGTTCAATCCCGGCGCTTCCAGATGCTCCATGTGCCAGATTCCCGGAATCCCGAACTCGAGGTGCATGTCATTCGAGAGCAGGGGTTTACCCGTGGCCGAACGCGCCCCCGAAACCGCCCAGGCGTTCGATCCCGGGTGCGTATCGCCGCCCGGCAGGAACTCCAGACCGCTGCGTATCGGGAAAAGGTAGCTCACTTTATCCGGTTCGCCGTCGCGCATCATCTGCTGCCTGATGAGCTTCGTCTTCCAGTTGTCCGTCAGCGTGCGGAACATCTGCAAGCCGCAAAGCAATGAATCCACTACGCTCCACGGCCGCGGATCGTAGCCGAGCAGCGTGAACTCCACGCCATAACGCCCGCGATGCGACTCGATATACCCGTTCACCCCGCGCGCGTAGGCCGCCATGGCGGCTTTATCGGTCTCCGGCATCCCCGCGTAGACTTGCTCGGCGATCCGGCGCATGCGCATCAGGCGGGCCTCGCGATCCGATTCGAGCGCCCCGGCGCCCACGATTTCCGAGAGTTCGCCCGCCGCCAGCCGCCGCAGGCCGTCCATCTGAAACATGCGGTCTTCCGCCGTGGTGTAACCCTGGACAAACCACGCGTCGTCAATGGATTGGGCTTTGATGTGCGGAACGCCCAGGCGGTCGCGCTCCACTTCGACCGGCTGAACCACCTGGGTTGCGATCGTGCCCGAGGTTTTCGGCAACTCTCTGTAAAGGACCCAATAGTAGACCGCGCCTGCCGCGACCAGGGTAATCGCGATCAGCACATTCACCACGAAAAGGATGCGACGCACTGATGCGATTGTAGCTGCACACTACCCCGGCAGTACCGCCGGCGGAACGATCCTCATTGCTATCGATTGAAATGCTGGCTAAACTGGTTCGAGCGCCGCAAGGCGGGAAAGTGTGCGCTGCGGCGTCAATCAAACACTTTGTGATAGTTTTGTTTTTTGGACCGGGGAGTTCTTCCCCGGTGTTTTATTGTGAAGAGAAGGCGGTTTACCGATGCGCGTGGCTCCAATGACCAGTCGTTTCCTCGATGCCTGCCGGCGGCGTCCCACCGACGTCCGGCCGGTCTGGTTCATGCGGCAGGCTGGCCGATACATGAAATCTTACCGCGATATTCGCGCGCGCCATTCGCTGCTCGAAATCTGCAAGCGTCCGGATCTCGCGGCGGCAGTCACCCTGCAGCCCGTGGAAGCGCTCGATGTCGATGCCGCGATCATTTTCGCCGATCTCCTGCTGCCCGTCGAACCCATGGGCCTCAAACTCAGCTATCCGCTGAAGGAAGGCCCGGTCATCGGCAATCCCGTGATGTCCAGCGAGGATGTGGACGCGCTGTCAACGTCCAATACCGACGATCTCGGCTATGTCGGCGAAGCCATCCAGCACACCGTGCGCGCGCTCGCGGGCCGCGTTCCCGTTATCGGTTTCTGCGCCGCGCCGTTCACCCTGGCCAGTTATATGATTGAGGGCGGCGCGTCCCGGAACTTCATCCGCACCAAGCGTCTGATGTACACCGATGAGACGCTCTGGCGCCGTCTGATGGGCAAGATTGTGGACGTGCTCGCGCCTTTCGCCATCATGCAGGTGGCATCCGGCGCGCGCGCCATTCAGGTCTTCGACAGCTGGGTCGGGGCGCTGGCGGGGGACGATTACGTCCGCTTCGCCCAGCCTTATTCCCGCGCGCTCATTGAGCGCATCAAATCGAGCGGCGTGCCCGTCATCCACTTCGGCACCGGCGCTTCGGGCTACTTCCGCGAACTCCACGCGGCCGGCGGCGACGTGATGGGCTGCGACTGGCGCATCAATATCGATCAGGCCTGGATGGATATCTCCTACCGCTCCGCGATTCAGGGCAACCTCGATCCGGTGGCGTTGTTCGCGCCTATTCCGGAACTGCGGAACAAGGTGCACGATCTGCTGCGCCGCACAGGCACCCGCCCCGGCCACATCTTCAATCTCGGACACGGGATTCTGCCGGAAACTCCGGTGGACCACGTGAAGGCCGTGGTGCAGATGGTGCGCGAGTTCCGCCCTTAACGTGAGAGTCGGAATCGCGGGCGGCGGGATTTCGGGCCTCGCGTGCGCGTATTACCTGCGGCAGGCGGGGGTCGAAGCCACCGTCTTCGATCCTGCTCCCGGCGGCCTGATCGGCACGGCCCGCGTTGAAGGCTGCCTGCTCGAAACCGGCCCGGAAAGCTGGCTCGGAACCAAGCCGTGGGCCGAACAGCTCATCCGCGAACTGGGGATGGGCGATGAAATCACCGGCTCCAGCGACGCCCGCCGCCGCACCTACGTGCTCCGCGACGGGCGTTTCGTCACTCTGCCCGAAGGCCTGCAAATGGTGGTTCCCACGCGGCTCTTCCCTGTGCTGCGCACCGAGCTTTTCGGTTGGAGGACCAAATTCCGGATGGCGGCCGAGATTTTCCGCAATCCGAAAGCCCTGCCGGATCGCTCCGTCTCTGCCTTCGTGGCCGATCATTTTGGCGCCGAAGCGGTGGATTATCTGGCCGAGCCTCTCCTCGCCGGCGTCTATGGCGGGTCGCCCGACAACCTGAGCGCGGTGAGCGTGCTGCCCAAATTCGTGGAATACGAGCAGCGCTTCGGCAGCGTCGTCGTAGGCGCGTTGCGGGAAAAACGCCGCCCCGCGGGACAATCGGTTTTCAAATCGCTCAGTGGCGGAATGGGTTCGCTCATCGATGCCCTGCGTGAGAGAACCACGGTGATTCCGGCGCGCGTGGAATCCATCCAGCCGGATAGCGGCTGGAAGATCTTCGCGGCCGGCGAGTGGCATGAATTCGACCGGGTGGTGCTTTGCTGCGGGGCCAATCGCGCGGCGCCGCTGGTGGATCCTCTCGACGCGCGCGCAGGCGAGTTGCTCGCGTCCATCCCCCACAGCGGCAGCGCGATCTGGACCTTCGGCTACCGGCGCGAGGATATCCCGCATCCGCTCGATGCCTTCGGTTTTCTCGTCCCCAAAAGGGAGCGCGGCGCCATTATGGCCTGCACCTGGATCGGGACGAAATGGGCCGGGCGCGTGCCGGAAGACAAAGCGGCGCTGCGCTGTTTTTCGACCGACCCGGATGTTACCGAAGACGCCATGCGCGCGGACCTCGTCCGCCTGATGGGCGTCACCGCCGAGCCCCTTTTCGCGCTATGCCACCGCTGGCCCGAAGCCATGCCGCAGTATACGGTGGGCCACTCCGTGCGGGTGGAAGAGATCGAGGCGCGGGTCGCGGCCATTCCGGGGCTGCACCTCGCCGGCAACGCCTATCGCGGGATCGGGATTCCGGATTGCGTCAGAAGCGCGAAACAAGCGGCGGAGCGGATCTCCGCAACCAGGTAAATCCGGCCAGCGGCGCCTATACTGGAAGGCGACGCTCCGGAGACAAGCAATGGAGACGAGCAAAGGCAAGAGCTGGGCCGTGCCTCTGTCATGGTTGGCCGGCCTCGACGCCCCGCCGTTTCCGGGCGCGCTTCCCGATGCGTTCGGCGACAGCTACCTGTGCCGGAATAATCCGGTTTTCGCCGCTGTCCGCCGCTCGGCTCTTGCGTTCGGCTACCGCTTCTCAGCGAACGACACGCCACTCTGGCGCGATTACCAGACCTGCGGACTGGCCACGCTGCATCGCATCCTCGCAGGCGGAATCATCCCGTATTGCGACACCGCAAACACCGTGCGGCGCTGGCTCGAAGACAACCCGAAAGTTGCCTTGACACCGGCTTTTCTCCTCCGCAATTTCCGGTCGAACTATGCATTTCACGAATCGGCGCACGGCGTGGCAAACTCGATTCTGCAGCAGGCCGGAACGGAGCTGCGCGCGATAGCGCCAGACGCCCGCGAACGCTTTGTGCTTGAGGCAATTTTCGCCGAGTCGTTTGCCAATACCGTGGAAATGCTCGGAAGCCTGGTAATGACGAACCCCCTTTCGGACCGAGTGTTCTACGGTCTCAACTCCTATATGCACCCGAAGCAGGAGCGCACGCTAGCCCTGCAGGACGCCGCCGCGAAGACGGGCGAGTATCTGCGCTTCGCTCTCCTGTTTCTTGCCTCATTCGAAGCCAACCTGACCGAGGCCGCGCCCGGCGACGATACGCATGAACGCATCGGCCTCGCCGCCAACTCCGAAACCTGCGGCGAAGACGTCGTGCGCGCAGTCGCCGCCTGTGCTTTCCGGCTCAGCGCGGGTTTTCGGGAAAGCACCACGCCCATGTATTTCGATCTGCTGGGTTACAGGACCGAGTATGCGGCTCTGAAGCAGGCCGGATGGCTCGGCGGCAAGGACAACCGGCAGTTTGCCGGGCATCTTGTTTCCATGCTGTTCGACGCCACCATCGGCTCTTCCGGATCTCAGAGCTGAGCCACCAGGCGCAGCCGCCTGTAATCGGCCCACCACGCGCCATCCCGCCACATGCCGGGGCGCAGGCGCGATTCCATCTCCGCAACCATGCCTTCCCGCGCCTTCGCCGGTACGCCTTCGAACCAGTCGCCCGCGAACATTTCCAGCCACTCCCGCAGCCCTTTCTCGGGATGTTCGAGCCGGTTCCAGCGCTCAATAGTCCATAGCGCCTTCACTTCGAACCCCTGCGCTTCGAGCAACAGCGCATATTCCCCCGCACTGGGAAAATACCAGGGATTTCTCGCCGCGCAGCCGCCTTCCCGCAACACGGCCGTGAGCGCGGTCACAATCCGCGCGATGTTGCCCTTCGCGCCCATTTCGAGCACCAGGCGTCCGCCCGATTTCAGCGACCGCGCAATCCCCGCAATCGCGGCCGGCGCGTCCGGAATCCAGTGCAGCGCGGCGTTCGAGAACACGGCGTCGAACGGCTCATCGCACGCGAACGTCCGCGCGTCGGCCAGCGCGAACTTGAGTTTCGGATAGTTCTGGCGCGCCTGCGCGATCATTGAGGTCGAATTGTCGAGCCCGGTAACCTCGGCGCCGCGGTCCGCGATCCGCGCCGTCAGGTGCCCCGTGCCGCAGCCCACGTCCAGAATGCGCTCGCCCGGGCGCGGGTCGAGCAACTCGATCAGATCGCCGGCTTGCCTCCAGACGAAAGAATGCCTGTCGTCATACAGGGAGCTGTCCCATTTCTCCACGCCCATTAAGGTTCGATTCCCGGCACGAGCACAAAATAATCGTAAATCGTGCGGGAGATTTCGGCGATCGCCTTCTCCGAAGCCTCTTCCGGCTTGTTCGACGCTTTCGTGAAAACGGAAATCGCAATGTGCCCCGCGCCGCCGGGCAGCGTGATGAAGCCCACGTCGTTCGCCACTCCCCCGAGCGAGCCGGTCTTGTGCGCCACGTCCGTTTCCCGCGGCAGCAGGCCCTTAATGCGCGATTTGCCCGTCTGGCAGCGCTCCATGATGCCCATCAGGAAGCCCGCGCTTTGCGGCGTCAGGATCTCTTTCTTCCACACGCCCAGCAGCAGCTTTGTCATATCGTCCGGGGCCGCGGTATCGCGCGAATCGGCCCATTCCGCGCGGCGCGCGCGCATATGGTCGCGTTCCGGCACCGCGTCGTAGATCTTGTCCCACATCTCGCGCGTCCATTGCGATTCGGGCGGGAGGTTCTTCGCTCCCTGCCAGTCCGAAATCAGCAAAGCGGTAGCCCGGTCCACGCGAATCCCGTTCAGCCCCAGCGCGCGCATGCGCGCGGTCACCGCCGCAGGGCCGCCCGCTTCGCGCAGCAGCACGTCCGCCGCGCTGTTATCGCTGATCGTCAGCATGAGTTCCATCAGATTGGCGATCGAGAGCGAGACGCCGGGATGGAAAAACAGCTCGCTGAGCGTGCCGCTTCCGGGGTGCAGATCGGCGGGAGTCAGGGACACCATCTGCTCCAGTGTGAGCTTGCCCTCGTCCACCAGAGACAGAAGTTGCACCGCCACCGGCAGCTTGAACGCGCTCGCCATCGGGAACGCCTCCGCCCCGCGCACCGAGATGGCGCGTCCCGTTTCGATATGGACGGCGCTCACGCCCGCCACGCCATCGGTCGCGCGCGAAACGTACTCGATCTGGCGCTGCAGCCGCGTGAGACCCGGATCGGTTGCCGCGGCAGCCAGCGAGACGGCCGCAAACAGGAGACAGACAGCCTGCATGAATTGAGTGTAAATGCTCAGGCGATGCGCGTGCAGGTCAGCAAACGCGCGGGTTGCGCCAGAAGCCCGCCCGCTTTGGCCCCGAAGGCCTGCATATGCGCAGCCGCGGCATGACGGTCGAGAGCCTCGCGCGACGTCCAGTTCTCGTAGAAAACGAAGTTTCCCGGCCGCTCCGTGTCCACATGCAGATCGTACTGGACGCAGCCTTCTTCAGGCCGCGTTGCCTCCACCATGCGCAGCAGTTCGGTTTTCAACTCGGCTTCGCAGCCGGGCTTCGCAATCAGTTCCGCAATCACCGTGAGCATGGAATTCAAGGCTTCCGCACGATCTTTACCGTCTTGACAATCACCGGAACCAGCGGTTTGTCGTCCCGCACGGTCGGAACCAGCGAAATCTTATCCGCCACATCCTGGCCCGAAACCACCTGGCCGAAAATCGTGTACATGCCGGTCAGGTAATCCGGGCTTCCGACCGTAATGAAGATCTGGCAGGCGCCCGTATTCGGTCTGCCGGTATTCGCCATCGCCAGCCGCCCCGGTTCCTTGAAATTGAGCGACGGGTCGATCTCGTCGCGCTGGTTCGGTATTCCGCAGGGGCTGCTGCCCGTCGCGTTGACGTCGCCCGTCTGGATCATGAACCCTTTGATCACGCGATGAAACGTCAGCCCGTCGTAGTAATGCCGCGTGACCCGCGCGCCCTTCCGGTCGAGCGTGGATCGGGTCCCGTTGGCCAGCGCCACGAGGTTCTTCACCGTCGCGGGCGCCTTGTCTTCAAAAAGCCGCGCGACGATCTGGCCCATTGAGGTGTCGAAGACGGCATAGAGGCCGGGCTCGGACGGCACGTCCGGCGCGGGCGCCGGCGGCTGAGCCAGGCACAGAGCCGCGGCAACGAAGCCGGCGGCGATCAAGGCAGGAAAACCCATCGAACTGAGTGTAGCGCGAGGCCGCGCTCAGGGATGCGGAGGAAAATTTCCGTTCCAGCAGACGATGTAATTCATCACGAGGTACGGTTGCCGGTTCTCGTGCTCCGCACCCGCTCCCTGCGGCGCAAGTATCTGAGCGGCCATGGCGGCCGGAGTCGAAGTCCCCGCGGCATAGACCGCGTTGCCCGCGCCCGCCAGACGCCCGAAGTAAGTGGCCGGCCCCGGAGTCGGCGTCTCGGGATGGGCGGGATCGTTCGCCAGAGCAGCCTGTGCGACGTGAGTGTGGGGAGGCATCGACGAGTATGTCAACCCGACCTGCTCGCTTCCGTAAACCTCACCGAGAATGCGATCGGTCAAGCCTGGTCCCTGGCCCACCCCGGCGATGACTCTCCCGTTCAGATTCGGCAGCGCGAACGTCGATGGCGCCGTCCCTACAGGGCTGCATACTGCTGCGTGTTCAGCAGCCTTCCATCGCAGGGAAACCAACCCTCCGGAAACCGGTTGAAACCCACCGCGCGAACCTCTCCTATAAACGCATCCACACCGTCATCCTCTCTTTCCGGCTTGTGCCGGCTGTTTCCGGCAACGCTTTACGCGGCCTGCGGACAAAGCCCCACCATCGCCATGATGAAATTCAGCGAAAGCGACGGCATGTCGGCGGATATCGACCGCCGCGCCCCCCTGCATCAGGCTCGCGAGCATGAAGCGCAGCCAGGTATTCCCGGATGGGGGATACGAAACCAGCCAGCCGAAGCGCGCTTCGCTCAAGGAGACCCTTCAATGGCGGCAAGAATCGAATCCGCCGTTTCGTCGAGATGCCCGATGCTGCCCCCGGCGAACCGGCAACCATCCCTCGGCATCGCCCCGGAGAAGTCTCCGCGAATCCGGCCACAGCCGCAGTCCGGTCGCGCCCGGCACCCCGAGCGGACCCAGATCCGCATCGAAGACGATTGGACAAATGTCGTCGCTCATCAGCACCGCTCCTCTGCGTACCAGGGCGCAGGCGATCGTCGACTTCCCGCGGCCGGCAGCGCCGGTCAGCGCGACCGCTCCCCCGCCGGTTTCCACGCAACTCGCGTGCAGCGGCAACACTCCGCGCTGGTGCAGGAGCACTCCGGCCACCGGTCCCACCAGGAAGGCTTCCGCGCCATCCCCGGCGCGCGGGGAAAAGCAGGAAAGCCGCACCTCTGTTGTCTGGAGGCTGTAGCCGTAAAACGAGTAAACCCGATGTGTACCGGACTCCATCGGCGGCAGACAGAACTATGGGCGAACCGCTTGCGCTTCGATGAGGCCGTGGGTGAGCCACTGTTCGAGAGTCTCTCGCAAGTCGCTCTCAATCCGGCCGGGATCGCCCTTTGGGTACGCTCATGAGCGCCATCTCGTCGCCGACTTCCATAGAGATGACATCGGAGCTTCTTGACAAAATTCGATGCGCGTCAAATTGAGGAGTCATCGCCTGGCTCTATTGAAGTGAGTCTATCAAAGATGAGGTTTGTGCAGGCAATTTGCGGTACCACGCTGCCGGCGTCTTCGCGTCGTCCCTGCCGCGCGGACGGACCGCGATCACGGTCCCGGCGCTTACGCCGCCGGTTCCTGCTAACTAAGTAAAAACGAGATTACTGTCAGGCGTGGCGACACGGTGGCGCGCGATGTCTTCCCCTCCGGTCGGACGGCGTCGAGTTGAGTAATTACTCCGGCGCGCCGGTACGCTTCCGTGCGAACAGCATCGTTCAGAAGCATTCGATGAAAGGAGACCCGATCCTTTGGCATCCCGTTCAGAACGGCGGGGATGACGAATCAAGGGCCGACCTAAACGACGTCGACGCCCATCGAGCGCGCCGTACCCTTGACGCTGCGGATCGCCGCTTCCACATCGAAGCAATTCAGATCCGGCATCTTGATCTTCGCGATCTCTTCGACCTGTTCCGCGGTGATCTTGCCAACCTTCGTCTTGTGCGGCTCGGCCGAGCCCTTGGCGATCGCGACGGCGCGCTTGATGAGGACCGGAACCGGCGGCGTCTTCGTGATGAACGTGAACGAGCGGTCCGAGAAAATCGTGATGACCACCGGAATGATCAGGCCTTCCTGATCCTTGCCCGACGTCTTCGCGTTGAACGCCTTGCAGAACTCCATGATGTTGACGCCCTGCGGACCGAGCGCGGTGCCGACCGGCGGCGCCGGCGTTGCCTTACCCGCGGGAATCTGCAGTTTTACTGAACCGGTTACTTTCTTCGCCATGACAAAACCTTTCTCTGAATCTCTGTACTGTGGCCTGAACGATGCGGGCCGGACTACGCGGTCTTTTCGACCTGCAGGAAGTCCAGTTCCACCGGGGTCGCGCGGCCGAAAATCGTGACCAGCACGCGCAGCGTGTTGCGCTCCGGATTGATTTCGTCCACCTTGCCCTGGAAGTTCGTAAACGGTCCGTCGATGATACGCACCATTTCGCCCTTTTCGAACGACATCTTCGGGCGCGGACGTTCCGCGGCCGTCGTCTGGCGGTAGAGCATCTTGTTGATCTCATCCGCGCTGAGCGGAACGGGCGTTTGCCCGCCGCCGACGAAACCGGTGACTCGCGGCGTGTCTTTCACGCGATGCCACAATTCGTCGTTCATCTCCATCTGGACCACCACATAGCCCGGATAGAGCAACCGTTTGCTGGTTACCTTCTTGCCGTTGCGCAGTTCCACCACTTCTTCTTCCGGAATCAGAATCTGCCCGATCTGTTCGGCGAAGCCAAAGGCATCGGCGCGCGTGCGCAGCGATTCCGCGACTTTGCGTTCAAAGCCGGAATAGGTGTGAATGATGTACCACTGCTTCGTCTCTTCCGGCAATTCGGCCGGCAGGGGTTCGGCGAGCTGAGGTTCCTCTGGCTGAGCATCGCCGGCGCTCTCTTCCTTCAGGGATTCCTCCTGCAAAACTTCTTCCGGCAAAACTTCTTCCTGCAGAGCTTCCTCGGGCAACAAATCTTCCCCATGCCCGTCTGGAGCGCCGGAGGCTTCGGTTTGTTCGAGTTCTTCGTGGGCGTTATCGATGTCCGGCATCTTACTTTACGAGGGCGCCTTCGGCCGCCACGACCGTCTTCTCGAGAACGGTATCGACGATCTTGAAATACGCGGCGAAGATGAACACGCTCACGATCACAACGATCGTGGTCGATTGTACCCGCTCGCGGCTCGGCCATGTCACCCGCTTCATTTCACTGCGGATATCGCCGAGGTAACTTCGTGTGCTCTCGATCCAGCTTTGTTGTTTAACGTCCAGTTCGCCAGCCATGGGTTTGCTTCTTCTTTTCTCGCGGATTTTTCTTCAGATCTTCGAGCGCCTTCACGGGGAGTCTGGCAGGGGCGGAGGGATTCGAACCCCCAAAAACGGTTTTGGAGACCGTCGGTTTACCGTTGAGCCTACGCCCCTGTTCAGGTAAGTCCTGCTATCAGTGTACCGTAAATTTCGCGCCTTCCGCGCTTGATTGGAAGACGCCCCGCCCTACTTCGTTTCCCGATGCGGGTGGTGCTTCCGGCAATACGGACAGAACTTCTTCATCTCAAGACGCTCGGTGGTCGTCTTCTTGTTTTTCGTGCTGGTATAGTTCCGGTTCTTGCATTCCTGACACTGGAACGTAATGATTTCTCTCGGCATTTTCTTCTTACCTCTCGCTTAATCGAGAATCTCGCTCACGGTGCCCGCGCCGACCGTCCTGCCGCCTTCGCGGATGGCGAAGCGCAAGCCCTTGTCCA